>Ga0308160_10002809_pt1 | contig 20356 bp, 20 predicted proteins | sample PhyFR1_FD_201036 | JGI IMG/M metagenome (GOLD analysis project Ga0308160, IMG submission 201036) | Phyllosphere microbial communities from UC Gill Tract Community Farm, Albany, California, United States - DLSLF.R1 | ecosystem: Host-associated > Plants > Phyllosphere > Unclassified | place: USA...
ACGAGCACGAGCTGTCGGCCAACCTGGTGCGCATGCTGAAGGCGGCCGGCCAGAACGCGCCGGAATCGAAGCCCATCCTCGAGATCAACCCGAACCACCCGCTGGTGACGCGCCTGAAGTACGAAGACGCCGCCGGCCCGCGTTTCGGCGACTGGGCCCACATCCTGTTCGACCAGGCCATGCTGGCCGAAGGCGGCAGCCTGAGCGACCCCGCTTCGTTCGTGAAGCGCCTCAACGAGATGCTGCTGGCGACTGCCAAGTAAGCTTTGCAGCTTCAGTAAAAACGGCCGGTGCAGCGATGCCCGGCCGTTTTTTTATCGGCGCAGGCGGTCCTGGAGTGCTTCGGTCAGCGGCTGCAGTGCCGCCGTCACCGCCACCACTGCCAGCGCGAGCCCCAGCAGCACCAGGGGCGCGCCGCGCTCGAACGGCACGAAGGCCTGCCAGCCGCAGATCACCAGGCTGTGCGACAGGTAGAGCGTGAAGGTGTGCGCCGACACGAATCGGATCGGGCGTTTGGCGCGTGGCAGCAGGCTGAACCCGGCATGGCGCGCGCAGGCGAAGTTCGCCAGCACCAGCACGGCGACGATGTAATCGGCCAGTACGCGGTCGGCGCTGCCCATGCGCAGGCCGGTGAAGGGCCAGGCCGCCTGCGCGACCATGCGCAGATCGTATTCCGGGTCGTACCAGGCCCACAGCGCCAGTAGCACCAGTGTCAGAGCCCAGCCGCCGCGGGCCACGCCACGCGGGATGACGTGCGTCTTCTGCCAGCGGTACAGGAACACGCCGGACAGCCACAAGGGCAGCAGCAGCCAAAGTTTGGGCCCCATGAGGGCGAAGACGGCCGCGCCCAGCAGGCGCATCCGGCCCTTCAGGTAATACACGACGCCGAACAGCAGGTAATACCAGGCTTCGTAGTTCAGCGACCAGTAAGGCAGCAGCCAGGGCGGCGTTTCGACGAAGCCCCATAGCTCGCCCAGGAACAGCAGATGGAAGGGGATGTAGAGCCAGGGTTTGTGCAGCTGGTAGGCGCCGGTCTCCTGCACGGCGAAGTGCTCGGCCAGGCCTGTCAGCACGAAAGCCAGCAGGAGCACCGGCAGCACCACCGAGTACAGGCGGGCGCAGCGCGCCACCGCGTAGTCGCGCAGCGTGGGGTTGCGCTGCTCGGCGCTGTAGGCGATCACAAAGCCGGACAGTACGAAGAAAGCGATCACGGACTCGCGTCCGAGGTCGGCGACGCGCGCGATCTGGCTGTCGTCGAAGATGCGGAAATAGCCGAAGTGGGCCATCACCACCGCGCAGGCGGCGGCGATGCGGACCAGGTCGAGGTAGAGCGAGAAGGCCGGATCCAGTCCGGCGGCGCGCATGGCCGGCGCGGGCCGGCTGGCGCTCAGGGTTGCAGGGTGGAGCAGAACGCCTCCAGCATCTGTTCACCTTGCGGCCAGGGGCCGTAGCCGGTGTCGGCATTGATATGGCCGGCATCGCCGATCTCGACCAGTTTGCTGCCCCAGGCCTCGGCGAAAGTGCGCGAACGTTCGATCGTTGCGTACGGATCGTCGGTGCTGGCGACCACCATCGACGGGAAAGGCAGCGGCTGCATCGGGATCGGCTTGAAGGCGCCGGGGTCGATCGGATAGGAGGGCGCTTCGACGTCGCTCGGCGCGACCAGGAAGGCGCCGGCCACGTTCAGGTGCGAGCTGGCCTGCGCCCAGTGCGCCACCAGCATGCAGCCCAGGCTGTGTGCGACCAGGATCGGCCGGCCCTGGCAGGCGGCGATCGCCGCGTCCAGTTCGGCCACCCATTCGTCGCGGTCGGGGGCCTGCCAGTCGCGGTGGGCGACGCGTTCCCATTTCGAGTACTTGGCTTCCCAGTGGGTCTGCCAGTGCTGCGGACCGGAGTTCCACAGGCCGGCCACGATCAGGATGTCGCATTTCATAAGGCAGTCCTCAGGGCGAACAGTTCGGGGAACAGTACCACGTCCAGCATCTTGCGCAGGTAGCTGACGCCGGCGGTGCCGCCGGTGCCGGTCTTGAAGCCGATGATGCGCTCCACCGTCGAGACGTGGCGGAAGCGCCATGTGCGGAAGGCGGTCTCCATGTCGACCAGCTTTTCGGCCAGCTCGTACAGCGCCCAGTGGTGCTCGGGGTCGCGGTAGACCTCGAGCCAGGCCGCCAGCACGGAATCGTCGTGGGTCGTGGGCTGGGTCGGGTCGGCATCGAGGCGCGCCTGCGTGACCGGCAACCCGGAGCGCGCCAGCAGGCGCACCGCCTCGTCGTACAGCGAAGGCGCGTGCAGCTCGCGTTCGAGCAGGGCGTGGTGCTCGGGCGTGACCTGGTGCACGGCCAGCATGTTGGCGTTCTTGTTCCCGAGGATGAATTCCAGCTCGCGGTACTGGAAGGACTGGAAACCGCTGGAAGCGCCGAGATAGGGCCGGATCGCCGTGTACTCGGGGGGCGTCATGGTCGCCAGCACGTCCCAGGCATGCACCAGCTGGTCCATGATGCGCGCCACCCGGGCCAGCATCTTGAAGGCCGGCGGCAGCTCGTCCTTGCGGATCTGCTCGCGCACCGCCTGCAGCTCGTGCAGCATCAGCTTGATCCACAGCTCGCTGGTCTGGTGCTGGATGATGAACAGCAGCTCGTTGTGGTTCGGCGACAGCGGGTGCTGGGCCGTCAGGATCTGGTTCAGGCCCAGGTAGTCGCCGTAGCTCATGGACTCCTTGAAGTCCATCTTGGCGCCGTGCCACGCCGCTTTCTTTTGTTCGTCCATGAAAAGCTCCGTTCAGGTCACGGCGCTGCGCTGCGCATTGGCGTCGTAGCTGCCGCTGTCGAGGATGTCGCGCAGGATCTCGACCGCGTCCCAGACGTCGGCGTAGGTCGTGTAAAGCGGCGTGAAGCCGAAGCGCATGATCTCCGGCTCGCGGTAATCGCCGATCACACCGCGCTCGATCAGCGACTGCATCACCGCATAGCCGTGCGGATGTGTGAAGCTGACCTGACTGCCGCGGCGCGCATGCTCGCGCGGCGTCACCAGCCCGAGCGGATGGCTGGCGCAGCGCGCTTCGACCAGGGCGATGAACAGGTCCGTCAGGGCCAGCGACTTGGCGCGGATTGCCGCCATGTCGGTCTCTTCGAAGATCTCCAGTCCGCATTCGACCATCGCCAGCGAGACCACCGGCTGCGTCCCGCACAGGGCGCGGCCGATGCCGTCCGCAGCGGTGAAGCCGTGCGACATGGCGAAGGGCGCGGCGTGGCTCCACCAGCCGGTCAGCGGATGGCTGAAGGCGGCCTGGTGTTTCTCCGGCACCCAGATGAAGGCCGGGGCGCCGGGGCCGCCGTTCAGGTATTTATAGGTGCAGCCAACCGCGAAGTCCGCCCCCGCGCCATGCAGGTCGAGCGGCACCGCGCCTGCCGAGTGGGCCAGGTCCCACAGCGCCAGCGCGCCGGCTTCGTGGGCGTGGCGGGTCAGCGCCGCCATGTCGTGCTGCCAGCCGGTGCGGTAGTTCACGTGGGTCAGCATCAGGACCGCGCAATCGGCGTCGACCGCGGCCGGCAGTTCGGCCACGCTGTCGACCAGCCGGATCGAATAGCCGCGGTCGAGCCAGCGCGCCAGGCCGTCCGCCATATAGATATCGGTCGGGAAGTTGCTGCGCTCGGTGACGATGACTTTTCGGTCGGGTGCGCGCTGGCGCTGGATCTCGATGGCGGCGGCCAGCGCCTTGAACAGGTTCAGCGAGGTCGTGTCGGTGACGGCCACCTCGCCGGGGCGGGCGCCAATGATGGGCGCGAGGCGGTCGCCGAGACGCTTGGGCATCTCGAACCAGCCGGCGCTGTTCCAGCTCTTGATCAGGTCCTGGCCCCATTCGATGGCCACCACCTCATGCGCGCGCGCCAGCGATGCGCGCGGGCGGGCGCCGAGGGAATTCCCGTCCAGGTAGATGACGCCTTCGGGCAGCTCGAAGCGGTCGCGCAGGTGTCCCAGCGGGTCCTGGGCGTCGAGGGCTGCGCAGTCGGCGCGTGAGGAGATGGATACTTGGGTGCTCATGCTTGTGATGTCTCCGTGGGCAGGGCGCGCAAAACCGCGCGCACCGGGCTGGCGTCCATGCCGGCAAGTTTCAGGGGCAGGGCGATCAGTTCGTAGTCGCCGGGCGGGACCTCATCCAGGACGACGCCTTCCAGGATCGCCAGGCCGTGGCGGCGCACCGCGTGGTGGGCATCCAGCGTCTTCGAATCCTGCGGGTCGAGCGAGGCGGCATCGGTGCCGATGAGGATCACGCCTTTCGACGCCAGCAGCGCGATGGTCTCCGCGGCGATGCTCGGGAAGGCCGGGTCCCAGGCCTGCTGCGGCGCCTGCGCGTAAGTACGCAGCAGTACGCGCGGCGGCGTGTTTTCCAGATGGCCTTCGAGGTCCTGCGGGCGTACGGTGCCGACGCCGACGCAGTGGATCACCCGGCAGGGGCCGAGGTAGGGTGCCAGGCCGACGGCGTCGATCGTGCGGCCGGTCGGATCGTAGTGCGAGGGGGCATCGGTATGGGCGCCGAGGTGGGTGGTCATGGTCATGCGGCTGACGTGGACCGGGCAGCCATCCTTGATCTCCCAGGTCGGGCTGGCCGCGAAAGGGGTATCGCCGGGCCAGACCGGGATCCCGGCCGAGATCGTCGGGCTGATATCCCAGAGCGTTGGAGCGTGCATGCTTGTAAATGGATGAATGAGGGCGCGAAGCCGGCAGTGTAGCAAGAAAGTCATCCCCAAAAAATTTTTCAAATATTTTCGCAAGAACCCTAAAGTTCCCGAAAACCCGACCGATAACCCATCCAGATGACCGGGATTGGGTCGAAAATTTTTTGCAGATCAGCCTAAAGTTCGCGAAAAGCCATCCGATAACGAGTCAGTGGAGCAGGAAAGGTCGGAAAAATAATCGAAAAATATTTCGATCCGACCCTAAAGTTCCCAAAATGGTTGACGTTAACCAACACAGACGCGGATTCCTGTCGGCGTCGGCGGGCTCGAAAAGCCCGGTAGTTCGATCATCTCCATCCACCCCTTTTCATAGGGGCGCGACCACGATCCGGGAGGGTTTGTCAGACAAACTCCTACGGGTCGCCTTCGTCTTTGCCGGACGAAAAATACAGACACTCTCCAATAGAAGAAAAGTTTCCTCACAGTCAGAATCTATCTCATCGGCAACACACAAACGCCGCCGAACAGATCACAACGGAGAGATGGAAATGACTGCGAACGACATGATGGCTGAAATTCGTGATGCGAACCTGAGCTACCTGATGCTGGCTCAGCAGATGATTCGCGCCGACAAAGTCACGGCTATCTTCCGTCTCGGCATCTCCGCCGACATCGCCGACTTGATCGAAGGCATGAGCAACGCCCAGATCCTGAAGCTCGCCGGCGGCAACATGATGCTGGCCCGCTTCCGCTTCGACGACACCGCCATCCTGTCGATGCTCACCAGCCACAGCAAGGACCGCGCCCTGGCGCAGTCGCACGCCGCCATCCTGATGGCCGGCCAGCCTGCAGAAGAAATCGCTTAATATCTGCCGGTAGGGGTCAGAGCCCGGTGTTGCTTTAAAAAGGGCTCTGACCCCGGTTTGACCGAAGTCAGCGTCCAGCGTTTGTGCAGTTGTGGAGTAAGCAGATCATGAGCAAGAAAAGCGTCGTCTCTGAAGCCCAGGAAATTCAGCTGGCCATCGAACTGATCCAGCTGGGCGCCCGCCTGCAATTGCTGGAGACGGAAGTCTCGCTGTCGCGCGAGCGCCTGCTCAAGCTGTACAAGGAACTGAAGGGCGTGTCGCCGCCGAAGGGCATGCTGCCGTTCTCGACCGACTGGTTCCTGACCTGGCAGCCGAACATTCACTCCTCGCTGTATATCAATATCTACAAATTCCTGGTCGACCACGCCGGCGCTACCGGTATCGAGGCAGTCATGAAGGCGTACAAGCTCTACCTGGAGCAGATGCCGCCGGAACCGGGCGAAGAACCGCTGCTGTCGCTGACCCGCGCCTGGACCCTGGTGCGTTTCTTCCAGGGCGGCATGCTGGTGCTGGCGCCTTGCTCGAAATGCAAGGGCAAATACGTCGTCAACTCGCTCGACCTGAACAACGACTACCAGTGCGGCCTGTGCCACATGCCTTCGCGCGCCGGCAAGACCCGCAAGGCCAAGGACGCCGCCGCGCTCGCCGGCAACTGACGCTGTTTCCTCGATGAGCGCCGCTGCCCCGCGCCGCATCTGGCGCGCGCCTGCCGTCCGTGCGCTCCTGCTGCAACTCCTCGCTTTCCCCTTGATGCTGGCCACGGTCTGGCTGCTGGCCCGTGCCGGCCTGCCACAATCCTGGCTGGGCGCGACCCTCGTGCAGGGCGCCTGGGCCGCGCTGCTGTCCTGGCGCGCCGGGCTGGCGAGCTGGTGGCGTGCGATCCAGTTCCTTTTTCCGCCGGCCCTGCTGCTGGCCCGGCAGGCCGCCGATGCGCTGGCGCTGCCCCCGGGCGCCTTCCTGGCGGTGTTCCTGTTCATGCTGCTTTTATATTGGTCGACCTTCCGCACTCAGGTTCCGTACTACCCGTCCGACCGCCGCGTGTGGGAAGAGGTCGCGCGCCAGTTGCCGGCTGGCCGTCCGCTGCGCATCATCGACATCGGCAGCGGCCTGGGCGGGCTGGTGCTGGATCTCGCGCGTCGGCGTCCCGACTGCGAGCTCAGCGGCATCGAACTCGCCCCCTTGCCGTGGCTGGCCAGCAGCTTGCGCGCCAGGTTGAGCGGCAGCCGCGCCCGTTTCCTGCGCGGAGATTATGAAATGCTCAATTTCGGTAATTACGACGTGATCTTCGCCTATCTGTCGCCGGCCGCCATGGCGGGCCTGTGGCGCAAGGCGGCAGCGGAAATGCGGCCCGGCAGTGTACTTCTCAGTTACGAATTTGGCATTGCCGAACGCGAGCCCGACCAGCGCCTTGTAACTACCGATAGCAGAAAAATTCTCTACATTTGGCACTTTTGAGCCACATTCCGGGCACTTTTACTTGCCCGTAGTCCATTCTCAAGCTAATCTAGTTCCCTACGTAAATATTTCAACCGGGCATGTCCCCGGCTTCATCAATCGGGAGTCCCGTGTTTGTCATTGTTGGTTACGTCATAGTCGTCGCGTCCGTGATCGGCGGTTTTGTTTTGAGCGGCGGTCACGTGGCTGCGCTCATGCAGCCGCTCGAAGTGCTCATGATCGGTGGCGCCGCGGTCGGCGCTTTCTTCGTCGGTAATACGCCGAAGGCGGTCAAGGCGACCATGAAAGCGCTGCCGACCCTGTTCAAGGGTTCCAAGTACACCCGCGAGATGTACATGGAGCTGATGTCGCTGATGTTCGACGTGCTGTCGAAGGTCCGCAAGGAAGGCCTGATGTCGATCGAGGGCGATATCGAAAGCCCGGAGCAGAGCCCGGTGTTCTCGAAGTACCCGATGGTGCTGGCGGATCACCACATTGTCGAATTCATCACCGATTACCTGCGTCTGATGGTCTCTGGCAACATGGATGCCTTCCAGATCGAAAACCTGATGGACAACGAGATCGAGACCCACCATCATGAGGGCCACGTGCCGGCGCAGTGCATCGCCAAGCTGGGCGACGGCCTGCCGGCCTTCGGTATCGTGGCGGCGGTGATGGGCGTGGTGCACACCATGGAATCGGTCGGCGCGCCGCCGGCGGAACTGGGCATGCTGATCGCGCACGCGCTGGTCGGCACCTTCCTCGGCATTCTGCTGGCCTACGGCTTCGTCGGTCCGCTCGCCAGCCTGCTGGAACAGAAACTGGAGGAATCGACCAAGATGTTCCAGACCGTGAAAGTCACGCTGCTGGCCAGCCTGAACGGTTATGCGCCGGCGCTGGCGGTTGAATTCGGCCGCAAGGTCCTGTATTCGACCGAGCGTCCGACCTTCGCCGAACTCGAAGACCACATCAAGAAAGCGAAGAGCAAGTAATGGCTGACGAAGGCCAGCGGCCCATCATCGTCAAGAAGATCAAGAAGGGCGGCCATGGACACCACGGCGGCGCCTGGAAGATCGCGTACGCCGACTTCGTGACGGCGATGATGGCCTTCTTCCTGCTCATGTGGCTGCTCGGCTCGACCACCAAGGGCGACATGGAAGGCATCGCCAACTATTTCAAGACCCCGCTGAAGGTGGCCATGCAGGGCGGCACGGGCGCCGGTGACGCGACCTCGATCCTGCAGGGCGGCGGCCAGGACCTGACCCGCCGCAACGGCCAGGTCAAGAAGGGCGAGACCCCGGCCGACAAGAAGAGCTACGACCTGAAGGCGGCCAAGGCCGCGCTCGAGGCCGCGGAAGCCGACCGTCTCAACAAGCTGAAGCAGAAGATCGAGTCGACCATCGACGCCAATCCGCAGCTGAAGAAGTACAAGAACCAGCTGCTGCTGGACGTGACCAGCGAAGGCCTGCGCATCCAGATCGTCGACGAGAAGAACCGGCCGATGTTCGAGAGCGCGAAAGCCGAGCTGCAGCCTTATACCCGCGACATCCTGGACGTGCTGGCGCTGGTGCTGAACGACGTGCCGAACAAACTGAGCCTGTCGGGCCACACCGATTCGACGCCCTACATGACGGCGAGCGGCTATTCGAACTGGGAACTGTCGGCGGACCGCGCCAACGCCTCGCGCCGCGAACTGGTGCGCGGCGGCCTGTCCGACGACAAGATCCTGCGCGTGGTGGGCCTGGCCGCGGCCAACCACCTCGACCCGAAGGACCCGTTCAACCCGGTCAACCGCCGCATCAGCATCCTGGTGATGAACAAGCGCACCGAAGAATCGGTGCTGCGCAACGGCGGCAACGGCAGCAATTCGATCGACGTGCCGGACGACGCCGACGGCGCCGTCAAGGCAGTGGCAGCAGCGACGGGTGCCGGGATGGCGGCACCGGAGCAGGAAGCGGCAAAGTAGGGCGCGGATGTTCTGGAGGACTCAATGACAAGAAAAAAGATTTTAGGGTCGCACGTGAAGCGCCTGCTGTCGGGCGTGTCCGACCACGGCCGGCGCCACCTGAACGAGGTCGAGACCGACCTGGTGCAGACCACGCTGCTGCTCGAGGAAGCCGTCGAAAAGCTGACCTCCAGCTTCATGGCGATCCACCAGGCGGTGGACGCGCGCCAGCAGAGCATCAACCGCCTGCTGGCCGGCGAGGCGCCGTCGGCCGAGGAAAGCGAAAAGCTGACCGGCATGTCGGGCGAGATCGGCCAGCACGTGAACACGGCGATCACCAGCATGCAGTTCCAGGACATGACCAGCCAGCTGCTCGACCGCACGCTGCGCCGCGTGACCGGCCTGCGCGAATTCCTGACCACGCTCAGCGAGCATGGCGCCGACATCGCGCCGGACAGCCACAGCGAGGAAATCGTCGAGCGCCTGGGCAAGGTCAGCATGGCGCTGGCGATCCAGTCGCTCGAGCTGCGCAGCATGCTGAGGAAGTCGGTGGAGCAGCGGCACCTTGAAAGCGGCGACGTCGAGCTGTTTTAGGCATGGGGTCAGAGCCCGGTTTACTCGGGTGGGCTCTGACCTCATCTGGCTATAACTGGCTGATCGAAGTTTAATTAATTAAAAACCGGGGTCAGAGCCCCTTGAAAAGAAAAACCGGGCTCTGACCCCTCGGGAGCAAACACAAAATGGCTAAAACGATTCTTGCGGTTGACGATTCCAGTTCCCTGCGCCAGATGGTGGCGTTCAGCCTGAAGGCCGCCGGCTACCAGGTGGTGGAGGCGGTCGACGGCCAGGATGGCCTGGACAAGGCGAAGCAGCAGACCGTGGACCTGGTCCTGACCGACCAGAACATGCCGAAGATGGACGGCCTCACGCTGATCAAGTCGCTGCGCGGCCTGCCGACCTATGCCAAGGTGCCGATCCTGATGCTGACCACCGAATCCTCGGACGAGATGAAATCGAAGGGCCGCGCCGCCGGCGCCAACGGCTGGCTGGTCAAGCCCTTCGATCCGCAGCGCCTGATCGAGGTGGTCAAGAAGGTGATCGGCTAAACGCCGGCTAGCGACAAGCGACACATCATGACCATCGACATCAGCCAGTTCTACCAGGTCTTTTTCGACGAGGCGGAAGAACTCCTCGCCGAGAAGGAGCGTCTGCTGCTGGCCGTCGATATCGCCGCGCCGGACGCGGAAGACCTGAACGCGATCTTCCGCACCGCCCACTCGATCAAGGGTGGCGCTTCGACCTTCGGCCTGAACGACATGAGCGAAGTGACCCACGTGCTGGAGTCGCTGCTGGACCGCATCCGCAAGGGTGAAATGTCCCTCACCGGCCAGCACGTGGACGCCTTCCTGGCGGCCAAGGACATCCTCAAGATGCAGCTGGACGGCCACCGCAACGGCGCCAGCGTCGACCAGGAAGCGGTCGCCAACGTGCGCATGATGCTGCACGACCTGTCCGAAGGCGTCATCGTGGCGGCGCACCAGCCGACCGTGCCGTCCTTCCTGCACGCCGAGCAGAAGCAGGAAGTGCGCGAGGGCGCGCACCGCTACAAGATCGAGCTGCCGGAACTGCCCAAGCGCGACGTCGACGCCCTGGTCGACGAACTCGGCCTGCTGGGCCGCGTCTCGGTCACGCCGCTGCCCGGCGGCCGCAGCGCCCTGATCATCATGACCCACGAGGGCCTGGACGACATCATCGCGATCTGCTCGTTCGTGCTGAATCCGGAAGACCTGAAGATCTTCGAAGCGCCGCCGCTCACGCCCGAGCAGCGCGCGATCGAGGCCGCCGAGCGTGCCCGCATCGAGGACGAGCAGGGCTACGGCTTCTTCGACCCGAACGAGCCGGCCGAGGGTGTGCAGCCCGAGCTGTCCGACGACGAGCGCGGTTACGGCTTCTTCCAGCCGATCGAACAGATCCGCCTCGAAGCCGGCATCGTGCCAGAAGTACCGCAGCCGGTAGTGGCGCAAAGCCGTCCGGAAGCGCTGGAAGTGACCGAAGTGGCGGCCGAGAAGAAGGCCGCCAAGAAGGCCTCCGACGCCGCCCATGCGCAGGCCGAATCGAGCTCGATCCGCGTCTCGATCGAGAAGGTCGACCAGCTGATCAACCTGGTCGGCGAACTGGTGATCACCCAGGCCATGATCGAGCAGCGCAGCGACGGCCTGGATCCGATGATCCATCAGCGCCTGCTGGCCTCGGTGTCGCAGCTGACCCGCAATACCCGCGACCTGCAGGAAGCGGTGATGTCGATCCGCATGATGCCGATGGACTTCGTGTTCTCGCGCTTCCCGCGCATGGTGCGCGACCTGGCATCGAAGCTGGGCAAGAAGGTCGACTTCATCACCAACGGCGCGGCGACGGAACTGGACAAGGGCCTGATCGAACGCATCGTCGATCCGCTGACCCACCTGGTGCGCAATTCGATCGACCACGGCATCGAGATGCCGGCCGCCCGCGTGGCCGCCGGCAAATCGGAATCGGGGCGCCTGTTCTTGTCCGCCGCCCACCAGGGCGGCAACATCGTGATCGAGGTTGCCGACGATGGCGGCGGCCTGAATCGCGAACGGATCCTGGCCAAGGCCCGCGAGAACGGCCTGCCGGTATCCGAGAACATGAGCGACGCCGAGGTCTGGCAACTGATCTTCGCACCGGGCTTCTCGACCGCCGAAATCGTCACCGACGTCTCCGGACGCGGGGTCGGCATGGACGTCGTCAAGCGCAACATCACGCAGATGGGCGGCACCATCGACATCCGCTCGGCCAAGGGCTTCGGCACCACCATCCTGATCTCGCTGCCGCTGACGCTGGCGATCCTGGACGGCATGTCGATCCGCTGCGGCGACGAGATCTACATCCTGCCGCTCGGCTTCGTGGTCGAGTCGCTGCAGCCTGCGCGGGCCGACGTCAAGGACATCGCCGGGCAGGGCCGCGTGGTCAAGGTGCGCGGCGAATACCTGCCGCTGGTCCCGCTGCACCAGATGTTCAACATCGCGCCGCGCTTTACCGATCCGGCCGAAGGGATCCTGGTGATCCTTGAAACCGAAGGGCGCAAGGCCGCGCTGTTCGTCGACGAACTGGTGGGCCAGCAGCAGGTCGTGGTCAAGAACCTCGAATCGAACTACCGCAAGGTGGCCGGGATCTCCGGCGCCACCATCCTCGGCGATGGCGGCGTGGCGCTGATCCTCGACGTGGCTGCGCTGCTGCGCTCCTCGCGTCAGCTGACGGACGATACCGTCGTCTCATAAAAACCGAAAATCAACCTGAACTTAGGAACCGCCATGTCCACTCAACAGACCACCAAGCCCGCCGACGCGCGCGACGGCAGCGGCAGCGAATACCTCGCCTTCACCCTCGGCTCCGAGGAATACGGGATCGACATCCTGAAGGTGCAGGAAATCCGCGGCTACGAAGCCGTGACCCGCATCGCCAACGCCCCCGAATTCATCAAGGGCGTGATCAACCTGCGTGGCATCATCATCCCGGTGGTCGACATGCGCATCAAGTTCAAGCTCGGCACCCCGACCTACGACCAGTTCACCGTCGTGATCATCCTGAACATCGGCGGCCGCATCATGGGCATGGTCGTGGACAGCGTGTCGGACGTCACCACCCTGACGCCGGACCAGGTCAAGCCGGCGCCGGAAATGGGCTCCGCCTTCAATTCGGAATACCTGATGGGCCTGGGCACCGTCGATGAACGCATGCTGATCCTGATCGACATCGACCGCCTGATGTCGTCCAGCGAGATGGGCTTGATGGACAAGCTGGCAGCGTAAGAACTGGCATCGCGGCGCAGGGCAGGCTTCATTTTTCACACCCAAGGGTAATAACGTGCCGCTTCATACCAAGCAGGAAACCGGCAAGGAATTCGAGTTCACGCGCGGCGATTTCGAGCGCGTGCGCGGCCTGATCTACCAGCGCGCCGGCATTTCGCTGGCCGACAGCAAGCAGGAAATGGTCTACAGCCGCCTTGCGCGGCGCCTGCGCGCAACCGGCATCGAATCCTTCGTGCGCTATCTGGACGGCCTCGAGGCAGGCAAAATGCCGCAGGAATGGGAAGCCTTCACGAATGCGCTGACCACCAACCTGACCTCGTTCTTCCGCGAGTCCCACCACTTCCCGCTGCTGGCCGAGCATGCGCTCAAGGCGCGCCGCCAGCATCCGGGCGCCCCGCTGACGATCTGGTGTTCGGCCAGTTCGACCGGCGAGGAACCGTACTCGATCGCGATGACCCTGTGCGAGGCGTTCAATACGCTCACGCCGCCGGTGTCGATCATCGCGACCGACATCGATACCAACGTGCTGGCCACCGCCGGCGCCGGCGTCTATCCGATCGAACGCATCGACAAGCTCGAGGCCGAGCGCAAGCGCCGCTTCTTCCTGAAGGGGAAGGGCGCCCAAGAGGGCCTGGTGCGCGTGCGTCCCGAACTGCGCAACCTGATCACCTTCCGCCAGCTCAACCTGCTGGCCGACGGCTGGGACCTGAAGGGCCCGTTCGACACGATCTTCTGCCGCAACGTGATGATCTACTTCGACAAGGACACCCAGCGCAAGATCCTGAAGCGCTTCGTGCCCCTGATGAAGCCGGACGCCCTGCTGTTTGCGGGCCACTCCGAGAATTTCCTGTATGTGTCCGACTCGCTGCGCCTGCGCGGCAAGACGGTGTACGAACTCGCCTGAGTTCAGTAAAGAGAAGCAGCACCATGGATACCAACAGCCAATTCGCCACCAACGTCTACTACGACCGCACCTTCGACTGCGAAGCCGCCAAGATTCTGCCGGGCGAGTACTACTACACGCCCAAGGACATGCTGATCGTGACGGTGCTCGGTTCCTGCGTCTCGGCCTGCATCCGCGACCGCGTGAAGGGCCTGGGCGGCATGAACCACTTCATGCTGCCGGACGGCGGCGACCCCGGCAACCCGGTGTCGGCCTCGATGCGCTACGGGACCTATGCGATGGAAGTGCTGATCAACGATCTGCTGAAGGCGGGCGCGCGCCGCGAGCACCTGGAAGCGAAGGTGTTCGGCGGCGGCGCCGTGCTGCGCGGCTTCTCGGCGATGAACGTCGGCGAGCGCAACGCGGCCTTCGTCATGCAGTTCCTGAAGACCGAGCGCATCCCGGTGCTGGCCGAAGACCTGAACGACATCTACCCGCGCAAGGTGTACTTCTTCCCGCGCACCGGCAAGGTGCTGGTCAAGAAGCTGATGCAAACCCATAACGATACGCTGGCGAAGCGCGAGCTCGATTACGCCAGCCGCCTCAAGGTCGCGCCGGTCGGCGGCGATATCGACCTGTTCTGACGAAAGGGCACAGTATGCATTCCACGAACAAGATCAAAGTCGCGATCGTCGACGATTCCGCCCTGATCCGCAGCGTGATGACCGAGATCGTCAACTCGCAGCCGGACATGGAAGTGGTGGGCACCGCCCCCGATCCGCTGGTCGCGCGCGAGCTGATCAAGCGGACCAACCCCGACGTGCTCACGCTCGACGTCGAGATGCCGAAGATGGACGGCCTCGACTTCCTCGAAAAGCTGATGCGCCTGCGCCCGATGCCGGTGCTGATGGTCTCTTCGCTGACCGAGCGCGGCTCCGAGATCACGATGCGTGCGCTGGAACTGGGCGCGGTCGACTTCGTCACCAAGCCGAAGATCTCGATCCAGTCCGGCATGCGCGAGTACACCGAACTCATCGCCGACAAGATCCGCGGCGCCGCCCGCGCGCGCCTGAAACCGCGCACCCTGCATGCGCCGGCGCCCAGCGCCCAGCTGCCGCAGCTGCGTAGCCCGCTGACGTCGTCGGAGAAGCTGATCATCATCGGCGCCTCCACCGGCGGCACCGAGGCGATCCGCGAATTCCTGATGCAGATGCCGTCCGACTGCCCGGGCATCCTGATCGCCCAGCACATGCCGGAAGGTTTCACCAGTTCCTTCGCCAAGCGCCTCGATTCGCTGTGCCGCATCAGCGTGACCGAAGCCCAGGGCAACGAGCGTGTGCTGCCGGGCCACGCCTACATCGCGCCGGGCCACTCGCATCTGCTGCTGACCCGCTCCGGCGCCAACTACATGACTAGGATCGAGCAGACCGATCCGGTCAACCGCCACCGTCCGTCGGTGGATGTGCTGTTCCGTTCCGCGGCCCAGGCCGCCGGCAAGAATGCGGTCGGGGTGATCCTGACGGGCATGGGCAAGGACGGCGCACAGGGTATGCTGGAGATGAAGGGCGCCGGGGCCTGGAATTTTGCCCAGGATGAAGCCTCCTGCGTCGTGTTCGGCATGCCGCGCGAGGCGATCGCGGTCGGTGCGACCCATGAAGTGGGCCCGCTGACGGCGCTGCCGGGCATGGTGCTCGGTCATCTGGCCGCGCAGGGCGGCCGGGCGTTGCGCGTTTGATTCGCCGGCGCTTCTTTACCCTCGGTTTTATCGCCGTAGAGCAACAAAAATGCTATGCTTAGGCCTGTTTCGCAGTGCCGCAGTCCGCGCAGTGCCGAAGTCCAACCAACATATTCAGATAGAGTAACAACGGAGTAATTCATGGCTGATCCAAAGATGCGTTTTTTAGTTGTTGACGATTTCTCGACGATGCGCCGCATCGTGCGGAATCTGTTGAAGGAACTGGGTTACGCCAACGTTGACGAAGCCGAAGACGGCGTCATGGCCCTGGCCAAACTGCGCAGCGAGCAGTTCGACTTCGTGGTCTCGGACTGGAACATGCCGAACATGGACGGCCTGACCATGCTGCAGAACATCCGTGCCGATCCCGCCCTGGCCGGCCTGCCGGTGCTGATGGTGACCGCCGAAGCGAAGAAGGAAAACATCATCGCGGCCGCGCAAGCGGGCGCCAACGGCTACGTGGTCAAGCCGTTCACTGCCGCCACGCTGGACGAAAAGCTGAACAAGATTTTCGAAAAGATGGGGAAGTGAAATGACTGAGCAGACGGCCGACTCGGGCTCGAACGACGAGGTCCTGAGTCGGATCGGGCACATGACCCGCTCGCTCCACGAGAGCCTGCGCGGACTGGGCCTGGACAAGCTGATCGAAAAAGCCGCCAGCGACATCCCGGATGCGCGCGACCGCCTCGATTACGTGGCGCGCCTGTCGGAAGATGCCGCCAAGCGCGTGCTGGACGCGACCGACGCCGCGTCACCGCTGCAGGACGGCATCGACAGCTCGGCCGTGGAACTCACGCGCGCCTGGCAGTCGCTGCTCGACAGCGGCGAGGGCAATCCGGAATGGCGCGCGCTGGCCGAACGCACGATCGCCTCGCTCGCCGAATCGCGCAGCGCGGTCGGCGCGACCAAGGGCCACTTGATGGACATCATGATGGCCCAGGACTTCCAGGACCTGACCGGCCAGGTGATCAAGCGCATCACCGGCATCGCCCAGAACCTGGAAAAGCAGCTGGTGCAGATGCTGGTCGATTTCGCACCGGCCGAGGTCAAGCGCGAGTTCGACAACGGCCTGCTGAACGGTCCGCAGATCAACCCGGAAGGCAATACCGAAGTGGTGGCCGACCAGGGCCAGGTCGACGACCTGCTGGACAGCCTGGGCTTCTAAGCTTCTGCTAAGTGCCTGTTTTACCGATGCGCCAGCGGACGGCGCATCGTGTCCCCCAGTTTCACCGGTGTTCATAAAATGCATCAGACCAACTTCATCGTCCGTGAACCGCTGCTTGACGCCAAGCAGCGTGTGATTGGTTATGAACTCTGCTGGCAACAGCAGAACGGAAGGGAAGTCGGCCCCGCCGACCTCGAATCGCTGGTCGGCTTCGTGGCCGAGCACCTGGTCGACGACGACCATGGCTGGCTGCTGCGCGAGAAACTGCTGTTCCTCGACGCCGTGCCCGCCATGCTCTCGACGGATGCGCTGCACGCGCTGCCGCCGGAGCGTACCGTGCTTTCGATGAGCACCCGTGAACTCGCCAACCCCGACACCCGTGCCGCCGTGCAGGCCCTGCGCGCCGGCGGCGTCGGCATCTCGCTGCGCGGCGCCAACCTCGACCTGCTGGGTAAGAACCTTTCTTCCGTTGCTTCCTATGCCGAAGTGCGCTTCACGGGCAGCGACGTGGCGACCCAGGCCCGTACCTATGCCGCGGTCAAGCAGTCGACGCTGCGCATGGTCGGCCGCCCGGTGGCGACCTGGGCCGACTACGACGCCTGCGCCGCACTGGGCCTGGAAGCCTTTGTCGGCAAGCTGCACCTGACGCCGCGCACCGGCGGCAATACCAAGGGCATGAACCCGGCCCAGGCCATCATCCTGCAGCTGATGCAGATGGTGCAGAACAACGAAGACGTGCCGAAGATCGAGGCCGTGCTCAAGCGCGACCCGGCCCTCATCTACAAGCTGCTGCGCTTCATCAACTCGGCCGGTTTCGGCGCCGGCCGCCAGGTCGAGTCGCTGCGCCAGGCGATCGCCATGCTGGGCTATGCGCCACTGTACCGCTGGCTGGTGCTGCTGCTGGCCACGGCCAGCTCGAGCGGCTACTCGCCGGTGCTGATGGAAACCGCGGTCGTGCGCGCCCGCCTGTGCGAGCTGCTGGGCCAGAAATTCCTGCCGCGCGCCGAGAGCGAATACCTGTTCGTGGCCGGCATGTTCTCGCTGCTCGACCGTCTGCTCGGCCTGCCGATGAAGGAAGTGCTGGACACCATCCAGCTGCCGGACGAGGTGGTGCGGGCGCTGCTGACGCGCGGCGGTGCGTATGGACCGTATCTGGCGCTGGCCGAGGCTTGCGAGCTGAACTCGCAGCTGGTGGCCTCGATGGCGGCGGCGCTGGATATCAGCCCGCTTGACGTGAACAAGGCGCACCTGTCGGCGCTGGCCTGGGCGCAGAACGTCGCTACCTGAGCGGCCGGGCGAATCCCATCGTGCATAAAAACAACGAGTCGCCGGTTTTTAAGATGTAAATTTTCCACATCTGCACGATGTGACAATGTACGCTTTTTTGGGTATTTCTTTTGGATAAGATGCCTCTGAACAATTCATTCAGAGGTCATCATGCTTTTGAAATATGCCCATCTCCTGGTTGGCCGAGCGCAAACAAGCCTCCGCGCAACCGCACTTGTTCTGCCTTTTGTTACCGCAGCCGCCGCCTACGCGCAGACGGCGACGGTCATCGAAGAACAATACAAGCAGATCAAGGCGCCACACGCCTTCTCGAAGATCGGTACCGATCTTTTCGGCGACAAGGTCAATCTCTACAACGGCACCGCCCAGTTCATCCAGACCGATATTTCCCTTCCCGGCAATAACGAGCTTGCGGTCGAACTCGGGCGGCGTTTCAGTGCCGGGCAGCGCATTATGGGCAGCCGGCCGTTCGGCCGCTGGGATTTCGAGATTCCCCACCTGCACGGCCTGTTCGGGGCCACCGATGGCTGGAAGAGTAATGTCTACGCGCCGGGCACGCGCTGTACCTCGTTCGGTCCGCCGCCGACGACCGTGGGCGGACCAACCCGTGCCGCCTGGGACCCGGAAGATTTCTGGAACGGCAGCTTCCTCTACGTGCCGGGGCAGGGCGACCAGCAGCTGCTGGCGCGCAGCAGCGATTTCACTGCGGCGCCAGGTCCTGTCGCGGATTACCCGATCGTCACGAGTTCGCTGTGGTCGGTTTCGTGCCTGCCCAACCTGGCAAACGACAGCAGCACCGATCACAAGCTGGGCGAAGGCTTCGTCGCCGTCTCGCCGAACGGCGTCAAGTACCGCTTCGACTGGATGGCCAGTTATCCGGCGCTGGGCCTGACCCGGCCCAGCGAGATCGAGCCGGGCGCATCGGACGCCCTGGCCCGCAAAGAAGTCTGGATGTTTCCCACCCTGGTCACGGATCGCTTCGGCAACTGGGTCCGTTATACCTACGATCCTGTCGTACCCACCCATCTGTTGCGGATCGAATCCAGCGATGGGCGCGCGATTTCGTTCACCTACGATGCCCAGACCACCTCCGGCCGGGTGCTCAGCGCGACGGACGGCACGCGTACCTGGAACTATCGCTACAACACGACGGACCTGTCGGGGATTACGCTGCCCGACGGGTCCTCGTGGCAGTTCAGCAACAGCGACGAAGTGAATCGCAACGTGAACGTCAGCCCGGCGCAAAGCTGCGATACGCCGGTCGGATTCAGCTCGGATCCGCGTGTTTTCACGATGACGCACCCCTCCGGCGCCACCGGCACGTTTACCTTCCGCGGCACGGCGCATGGACGCGCCGGCATTCCGAAGACTTGCGAAAGTTCGAACTTCTGGGTGCAGCGCCCGGCGATGTTCTATTACACCGAAGCGCTGAGCACGAAAACGATCAGCGGTCCCGGCCTGGCCACGATGTCATGGAATTACGACTACGGCACACCCACCGGCAGCTATGCGCCTTGCGATGGCGCCTGTGCACGCAGTAAGACCGTCAGCGTCACCGACCCCGGCGGGGTAACGACCCGCTACACATTCGGCAATCACTACCGCTATACCGAGGGCAGGCTGGAACAGGTCTCGGTCGGCAATCTGCGCACGACCACCACGCGTTACCGGCCGTTCAACGCCGGCCCCTATGCTTCGGTCTATGGCTATAACTATGGCGGCGGCAGGGACGGGGACAGCGACATTTCCGTCTATATCGCACCGGTGGACCAGCGGATTACCAGCCAGGAGGGCGTCGATTTTGTATGGGAAGCGGATCCGAATGCCTTCGACCTTCTCGGGCGCGCCACCGTCGTCAATCGCTACAGCAGTCTGGGTTACCGCCGCGTCGACCGAACCGACTACGCCGACAATTACCCGCTGTGGGTGTTGAACAAGGTCGCGAAGCTCACCGAAACACAAACCGGCAAGGTCGAGGTACTGAATACCTATGACAGCGCGACGGCGAATCTGCTGTCGGTCAGCCGATTCGGCAGTCTCGCCACCAGGTACACCTATAACGCCGACGGCACCGTGGCGACGGAACAGGACGGCCGCCTCCAGACCACGACGTATTCGAACTTCAAGCGCGGCATCCCGCAATCGATCCGCTACGCCGACGGCAGCACCCAGTCCGCGGTCGTCAACGATATCGGCAAGATCACCTCGCTGACGAACGAAGTCGGCTCGACCCACACCTTCGGCTACGACGCCATGGGCCGCCTGGCCTCGATCGCCTATCCGGCCGCCGACTCGGTCGCCTGGAACCAGACCACGCTGTCGTTCGCCCCGATCGGCGCGCAGGAATACGACCTCGGCGCCGGCCACTGGAAACAGACCGTCACTACCGGCGGCGCCACCGAAATCAACTACCTCGACGCGCTCTGGCGCCCGGTCTACGTGGAACGCTACGACAGCGCCGACGTCGCCAATACCTCGCGCATCGTCAAGCACCAGTACGATTTCGAAGGCCGCACCACCTTCGAATCCTACCCG
>Ga0308160_10002810_pt1 | contig 20356 bp, 25 predicted proteins | sample PhyFR1_FD_201036 | JGI IMG/M metagenome (GOLD analysis project Ga0308160, IMG submission 201036) | Phyllosphere microbial communities from UC Gill Tract Community Farm, Albany, California, United States - DLSLF.R1 | ecosystem: Host-associated > Plants > Phyllosphere > Unclassified | place: USA...
CGGCGATGCAACGCCATCTTGATGCGGGTAACGAGCAGCTGCCTCTGGTGGTTCCACTGTTATTCTACCACGGTCAGGTGACGCCTTATCCGTACTCGATGCGCTGGCTGGATGAGTTTGGTGACCCTGAACTGGCCACACAGCTTTATGCGGGAGAGTTTCCCCTAGTCGATGTCACTGTCATCCCGGATGAGCAAATCATGCAGCATCGCCGTATGGCCATCCTGGAGCTTTTACAGAAACACATCCGTCAGCGCGACCTGGCTGACCTGCTGGAACAACTGGTCACGTTGCTGCTGGCCGGATATACTACGCAGGAGCAACTGGCATCATTGATGAATTACATGCTACAGGTAGGTGACACGGCAGCCCCGGAGACGTTTATCCGCGAACTGGCGCGCCGTGCGCCACAACATGAGGAGGTGCTTATGACCGTTGCACAAAAACTGGAACTTAAAGGGATTGAAAAAGGGCGTCAGGAAGGTCGTCAGGAAGGTCGTCAGGAAGGCATTCAACTTGGCGAAGCTAGAGGCCGCCAAGAAGGCAAGCTTGCCGTTGCCCGCACAATGCTGACCAACGGTCTTGATCGTAACCTGGTCATGAAGATGACGGGGTTGACCGCCGATGACCTGGCCAAAATCCAGCATTGATAAGTATTGGCGCAGTTCCGTAACAGGATGCGCCTCTCTTCGCAACACGTCACTTAAGTAAAGGCCCGCTAGCTCTAAACGGCATCCCCTATATCGTCATGTCCCTGTTCAAATTCCCATTGTATATTATACTTGTCTACAAAATAGAAATATCTTATTTTCTTTATGATATTGCACACATTTTCTTTTTCTTCTATATTGGATTCAAGTTGTTCATCAAAGAGTTTAAAATCATCTTTAGTTATTGGGCTTATAAAAAACGGTTTGTATCTTTCGCTCAAGCTTATTAATTTAGTATCCTTCGTGTTCTTTATATGATTGAAAGCATAATCAATATTATCTACTTTTATACAAACATGCCCAACCCCACCGATATTATTCGTTTTTTTCTCTACGGATGAGTTGTGCCCAATTGGGTTATGATACTCCATTAACTCCAAGAATATCCCTGTATTTGGTATTTCAAGGAAGCATATAGAGACATCTACAATTCTATCAAAGAAACCCGCGCTTTTTGAAAAACCATCATTTTTAAAGTGTGGAAAAAATTGCTTAGGTCTACAAAATAATAATTTCTTATAATATTCAATGGCTTTTTTAATGTCATCAACGACAATATTTATATGTCCAAGAGCTTTGTATTCAATCATTTTTTCTTCTCCATTTTATTAGAGAGTTAAGTAATAACGACCAGAATAAAAACGACATCATATTAGTAATAATGTTAAATGAAATTAAGTTTGTGTTTTTTATATTCACCACGCCATGAAACGCAAGAAAATCTGTGGCAGGAGTATATAGTAGAATAAAAATAGTAGAGGATATAAAACTTGAAGTTAGAAAGTTGGTTTTTTTAAAGAAGAATGTAAAAATGTAGTTGTTTATAAGTAAGGCTATCAAAGTACCAACAATATTTGCAAAATACATTTTCTCGAAATACAATAAAATGTTTCTGAGTGAATCTGCAATCGGAGATAAACTTGAAAGGTTATAAATAAAACTACTCTTTATCAGGCCAAAAAGTATTGCATTAGATAATGACTCTATAACAATCATGCTAATGACGAATCTTCTACTATAGTAAACTGAAGAATAGTCTAGCAGAGCTATGACAAGCATGTAAGTAATGCTTGAAGGGATGAAAATAAAACTATCAAATGAATATATATTAAAAGAGATAATATGTGATGCGATAGAAAATGTCGTTATTAAAGATGTAATAATAATTAGTTCAATTTCTTTTCTTTCATTAGCCATGATTTTCTATCTCTTGCTCAATTTCTTTAAGTATAACTTCAGAAGCTTCAGGGAAATGCAAGTAAAGGCTACTATATGCTTTTTTGTAACTTATTAATCTAATGCAATATTCAATGTCTTTTTTAAGCATTGACTTATTATAATGGTGATAAAATTCTTCAATTTCCATGCAGTTAGATACGTAACGGCTTGTGTGATAATTTATTTTTATTTCTAATGGCTTAGTGAAGGTAGTCGCGTCAATGTGAAGAATATTACCGATAGATGTTTTTTTATAACTATCGAAAAGATAATTTAGTAAATCATTAAACTTTGATATCATATATCCTCCATTCAATCACTTTATAACCTGCATCAGGATTATTAGTATCCTTTTTTGATATTTTTATTTCACAGTCGTTTATGTATAAGTAGTCATCCTTTAAGTAACTATCTTTTTCTTTATACTCGTCAACTCTAGTGCATATACACAGTTTGTTATCCTCAATCTGAACCGCGAAAGGTTTTTTTCCAAGATCTCGATTGGATAATATGTATTTAGTGTCTTTAGTAAGAGAGTTGTCACGAAAATACAACTGTAGTATCAGATTGTCGTTGATGATAGGTATTTTGTTAATTTTCTCTGGCTGCCATTCACCTTTTCCAGTTAGAAGCCACTCAGGGTTGATTTGTAGACCTTCAGCAATCCTAACTGACAGTCTACTAGTATTCAGATTGTTTCTGAGTATGTAATTTATTGATTGTTGTGAGATACCAATCAATCTGGCAGCTTCGACCTGATTCAGGTCGAGTTTGTACAAAACGTACTTTAGTCGTTCAGCAAGAGTTTCCATTTTACCAATTTTCGTGATTGTGAGATTGATAGTTTACATAATTATAAAAAAATATCAACACAATCATATGCATACGCATTTGTTAGTTTAAAACTAACATTCTTGTTTTTTATCATGTAAGCTGCTAGCATTAGATCATCTAGTCCATGTTTAATAAACCTTAAGTTAATTCAAAGCGTGTTACTTCTTGGGGCATCCCAATGCGCTATCTGTTGATTTTGAGAATATCCCCCATTGGGCGCGATATAGGGCGGGTTTTACCCTAAGGTAGGCAACATGAAAAATTGGTATCTGTTGTACTGTCAGACGCAGAAGTTCGAGAGGGTAGTTATGCGGATCTCAAGTTTTGGCATTCCCTGCTACTTTCCTCTTGAGACGCGCATTTGTGCGCGCCGCGATCGAAATTCAAAGCGGATCGTGGAAAAACCGTTGTTCCCCGGATATCTGTTTGTCCATTTTGACCCCGAAATTGTCCACACAACGACGATCACTGATATTCCTGGCGCTCATAGCTTCATTCGTTTTGGGGGGATGCCCTGCGTCGTCGCTCCCAGTGTTATCAAGGGGTTTAAGTGCGCCCGCTTGATGCGACTCGACCATCAAGATTCAGCAGTTGAATGTGCCAACATTTCCAGTGAATTAATTACCCAAATCAGCACTATCTACGAGATACAGAATTCAACCGCAAGAAACGTGGAGTTGATCCGCCTGCTTGAATCTGATTCAGCGCAGGTTGAATTAAAGCAGGGGAAAACACGTATCTATAGTGCTATCCCTGGCCGCCAAAGTCGGCTGTTGGGTATCCAATATCCACCTTCGCCAATTTAGATTTCCTCCGTTGTCCTGATTGATTTAATCCGAGGTAGCCATGAAATTAAGTGATCTCCCTGAAGGCGTGCAGGTTGTTGCTGCGGAAACGCTTAGCCAGATTATCGCGATGAATGTATACGACAAAGATAACACGCTTGAACGCGCTGATTTTATCGCCCAGGCATTCCTGGCGCTGTATCAGCACGAGTAAAAGGACAATTCACAATAAAACTAACCCAATCCAATAAGGAGTAATAATGTCTGCGAATCCAACCACGACTCAGGAAGTGAAATATTCCAACAATGTCTATATTCCACCTGGTGCACGGCAGAAGCTGGAAGAAATCGTCACTGAAATTGGTTACAAACAAGGAAAAGTGATGTCTGCGTCAGCATTTGTTCGATACATGATTGAGCAACACGGCGATCAAGCGAAATTCAAGCTCATCGCTGAGTATGAGCTTAGAAAAACGTGAGGTAGCGCCGTGCTTTCAACCACTGCATTCCTTGCGGTGGCAATGCAATGCGCTGCTACCGTTCACCCGGATACGGCACTTGATGTAGCTAGAGCAGAGTCAGGATTTAACCCCCTCGCCATTGCTGAAATCATACCCAGGGCAGAACGCAGACCCGGTGTTAACAGTGTCATTTCCTATCTACCCACTAACAGGTCAGACGCAGTAAATATTGTCAGACAGATAGAAGCCAGAAAGCGGCGGTATTCAGTCGGACTGATGCAAATCACCAGTGCCAACTTTTCCCGATTCAATGTCACCGCTGAAAACCTGTTTTCACCCTGCACCAACCTCTCCATTTTCGAAAAAATCATCACCGACTGTTACCAGCGAGGTGGCTCCCTGAAAAGGGCGCTGAGTTGCTATTACAGCGGAAATTTCAATACCGGTCTGAGACCGGAAAAAGCATTCCGACAAACCAGCTATGTACAACGCATTGGGTATTCACCACCAGATAACGGCTATCGCGTGCCGAGTACCAGGGAAGACAGACAGGGCCGGGGGACTGTGCCAGTGACCCCGCCCCCATCATCGCCAGTCTTTGAATCCTGGGATGTGCTGCGTGAATACCCGCGTTCGGAAAAACCCGAAGAAAACCTGATTGAGACAAAGGAAAATCCGCATGACGACGTTCAAAAATCTGTTTAACACGCTAACTCCTGCCCGGTTCTACGCGCTGCTGGTGATGACCCTACCGCTGTATGCGTCTGCTACCTGGTATGACCCCATCGTCAATTTCGCCCGCGAGTTTCAGACGGCGCTCATTATTATCGGCGGGGAGATGGCCATAGGCTCGCTGGTCTACGTTGGCATGTGCTGGATCATCGCTCGCATGGCTGGCACATCTGAGACAACGGCAATGGATTACGTCAAACAGATTGCCGTTATCGGTACTGTGGGGGGAGCGATTGCCGCTGCGACCTGGGCTTATCAGATTTGGGGAGGGAAAATCAGTTGATGGAAGAAGACCAGATCCTCAAGTTTGATACGCACAATGGGATGGCCCGTGTGGCAATGACGGCGGGCATACCTGTCTTCGCTTTACTGTTTCTGTTGATGGGCGGGGTTATTTCACTCTTTGTTGGCGTCTACATGCTGGGATGGGGAGGCTTGCTGTTTGCGACACCGTTCATTCTTGTCCTGATAGTTCTGCGGTTGATCTGCCAGAAAGACGACAAGGCATTTCGCCGCTGCTGGTTCTGGTGGCAACGAAAAACGCTGGATCGTCGATATGGCCGGTTGCTGCTGCTGACCCCCCGTAATTCTGTATGGAGAATCAAAAATGCAAGGCGTTCCATTCAAAAACGCATTATCGCCGGGGAATAAGCCCCTGCGCTTTCCCTGGCTCGGCTATCACGTTCATCCCGAAATCTGTACGCTGGGCGATTCTCAGTTGCTGGCGCTTCTGCGTTTCAAGGGGGTACCACACGATACCCGCGACCAGCGCACCCTGAACAAGGAGTTCCTGCATCAGGATCGCTGTTTCAAGGCCATCGGCAAGCAGGAAGGAAACCACCTGAAGGTGCAGACCTACACATTCAAGCAGCGGATACACCTTGAGCAGGAATACCGGTTGGCGTTACCGGTTCTCCAGGCGTTGACCGATACCTATACCGAACCGTTTCGTCATGGCGCATTTCGCCAGGTTGGCTACGCGATGGCGCTCATGCTCAAGTATCGCGATCTGGATGATGGTATTAAACGCCTGAGCGAATTGGTGGCCATCTGCCGGGAAACGCTGGGTGATTTCGGTGTCACCGTGATGGGAATGGAGGAGCGCGAGGGCAGAGTGTACAGTCAGATCGGGCGTTTCTATATGTCTATTCTCAATGGCGTCGAGCAGGATGTGCCTATCACCGATACCTGTCTGGGTGAGGCCATTATCGAGAGTGAGACGTCATTCGGTGCCTACGATTATGTGGAGAACCGCCCTTACAAAGGCCCACCGCGTTTTGCGTCTACCTATGATTTGCGCGACTACCCAGCAGAGTCATCACCGGGTATGTGGGACGAAGTATTGGAAGAGCAATGCGATTTTTGCCTGGTGCAGACGTTTCACTTTGAAGATCGCAATCGCATCAAGCGCCGACTGCGTTCGCAGATGTCTGACCTCACGTCGACGGAAGGGGAGTCTGACCAGACCAAGGAGCTGAAGGATAGCGTGCAGGAAGTCACCCAGGGCAAGAAAGTGTTTGGTGAGTATTGCGCAAGCCTGATTGTTTTTGGTGAAACGGCGGAAGAGGCGGTTAACCACGGCGCGAGAATGCAGGCACTCATGTTGTCAAAAAACACGGGATTTGTGCGGGCAACCAGCTCCAATTATGCCTCCTGGCTGATGCTCTTTCCGGGGTATGCCGATGTGATTTACGCCATGCCGAAATCTACCGCCAACCTCGCCTGCGGATTTTCTCTGCACGCGACGCCGACTGGCAAAGCACAGGGCAATCCACCGGGTGATGGCTCAGCATTGATGCCGATGATGACCGAGAACGGCGGGCTGTTCTTCTTGAATGCCCATGATAGCCCACCAGGGGTAAACAGCACCGGAGACAAGTTACCGGGTCACATGACCAACATGGCCATGACCGGGGCGGGAAAAACCACGATTGAGGCATTGGAGCTGGTGTTTTTCAGTCGCTGGGATCCGATGGTTTTTTGCCTTGATTACAATCACTCGCTGGAAAATGTGCTGAGGGCCATCAATACGCACTACTTCACTATTGCGCCGGGGGAATTTACCGGTATTCAGCCGTTCCAGTTGCCGGACTGTGAAGAGCTTCGTCAGTACCTGTTTGATACGGTAAAACGCTGCGCCGGTGGTGCTGATGATGCCGAAGAAAAGGTGATACAGCGTGCCATCAACAGTGTGATGAACCATCGGGATGTAGGAAGCCGCAGTTTTTCACTGTTGATACAGGGCATTGTGGATACCGGCCCAGGCGGCTTACGGTCACGGCTCGCCAAATGGTGCCGCAGTATCGACGGCAAACGCGGCCAATATGCCTGGTTGCTGGATTCGCCGACTAACCAGTTTGATCCGTCACAGTTCCGTCGCCTGGCGTTCGACTGCACCAAAATTCTGACGATGGAATATGCTCGTGCGCACCCGGAAGCACTGGAAGTCCTGCTGAGTACGTTCTTTTTCCTGAAACGTCGCATGCATGCCAGCGAACCGGGTTGTCTGCTGATCAACCTGATTGCCGAATTCTGGGCAGCGCTGATGTTCGAGAGTACGGCCAATGCCATCATGGAAATGCTCCAGGCTGGGCGCACCCGAGGGGAAATGGTGATGATGGATACGCAGGTGCCGGAATATGTGCTGGATAACCCGCGCGGCCCCTCTGTGGTGCAGCAGACCATAACCCAGCAGTGGATGGCAAACGACAGGGCAAACTTCGATAGCATGAGCCGCTTTGCGATGAGTCCGGGGGAGTACGGCAAGTTGACCGGGTTTAGCAAGTACAGCCGGAAAATCCTGGTCAAGCAGGGACTGGGAGCGGTCGTCGTGAAGCTTGACCTGTCAGGCAAACTGAAATACTGGGTGCCGATGCTGTCATCTACCGATGAAAACCTCCCTGTCGCCGCGCGTATACGTCAGGAACTGGGCAGTGATGATCCGTCCATCTGGCTGGCACCGTTCCTGGACGAAATGATGTCACTACAGGTGAAACGGGAACTGAAAAGACAAAACCCGACCCTGAATGTTGATGATCCGGCGGTATGGGTACCGGCGTTCATCGATACCATGAAAGCCTACGGTCTGCCTGTCTCCATGAAGCTACCATCAACTGAGGAATCAGAGCAATGACACTGAAACGTAATCTTGTCGCCCTTGGCCTGGCGCTGGTATTCGCTGCAGCGGGTATCACGCCCACGTTGGCGGATGTCCCTACCGTCGATATCCCGGCATTAAGGCAGATGTTGCAGAACGCCCAACAGCAAGCCAGAGAGGCATTGGCACAACTTGACAAGGCCAAGGAGGCCATTTCGCAAGCGAAAAGCCAGTACGAACACTACAAGGGTATTGTGCAGGGCAATGACAAACTGGGTGAATTCCTGAATGACCCTTACGTCAACCAGTTGTTGCCCGCGAAGGAGTGGCAAGATATTTACACCCAGGCCAAAGATTTGCCACAACTGCGGCAGCGTTATGGCCTGGTCAGCGATAATCCACAGGTGCAGGCCGCATTCGATAAGCTGTTGTCACAGGCTGACGTACTGGAAAAACAGTACAAGGCGACAAATACCCGTCTGGAGCATGCCAAAGGGTTGCGCAATCGACTCAATAGCGTAGAGACACCCAAAGAGCGTGAGCAACTGGCCCTGCGCTACCAGCAGGAAATCCTTGAACTTCAGTCTCAGCAGGTGCAGTTGCAGAATTCGCGCTATTTGATGGAGCAGAAGGACAAGATGGAGAACGAGAAGCGAGCACAGGACTATACGGATTATATGCTAGGTAAAAAAAAGGATAGGCCTCAGTACAATAAGTAGAAAATTTATCTTCTAGGTTGCATGATAAGGACGTGCAACCTGGTTATTAATCTACCCTTAATTATTGGTGGTTTTATGAAGATAAAAAATGCATTAACTATTTTTTTGTCATTAATTACATTATGTTGTTTGAACGGATGTAAAGAAAAAGGTGAGGGTTTTGTAGGTTCCTGGGATCAACTTACAAGTAGTAATCTACCTAGTGAAATTAAAATTAGCTACTCGGATGGTGTTTTTCATATAGATAGGAATGCCTTTGATAAGGTGGTAGCAAATGAAAAATACTCACAAGCTTTCACTGATTATATGATGGGTAAAATTAAGATAAGGCCAGATAGAAGTAAGGTTGATAGCAAGGATAGCTATAGGGTTACCCACTATGAGGCAACGGCTCTAAACGATAATGTCTTACAAAGTGATGGTTTTTCATTAAGGATTGAAAATGGAAAGCTGAAATATAAAGATGAGATTTATGTGAAGAAATAAGGTGGCTTCATGAATATGCAGGTTGCACAACCTCTCTTTGATGCTATAGATGCTGCGACAAAGACCCAAATGGGTAATATCAATAAAGTTATGTCGGTTGCAGGTATCGTAGTTGGCGCATACTGGATGATTCATATCTTGATGCAATCACTGTTTTGGTATTTTGAGGGACTAACCGTTGTTATAAAGGATGTGCTTGCGACTCTCTTTAAAGCCAGTTGTATCATGTTTATGGCTTTTTCGGTGTCATGGTACGTTACCACTATCGTGCCAACGATAACAGAGTTGCCTGTTTGGCTTGGAAGTACAATAGCTGGATCATCTGATAAGAACACTAATATGATAGACCAACTTTTAAACTCCTATTTTGATGGTTTTCTTAAACAGATTGATGCCATGAGCTTTAATCTATTAATAACTGATTCTGGTCAGATGATTTTAGGTATAGTCTCGGTTATTATGTACTTAGTTGCTGGTATCCCATTCCTTGGTGTTGCCATAGGAACTATGATTACATTAAAGGCTGCTACAACATTGATCATGATTATAGGGCCTATATTTATAGCTTTGGCGCTCTTTCCTAAAACGCAACAATACTTTTGGGGATGGGTAGGTGTCCTGGGTGGGTTTATATTAACGCAAGCACTATTTGCAGTTGTTCTTGGGATAGAGGTTAGCTATATAAACGCAAATATAGTTAAAGAAGGTACTATTCAAACGGATTTTTTAAGCTGTTTAAGCATATTGCTATTCTTCGGCGCATTCACAAAACTTGCAACTGAAATCCCAAACTATGCCGCGTCAATCATGTGTGGTGCGCCGAGTGGAGGTGTCGGCTTTGGGGTGAATACGGCTACCCAAATAGGCAAAACATTGGCAAGCAAGTTGATTGAAAAAGGAAGGAAAAGGGGGAATCACATCTCCTGATACAACTTTTTATTCCCTTCAATTCTCAATAATCTCATTCATTAACAATCGGTTTTTCACATGAAAAAAACACTCGCTTTATGCGTGGCGCTTTGTGCTGCGCTGAGTCTTGCTGCATGCAGTTCGCCGCCGAAACTTTCTCAACCCAAGGGTGAATGGGTCGAGGCTAACCAGGCACAAAGGGGGCAGTAATGTTAAGTAAAAAAGCCAGAAAGGTTCTGGATCAGGAGCATCAGCTTCATTATGGCGATGGGGCACTGTCCGGCAAGAACAGTGAAATAGGGCTTGAAATCGCTGCCTATACACGCGCCGCCAAGTATTTTGAAAAGAGTATTGCCGCCGATTACCGTAGAAAGGCGCGTAATAGCCGTATCCTGGCGGGGATAGCAATGACGATGGCTTTTATGGCCATCCTTGCCGTGCTTAACCTCACGCCACTAAAAACCGTTGTGCCTTACGTCCTGTCCGTGGATCACCATAACGGCTCTTTGGCGCTGATCCAGCCTGGCACCAAAAGCAGCGATGTGCCGGAAGTGGTGCAGGACAAGGGTTTCATTTTTACCTACATCATGGCGCACGAGTCCTACAACTGGGCCCATCACCGCGCCAATTATGCGCAGGTAAAATTGATGTCTCATGAGTCTGTCTTCAACGAATACAGGAATTTCCAGCTATCCAGTAAAGGGTATGTGGCGACGTTGGGGCAGTCTCAGCAGATCCGCACGGACATTGACTCCATCCTCCCGCTGACCGCCAGTCAGGAGCCGAAGCTCGAAGGGAAACCGGGCATAAAAACGTACCAGGTGCGTTTTTCCCAGACGCTGTTAAATGCGGACGGCAAGCCTGAAATGAATAAATCCGGTGGGGAGCCAAAACCCTTCACCGTCTACTACGTCGCGTTGATTTCCTTTGACTACGACAATCCACCGGAGTCAGAAGGTGAGCAATGGAAAAACCCGTTAGGGTTCGGTGTGTTGGCGTACAGCAAAACGCAGGAAATGCGGGAGGGCCACTGATGAAAGCCAAAATCGCCTTGCTGGCACTCTGTCTGGCGACATTGCTACCCCATGCCCATGCCGAAACGGGGGGACGGGGAACGCGTCTGGACGCGCGTATTCAAACAGCACTGTACAGCCCGGACAATATCTACCGCATATATGCGATGAAAAACCGCGTGTCGTCGATAAAGCTGGAGCCGGGGGAAACCATCAATCGGGAGTCTGGTGCGATGAATCTTGGCAAGCCGGGCAGTGAAAATACCCCCGAATGGCTGATAGGCGCTAACAAGGAGGGCAACCTTATCCTTATCAAGCCCAGCCAGTATGCCGAGGAGCCGGAAACCAACCTGATCATCAATACCAATCGCCGAACTTACCTGTTTGAACTGAAGCTGGCGAGAAACGTGGCCACGATGACCTATCTGTTCCGCTTCTCCTATCCGCAACCGCCCAAAGTCGGTGAAACGCCGTTCAAAGGCCGCACCATCAATGTCAACCCATGCAGCGGGGTGGCTAACGAGCAGTACCAGAAACGGGGTGATCTGGCGCTGTCGCCTTACCGTATCTGGGATAACGGTACCTTCACCTGTCTGCGATTCCCAACGAATGCGCCCCGTCCGGCCATCTATGAAGTATTGCCTGATGGCACCGAGTCCATGGTGCCCAGTCATGCGGTGGACGATATCGTCGTGGTTCATGCGGTCAGCCACGAGTTTCGCCTGCGTCTGAACAATCTGGTCTTGGCGATGCGTACCAGCAGGCCAAACATGGGGTGGTACAACTACAACGGCACCACGACGGGTGAACTGCGGGAGGTGAAAAAGTGATAAGGCCAACAGACGCCGGGGATACCGGTGATAAAAAAACGTTTGAACCCCAGGGGAGTTTCTCGCTGAAACCGGCAGGCCGCAAGAAATCGGTCAACTGGAAAATTGTCGGGGTGATTGGCGGGGCGATCCTGCTGATGATAATCATCACCATTGTGTTCAGTTGCGCTGTCATCAGGGGCAGCGGTAATGAAACTGAGTTGGATGAGGGGAAGGTTAAGGCCGAGCCGATCACCCGTGGCTTCGGACGACAGCACGATGAAATCAGCGCCTTCATGGCTGCCCACCCCCAAAAGGTCGATGAAGCAACGGAGGGGGTGACCCATCAACCGCCTCCGCCCCCCTTGTCCAACGTGGATGAGGCTGCCTCGGCTAACGCGGTACCGGTTGCGGTGCCGGTGGAGAAGGAGCCGGAGGTCTTGTTTTCCAGCATCAGCCGCTTCGAATCTTCTGGTGTCAGTAACGGAGCCAGCGGTGGAGGCAGTGAGGGGGAAATATCAAGCGGCGAAGAGCGGCGACTGCGGGAGTTTGCCAACGCCGATCCGATGGACAAGGTCAGGGAACTACTGAACAGTCCTGACATGTCGACCAGCGGCAACAAAAGTATGCTGGGGCAGTTGGAGGCGACGCGGGAATACGCGTCGGCGAAAGCCCGCAGGTCACCCCCGGCGAAGTTCCTGCTAAAACGGCGTACCAACTTCCAGTGCGTACTGTATACCGCCATCAAAACCGATTATCCGGGGTTCGTTGGGTGTCGGCTGACACGTCCTCTCTATTCAGCGGACGGCAGTGTCATTCTGGCGGAGGCCGGGGCTGAGCTAACCGGTGAGCAGAATGTGGAAATCAAGGCCGGTCAGAGCAGCGTGTTTACTAGTTGGACAGAGCTTGAAACAGCGCCCGGCGTTCGGGCATCACTCAATGGCCTGGGAACCGATCCGATGGGCCGCAGTGGCACCGATGCACACATCGATAACCACTACGGTGATCGCTTTGGCGGCGCGGTCATGCTCTCTTTTGTCAAGGATGCCCTGGCTACGGTGTCAAACTGGGCCAAAAAGAGCAATGGCAGCGGCTATAACGTCGATAACACCGAACAGAACGCCGAGGACATGGCGGGTAAGGCGCTGGAAAACAGCATTACTATTCCTCCAACCGGGTATGTACTGCCAGGTACCGTTATCAACGTCATTGTCGCCCAAGATATTGACTTCTCTTCTGTCTATACCACTCGCCGCTGATATCAGCGGCACCCCTGTGCGACAGAAGCCATAAAAGGACAAAAGCATGAACCATATTTCCATTGACGCGCTGGGCGACGATACGCTGGTGCGGGGTTACCTGGAACAAAGTGGCGTCGCGGAACGTCTGGCACGGCCAGGGGTAACGGAGGTTGCCATCAACCGTCCGGGAGAAATCTGGACAGAAACATCAGCGGCCGGGTGGGTGCGGGAGGCGGCACCCTGGTTGTCACTGGATATGTGTGAGTACCTGGCCGGGGCGCTCGCGGTCTTCAACCACCGTGACCTGGGCGTGAAATCGCCCATCAAGACGGTGGAATTGCCTGACGGTGAGCGGGGACAGCTGGTCATACCGCCCGCCTGTGAGCGGGGTACCATCTCCATGACGTTTCGCAAACCGTCCCTGGAACGCTTTACCCTGGAAGACTATGCCCGGAGTGGACGGTTCGACAAGGCCAACCTCACCACCTCGCATCGCCAGACGGCGTTATTTGACTGGCAACGCAAGATGAAACAGTGCGTCAAAGCGCGTCAATTCGTCGAGTTTTTTCGGCTGGCGGTGAAGTACAAGCTCAATATCATCATCTTCGGCGGCACAGGCTCTGGGAAAACGACCTTTGCCAAGGCGGTGGTAGACGTGTATCCCCACAACAGGCGGTTGCTGACCATCGAAGAGCTGAACGAAATGAAGCTGCCTTATCACCTTAACCATGTGCATCTGCTCTATGGCGATTATGTGACCCCGAAAGACCTGGTGGCCAGCTGCATGCGCATGAAAGCCGATCACATCCTGCTGGCCGAGCTGACAGGTGACGAGACCTGGGATTTTATGGAGCTGCTCAATACCGGGCATCCCGGCACTATTACCACGGCGCATGCCAACGGTCGTCTGGAAGGGTACGCGCGTATTGCAGGGTTGGTTAAACAGTCCAGCGTCGGAGCTGGTCTGGATTATGACTATATCGACCGGCGCGTGCGCAGCGCTTTTGACGCGGTGCTCTACATGGAGCACACCAACATTCTCGACGTGGCCTATGAGCCAGAAGTGAAGCATGCGCTGCTTAACGGGGCGTCAATCGACGTCGCGCTCAGCAAGACGAAACAGGAGGGGGGATGTACAGGCTAAAACTGTTGCTGGTCATTCTGGCACTGGTACTGGTGTGTTTTGTCATTGGGCTGTATGTCGGTGGCTGGGTGTGGCTGCACTTGATCGGAGTACCCAATCCCTCACCTTCGTTGTTCACCCTGCTTGACCAGGGTGGGGTGCGTTCGCTGACGGACAAGGCAAGAATGCGGCTCCCCTGGGCCTGGTGTGTTACGGCGGCGCTCACCTTTCTACCTGTGGGTACGCTTCTTCTGGCGCTGTTTGAGCGCCGTGATGGAAACAGGCAAGATCTGCACGGGAACGCCCGTTTTGCCAACAGGCGTGAACTGCGGCGGATCTGGTACACGGAGCCAGAGAAATGACGCGAAAAAAATGGCTGAAAAACCCGCCAAAAGGCTGGATCTTCAAAGAGGGGCGGCTGTGGCAGCAGGCCATCACGACTCACCCGGCACTGTTAGTGGGTAAAGACCCCTTCAGCAAAAACTTTCTGGCTACCTATGGGCAAACCTATCTGATGCTGGCTGCTCCGCCAGGCAGTGGCAAGGGGGTAGGGGTGGTGATACCCAACCTGTTGCAGTACCCGCATTCGGTGGTGGTTAATGATTGCAAGTTTGAGAACTGGTATCTGACAGCCGGTTTTCGGCGGGCATGTGGACAACAGGTATTGCGATTTTCGCCCGAACGGCTGGAAACACACCACTGGAACCCGCTCAAGGTCATCAATCAGGCCCCCCTTCACAGGTTGAGCGATGTCAGACAGTTGGCCTCCTCGCTGTATGTGCCGGATAACATGAAAAACGCCAGTTGGTGGGAATGGGCGCGTGACAGGTTCACGGCGATTGTGCTCTATCTCATCGAAACGCCGGAACTGCCCCTGACATTGCCTCAATGTTATGAAATTGCTGCTCAGGGTACCCAGCTGGGTGCCTGGGCGCAAAAGGTGATCGATGAGCGCAGTGAGGGAGACAGGCCGTTGTCTGCTGAAACCGTGCGTGAGCTGAACATCATCATCTCGGAGTCAAAGGGGAAAGAATTTGCGCAGCATATGACCTTTTTGACCACCAGGCTCAGCGTCTACGGAGAGAAACTGGTCGCCCTGGCGCTGACAGAGAGCGACGATCCAGATGAAAACATCGATTTCAGTACGCTGCGTGAGCGGCCGACCAGTATCTATTTCTGTGTTACAGAAGGGGCAATGAAGAAGTTTAGTCCCCTGATGAACCTCTTCTACTCCCAGGCCATCAGAGAGAACAGCAAGGTGCTGCCGGAGCAGGGCGGGCATGTTGAACTGGATGATGGAAACATGGCACTACGATTGCGTTACCAGGTGCTGTTCCTGATGGACGAATTCGCGGAAATGAAACGTGTCGAGGTCATGGAGACCGCGCCAGCACTGACGCGTGGAGCCGGGTTGCGCTATCTCATCATATTTCAGAACAAGAGTCAGGTGAACGCTGATGACTGTTATGGCCGTGAGGGGGGCAAGGCATTGATGATGCCGTTCCACGTCGAGGTGGTCTATGCGCCAGGTGATATCGACGCCGCCACCGAATACAGCAAGCGGCTCGGAAATACCACCGTACGCGTGGCATCAAACAACCAGAATGTCTCGGATGGGCGGCGCTCAAGGGGGCGAAGTTTTACCTTGCAGCCCCGGCCTCTGATGTTGCCACAGGATGTCAATGAGCTGCCTTACGACGAAGCGCTGGTGTTCATGCAGCCAACCCGACAGACGTTGGCGATGAAGATCCGTTGCCGCAAAATCTACTGGTATGAAGAGCCGATATTCCGGGCGCGGGTCGATAAAAAGACCTTTCCGCTCCCCGCGGTGCCAAAGGGTGAGGCCACCAGGATAGACGGGCTGGTTGTGCCGATGGTGACACAACATAACCGGGGGCCGGTCACATTATCGTCGCCGGAGGGCGACTGCCTGAAGGACGAGCAGCGCAAGCGTGAGAAGACACCGCCTAATCAGGGGGACGACCCCGAAAACAGCATCCAGCCCTGACGGGCTGACACCAGAGAAAACCCAGCTTTAACCCTCTCTGGCCAGGAGGTTCACCCTGGCCTCATCCAATCAACTCAGGATATTCACATGAAGATAACCGCAATCGCGGCGGCATGGCTGTGCCTGGCCGTCACAACGACCCCGGCGTATGCCGGAGACAACGTTGATGCTAACGACCCTTGCACCGTGTTTTTGTGCATGGCCGGAAAACTGTACGGCGGCTCGCCCGGTGAGTGTCAGGGTGCTGTGAAGACGTTTTTCAGCCTCAATGCATTCAAGAAAAAGCACCGGTTCAATCCCGGTAAAACGCTGGATATGCGCAAGGCGTTTCTGGGGCAATGTGCCAGCGCTGATCCTGTCCATGTCAGCAGGATATTAAGCCGATTTGGCCGTATCCCCGGCTGATGCTCAGTAGGTAACAGTAGGTATCGAGGAAGGGTTCTACCCCGGCTCGCCAAGGAGAACACGTTGAAGATAACGAAACAGATGTTAATCGCATTGGTTCGGGGGGCAAGCCTTCTTGTCCTGTTGTCCACCACGGTTTCACCGGCGCTGGCCTTGTCGCCAATTGCTGCCGGGCAGATCCGTTTCACTGGTGCCATTGTTGTGCCGGCTTGCAAAACAACCCTGGAAAGAGCAACACGGAAAGCGGTGATGGAGTGCTCAAATCAGCCGGAGGGGAAGATAACGGCAGAATACCGACAGCCGGAGACAGCGTTTCACTGGATCGACAGGGCAGGGAAAGCGGCGGTCTTAACCCAGACCTACAAGTGAAAGTGGCGTGATGTGTGACCGCACATCACGCCCGTCATTTTCAAGACATTTAACGATTAAGGACGTGCAATGAAGTTGAAAACAACAATCACCATTTTAGCCGGATTTCTCGGCATTGCCTTCACCTCTTCTGTCTTTTGCGCTGACGGCTCGATTAACCTCGACGGTGGCGAGGCGAATAACGTGCCGAGCAGCAAAAGCACCGTTATCGGGAACCAGAACACGGTGCCTCATGATAATTCTGTGGTGATTGGGCAGCAGAACGAAACCAAGCAGTACAACACCTCAGAAAAGCATCCCCGGATTATCATTGGGGACAAGAACCAGGCGAACGCCGGAGCCATCATCCTGGGTGAGGGGGGGGTCGCCGATGAACAGAGCGTTGTAGTGGGCGGTGACGCCAGCAAGGCGCTGGGTGTCGCCGTGGGGAATGGCTCCAAAGGCGGCTATAACGCGGTCTCCGTTGGCCAGGGTGCCACGACTGAAAAAGCCAGCTTCGGCGTGGCCGTTGGGGCTGAGTCAGCCGCCCTGAGTTCTGGCCCACAGGGGCAAGGCTCGGTGGCAGTCGGCACCCGCGCGACCGCAGGCTACGGCGGGGTGGCGCTGGGCTACGGGGCCAATGCTACTAATGGCGGGGTGGCACTGGGAACCGGCTCCCTTACCGCAAGGTTTGATGAGGTCAATGTGGGTGAGCGCTTTATCAGCGGCGTCAAGGCAGGGACGTCAAAAACCGATGCCGCCAATGTGGGGCAGGTTCAGGCTTCCAATGCCAACACGCTGGCGGCGGCTAATGCTCACAGCGATACAGGGTCTGCCGATACGCTGCGTGCTGCCAGGTCACACACGGACGAGCGTGAGACAGCCACCAATGCGCGTACCGATGCCCTGTTAAAGGTGGAGCAGACGGCCCGCAATGAAGCCATCGCCAACGAGTCCCTGGCACGGAGAGACGGTGACGCCGCGACGCTGAAATCAGCAAACGACTATACCAACTGGCGGGTTGATACCCTGAATATCGACACTGCTGACACGTTGCGCCAATCGCAGACCTACACCGATACGCGCGTCAGTGAGTCCTTAAATTACACAGACAACAAGTTCAGCCAGCTAAACACGCGTATTGAGCGGACGGAGAAGCGCCTGCATGCCAGCATTGCGGGAGTAGCGGCGATAGCTTCGGTTCCCTATGTGGCTGAAGACAGATTTTCATACGGTGTCGCGCTGGGCAGCTATCAAAACGGCCATGCCCTGGCGGGCGGTATTCAGTACAAAACCTCGCTGAATAGCAATGTCCGCCTCAATGTGTCCTGGGATTCATCTCACAATACCGTGCTGGGTGTTGGGTTAGCAGGAGGGTGGTGAGCATGAGACACATGATGATGGCGCTGATTGCGCTCGGTGCTGCCTCGCTGTCAGTGGTCGGAAACGTCCAGGCCGCGAATACGGTCGACCCGGCCTTTACCGGCACGCAGGTTTTATCCGGTGATAAAAACAGTGTGACAGGCACACCCAGGGAAAGGTACGCCGATGGGCCGCAAATGATATCAGGTCGGGGTAACACCCTGGTCAATACAGACTCGTCACAGGTCTATGGTGGGGATAACACACTCACCAACAGCGATATGGTGTTGATGGGACAGACAAACACCGTATCGAATACCTACGGCAACATCTTTGGGGATGCGAATACGGTTGATACAGGGACATCGTACGGCAAGGCGAATGTGGTGGGCAACAGCTCACGGGTGCAAGGAAACAACAACAATGTCCTGGGTTCCTGGTCATCAGTCACGGGCCAGAACTCGGATGTGATAGGCAATGCAGCATCCGTCAATGCTGACAACAGTATGGCGCTGGGCTTTGGCAGCACAAACACGCGCAACAATACGGTCTCTTTTGGCAGCAGTGGCAAACCGCGCCAGCTGACGAACGTTGCTGCCGGGACAGCTGAAACGGATGTGAGCAATGTGAAGCAGATGCAGGAGGCGGATGCGGCAACCCTTGGTAATGCCAATGGCTACACAGACAACCGTGAATCGGCCATCAATCGCCGTACTGATGACTTGATGGCGCAAGAGCAGGCTGAGCGGGACGACGCTGACCGCCGCACGCTGAACAGTGCAAATGGGTATACCGATGCGCGTGAGCAGGCAATGAACCGTCGAATGGATGAACGGCTCTCTGATGAGGCATCGGAACGTGTGTCGGGAGATATTACCACCCTTAACAGCGCCAATAACCACACCGACACCCGTGTGACCACTGAACAGCAGGCGCGGCTTGCGGGTGACAGGCAAACGCTGCATGACGCAAATATCTATACGAACGAACGCGAAACATTTATCGACCAGCGTACTGATGGCCTGATGGCCGAAGAGCGTCAGGCGCGGGTTGAAGGTGAGCATCGCATGCTGGATAACGCAAACAGGTATACCAATCGTAGGTTTGAGCAGTTGGGAAACAGGGTCAACCGTAATGCCCGCCGCGCCAATGCCGGTATCGCTGCGGCGATGGCCCAGTCAGGTATCCCGTACCTGAATGGTTCTACGTTGAGCAGTTTTGGGATGGCGGCGAGTAGCTACCGGGGCGAGACAGCGATAGCCAGTGGCTACCAGCGTCAGATGACCCCGTTTGTTACTGCGCGAGTCAGCCTTGCCTGGGACACCCGTCAGGGTATCGGAGTGACGGCGGGCATGGCGGTAGGTTGGTAGAGGGCTGTTACTGATGGTAGAACAAATAATCCTCGATATGTGCTGTGGCTCTCGCATGTTTTGGCTCGACAAGCAAGACGAGCGAGCTGTATTCGCCGACATGCGTTCAGAGCAGCACACATTATGTGATGGCCGCGCACTGCATATTCACCCTGACGTTATCGCCGACTTCCGGGCGTTACCCTTTGCCGATAACTCGTTTTGGCAAGTCGTCTTTGACCCACCACACCTTGTCAACGCTGGCGAGAAAAGCTGGATGCGGAAGAAATATGGTGCCCTTAACCGTGATACGTGGCGCGACGATATCCATAGGGGATTCTCTGAGGCATTTCGAGTATTGCGGACACACGGCACGCTCATCTTCAAATGGAACGAAACGCAAATACCGGTTAGCCAGATTATCGCTCTAACCGACCAGAAACCAACTATTTGGCAGCGTACCGGAAAAGCCGACAAAACTCACTGGATTATCTTTGTTAAAGGATATTAAAAATGTTTGATTTAATTAGTCACCTTGCTGAAAAGAGTATCCCACACACCATATCAGACCATGGACGTATCACCGCAGGAAGTTACCTCAACCTGAGCGGCACCAGCATCACCGTGCTGCCGGATGGCCGAACTCACCGAAAAGCTCGGTAAATGAGGATAATAAGATGATTGAATTAAATCCCTGCCCATTTTGTAAATCCGGCGAGACATATGTTAGCCCAAATAGGTGTGCCG
>Ga0308160_10002811_pt1 | contig 20351 bp, 25 predicted proteins | sample PhyFR1_FD_201036 | JGI IMG/M metagenome (GOLD analysis project Ga0308160, IMG submission 201036) | Phyllosphere microbial communities from UC Gill Tract Community Farm, Albany, California, United States - DLSLF.R1 | ecosystem: Host-associated > Plants > Phyllosphere > Unclassified | place: USA...
CGTGCGTCTCGCCTCGAGTCTTTCGCCTGCCGCCCTCCCGACACGCTGACCTGACCAAAGAGACCTGCCAACTTCCCTCGCTCGCAGACGACTTCCGAACGACGACCTTCGTTTGGACCTTTCCGCACGAGGATGGCAAGAAGCTCGAGGCTGCTTGGATGAAGCTGCCCGAGCTCCCGCAGCTTCAAGCGATCCGGCACCTGGGCGACAAGAGGGAGCAGCCTCCAGTGATGCGGCAGCTCATGCGCGTCCCATTCGTCCGACCTTGCTACCCGGCCTCGCTGACGATTGATCTGTCTCAACAGCAAGTCGGTCACGACTAAGATCCTGAAGAGCATCGAGGAGACGTCGTCGGCGTCGAGCTCGAAGAAGGCGCCGGCCGGCCGCTCCAAACCAGTGGAGACCAGGTGCGCCGACCCGGCCCAACCTTTTGAGCAAGTCGCCTGGCAGCTGACATCCTGCACCCTGTGCGTGCCTTCGCAGAGCGGTTGCCACCGCCAACCAGGGTCCGATCGCCATCGACGACTCGGACGAGGAGGATGTCGACTTCCCCGACATGAAGCCGACGCTCATCATGGCGCCGCCACGCTCGGCCGTCGCTCGCGGCAAGCAGCGCGAGTTGGGGCCATCGGCCAAGGCGGGTCCGCCCCGGGAGCCGCCGCCTCCCAACCCGCATGAGCTGTGCGTGCCCTTCTCAGATCTGTCGTCGGGCTCGGACGCTCGTCCCGGCTGACGCCTTCTGCTTTCGCTTGCAGGATGTGCAATTGGCCTGCGACCGGCCGGCCCGAGATCAGCATCCTCAAGGGCGATTATTACCGGACGACGCACAAGGACGAGTACCTGAACGACACGATCATCGATTGGGGTCTCAAGTACGTCTGCCCTTGTGCCCGCGCCCGGAGCGTTGCCTGGCTGACGTCGCTCCTCTGCTGCCCCCCGACAGGCGCGCATTCGCCCGCGAGAAGCTCACCAAGCCCCGCCTCGAAGAGGAGGTTTACATTTTCAGCTCCTTCCTCTACTTCAAGCTGACCGAGCCCAAGTGCGCCTTCGCTGCTCGACCCCGATCTCGTCGCGTCTCGCGCTGACCTTCGCTCCGCCTTGCCTGCAGCGTCCTCAAGTCGAAGAAGGATCCTTGGGAGGGCGTCCGGTCGTGGACGACCAAGAAGGTCGAGGGCAAGAAGGAGAAGGAGCTCAAGATCGACCTGTTCAAGAAGAAGTATATCATCGTGCCGATCAACGAGTCGTCAGCCGAGCCCTCCTCATCTTGCCCACGCACCGACTTGCGACACTGATTCAGCCGACCCTTGCTTCCTCACGACAGCTACCACTGGTACCTCGCCATCATCGTCAACCCGGCCGCCGTCCTTCAGCCGCCGGCGCCGAAGAAAAGCTCGCCGCCTGACAAGCCATCGCTGCCGTCGATGGCCACGACGACCCGTGCAGCGACTGCCCCGGCCATCGAACCGATGGACGTAGACAGCGAGTCCGAGCTGCTCGTCGTCGAGACGCGCCCGACCTCGCCGCAGAAGACGACGGAAGAGATCCTGGACGAGGCGGTTGCGGGCGACACCAACGGTCCGACCGCCATAGACGACACATCGGCTAGTGTCGGCCAGGCAACGGTTCTGGACGGGACCGAGACGCCCCCGATCCTTGACGAGGTCGGCGAGGACGAGACGCTTGAGCGCAAGCAGTCCGTCTGACCGGGCAGACGAGCAGACGCGAGGCGCGCGCGCTGACAAAGGCTACCGCCCTTCCTCCCTTGCAGTGGCTACATCTTCATCCTCGACTCGCTTGGCAACGCCACCATCAAGCCGGCAGGCGTTCTGAGCAAGTATCTCCGCTCGGAGGGCATCGCCCACCAGGGCTGGGAGGCCGACGCCGAGGCGACGTCGCTCACAGCCGACAAGGTCGACGTGCGTCCGCTTTCCAATTCAGTCAGCGCAACGCGACGAAGGCTTCGGCGGCTGACGCTGCTCCTGCGATCGAACCTCCGCAGGTTCCGAGACAGGGCGACGAGAGCAGCTGCGGCGTATACCTGCTTCACTACGCCGAGGTCTTCATGCGAGACCCAGAGAAGGCCGTCGACTTTATGCTCGTGCGGCCGTCCCCTCGTCCGCGTTGCATCTCGCACGCGCCTTGGCTGACTGCCGTGCCCCCACTCCCTTTGCCTTCAGCACAACCGCAAGCCCAAACGAGGCTCGGCCCTGGCCGCGCCATTCAAAGAGCTGCTCAGCAAGTACGACGCCGAGCGCGACACGTTCTGGATGGCCTCCGAGCTCGAGGGCAAGCGCGAGGGCTACCGACTGGCGCTACTCGACCTTGAGCAAGAGTACCGCGAGAGCGAGCGCATCAAGGCTGCGCAGCGCGACACGTCGGCCGAGGCAAAGAGCAAGAGCCCGGACTCGAGCCCGGTCGAGCAGGCGCCGGCCGAGATCGGTCCTTCCGAGCACTCCGTCCCCGATGGCCAAGACGCTGCCGATCCGCCGACTAAGACCGCGATATCGGTGTCTGACGGACGCTTTCCATCGCCACCGCTGGCGCAGACGCAGGTCGACGCGCCTCGAGCACTCGGGCCATCGGCTGAGGCCGCCGGTGATGCCGTCGGCCGGCCGGTCTCGCCATTCTTCTCGCCTGCCACGCCGCCAGGCAAGGAAATGGCCTCTCTGTCGCCCGAGCGGCGCGATCCATCGCCCGCATTTGACCAACGTCCGCCGACAGAAGATGATCCTCTCGACATGAGACGGCTTCGAGGCTCTCTTCCCGCGCGCCCTGCCGCGGGCAGCCCGGACGCGGCCGACGAGTCGCACGAGCTGGCGTCCCACGTCTCGGCGACACCCGAAGACGACGTCCATGCGATGGGTGGCCCACCTCTGCCCACCGGCGAGCCCGAGGTCCCCGTCACCCATCGGACCAGTCAGCAGGCCCCGATCGCAGCCCACCCCTCGGAGGAGGAGGTTGCGCGTCAAACGCAGGCGACGCCGTCGTCCTCCTCCAGCTCCGGCCTGCCCGGTGTCCTGTCGGTGTCCCGTCGTCTCTCGTCGCCAATGGAGGTGCACGACTCGAGCGACGACGAGGCCGACGCCAGGACCGACTCGGACGAACTCGACCTCTTCAAAGACGACGACGATCGAGGCCCCCCGACCAAGCGCAGGGCTCACTCGCCGGCCGGCGGCGAGTCCGGCGGCGAGTCGAGCGGCCGACCGCAGACCAAGCGACACAAGCTGTCCAACCCGTCCGTCAGCGACCCTCCGGCCGTCCTACGCTTCTCCAAAACCAGTGGGCACGGTGCGAGCCCCTCGCTCAGCTCGCAGCCGGCAGCCAAGAAGGCCCGGTACACGGCCGACACCGGCGGCGTGCCGCCCGGCAGCTCTCATGGTCGGCCTCCCAAACGCAAGGACGGTCGTGAAGCGGCCCTTCCGGCCGGCCCAGAGGTTGTCGAGCTTACGGACGAGGACAATTCGGACGACTCGTCTGTCCATGCAATCGAGGGCGGCGGCCGTGGCCGGCGGCTCTCGACTGAGGTTTGAGCTCGACCAGCTGAGGCTGCCTTCCCTTGATCACAACCTCAACGCCTGCCACCCCGCTGGGGCCCATCCACACCCTTCCACTCCTTCACGACCGCGACGACTTCGATTACGAGCCCTCCCCCACTCTCCGCTGCGGACACGATGACGCCCGCGCGCGAGCGCTGTTCAGCAGAACCCCCACGCCGGCGGCTCGCCTGCTCTCACGATCTCATGCGACGACTGCTCTCTGATCTGCGACTTGGCGGGAGCTTGAGTGATCGACGTGGCATCGCTTGCTGATGGGAGAAGACTAGCGGCCAGCGGCTGGCTGCTGGCGCGACTGCCGTCAGCGGGGCTTTTGTTTGAGCCAGACCTGCCCCTTTCACTGAAACGCGGCGTCGCGGCGGTGGCGGCCGGCCGGTCGGTCTGGTTGACGGCCCCCCCCCCCCCCCTCTCGCCCGCTCGCTCCCATCTACCACCCACTTCCAGACCTCGATTCCCGACCCTTTGGAGACCCTCTGGCAGCCTTTCCTCTCCCGCCGAGCCTCACAACGATACAGTCGCACCCGCCACAGCCAAGCCGCCCGGAACACCGCAAGCAGAGAGCAACTCGACGCAGCTCGCACCGAGGCCGCCCCTCTCCAGGACCGCTGCCAGTAAGGCAAGGTCTCCCTCACCAAATCATGAGGTCCATCAGACCTGGAGGAAGGTCAGCAGGCTGACCGCTCTTCTGCTATCGCTCGCCTCTCATCCGCAGAGCCAATTGCTGATGGCCATCGAAGGCGCTCCTTTCGAGCCGGCCCGAGCTCAGCCTGAGCCCCTCTCGGCCAGGCCGCTTGCCCAAGCCCACCGACCGCCGTCTGAGCTCTCCCATGCCCAGGTCCTGCCGGCTAAAGATCGTTCGCGCGAGGAATGGGCGGTCACAAAGCTAAAGGCTCGGCCCAAGCCGAAGGAGCGATTGGGGTCGAGAGATGGTGCGAGCTCGGGAGGCCCCAGCCATGTTGAGCAGTGGGCAGCGCAACTCAAGCAGGCTCGACGAGCCCACGAGGACGAGCAAAAGCGTCCCTCCGAGAAAGTCTCGTACGTTTGTCGTCCTGGCCCATCTTTCGTTCCCCCGGCTGATGCCCGATTGACTTGTCCCTGCGTCACGGCCACGATCTGATTACTCAGACGTGAGCATCATCTCTCTCCTAATCGCCTCGTGCTCGGCTAACGCTCCTACTCATCCCAAGTCTCTCCGGTAGACGTCTTGCTACGCGAAGCGCAGCTTCAAGCCAGCTACCAGACCACCAAGCCATCGCCGACCGACACGCTCGTTCGGAGCGCCGTCGTCAATGCGAGGCACGTCTCGCTTCAGCCGGTGACGGCGCTGAAGAGGATGGAGGCCAAGTCACTCTCTGTCCGCAAGGTCCACTTGGTCAGTGTGCCTCCCTCACACTGGCTGGTACAGATCACTCGCTGACCCTCGAGATATGCGCCAGGGCCGCTACCTCTTGCTTCGGTCCGTCACGGCGCCGTGGCGAGACACTATGCCGGCCTCCTTCATTGGGTGCGACGCGTTCCCTCCCATCGCTCTCTCCTGTATTCTGACGGCCTGGGCGCCCTGTCTCCTTCTCGCATCCAGTCAGACGCCAAGTGGAGGGGCAGTCCAGGTCGACTTGAGCTGCGTCCCATGGGCGCTCATCGCGTCCGGGCCCGAGCTGTCGGCGAGTCTGCCGCTGGGTTCGATCCTGCTCATCAAGGAGCCAAAAGTGGTCGAAGTCAAAGGCCGGCCAGTCGTCCGCCCCCGCCACCAATTTGGGTTGTCGACTTGCCCTACTGACGTTTTTGTTGGCCGACGCAGGTCCTCGTGGACTCGCCGACGGATATCCTGCTGCTGGACGCGAACGACGTCGCCGGCCTCGACTGGCGAGAGTCTGCGATCCAGGAGCCAGCATGCATCTCTTCTGCCGAGCAGTACCGGCTTCTCGGCAACGCCGAGCTTGCCAAGGGATGGCTTCTGCCGGCGGAGCGATCGTATTCGCTCGGCCTAAAGCTCGATCCCGGCCACATCGGCCTCAGGCTAAACCGGGCCCTCGTCCGGCTTCGGTTGGGCATCTATAGGAATGCGCTCGCCGATGCCGAGGCCGTTCTGGGTCTCGGACGGCCGGTGCTGACGGTGCCGCAGCTAGAGAAGGCCCTCTACCGTGCCGCCTCGGCCCTCTACAGCCTCCAGCTCTGGTCGCAGGCCAAGGCACGCTTCGCAGAGCTGGCGGCAGTCGGCTCCAAAGAGGGCAAAAAAGGCCTCGCACGCATCAATGAGCGTCAGTCCGAGGCAAGCTCGGCCACGTATCGGTGGGAGGATCTCTACGACAGGTCGCAATCCGACCCCAATGTCGACATCGCCGACTTTGTCTCCTCGGCTCTAGCTGTCGGCGACGTCCAAGGCCGGGGCCGCCGAGTCGTCGCCCACAGGAACATTGAGGCCGGCGAGCTGCTGCTGATGGTCAAGCCGGTCGCCTCGACCCACGAGACGCCCCCCGGTCTGGACCTCGTGACCTTCAACATGCCCGTCGACACGATGCAATCACCGGATGAGGCGCATCTGACCCATCGCCTGGCCGTGCGGTGGGCGCAGACCTCCTGGTCACGATTCGTCTTGTCCACCGAACTGACCTTGCCCCTTTCTTTCGGTCAACGGTAAGGCTCTTGGACGATCCCTCCCTGCTGGACTTACTAGAGCCTCTCTCGAAGGGTTCCGGCTTTCCTGCATCGCGCTCGCTCTCGCTCGTCGACTTCGCTCCCAAGGCCGTCATTAGCGACCTGCCGCCCGTGAGGGCGCTGAGCATGTCGATCGTCGACCTCGTCATCACGCGACGCGAGACGGGACTGGCGAGGATGGGCCCTGCGCTCAAACTTGAGAAGGACGCTCCCTACGGCACCCAAATCTCCGCTCTCAAACATCCGGTCGGCCTACATCTTCTGCCATCGCTGCTCACACACTCGTGCGACCCAGTCACGTCAGTCGTCAACGCTTCAGCTTGCCCTGCCCGCTGTCCAAGACGTACACTGACTCGCTTCGTCGGTTTGGCCTCCGATACGCCGATCAGCTACTCGAACCAGCTGGGAGACGCGCAATTCGTCCGCGCCCTTCGGCCGATCCGAGAAGGCGACGAAGGTGCGCCCTCAACCTCTCCCCGCCAGAAGGTGCCCGTACTGATGCGCCCTTGCTGTCTGGCGCAGTGACTATCTCGGCCTGCCAGTCGATGAGATACGACACCCGCCTCGCACTTCTCGGACCCACACGCATGGCTACTCCGTGCGCATGCCGCCTCTGCCGTGAGGACGCCAAGGACCGGCCTGAAGCACGAGGACACCGTCAGAAGCTCCTGTTGGGCATCCGTCCCCTTTTGAACGAGCTCCTCGCCGCACGCGAAGCCAAAGGCGACAAGCTCGACGAAGAGGTCTTCTTCCAGGTGCGCCAGCCTCCGATTTGAGTAATCCCTAGCCGATTTTAAGCTGACCGGTTGACGGCGAGGCAGGTATCGACCTTCCGCGTGCGCGAGATCGAGCAGACGTACGACGACGGACACGCAGCAGAGTATCGGCACCAGATGCATGCGCCTTACCGCGCCCTCGCCGTCCGTCTCTTTGCACAGTGTATGCTGCAGCAGGCTCGACCTGACCCTGCTCCTCGCTCGACCCTTCTGCGCAGGACCTGTGCTGGCTGGTCTTGGTCCTCCAACAGCGTCTGCACGACCGACCGAAGTGGGCCGAGCGCGCGCTCACGTGGCACCGGGCCGCATTGCTCAGCTGCGGCGCCATCCCAGCTGATGTCGACAACGTAGGCGGCGCATCCAGCCCGCCACGAGCCGAATTCGATTCCTGCGTCGCCTCTCTCATCGCGATGGCGGCGGTCCACAAGGTCGTCGGTCAGCGCAAGCCGCGCATACCAGGCTGGGCGGAGGCCGATCTGGCCGAGAGCGTCGCGCTGCTCGCCGGCGACCGGGCGGCCAATCTCGCACGGATGAAGGCACTGCTTTCCGAGGCTGAAGCGCTCGACCGGACGCTCATCGGCGGCGGCCGCAGCCTCTGGCTCAAGCGGTACGCTGACGTCTTCAGCCGATACGCACTCTCGCCAGGTCCGTTTGCTTCCTCGATCAGGGTGACGGAAAACGCTGACGTCTGTCGACCCCTCGCGCAGACGACCTGCTCTAAGCGCGCGGCGCCCTTTGCGTCTTCTCCGACCGTGCACGACCCTTCACGACCGCCTTGCCGCTCCAAAGGCACGACGTCTTCACTCAGCAAACCGAACCCCTTGCACACCTTGCCTTGCCGATGCGAATGCAGGACGCTCGTTGACCAGCCTGCAGACAGACGAATGTGGGAAAGAGTGCCATGCAGAGGGTGGGAGGCAGGACGTCCTCTATGACGCCCGCGCTTCGAGGGAGGGCGGCCGAAAAAGAGCTTGAGGACGGATGGTCGAGGGCTGGCGATGCAGCTCGACAGAGAAGGGCTGCGGCTGACGATGGGCGAAGCAGCTGGAGATACAGGCGGACAGGGTATAGGGATTGGCGTTGGACGAGGCAGCAGAGAGGGGCTGGGTGGACGCCGCGAGCTCCGCTTCTCGGCCGGCCGGCCTCACCTCTGCCGCCGCATGAAGCCATACTGTGCGAGACGAGCAGAGGGAGGGGAGTCGAGGGTCGCGCGCCCTTAGATGTTGCCGCGCTCGTGCGGGTTGATCTTGGGCCGCTTGATGCCCGTCTTCTCGGGCCGGGCGACTCCATTCTTGTCCCTTCGGGTGGACGAGCGCGGGAGCGCAGGCGGGCGAGGCAGGAAATGGAGAGCGGGAAGAGCGAGGGGATAGTCAGGATGAGCCCGAGCAACTCTCGAGCCAAACGACGCAGTAAGTGGCGTGCAGAGGATGCGACGCACTTGGCCGCCTTCTCGGTCGCCTCCTGGCCTGTCGAGCCGCCCTGGGTGGCGGGCTTCATGATCGACAGCTTGCCGGCCGACGCGGCCGAGACCATCTGGCGCTCGATCGAGTTGTTGATCTTGGCCGACATGCTCTGCGACGAGGCCGCCAGGAGTGACGGGGGTCAGCCCTATGCTGGTTGGAGTCAAGCTAGGTCCACGGCGTGCACGGCGCGGCCCAGCTGATAGGCACCCGAGGGTGGCGCGAGCGAGGAGAGAATCCCGCGCTGCGTCGCTCGACTAGGCCAACCAGCTTGCCAGCCTCGCTGCTCCGGGACGACGCCCGACCAAGATCGGCTAACCAGGACCAGTGCGGCTCGGCAGGGACGCACCTTCTGGAGCGAGCGCGAGACGACGGCGCTGTGCTTCTTGGGCGCGATCGACCGAGCGCCCTTCTTGGGGTTGGTCGCGAGCTTGGACTTGCGGCCGCCGGCACCGCCACCTCCGCCGCCAGTCTTTGCGTTCTGGGCCATCGTTTACGGGTCGAAGAGAGGAGGGTGAGGAGAGGGAGGTGGAGGGGAGGAGGTGGGAGGCGACGTGGGTCGGCGCAGCGGGCGCCGCAGGTTCGAAGCCCTAGCGTCTTGCGTCCGAATCCAGCGGGGAAGCCTCCGAAACGGAGACCCCGCAGTCGACGCTCGGGCCGCCTGTCGTCCTGCGATGAAGGGACGGGCGCCCTGCGCTCGTCGACGTCCTCCAGGAGGCCGCTGCAGAGCCCGTCGCGAGACCTTGCTGCCTGTGAGGTGCTGCAAGGCCTCGAGGACGCGCCTCTGTGCAGGGCCATGACCGCTGGGCCTGTCGTCGCGCGCGTCTGCTACGGTCACCGCCTTGGAAACGGCCGACACGCGCTCGAGGGCTCAAGTATCTGCTGCAGTAACGCCGCCTCCAGTACTGGAAACAGACCAAGGACGCACACATGGCAGCCTGTGCGTGACTGGCTGCAGATCCAGGTGCAGACAGTCTTGCTGCAAGTGGGAGACTGTCATCGCCAACGCAGCCGGCGCCGACCGTTCGTCGCCGGTCGGATCGCTCGTCCGAGACGGAGTGGGCGCGGCGGGCGACGCCATCGGCCGCCCTTGCGCCCTAGGCGTCCTCCCTCACCGTCACCCTCGACACCTCACCATTCCCATCGCCCAACCTCAGCCGGCCATGGACGACGACATGACGGACGACACGCCGCGCTGGACGCCGATCCACGCGGCCGAGCCCATGTGGGGCCTGCCCGAGCACGGCCAGGAGCCCGAGCAGAGCAGGATGCTGTCAGTTCACCTCGCCCACCGCTATGCTCGCCCCTGCCCCCGCCCCTTTCATTCAGCGAGCGACCGCTGGACCCCCACGACCGCCGCGCTCTCTTGTCGGCGCTTGGTCTCGCTGCTTCTCCGTTCAGTGCGGCTCTCTGCCAGCCTTGCGTGGGTCAAAACAAAGGTCGCCGAGCACGGTGGGCGAGACGGGCGTGCCTCAGTCGGACGACGCTCGAGCTCCTGACTCGCTCCAGCCTTGTCCTCGATGGAACGAGCCCTGCTGCTGCCGGCCCTTCTACCGGGCTGAGTCGCTCGCGCTGTCGCTCCGGTCGAGCTCCAGCTTCCTCCCCTCCTCCGCCGTCTCGTACCCAGTCGTAACGCCAGGCACTGATCGTCTGCGGTCAACCTCCCCCTTCGGATCCGTCGTCGGATGAGCAGGGACCTCGTCTTCATCCAGGACGCGACCGGATCGATGGTCCGTCTCGTCTCCCTTCGGCTTCTCACCTTATCTCCGCGAGGCAATATACTAGCTCGACTGTTGACGTCACTTGCTGACCGCTGCCGACTAACACCCCCCCCCCCTTCCAACATCATTTCGGATGACGGCGTCCGACGCGCAGGGATCGTACATGTTCGTGCCTGCCTAGCCACTTGCTCTTCCGTCTACATTCTGATGTTTTCACAGTTACTGACGAACGTACTCGACCTCTCTAAACGACCTCCCCCTCCCTCAGCAACTCTGGTCTGCACCCCTTTCCTTCACTGCTGCGGTCGCCCTCCGCTGCAGAGATGCGACCCCCGAGCGGCCAGCCTTCTGCAGGCTACTAACGCTTCGAACCTTCCCCTTCTACCTCTCTCGACGTGTGCAGCGACCAAGAACATTGAGGAGGTCAGTCCCTGTCTGCTGTCTGCGCCTAAGTCCCGCTAGGATAGCCTCTCGGTCGGCCAAGGTTTGACACCGCCATCAAATACCCCTTCCACACAACAGATCTGCAGCGCTATCATCAGCTCGGAGAAGCTCACGCGCGAGGACGACCTGCGCGTCTCAGTCCGTCTCATCTCCTTTGCGCTGCCGACTGTTATCTGTGGTTCGCGGTCTGACACTCCTGACCGACCTCCGCCGACCCGCAGATCATTAGCTACCGCGACCACCCGCCACAGGATCACTCCTATGTCGTTCGGACGAACGAATTCACAAGCTCGATCCCGATCGTCCGTCAGCAGCTCGCCAACCTGTGCGTCTCCCTCTAACACCTCTCGGCCCTGCAGGCGACATGCTCGGGCTGACCAGCCCGTCGTTGACCGTTTCGAACGCAGGTACGCCTCTGGCGGCGGCGATGGACCCGAGGCGGTGACCGCAGCCCTGCATGCAAGCCTTTCGCTTGCCTGGCGGACCAATGCGGCCAAGATGGTTGTCCTCTGTGCCGACGCCCCGCCGCACGGCATCGGCGAGTAGTGAGTGGCCTGTCATCCGCATGAGGTAGCGTTGGGCAATCGCTGACCGATTCTTTCTGGGCGCCTTACCAGCGGCGACGGCTTCCCGCAGGGCGACCCGGACGGGCACGATCCGCTCCGCATCGTGCGCGACATGGCCTCTCAGGGCATCACCCTCTTGTACGTCTCCTCCTCTTGGCCCATCCTTGACCCGTGCCTGCCTGCCTCTTTGCCCCCCTTACACGACCCTGACGCCAGCAACCCTGTTCCGATTCAGCATCATCGCCTGCGAGCCAGCGCTGTCAGGCTGTGCGTCCCTTTCCTCATGACTGCTGCCGGCGCGTGAGATGCAGGCCTACATACTGATCACCCCCGCACCGCCACCAGATCTGTACGGAGTGGATCTCTTCAAGGCGCTTTGTACGTCTCTCGGATGCCGCCAGTATCTCTTCCGCAGCAGCAGCAGCTGATGGCCTAGTGCTCGTCGATAGGCCAGATCTCGGGCGGCCTGATGCTGCCGCTGACTACGGCCAACCTGCTCGCGCACGCCATCGTCCGTCCCTTTTACTCCCCTCTCGCTTCTTCTAGCTGCTGACAATGCTTCTCGCTGCAGGTCGGCTCGGCGCTCGAGCACCTCGACATGGACCGGCTCATCCGCGAGGTCGGAGAGCAAGTCGCCGGCCGGCTCCGCACGGGCGAAGGTTCGGTCGATGACATTGCTCGTGAGCTGCACGAGAAGCTCATGCTCCGCGGTGAAGAGGGCCGGAGCTTACGGATCGAGAACATCTGTGCGTGCCTACAAACTCACTCCGAGCGTTACGTCAGATGGCTGATCTTTACTACATCCTCGCATGACAGACCGCGACAGCGCGGAGTCAACCAACAACGTCGAGGTCTTTGTCCAGGCGCCGGACGTCGCGTCGGCCAAGCCGCTGCTGAAGAAGGTGCGATCACGTCGTCATCAGGCTTGCACATTGCCCTCGTCTGACGCAGCAGTTTTTGCCTTACTCTAGGTCCAGGGCTCGCGATTCACCGAGAAGTACCTCGCCTCGCGTTTGTCGTCGCACCCGTCGCGGTCAGGCTACCGGCCAGCGCTACCGGCACGGCCCGGAGCCTCGACCGGTGTCACGGCGGTCACCTCGGTCTCATCTGGCCCGACCGCCTCAACCTCGTTCCTCGGCGGCTCAAGCTCGAGCCCCTCGTTCGGCAGCAGCAGCACGGCCGGCCCGAGTGGCTCGCGCCGCGTCTTGAGCGATTTCAAGCCGTTCGGCGCTCCGGCAGCGTCGACGGTCGGCGTCTTTGGCTCGCCCGTCGGCGGTGGTTTTGCCGGCAGCGGTTTCCAGCCGCGCGACGCCGGCAGCACCCGTAGCGGCCGTTTCGGAGGCGGCGGCATGGACTCGGACGACGATGATGACGACGACAATGTCCAGGCGGCGCGGGCGGCCGTCATGCGCAACGCGACCGAGGGCGGCATGGACGCCGACGAGGCCGACGCCGCCGGCTTTGGCCAGGGCGTCGCATTCGAGAAGGGCGCAGTGACGTTCGAGCAGGTCGGTTCTCTCTCTCTCTCACCCTGCTCGGTGCCCGCACACGGCCGCTGACGCCGGCGCGTCCTCGTTCCCAGGCCCGACGGATAGCGATGGGCGCAGCCTGGCGGTCGAGAGGCTGATGCCGCCAGCTCGCCGATCGGCCCGCCCCGAGGGGCGTCGATGATCTCATGCACAGATCGCAGAACGAGCTCTGTCCTCGCCGTCTGACCCTCTCCGTCTGACCGCGCAGGCCGCCGCCTCGACATCCGAACCAAGGCGCCTGCTACCTGCCCCCGTCTCGCTCCCGCGACCGAAGCAGATCTCGCAAGACGCTGCTCGGCGAGACCTGCCGGAGACCCACGCCTGCTCCCGTCTCCCAGGCGACGACGCTTCCCGTCCTCTTGAGCAGCAGGACGCTCGTCTTGACCGGAGACGCATGCGATCGGATAGGCTAGGCGGATCGAGAGGAGGGTCCTTTGTCCAGAGAATGATGAGGGCGAGGCGGCAGAAGGAGCGTGCAGGAGATCGGGAGGGCAGGCAGAAGGAGAGAGGGATACATTCAGGAGGAAGGGTGGAGGAGAAGTGGGGAGGAGAAGAGGGCTGCGGACAGCGCGAGGCGAGAGGGGCCCTTCTAGTTGTGGCTCTCGAGCGTCCAGTCGGCGATGGCGACGCTGGGCGGGGTGACGAGCGTCGTTCCGTCGTCCCACTGGGGGTTGAAGAGGACCTGGAGCGAGTAGGTGCCGCCAGGGAGGTCGATGACGAGGACGGTCGTCCCCTCGTTCTCCTGGTCGCCGACCTCCTGCTCGCCGTCAAACGTCGGCTGCTGGGGCAGGGCCGGGTCGGTCGTGTAGCGGACGGGGTCGGCCGTCGAAAACTTTGCGCCGGCGGCCGCGCCCGTGTTGACGAGCGAGACCTCGCACGTCTTGTCGGCGAGCTTGAGCGTTGCCGTCAGGCCGTCGGACGAGATCGAGATGGTCGCGTTGGTGTGCATGCGCCACTGGACGTTGTCGGCGTTCGGGGCGGTAATCTCGTCCTGGAGGAGGACCTGCTTGCGCTGGTTGAGCGTGCGGATGCCGCGCCGGACGGTCGAGGCGGTGCCGCCGTAGGCGCCCGTCATGTCCATCGTGTAGAAGGCGGTCGACTGCGAGTTGAGCGTCATGACGGTCGAGTCGCCCTGGGTGTCGTTCGAGGTGCCAAACTGGGTCGAGGGCTCGGCGTCGACCAGCTGGTTCTCGCGGTTGATGACAATCGTGTTCTGGCCCTCGGTCCGCTTGCGGTAGTAGAGCCAGCGGTCCGAGGTCTGCGTCTCGTTCGAAAAGTAGTCGGTCGAGAGGTAGTTGCCCGAGCCGAGCTCGCCGGCCCAGCGCTGGCCGAGGGCGTCGAGGACAAAGTCGCCGGCGTCAATGTCGCCGTGGGTCTGGTGGCCGGTCATGTTGCCGGCCTTGGCGGCGACGTAGAGGCCGTCGTTGTCGGTCCACGACGACCGGATCGAGGCCCAGTCGCTGGCCGGGTTGGGGAAGTGCCGGTCGAGCGGGAGGCCGTTCCACCAGGCGCCGGTGACGGCCGGGTCGTAGTAGAAGACGCCAAACGGCTCCGAGGCGTCGATCCGGTCGCGCTGGTAGAGCGTGTAGCGCGGCTCGTCGTAGGTCGTGCCCATGTAGATCATCGAGTTGGCGTTGGCCGAGTACTTGTTGGGCCCGTGGTCGGCATAGTTGAAGAGCGAGGTCATGCCCTGGACGTACATGTGGTACAGGCCGGTCAGGTGGAAGTCGGGGTTGGCCGTCGCCAGGCCCGAGTCGGTGCCATAGGCGCTGACGAGCGCCGCCGACTGCTCGACAAAGCCGGTCGTGCCAAAGTACCTGGAAAGCCGGGGGGGAGGGGGGGCGGAGTGCGAGTTGTCAGCAGAGGGAGCAAGGGGAGGTAGGGAGATGCCCGCGAAATCGCTTTTGACGCACCAGTAGTTGGGCGTCTCGGTCCAGGTGCCGTCGTCGTAGACGGCGGTCGCGCAGTTGCCCTTGGCGTTGGTAACCGAGTTGTCGATGACGCGCTGGGCGATGCCGGTCGTGTCCTCGTCGACGATGGCGAGCGCGCCGATCGTGCAGCCGGCGTTGCAGACGCAGTTCCAGTTGCCGTTGACCGAGGTCCACCACGAGTAGGCGCCGGCCGACGAGGCGCCCGTGAGCGCGGCGTCGCAGTAGTTGAGGCCGTACTCGACGATGGCCTGCCGGAGCTGCGACTTCTTGTCGTCGTCAAAGGCGTCGTAGAACCAGTCGTAGGCGATGCCGAACGCGCTCGTGAGCTCGGCGAGGTCGAGGAAGTGGGCGGCGTTCCACCGGGTCGGGCTGACGCCGAACGGCACGTCCGGGTTGTTGCCCATCGCGGTCTACAGGGCAGGGGACGTCTCGAAAGGGTCAGCGGTCGACGACTCGCTCACGCGAAAGCCTCGATGCGAGGATCGGCAGACGCACGTTGAGCTCGGTCCAAGCGCGGTCGGCCCAGCGGGTGTCGCTCGACATCTTGTAGGCGTAGGCCCAGTTCTTGATCCGGAGCTTGATCTCGCGGGCCGGGTCGAGGATGCCCGAGCCCGAGAGGCCACCGTCCTCGGTGTAGGGCTGCGGGGCGGCGTCATAGTTGGTCGAGGCGTTGGCAAAGATGGTCGCGTTCCACGAGGCGAGGTAAGGGTCGTTGGCGATGAGCGAGGTCAGAGCGTCCCACTTGTACTTGGGCGCGATCAGCCGGGGGTGGGCGCGGATGCTGCTCGTCGACGGCGCGTCGTTGTCGGCCGGCCAGGTGTGGTTCGCCCGGCTCGACTCGGTCGGGGCGGCGTAGAGGGCAGAGTTGGTCTGTGAGGGCGAGGAGAGCAAGATAAGCCATCGACGATCGCTGGTGATGGAGAAAGGCAGGAAAGGGCCACCCACCGAGGTCGGGTAGACGGGCAGAAGGTACGTGTCGGTGCCGACGGCGATGCGGGCGAGGCCCTTGGCGGCGGCCGAGCTGGCAGCCGCCGTGCCCGGGTCGGTCGCGGTCGAGACGCGCGTGTTGGACGAGCCACCGCCAGCGGCAGCCTGTCCGCCGGTCGAGGACGACGACGAGCTGTCGTTGTCCTTGGCCGCGCGCGAGCCGAGGACGCCTCCGAGGACGGCGCCGAGGATGATGGCAAGCAGGAGCAGCGGCAGACCGACCCAGAGCCACTTGTTCTTCTTCTTCTTCTGCGGGGGCGCATAGCCGTAGTCGCCGGTGCCTGGAGGAGGGGCAAGCAGGAAAGTCAGCTAAGGCCCTATTGCGTGTCTCTTGGCTGTCTGGCCGAGTTGAGTGTGGGCCGATCCACCCCTCTCCAGACGGCCGCCGTCTCCTACCGCCGCCGCCGAGCCCGACGGAGCGGCGGCAACCCTGTGACAGCCCCCGGTCGGCTGGCCAGGGCGAGCCTCGACGAAGGGCGGGCACAGCTCGCCACAGGCCGCGGGCAAACCATCGCCGACCCGAGAGTTGGCAAAGAGGGAGAAGGAGTTCCTCTGGCTGCCGGTCCCATCCCCACACACCCCTCGGGAGGAGACGCGCCTCTGGGCGGGCGCGCCGCGCGCGAAAAGCAAGAGAGTGACAGACGCACCTCCGTCGCCGCCGCCGCGGATGCGAGACGGCTCCGGGTACGTCTTCTCGTACCCGGCGCCGCCGCCGCCGTAGGGCGACTGCTGGTAGCTGCCTCCGAGCTCGTGGGTCGAGCCGTCGAACGACGGCTGTTGGCGGTAGGTCGCCATCAGGGGGCCGGGTTGGGGTGGAGGGAAGTGTGTCGACGAGCGAAGGGAGAGCCGGTAGCGGGAGGGGGAAGGGGATCCGGCGTGACGGTCTGGCCGAGTCGAGAGCGAGTGCCGGCTTGGTCGAGCGGCTGCTGGACGGGAGAGGACCTGAAGAGGAGAACGAGCTTCCTCTGGTCGGGCCGAGAAGGAGAGCGAGAAGGGAGAAGGAGGGGAGGAGACGGTGGGTGGCGGGAAGGGGCAGCAAGCCCCCGCACGCGCCGCAAAACGAGCCTTCCGCGCGCGCCGCGCTCTGAGAATGGCCTGCTGCGCATCCCTCCCCTCTCGCCGTGTTTTGCAAGTCGTGCCAGCCTGTCGGCTTGCGCTTTCTAAAGTGGGAGGGCGCCGACTTATAAGGGGGACAGGGGTCGGAAAGTGGAGCTGCCGGCCTGACGGGGACGGTGTGGGCCCCCGTGTCGTTCGCGAGAGGATTCGGGAGCAGCAGCAGATTCCATCGACAGATCAACAGCGCGTCGCTACTTCTGCGAGGCGTTCCATGCTGGGGATGGAGCGGAGGTCGTCAGTCGAGGGAGGACCCGAGCGTCAAAGAGCACGCGGGAAACGGACCTTCGTTGAGCGTGCCAAAGACGGCGCCGGCAATCATGCGCTGCTCGACCGTCGTCTGGCCGACGGCGAGCTTGTCCGGGTGCAGCTTGCCGATCGCCTTGGTGTAGCGGATCTTGACCTGCTTGTCGGTGACGAGCTCGTGGAGGCCGACCTTCTGCCAGCCGAGCTCGGGCCAGAGCACGCCGTCGAGGCTCGCGATCAGCGCCCGGACGTTGGCCTCCTTGCCCGTCTTCCAGGCGGCGACCCGGCCGTCGACGCTGTCCTTCAGCTCGGACCGCTCGGCCTCTTCCGACTCGAGCGCGGCATTGGCCTTCTTAAGCCGGGACGACGCGCCGCCCTCGACGGGCGCCGAAGTCTTCGGCCTGGGACGGGCGGCTGGCCGAGTCGGCGCCGCCGCCGGTCGTCGGACAAGCGGGGCCGCGGGGGTCGACCTGCCTTCGAGGACGTCGACCATCTTCTTGCACCTCCGCGCGCCGTCGAGTGCCGCCGTCTTGGCCGCGCCCCGGCAGACAGCGAGCGAGCCGACAAGCTCCCAGTCGGCTTGAGCCTGAGCCCAGCGCTCGCCCATCTCGAGCGCCGCCGCTCGCTTGCTGACGGCCTTGACGAGCGCCTCCCCGAGCACGACGTCAGCCAGCTCGGTCGGTAGCGGGGCCTCCTTGGCCGGGTCATAGTCGAGCCCGATCAGGCTGATGACCCGACTCGAGTCGGCGACCGAGGCCGAATGGTCGCCGTTCTTGAGCCGCGCGGCCGCCCGGTTGTTGAGCAGTGGGACGAGCTGCAGGTGGTTGTCGGGCAAGATGTCGATCGCGGTCGAGTAAGCGGCCTCGGCCTCGCCAAACTGGCCGAGCTTGAATGCGGCGTTGCCCTTGGCCCGGTAGCCGGTGGCAGCGTCGAGGATGTGTGCAGGCGCAGGGACGAGCTTGCGCTGCTTGAGTGGCGCAGCTGGCGACGGCTGCCGAGCGGGTGCTCGTGGCGCTGGGTCTGGGGCCGGCGAGGCGGTCGGCTTTGGCGGATGCCGTCGCGAGGACGTGTATGACCGAGGTGCCTCAGGCTCGATGAGCGACGGGACCGCCGGTTGCTGGACGGCCGGCGGGCGACGCGATGACGAGGCTTGGGCGTTGACCTGCGCCCGAGGTCGCTCGGCTTCCTCCTCCTCGTCGCCGTCCTTAAAGCTGCCGCTGATCTCCTGCCTGACGGGCGGCTGCTGCCACTCGGCAGCCTCCGCGGCCTCTGCGTCGACCATCCATTTTGGCCGACCGTCACGCGGCGTGCCCGGCGCGGGCGAGCCGTTAGCCCGCTGCCGCTCCTCGTAGGCTTTCTGCACCTGCTGCTTGCTCGAGCTCCAGAAGGCGTTGGCGCGGTTGAAGACGCTCTGGCCGATGAGGTTGGTCGTGGCGAGCAGGTCCTGCAGCGGCGCGACGAGGTCGCCCGACGGCGTCTCGGGCCGGCTCGCAGGCGAGGGCGCGCGATCCGGCGCCACGGCTGAGCGCGAGGGCCCCTGACGGCGCTGACGCCGGCGTTCGGCCTCCTCCTCTTCTTTCCGTTGACGCTCCCTCTCCTGCGCGTCGTCGTCGTTCTCACCGTTCGCAGCGGAAGCGCCGACTCGCGGGCCTCCAGCGGCACTGAGCAGCATAGCGGCGGCCGTCTCGACGTCCTGACCCGATTCGGTCGAGGCAAGCGCCTCCCTGGCGGCCGAGGGCGAGAAGCCCATCTCGACGAGCTGGCCGATCAGATGAATGGGCGGCGACGCCGGTCGCGCGATGCGTGACGAGGCTTTCGACGGCGCCGCCGGTCGGCTGGCCTGCTGAGCAGGGGGCAGCACGTCAGACGGGAAACTGGAGGACGTCGTAAGAGCTGACAGCAGACGGACCTGCTGCGGCTTGGGTCGGTTGAAGGCCCCCATGAAGTCGTCGTCGTCGTCGTCACTGCCATCGCCGCCGGCTATCAGTCCGCGGGCATCATCGCCAAAGCCGGGCCGGTCGCCAAAATCGTGGTCTCGGGGCGAGAGCGTACGAGGAGTCGGTGAGATCTTCGGCGGCTTGAGTGCGGCCTGGTCAAAGAGGTCAAAGGGGTCTGCTGAGGGGCGGGTCGCTGCCAGTGCTGCGGCTGCCGGTGACCGGCTGGATGAGGCGACCGGCGCAGCACGCGAGGCGAGGACGTCAAACTCGTCCCACGGATCGAGAGATGCTCGTGAAGCACTCGCAGGCGGTGCAGCGCTCGGAGGCCGTGACACCGGCTTGAGCGGGGCGGCGGCCGGCGTCGTCGGTCGCGGACTCGGCGTCAGGAGCGGCGACGAGGTCCGGACTGCGGGCGCGAGAGACAACGGAGTCGGCGCGGCGGCCGGCTTGAGCATACTGCCCTGGCCGCTCTCAAACGCGTCCCAGAACGAGCCAGACGCCTGGAAAGCCTTGACCTCGGCCTGCTTCTGCTCGAGCTGGTCGGCCGCGAGCTTGGCCTGGCGCTGGGCGAGCGAGAGCCCGGTCGGCGCCGCCTGCGATGAGCTCGAGCCGCCGAGCGACAGGAGGCCGGCAAAGGCATCAGAGCCGCCGGCGCCGCCGCCGCCGTTAACGGGCGACCGGGTTGGCTTCGGCAGCGCCTGGGCCGGCGTCAGTGACCGGGGCATCGGCGACGAGTTGTACGACCGATTGATGGAGGAGGCCGTCGAGCTGCCGGCGAGCATGTCGAACGACGAGGCGAAGGGCGAGCTCGTCCGACCAGCAGCAGAGAGGCCGTTGGCGCCGGCCTGGCCGCCACTACCACTCGGCTGGGTCCAGACGAGGTCGTTGAGATCGTCCATCTGCACACGCGCAGCAATCGTCTGGTGACGATATGAAAGATGGTTTTCTTTGCTGAGGGATGCGAGGCCGAGATGGAGGACGGGAAACAAGGTCGGTCCGGCGGCTGCCTTGGCTTCGGGGCGAGCCAGGCCCGCCGGGAGGTCTGACCTGCAACCTCGACCTACCGACCCTCCTCCTGCCTCCTGTCTCCCCGATCGACGTCCACCCCTCTCTTGAACATATCGATCATGCACAGCTCTCTCATCCTCCGCTACGCTGCTGCTTCGACCGCGCCGAGCAGGCCGTCCAAGGCCGTCTCCGATCTGTCCAAGGCGCTCCTCCCGCCGCTCCCGTGCGTCGGCTCGGCGGCTCTCTCTCCCCTTTCGTCTTAGGCATCGGCCCCTGACTCTCTCTGTTTGTTGCTGATCGCTCGGTTCGGCTAGGCTGTACCGCCGCCTGCTCCGCGTCCATCGCATGCTTCCTCTGGAGATGCGAAGCATGGGCGATGCCTACGTCCGCTCTGGTGCGTCCTGCGCTGCCGCTCTTAACCTCC
>Ga0308160_10002812_pt1 | contig 20341 bp, 35 predicted proteins | sample PhyFR1_FD_201036 | JGI IMG/M metagenome (GOLD analysis project Ga0308160, IMG submission 201036) | Phyllosphere microbial communities from UC Gill Tract Community Farm, Albany, California, United States - DLSLF.R1 | ecosystem: Host-associated > Plants > Phyllosphere > Unclassified | place: USA...
GATCGAAGGGGACGCGAGCGTGGTATATCGGATAACGCCGATGTGGCACTTGCCCACTTTGAGTGGGGATCACGATTCAAGTTGATGCTTCCTACACCTTACAACGACTGTACACACATAGCTAAAATACCATCTACGCAGAACAAGATAAGTCGATATGCCAGCCTGTGTGAAATATGGAGATCGCCCCGTTGTCCTTTTGACCGTAAATCCCTATCGCTATTGCTAGGATCTCAACGCTAAACTTGCAGAATGACGATGGACCACCTAGCGATTCATCGCCCAACATCTATGGATTCTCGCTATTACTACAGGAGAAGCTAGGCTGGGGCGTACGAGTTGTCATTCCCGATTGTCAAAAGTCTTGGTGAGCTAGCCAAAACCCTAAAAAGTAGGCGGCAGCTCACGAGCAGGGTCGGCAAGGCATATGCCATTAGCGATATCATCACAGTCAAGTACTTCTACCCCTTGGGCCCCGATGGACTCACTGGCGATATCTCGGAGGTTTCAAGACCGTTGAAAGACGGTGAGAGTATGGAATGGGTCCTTGTATCTGGAGTAGGCTCAAAGCTGTCGCCAAGATCATGAGCTGATGACAGACTCCCGCAACATGCAGTAACATTGCGCTGCATAATCTGTACCCGGGAGAGATCGATATGGTCATCTCTGGACCCAATCGTAAGCTCATAGATATAGCTGTCACTGATTGGCAGACGGACGTAACTCCTCAACCGCATTCGCCTTGTCTTCTGGTACGATAGGTGCAGCACTCGCTGCCGTAATGGCAGTCCCGCTTCCCGGTCCATCATCACAATCATCCCTACATACAGACCATATCCCAGCAATCGCCGTATCGTATGGTGTCATCGCTAGACCAGTACCAGCGGAAGTAAACAGACTTGCCCATGAAGCTGCGGTGGAGGTCTGTGAGAGATTATGGAATGACTGGGGACTCGAACAGAGCTCGGGCGACAAGAAGCAGAAAGTACAGCTTTACACGGTTAATATACCCTTGAAAGAGGATGTCCTGGTGAAGGATAATCGCAGGATTTGCTGGACGACAGTGTGGAGAAACCATTACGGACAACTGTTCAAGCCGACGAAAGCGTAAGTCCTCTCGCTAGGTCCAAAGCTAACATCAGTGATTCAACGACCTTTGTAGCAGATGACGACCGGGACCCCAACAACAAGCCGGTCAATCAGCCCACGTCCGGAAAGACCGCCGAGAAATCGACCACTTCGACAGCTGGGCCTGGCGCAGTACCGTCAAAACCATCATCCCCAGCACCACCAAAACCGACCAGCCAACTCAAATTTCAATTCGCACCCACCATGGGCCCGCTCCTGTCGCCACGGGATGAGGATCTACCGGTGGGTTCGGACGCCTGGGCCTTCGCGAAAGGATACATCAGTGTCGCACCTTTGCGCGCCGAGTTTGGAGGATTGCTTCCAGGGGGATGTGGCTTTGGAAGTGACGCAGGCAAGGAGCAGATTATCGGAAGTCTTTGGGATGAGCCGAATGCTCGTATGTAGTAGCATGGAGCTGGGAGTGACACATGCAACGATGGGATCGAGGAACTACTCTAATTTATATACTTCAGCATTAGTCAGTCCCATCTGACCCAATGTGCCCAGGATCGGACCTTGCTTCATATCAATAGTCAAGCCACCACACAGTGGTCTCATCAGCCTGATGCTTCAGCTCTTCCTCATATACTGAGTACTCACGATTGAGGTAGACAAACAAGCACAAGAACTTTCTTGCCCTCTTTCCTCTCGGATACTGCATCCTCGAGCACGTTGGGGGGAATGAGGCCAGGAGGAGGTCGAACGATAGTCAAGGACTGATGGCGTGCGAAAAGGGCGGGTAGAAGGGATTCATCCATGACGAAATCGATGTCTTGATCGGATTGGCGAGGGAGAGAGTGTATCAGGTGAAGTGAAGGAGTCTTTTGAGTGGGCAGTTTGTTGAGGAGCTGGAGAAAGGGAGCGACACCGGTGCCCGTCGAGATCTTGTATCAGCTGCCTCCTGGATGTAAGGACGTACCATAACAATCTTGTCGTATTCTCCCGGACGAAGCGATAGGGTCGGTATTGGTCCTCTAAGTCCGACCTCCCCACCCGGTGTCAGTCGATGTATCATCCTACCATCAGCTGTCTTTCAGATGCGCAACCCGATCAACTTACTTTCCCACTTCACCCCCCTGGACCCGCTTCACAATCACATCAACCTCCCCATCCTTCCCCACATCATTGACAGGGGTATAAGGCCGTTCAATCTGTAAATCCGGATTCTTGATCATAACATGCTCAATCACTATATTCCCATCCTCCCCTTTGTGGAACAAAGCACTATCCGAGCTCGAGAGTGGTATTTGTATCCGAGCATGCTGAGGTGTCAGTTTCGAGGTGGATCCGACTTTCTGGGTTGAATATGTATATGGATCCAGAGGTTTGGTGCTGGAGCCAAAGAGGGTGAAGGGTAGGAAAGCAAGGGGGATCGCTAGGAGGTAGTAGCTCTTGAATCTCGATTGGGGTGTGCTTGATGTTGATTGGTGCCGACAGCGAGGAGCTCGTGTGCGAGAAACAACATTCAGACAAGGTCTCGAGGGACGGCTGAGCCTTTTAGTGGTCGTCCGTATACTTGATCTGGCGCTCATGATGTGTTGGTATATCGAATCAGTTGATCGGCAGTCAATCCAACTTTTGAATCTTGCCAATGTTTTCCCGAGATTGATCCGATGGATTTACTTGAACATTGACTTGCCACTAAAACCTCTCTATTCTGCTTAATACCATACATCAACATACCTATGCCTCGCTCACCATCGCCTGCCTCGGCAGCTAGAGCTGAGGCTTTCAAAAGGTCGGCTCGTGAGCCCGTCAAGGAAGAGATCAGGGGTGAGAGCTCGCGAGCACCGGAGCGGGAGAGGGAGAAGGAGTCTCGTCGAAATAGGTATGAGGATTGGGAAGAGGAAGAGCGGAGGCAGAGAAGGCGTAAAGAACGAAGTAGGAGTAGGAGTCGAGATAGAGATAGGGACAGAAGTAAGGACGTAGTTCGAGACAAGGAAAGGGATGAAGACCGGGAGAGGCGAAAGGAGAAGAAGCGTAGAGAGCGTGAGCGCGAAAAGGACAAAGGGTATGACATTCGCTTGCAATGTGACCTGTTATTGACATCCAGATCACGGAGTGTATCCCCTTCCGACCGCCGGAGACGTAAAGAAGCCAAATCTCTCGCCAAGAACAATGCTCGACGCGTGACCGAGTTGGAACAATCACGAGCAGTAGCTGAATTATCAATGTACACTGGCGCCGACAACCCTTTCCACGATGCCAACATCGGCGAAGCTTTCGTATGGAACAAGAAGCGCGAAAAGGAGAAGAAGGCCGGCCTGACCGCGGAACAGATTGCTCGTAAAGATGCGTTGAGGCGCTTGGAAGCAGAAGAGGAATTGGCAAAACTAAACAAGAGGCGAGCGGATAGGGAGGTGGATATGCAATTGCGTGATGAGGAGGAAGGTAAAATGAGGAGACTAGCAGAGGAAGCTACTATGAAGGAATGGCATGCGAAAGAGGATGACTTCCAGCTGGAGCAGAGCCGACGTAGAGCAGGTATCAGGTTAAGGGAGCAGAGAGGGAAAGCTATCGATTTCTTGGCTATCAATTTACGATTTGCGGATCCAGGGGGAATGGCTAGGCATACTGCTGCTATTGGGTCACTTGCAAATCCGAGAAAGTCGGAGGTGGAGAGGGAGGAAGAGGAGGAAGGGTGGGGTTGGGCGGATGCTGGATTTGAATTTGAGATTGACGAGCCGTGGAGGATCTTCGACGTGAGTCTGACATTCCTAAGAGGGATGGGTACTCATACCAGAATCTCAATCTTGAAGATTGTGAGGAGCTAGAAATCGACATCAAGATGTACATCTCTCTCGAAAAGTCCCCAATCAATATCGAGTTCTGGGAGGTCAGCTGATTCTATCCATACTTGAGGTCAATCTGATATCCAGGCGATGCTGCAGATCTGCGAACATCATCTGGAACTACTACGTGATCCAGACCATGCCGAGGGTGGACGGTACTACGATCGTGAAGTCGATCAATCCGCTGGCAAGATCGTTTCTGGACTCAGTCTTGCGAGACTAATCGAGCTCGAGGGAAAAACAAATGCCATGCTACGTAGTGGACAGCCTGTTGATGGAGAGTTCTGGGACTTGGTCTTGAAGAAGATTCACGTCGAGAAATCGATCGTACGTCCCTCAGTCCTCCATTGGCGCGTGCTGATGGTAGGCCAAATTGAACTCGATCCATGAAGTTGTACTCAAGAATCGACTTGAGCAATTCAAAAAGCGTCAAAGGGAAGAAGCGGCGAAACAGCAACAAGAGCTCGGAAACAAGATTGTCGCTCAGGGCGAGGCTGCTACTTTTGGCGGTGATATGCATGCGGAAGGAGGTGAGGGAGATGGATACGAAGATGATGCAGAAGACGAAGACGATTTTATCGAGGACTACAGTCGGTCAATGAGTCCTGGATCAGTGGAATTAAAGACACTAGGACAGGAGGACCGAAGGCTACCTGTTGTCTCGGAGGCCGCGTTCAGGCGTGACATCGTACGCTGTTCCTCATCTCCCATATTGTATGCTGATGATCAGTTCAAAGCAAGGCGAGCAGTCGCTGCTTCATCTTTCGTCCCGCGACATCAGGCCGAAGCAGACTTTTCAAGAGGAGTAACGAACCAGACAGTATCTCGACCATCCGCTGGAGATCTAGAGGCCGAGGCAATCTATCGTGCCGAAGCCGAGCAGGAAAAGAAAGATCTCGGTGCAGATGAGAGTGAAGAGGAGTTTGGGGATCTGGATGAAGGTTTGGATCTTGCTCCTGCAGCTACGAATTACGACTGGAGTGATCGATATCGACCTAGGAAACCTAGGTTCTTTAATCGTGTTCAGACTGGATTCGAGTGGAATCAGTATAATCAAACACATTACGAGTGAGTCCCCATTCTGATAGTAAAGTCAGCGCTAATGATAGTTCCGAAAATCCACCTCCAAAGGTTGTGCAAGGATACAAATTCAACATCTTCTACCCAGATCTCATGTATGTCCCCCTCTATCCTCTAATTACGCCCTCCCCGTATACTGACTAGTAGCGATAAATCCAAAGCCCCAATCTACCGACTCGAGCGAATACCAGGCGACGACGATACCCAGCTAATCATCTTCTCGGCCGGTCCACCATATGAAGATATCGCGTTCCGGATTGTGAGGCATCCATGGGAATATGGACATCGGAGGGGATTTAGGAGTACGTTTGATAGAGGTGTTTTACAGCTGTATTTCAATTTCGGTAGGGCGTTTTATAAGAAGTAGGCGTTGCTCGAGCTTGTTGTATGCATATGACATTGTTGATCTCGGATTTGTTGGGGCACTCGCTGCCGTGAAGCTTGTTCCTCGGAATATCCTGATCGGGCGAGAAGATCGAAGTGTGAGATGGAATCGGGATCACGAGAACTGGCTGAATGAGCAGGTATCGTCATCGGGTGGAATCGTCGGTTCACGAAAGTTATGATGTCCGGCTTGTCCAGGCGGATTTCTGCAGGTCATGGAGTGAACCTGCCGTGATTGCAAGTTCCGGCATTGTAGCAGCAGAAGAGGCGAACGGGTGATTGTTCCAGCCTACTGCGCAACTCCCTCCCACTCGCTCACGGCGTACGCATTCGCCGCGCCCCTCCTCGACAGTTTCTTGTTCTTCTTCTTCTCCGACTCTCCTGTCTTGACTCCAACTCCATGAGAAGGTAATGTCCCTGGCTCATCCTCCCATGCCGCTATTTCATATGCATTCTCCCTTTGTTCATTCTGAAGTTGTCGTTGAATTGCAATCTGTCGTCTTTGGCGACGATAGTATCGGATCCATGAGGTGATCTACTTGTCAGCTGAACATGCGACCAACAGGTGTTACTGACCTTGAAGAATAGGACGATACCAGTGATGACTAGGACGATGACTCCTGAAACGATTGCAATTCGAACGATCTTTGATGTTTGGTAATTGTAATCGTCAAGTGTGGATTCGGTTGGGCTAGCATCTGATTGCGAACGAGTCGTGATGGTTGCTGCTGAGCTGACCGATCGTACAGCTAGCTCCTGGCGTGAGGTAGCCATTGTGAATTGGTACAAGTGGAAGGCGCGTGATCATGTTGGGTCAAACATTGATCGGCCAGGCACAGCACCCGGTCACTTGGCCCTCGAGAGGTTTCGGAGGTTGTCCAGTGAAATGCAACGGGACGATGGCAGTTATGCATGCAACACATCTGCAGACTTTGGATCAAGTGCAAAAAGGCCTGCTGTCAGAGCCTCCGGGTGTTCATTACGCCTTCTCCATCACTGCACATTCTTTCGTCATCTGAATGCAGCTGTCAGCCACCTTCCAGTGCCTCCAGTAGCGACTATTCTCAACAGAAGAATTCACACCGGGTTCGCTTGTAGATATCCTTCGGCTAGATACTAATATGAACCTGCTATTGAACAGAGAGGTGGAGGTGCCGTGGAATAATACGAATAATTGATACCAGGCACGTTGACGACGCTCTGTGATTCGGCAAGACGGTCTGGAACCTGTTGACGATTCCAGTGACGAATGAAGGGGCCCGGAGAATATCGGACTGTGTGCAAAGTGGTGGTATGACAACAATGAAACATCCGACGTTTCAGCCAATGTACATGGTTGTCTGCACACATATACTGCACCAAACCAAGGACACGGCTGAATGATATTGCGCATGAAATGAAATGTAAATTGAGTGGCAATGGGTCAGGGTGGTTATAGAAGGGTCGAGCTGACAAGTGGAGGGGGGTAGGGCGGGAGATCACCGGGTTAATACCGCTAACCCTGAATCCATACCCCTGATGAGATCCCTGACAGCATCTCTACCTCTTGAGGTAAGGTAAACGGCGGAGTCGTACATACTCGCAAAAGTTGCTACTCAACATCATCCACCCATCTTAACCGCACCACCATTAGTACAAGTATCCAAGCCATCGGCAATCATACCTACGACTGGACTGTCCATCGCGCGATCCACTCAACAACTCAAACACGCCCTTGAGAACCCATAGCCACCGAGCACACATCCCGCCCTCGTCTCGGCTTTTCAAGTTTAATACACTACATCTAAATATTTGGCTGCGACCACAAATCTGAAAGGATAAATTGTCAGGCCGCACGGACTCCTAGTCGGATTCATTCACGCCATCGGTAAGTCTAACACTTTCCTTATCTTGCGGAACGAGTCGTAAACAGGTCTGGTTACCGGACCAAATTGCTTAGGTCCTGCGTGACATTTGTCAGGCGGCGTCCGGCCCGTCCTGCGTATTCCCTTCATTCATGTCCACCCTTCATCTACACCATCAACCCGAACATCCGGTCATCCTTTCATAGTCCGTGAGCTGATCCATTTATAGCGTAGCGACTACCCTCGTGTGAATTCGCCCAACATTCCTACCGATACTCCTTCACCAGACGTTTCGGGTCCTTCCCCACGGTCGAACACCTCGTCGAAATCGTCTCCCGCATCAACATCCTCCACTAGTACAACAACAACAAAGCTACGGCCGATCTTACCTAGACCCGCTCCTCGTGACGGGAAATCGCCCAACGGCACAACTCCAGGGACTACCCCCAAGAGTGGACTCGGTACCACGATGGACAAGGTTCCTTGGAGGACGTCCGGATCGAAAAAGGGGCCTTTTACCGTCGATTCAGGCGGGGGCGGAGGAGGTGTAGGGCAGAATCCAATTTCAATGCAGAGGCAGGCACAGCAGGGACCGGGCAAGAGTCAGGCGAGACAGGTGCCGCAGAGGAGGCAGCAGAGTGGAAATTCGACACCAGCCGCGTCGCCTGGACATCGTCACAGCATACATCAGGCAATGCCTATCTATCAGAACCAGAATTCGATGTCGCAGAATTACCCGCAGATGCCCGCCGGACCCAGTAGGGAGAACTCGATATATGGCAACGGTTTATCCTCGATCTCTACCACGCCCAATCCAATGACGCCCATCGATAACTCATTTTCGTCGAGTGTAGGAAGGAATTTCGGCCCTGCATCATTCGGAAACTCTTTTACCAACTCCTTCGGAACTTCGCCATACATGTCTTCGGCCAATGGGTCGACAACACCGGTGGAGCCTCCGCCAAACTGGGGAGTCAGTCCGGCACAAGCGACAGACGCATTCAACTGGGCACACATGCCGCCCCAGATGTCTGCCCCGCAACAGCAGCAACAACAACAACAGCAAGGCCAAACGCCCGACATGAGCGACATGCTAGATCCACAAGTCTTCAACAGTCTGGCGGAACTGCTCATTCAGAGCCAGAACTCGACTCAATCGCAGCAACAATACCAGCAGCAATTGCCCCAGATCCACCAGCAGCAGATGCAGCAACAGACCCAACAGCAGCAGCAAGAATCGTTCGATCTGCTCTCCGCCCTCGCCCACGCACAGAGTCAAATGCAGTCTCAACAACAGCCCACGACGCAACAGGTCGGATCAGAAAACAGCAACTCGGCTTCATTGTTGACTCGGAGGATGCAGCAAGCTCAGACTCAACCGCAATACTCGAGGCCTAGTTCTGTTGGAGGATCTGCGAACGGAACTCCCAATACATCATCTACGCCTCAGTACTCTTCGCCTAGCTATGGCAATCAGCAGCAGACGATGCTTGACCCCGCTAGTATGGGTCGTTTCCCTACCCCACCTCAGGCATTCAGCTCCTCGTTCCAGCAACAGAACGGGCGCAGTATCAAGTCGTCTTCGAACCCTACCACCCCTTGGCCGGTCCAGGACCGACAATTAGGCTACTCCGGTACTCCAGCGACTACACCAGGAGGGAGTGAATATGCCTATGCCAGCCCAGTCGAGGTGAGTCATCATTGTTTGAAGAGAGTCGACGCTGATCAGTAGAATGCATCTGGTCCGTCCCGAGCTCCACTTCCAATCCAACCTCGCCGACGGGAAGCTCCTCTACCACCAGCACCGACTTTTCACGAGACGCCAAGCCAAGGCAGCAGTTTCCGATCCTCGTACGCTCCCCAACACAGTTCCGCCCAACCCGGTTCGCAGAAATCAGTCAGCTTCAAAGCCATGCCGGAACACGAGCCGGTCAATATCCGCATAGATACTTCAATGCAGCAACCACAGGCTAGTGGGAGTGGGTTCTCTGGATCGAACTTACCACCTTTACCGCCTGGATTCGATATTGCGCAGTTGGCACAGCTCGGAGGGGCGGGTCTGGAGATGGCCATCAGGATGGGAATAGAGATGGGAATGAACCTGAACCAGCAGCAATCGCAACCACAAACTCAACAGCAACCACAAACGATGGCTCCTCCAAGTCCGCATCCGTCTAGTGTCGTTGTTTCTCCGATCTCTCAAAACACCTCTTCACCTGAGAAGGCTCGTAAAGGGGGCAGGGGGGCCATTGTCAACAACATACTCCACGACAACTTCTTGGCTACCCGTGCGACTCCATCGGCAATGGCTTCACCTGTACCGCTCCCCTCCTTCAACACCTCGCGTCGACCATCACATGGCGATACCGGCGAATCCAACTTCCCTGAAGTACATTCACCAGACGAGATGGCCAAGAATGACCCCCTGGCCAGTCAGGTATGGAAGGCTTATGCGCGGGATAGAGGCACGCTGCCGAATGGAGCTAGGATGGAGAACCTGACGTGGCGATTAATGCATCTCACGCTTAAGAAGACAGAGGAGAGGGAAGCGAAGGAAGCGGCAGAGGCTGCTGAAGCTGCAGCTGCGAAAGCGAAAGCGGAAGCTCCTCCGGAGCCTGCGGTGGTACCTGCTTCTGCGATCCCAGAAAGGGGCAGAAGTAAGGGCAAGTCTAGGGTCGTCGGTTTCCAAGGTGCTTCGAGCAGTCCAGAGTGAGTCCTGTCTGCAGTTCTGGTACCGTGGCTGACGATATAGCGGTATGGATATTGACTGGCGTGCTGCGAGTCGATCTCGCTCCAGGATGCAGATGGATTGGCGAGGCCAATCTCGGTCTCGATCCAGATCAGTCATGCCCGGTGGAGTCTCGATCTTCGATGTCGGGTCTGAAGCCCATGCTCACAGTCTCTTGGCTCACGGCTCGACACCTAGTCAATCCAGCTTTGGCCGTACACTGCCCAATATCGCCTCGGAATGGATCGCAGAAGCGCCCGAGGGTCAAGAATTGGCACAGTCCCAGCCCAACCATTCGACGGATTTCGAAGCGGCCTTTGCCCAGATCACCGAGTCGTTACAGAACGGTGGTGGTTCTGCCCCTCGTGAGATTCCCAGGTCAATGCCTCAGGATTCCAACTTTGATTTCGACGAGGCTATTAAGTCGGCCGCTGCTTTCGACATGTTTTCCACCTCGGCACCAGGCGAACAAGCATCACAGCTGCAGCAATTGGCATTGTCGCTTGCCAATGGGACGTATATGGACCGAGCACCGACTATGCCGGGTATTCACGGTCCGGGATTGTACGCTCAGGCCGAAGAGAACTTCCATCCCCAATACGGATACCTGCCACGACGGGTCCGAAAGACGAGTTTCGACCACACATTCGAACGACCTGATGCCGATGAGATCTTGAACGAGAACCCTAGGAAAAGACATGCCGAAGCTTCGCCATCTGTAGGCATGTCGAAACCTCTACCTGCTATCGATTCGAGTGTACCTTCATCAAGCTTTACCTTCCAAATGCCTTCTGATGGGTCTTTCGAGAACTTCTTCGATACTGCCGGCGCAAGTGGCTCGACGCCCAACAATGACGGTGGCACGGAGCATTGGGAAAGTCAACCTGCCACCGCCGATCAGTCGACCTATGGATCGCCATCGCAGCAATTCACTGTCGACTCTCAGGGCAACGTCACTGGCCTACCTCAAGGAACAGGCGATAATCCTTTCGATTTCCAACAGCTCATGCACCTCTACCTCAATACCAACACTACCGCCAATCCATTCACCCATATCAACCCGAACCAGGTCCTAGGTGCTATGCCGGGATTCAATGGTGATATGTCAAATGCCATTTCTCCTCCCTCCGCCGGTCCTACGCCGCACGTCGCCATTCGCCCACTACCCAAGACGGTGGGTGGCAAGTCTGTCGAAAAGCGTATCCACCCTCCTCCGGCGCCTATGCGTTCTAACTCCTCACCAAACCTCCATGCGCTCAGGTTACCGACAATGACACCTCATCATCAACATCAAGTGCCTAGGCAGACGCCGAGCGAACATAAACGGACTGGATCGCTCAGTGCGCAAGGTAGTCGAGGTGGAAGTATGAGTAAGGGAGGAAGTAAATCACGAGGAGCCAGTCCTGATGATGATATCATGCCTGTTGGACCTAATGGAGAAGGACCAACGGCGTGTAGTAATTGTCACACTACTAACACTCCTCTCTGGCGACGTGATCCCGAGGGTCAGCCTCTGTGCAATGCTTGTGGTCTATTCTATGTGAGTCACTCAGATTCTCCGTAGCCACGTAGCTAACTTACAGAAACTACATGGAGTCGTCAGACCACTTTCACTCAAGACAGACGTCATCAAGAAGAGGTACGTTCTCCACCTTTCTCGTCTCCAAAGGCTGACCTTCAGAAATCGAACCCAGCCACCGGCGAAGGAACCCGTCAGGAAAGGGTCAGCAGCAAAGGCCAACGCCCAATCTCGATCCAAAGCTTCTTCCCCTAGTACGAGCGGAGGAGGTAGTACCGCTAGTACTTCAAGCAGTACGACGGCAGGCAAGAAAGCCCGCCGAGCATCCGATGGACCTGATCGTTCGGATTTGAGCCGATTGAGCATGTCGTTGGGTAACAAGTGATTTCACCAGTTTCAGTTTTTGTTTTCGGTTTAGGATTACATTGTACCATAGTCACCATTACATATTTAATATAGATAATATCGACATCTCTCTTGTACAGTATAGTATGCTTTGCTTTGCTTTTTAGTCTCGCTTTGAAACGATATTCCATATGCATTATTGCTAGATATCATCTCGCTCCGAGATACCCAAAAATGCAACATTACTTATAGACATACTGTACTATATTTGCTATACTGTCCTTTATGTATCGTACTATTCTTGATTATATGGGATATATATCTGACTACCATCAGATTGGAAGACGTATCTACCAGTCGGGGTCTGTCCTTGTCCCTGGCTCTGCTGTTGTTGTGGAATGTAGCCCATATCTTGGGATTGCTCGTAGCTCATCGTTTGGCCTGGTCCCTGATACCGTGGTAGTTGCTGATGTAGAGAAGGAGGAGGGTAAGATTGTACATCGTAACCTTGTTGTCGACTGTAGTCGGATGGACCGACAGTATTAGGTGGCGGCATCGATGAGGAGGTTGTCCAATACTCTCCAGAGCCAGAGTTCTGCGATGGTTGCACCATGTATTGCTGCTGAGCGTGTGGGCTGGCTTGTCTACCAAATGGTAACGGCGGGCCGACGTTTGGATCGTAGACTGGCGAGATTATAGATGGGGATGAATTATATGGTGAATTCGTCAATGATGAATCTGTCTGTGATCGATTAAGGGACCTAGCCACGGGTGAGGGACGGTTTTGATTCATTCCTGCCATGTAACTTGGTGGATTGGCTGTCATTGATTGCAGTGCGTTGAGGAGGGACTGTGATTGACCGTCTAGGCCCAATATGCTTTGCTCGGTGGAGGAATGCGCTGAGCGGATTGCCCATTCGTTTCGAAGACTGGATGTCAGCTCCATCGATACATGGGTGGATATCGCTCACTCTGCAGAACGAGACCATGCTTTAGCATGTGCCCATCGGAGCTCATTTAGTGCCTGTACACAACATGCAATATCGTCGTCGGACCCGTTGTTCTTTGCCAAAAGCATCGCAGCATAGTAAGTTCCGTCTCTCACAAGACTAGCGTCCCACTCAAAGAATCTGATTGTCAGCCACCATCGCCACCAAAATGGTAGTGTACGTACCTGGTGCCCAAATGCGTTCGGACGATGTTCATGATCTGTCGAGTTTGGACATCGCATTTCGACTTGGCAATTTCGAGCAAATGCATCACATTCAGGATCTGAGAGTCGAGAGCCTCCTGCTGAGGCATCGCATCTGGATCGGAAATCGAAGCTGTGATTTGGGTATTCGCAAGCTTTGCAAGTCGTTCTTCAAGATTGGACCGGATGACATTCTGCGCTTCGAAGAGAAAGATTTTCTGTCTGTCAGTTATCTATTCATGACATAACCGATTAGCTTACCCAGCCATCGACAAATCTACGGGTCAGCTCAGCGTTACGAGACAAAAGGGAAACGTACCGAGTGACCTCGTCAACCGAAGCATACTGGCCGGGAGAGGTGTTGCGAATACTCTCAAACTCTTCCCAGCACCCTTCAAGCGCCTCCCAAGCTTCCTTGACATGCGCGGCATTGACGGCGTTGCGGCGCTTTGCCACCGGACCCGTCAGTGCACGATTAATCAAACGACAAGCCAGCTACCTGTCAGCTTTCGAGCGCCAAGCATGGAGTGTATTCACGGCGAGATTGATCGGGGCCACGGCCATTTTCGAGACTGAGCGGAAATTATGCGATGCAGAGACCAGAGTTCGGTTCGAGATTGAATCTTGTATTGTCTCGAGATCGTCGCCATCGAGCAGTAATCTTCCCCCTTTGAGTCCCGTGGTGATGCCCTCATGCACAAACGCATCTGAATGTCAGCTTCGCCACCGTGAAGGTCATGGAACTCACACCAATATGTCCGTATCCTAACAATGTTGAGGTCCCGACCGGATCCTTGATCTGATCCGCCATTGACTCCTGATGTCCCTGCTGCTTTGCCGTCATAGCCTAGAGCGCCGTATGAGCATAGCATGAAGACCTGCGAGAGGGCACTCTCGTACATGGCCAGTCGCTCGACCGGCGAAGAGATTCCTGATCGTCAGCCTCAGTGGCAAGGATCCGTAAGTAGACATACCTTCTGTCAGAGGCAAAAGTAGCAACAAGACCCGCACTCCGTCCCAAGTCGGCTTTCTTAGAATCCCACAAGCATCAATCTCTTGCAAGATAATATCGACGGCGACTCGCATTTTCGCAAATCGCGCTTGTCGATCCGCCTCCCTTTTCACTTCATCTTTGCCCGGATCTAGGAGGCTGAGATTGCGCATGGGCTCGCCACCGCCTTCGGGAACATCCAGTCGACCGTGCTCGTCTACTCCGTAGGAAGTCGCCCAGGCGTATAGGACGTGACAGAGAAGAGCGCCTTCCGGTCCGAGATTGGCAGCACATGGCTCGGCGTAAGAGAGGTATCGTCCAACAAAATCGGTCGGATCCAGAATCGGGCCTATGTATTAGCTGAGCACTTTCGTCGTATTGATCCACTTACGCTGGACCTGGAAACGTCTAAAGAAAGGAGATTCAAAGAACTCTGGCGACAACTCCGGTATGGCTGACGAGCTGACGGTAGTCTCCTCGATTGGGGCTACCGTAGTCGCCAACTCCACTGCGTTTTTTCCATACTTGACTTCCACTTCAGATATTCTCTTGCCTCGCCGCAATTGCTTAGCAGCTTTCATGGGAGCATATTCGTCACTGAAATCAGCTCCATACTCGTTCATAAGCGCTCGCACTCACACGCATTTCATGTGTCTATCTTTGCAGTTTGTGCACACGATCGGTTCCTTCTTTGAATCCGGGACGGTCCGGACAGGTCCATGTCCCCTGTTTGCCCTTTCCTCCGCCTCCATGAGTGACGCTTCCTCCTGCTTCATTTTCAAATCACATTTTACCCGTCGATGTCGACAGGCGCCACAAGCTGTGAATTGTTGTCGATTCGTCTTTGGACCGTGGGCATTGCCAGAACCTGCTGATTGACTGGACTCGCCTGCGGATATAAGCTCGGGTCGAATGGGAGGTGGTCTATTATTCGGGGGTTGTGGGCCGGAGTTCCATGAAGGAGAAGGAATTGGAGGCGAAATGAACGGGTGCAGGCTTTGTCCCTGTGACTGATTCTGGCTTTGATCCTGTTGATATACCTTTTCCTGCTGATATCCTTGTTCCTGTTGATACACCTGATCCTGCTGATAGACCTGATCTTGCTGATATCCCTGACTGTTCTGGAGCTGCTGATATTGCTGAGACTGCTGCTGCTGTACCGGCTGGCCGTTATCGTAAGGCGGAAAATACTCAGACATTGGGGCGGATTCATTTGATTCATTCGAAGAACTCGTTAAGAGATTCGGACCGTATGCGTTGTAGTATGGCGAGAGCTGCGGACGACCGTGAGACGAGTACTGCTGTGAAGGTTGCGCATGTTGTGGCGGCTGCTGTTGCTGTTGCTGCAGATATCCTGGTGTTGTGGGCTGTCCTGCTGGAGCATACGTGGGGAACGGGGATGGCGGCATTGATCTTGGGTATCCGCTAGGTGTGAATGTCTGTGGATACGGATGCTGAGGGGCCGTGTTCGGCACATTGCTGTTGGATGGTGGGTAGTCTCCAAGAGGTGAAAATATCAACGTCGATGGACCGTATTGATTTGGATATTCGTTACTGGGCGTAGGATCTGTTGCAAAGACAGGAGGCGGTGGAAGATGAAGTCTCATAGGTGGTACTCGACCTTGAAGATTCTGCGGATAGGTGTAGGCAGCCGCATTGTCGGTAGACTGGTCGAGGGTCGGAGCAGAGTTGGGGTATTGTTGGTAGTTTGGGTGATTGTGGTGTTCAGGATCTTGATTGCTGCCCATCTGTAGGTTTTGATAATAGTGGTAAGCCTGATGTTCCATTTTTTAGGAATTGTAAGAATGGATTGGGAGGGGTGCAGATGGAAGCGAAAACCACATACCTGTAATCACCACAAGATCCTCTTGCCCCGTTCCCTGTCGCGTTGAATGATTACTGTAATGCGTCGCAGGGTGAAGGGTCATGGAGCGAGATCCGCTTGTAGAGGGAAGATGCAACACTTTATCCTAATCAATTAACGTCTCTCCGATCGCATTTCCTTCCAAAGGACTCACCAGAAGATGAATGACGCAAGAGGTTTGAACAGCGACTATGTTATTCACAGGGTCGGACACAGCAACAAAAGCGGTGGTGACCAACGCCTCCGTTCCGACTTGCGGCTATACGAAACGGGGGTTTGTATGCTGGGTTAAAAGGTATACTTGACCGATCAAAACGGTGTGAGGGTACCGCAAAATGGGTCCAAACCCTAATCTCCTTTGGATCCCAAGAGGTGTGTGTTCGCAGTGCTTTACTTCTTCCCCCTGCCAGATGTTCAGGGAAACGAAGCTCGGACCTTCCACCACTAAGCTGCACGGTCGATGCGGACAAGATAATGGGGTGCGCAGGAAGAGTCACACAGATGTTGGGGCGTCGATTGTGTGCTGTGTACCGAAGTCGAGGATGTGTGTGGGTCGGGCTTCGGAAAGGCGATGTCCGGAATTCGGGGTGAGGGATCCTGTGTCGCACGGATCTAGATGTATCGTTCCCAGTTCGAGTGGTCGGACCAAATATACACGAATTGGATGGCGGAAGGATAACACAGACAGTGATCTTGTTGCTGTGGTGTGTTCGTCTGTTTCTGTTGAGGAAGGTCCACCTCGCCGACGGTCTGAGACGGTCTGAGAGTTATGCAGTGCTTAGGTCAGCAGGTCGATCCGTTGATCCTTGATGGCTTGGAATGTCAAGGGGGAGGCTTTGTACGTCGAGAAGATGGAGTAGAAGGAGTCGGATATTGTGGCGTCGCGGATATTGAGCTAGATTTTAGTCTGATAAGGGGATTTTAACTAGTTTGGGAGTAATTCCCTGGTGCCTGTCCATCTCAACATCAGGGTTAACAACTTACCGATTGCATCACACCCTAGGTTACCAACAGCGGGAGCCCTCTTTTCTTCCTTTCGCCCATCATCAAGCGTCGTGGTTAATTACTACATCTTGCTTACTTTGACGTAAATGCATATCGTTCCGCGGCAAGTGCCTGGTATCCAGCAGCGCCTTCTTGCCATATTTGACACCTTCTCGACGATCACGACGCTCAACCTGACGTCGACGAGGGCTGCCAAGTCCGCGCCGTGTCGGAATACGAAGTCCTCTCGACGAATCATACGGACTTGTCAAAATAATTCCGATAACGTTACCATTCCGCTGGAAACCGGTATTGGACGGTAAGTTTTACTCAGCTGGCGCTAGTCCGCTCCGCAGCGTTTAGCGTCGGGGGCCGGGAAATCCGCATAAGTCGGGATCGTCGTCTTGTTATATGGCTAAAATCAGATTGCTCCGGCGTATAGCAGGAAAGCCTCTGTGCCGTCTCACTCGGCCTCTCTTCCAATTGAGCTCTCGTCTGACGGCCCATACTTCTCGAGACGTTCCATCAGGCACGCCCTAACAATCTCGGAGAATAACGAAAATCAGCTGCGTTTAGATCTTCCACGAACGGCTGGGGCTCTGACATGAGGGGAGATTCGTCTCCTGCTATCGGCACGTCGAAGAACCTCCCCACGGGTGAGGTGGCCTGAGAACTCTAAGTCTGTCTGTGGCCGTGTCACGCAAAGAGGAGATTACAATACATACATTACTACCAGTGATTCCCAACTATATCGACATTATTCTACAAACGGATTACTTATACACGTTCCTGTTCTCAGCTAGCACGACTCTGATCTGATACTCGATGCAGCACAGATGTCCCGCCCGATCCCTAGTGCCCGTCAAGACCAACCCAGCTGCCATCCAACCCTGCACCACTTGCACTACTCTCGTAACCTTCTCCTGCCTTTGACGAAGCGCTGGTCCCGGTATGGAACGAACTGGCTAAATCGTCTCCTTCGTGCTCGCTGCTACTAGCTGATCTGGTTGGATCACGCGTGTATGTCTTCGGTGGAGGAGCCGGTGTAGGGCCGACAGGTGAGGGTAGCGTAGGTAGGTATCGGAGGAGGTAGGGAATGAGTGGGAGTGGTGCTCGTGTTAGTACTAGTGGTAAGTACGAGTACTGACCAACGGTGTAGCGATCTCTCGAGAAACTAGAAGATCGGATAATCCGTAGCATGCGATGTTCGAATTGAGCGTAATCCCGTCCAGCTGCTCCAATACCCAAACGACCGATGATAGTGTACCACAAAGAAGACATCCCGCCGAAGATGTAGTCCTTGACGATCGAGACCTTCTTGATAGTGTCGATGGCAGAGTTCCGCAGGTCCTGCCTCGCCTGCTCCCGTCGACTCAGCTTGGGAGCTGGACTGATAATGGCGGGCAGAGAGGGCAGGATGATGTCGCCGACGTACACAGATACTATTCTCGCCTTGTACGATACAGCAAGATTACGACCGAGAAGCTGATGATTGCTGCTGACGAGCTGATTGGCGAACGTATCGGGGGTTGCGACGACCGAGGTGGATGGGTAGAGCGTGATGAGGGTGGATTTGCGGTTTCCGACAGTGTCCGCACCTAGCAGTGTTGGTAGGGCGGGCAATGCACCTGGTTGAGATGGTGGAGATGGATTGAGCGGGTAGAGAGAGACGAATGCGTGAATGTGGGGGACGTGGGATGGTGACGGATTGTACGGATCGGAAGAAGCGGATTTCCTAGGCGATGGGAAGCGTAAAGTAAGAGTAGCGAGGAGTGATCGTTGGAACGGTGGAAATGTACTGCTCTGGCATATCAGCCAGGCCTAATTTGATCACTTACATCCTCGGGGTCGTAAATCAGAACCCGTAGAGCTGATTTCTCATTCAGACCGCTGAGGCGCCGCTCGAGAGCTTCGGCCTCTTTGACCTGCGGAACAGCCGCAATGACAATGTAGCCAGCTTTAAGCAAGCTCGCAGCTAGTGGAACTAGTATCGGTGGACTCGGTGATGGTACAAGCAGGACTTTTATCAGCATTGAACATTAGAGTGACGTACCGATGGCTTCCTTCAGCATTCCATCCTCTACCACACCGTTGCTACCGAGCCGCCTGCACTTCATTCCGGCCTCGTTGGAATACAGGGCATACCCGCCATATCCAAGCCCGGCAGTCATGGCCATAGCCATTCCGCCAGCGAGATAGGGATGATCCTGGATGATCTTGACGGATCTGTGGTAGACCGTCATGGGCATACTCCTGATGGGCGGTGGAGGTGGTGGAGGAGGTGTCTTCTCCATGAATGGTGGGAACGGAATCGAGAGAGACGGAGCTCCATTGATATTGAGCGTTTCGACTGGAAATTAGTATGACTCGTGAAGAGTGGGGGTGGCACCTACACAATTCATTCGATACTCGTTCCATAGTTTCTAGCATTCGATATGGGAGATCTTGCAGATTGGTTGGGACTTGAGCTTCCAGCCAACGCTCTAGCTGTTCGATCAGAGAGGTATCTTCTGGCATTGCGAGTCGGTGTGAGAATCAGATCAACCTCATGAGCTGATATGACTACTCTATCGCTTGAGCTCGTTGCCGCTGAACGCGAATAGCCTCGGCAGAATCCGACGAGAAGAAAGCCACGTCATACAGGCACCAGATCTCTTCCACGTGGTCAAGAAAAACGCCTCGCGACTGATTTCGTGCTTTTCTACTTTTCGTCGCGTCCCAGCCTTGTATAAATGAGGTTCAGGCGTTGGCAACATAGCTTGCTTCTTACAAGGACTAGCAGCTTGATAGTCACATAGGGGATACTTTGCATCGGAAGCTTCTATTAGCGCTGCAGATCGGCAAGGATGTCAGCCACCCCGTTTGCGTCGGATTCGGAGAGAACGCCATTTGGACCTGATTTTCCCAAGGCACTAGCTTACCCAGGGGTTGATGCACCGACTTGACAGCAGCCGTTTGACTTTTTCGGCGACAAAATGTATCGCAAGATGCAGAAAAAGAGTGTCGCTAGCTTCTCGGGGTATCGGCTCAAACCCCTAGCGATGTCGTCAAAAAGAAGTCGTATGAAGATGGAAACGATGAGGCAATTCCAGTGAAAACTGAGATGACCCGTCAGTTAGTCAGGACAGAACATGCTTTTGGATGATGCTGACTGCGGACCTGATATTCGAGCAAGCCGATCTCCGCCTAACGCCCCAGTCGATGCGTACCACTCTTGAGAGCGGGTGGCTTGTAGCAGGAGCAGTTGCATGCATCCAGTACACCCATATGCAGAGGGGTCCTCTGAATTTCCTTGGTATACACCTGCGGAAAGGGGCAAGTGCCTCCTCGCCGGACCGGAAGATAACGATCTGACCGGGCTTATCCTGAGCGCGGAGGCGTTCGACGGCCAAGGCTGCTCAGGGTGTCGTTATATAGGAAAGTTAAGGTCCGGACCACTAGCAGAGCTAGAAGGAGACTTTTGCATGACTGATGATCGGTGACTCAAGGA
>Ga0308160_10002814_pt1 | contig 20334 bp, 24 predicted proteins | sample PhyFR1_FD_201036 | JGI IMG/M metagenome (GOLD analysis project Ga0308160, IMG submission 201036) | Phyllosphere microbial communities from UC Gill Tract Community Farm, Albany, California, United States - DLSLF.R1 | ecosystem: Host-associated > Plants > Phyllosphere > Unclassified | place: USA...
GCTGCTCGACCGATTTGATCAGCGCATAGTGACGCGTGTACACCGATTCCGAAGCCGTTATCGAATCGATCCCAAATGGCGCGGTACCCAGGGCGCCGTATTTACCAATCGCCAACCATGATCGCAATACCCCAGGCTCGTCTCTCCTTTGCTCTGGCACAAACAAGGCTTGTCCCCTATGTGTGTACTCCTTACACATCGTTTCGTAATCGGCAAAGTAGATGTCTGGGCTTACGAAATCCAATGACGGCGCGAACAGATGGTAGATATCCATAACTGGCTCTACAGGACCGCCACTTGGATAAATTCCAGGCTCGCTTCCTCCGCCAGTGTTGTCGATAATCGACCGAGACGTGCTTCTTAAAGCGGCATTGGTGAACATTGGAAGATCGTAAGCTGCTTTACCCGCAGCGGCGACTTCGTTGATGAATAGAGCATAGTGATACGCCATGAAGAGCTCGTCTGTATTGATGCCAGTCCCGAAGGTCGCTGGCCAAGACTTACCCTTCGGAATGTCACCGGTCCCTTTGGCGAGAACAGAGAAATTACCGGTGATATGCTTGTTGAGACTGCCTTCCCGCTTGGCAGTCTCGAGCTTTTCGATGAATGAATGAGGTACTTCGGATTCGAACAACCTTTCGGCGATCTCGCTCCGATCTCTGGTATCTGCGAGCACCCCGGGCTCGTTCTCGACCTGTACCATTAGGACGGTACCTTGTCCACTGGCGCCATCATAACTCCTGAGATGTGACAAGAGTGCTGAGAAAGCACGAGCGTCTGCGGTAGCAGTGTGTTCGCCAAAGACCGACAAGAAGCCGTTGACTTTGTTCGTGGCCGATCCTTTTGGACGAGTGATCGTTCTTGGGAATCGGACGGCATCTTTTTTGACCCAGGGTGGGGCGTAGGTCATGTGTCCTGATACTCAGCCACGCCAAGGTACCGATGACATACCGTTTTTATGTGATCCGAACCAGAGAAGAACAAGCCGAACATCGTGTTCTCTCGCTTGATCTATAACTTCGCTCAACTCGTCAAAGAAGAACTGCCCTTCAACCGGCTCGATATCCTCCCAACAAACTGCACCAAGAACTGTGTTGATGTTCCCTTCCACCAGTCGCGGCCATACATCTCTCATATACGATGGACATGATAGTGTCGAATTTTGCAACTCCCCAGCTCGACACAGAAACGGTTTGCCATCGACAGAAAGCTGGTGACCGCCGTTTGATAGTGTTTCGAGTCTGACGGGAGACATGATGTTCGCTTGAGGGAGCGTCGAGGGCCAACAGGTGCTTCTGCTCTTGTCTCGCTACACCTCCGCGAACGGACGGACCGCGCTCCGGAGCAATGCACCGAAACACCCGGGCATCCGGACTAGCCAACACCCGGGCGCTAGACGGCGCATTAGGATTACGAATCGTCGGTATAATCGCTCCGTCTTCATGCCGGTGGGAATCACGCCATTCTTCCGGCCCGCACGAAAGGTAGTGGAGCAAGACAGTGGAGCAGAAGATAATGCTCCGTGGAGTCCCTTGCATTACGAGGGACCTCGCTGGGATAAAAGGGGAAGAAACGCTAGCGATTCATACACCACCCTCCGGTCTGATCAACTGAGCCATACAGTCGAGCACAACTTCAACTTAATCGCTCTTAACCTTTGCTTTCTTACAACCATGTCGACTCAAGTACTGGAAAAGGGTGTCCCTGTTCCAAGTCATAACGATATGGACACCACCAAGGATATCGAGCTCGTCCATATGGATCACCAGCTCGATGGGAAACTTCAGGGTGCCACCTGGGATCAGCTCCTTGAAGATGCCAAAGCCTCGGAAGAGGCAGAGAAGAACATGCCTCTGATGGAGGCGTTCCGAGTCTACCCCAAGGCAGTAGCTTGGACATTTGCCGTCACGCTCTGTTTCGTCATGTAAGTCCCTGTCGTTCAACAAATCACAGACCTATGTTGACTGGCCAGGGCAGCGTTCGATCAGTCCAGTACGCGATCTCATCTGGCATGACTGTAGACTTCGCATGCTAACCTGCACAGTCTTTGGAGGGATCATTGGACTCCCTGATTTCAGGTATGGTGACTATCGAGAGACCATGATAAACCACTAACAGGTAGACAGAAGTACGGCGTGTTCTCCGAGAAAGCCGGAGGCTATCAATTAGATGCATCGTAAGGCCATCTGAGACATCACTCATTTTTCCAGCTCACCTTTCTCAGGTGGCAAACTGGTCTCGGTAAAGCAGCTGGTCTTGGGTCTTTCATGTGAGTGACCAGCCAAAGGCACGTTTGACATTTAGCGGTATTTTCATCAGCGGATACTGCCAAGCACGATTCGGATATAGGAGGACTCTTCAAGTCGGTTTGGTATGGTTGGCGGGTTCGATCTTCGTCACCTTCTTGTGAGTGTACTCTGCTGCTCGGTGATTCTGAAAGTTTGAGCTGATTGAGCAGTGCCAAAGATATCCAGATGCTCTTTGCAGGAGAAATGATGTGCGGATTGGCATTCGGTGGTTTCACCACTGTACGTTCTTGGATGCTACACGAATACTGATACTAATACTAAAAGGGTGCCATCGGTTATGCCTCAGAGATTGCGCCAGTCCCCCTTCGTGGATTTTTGGGTAGTTACATCGCTCTTGTAAGCCCTTGTCCGGCGACTTTATGGCAGCTTGTTGATGGAACAGGTCAACTCGTTTGGTCAGCTATTGTCCGCTGGGGTCTTTCAAGGGATCTCACAGTCTGGCTTGACCGGTCAATGGAGCTACCGAATCCCTTTCGCGGTACAATGGTTTTGGATTCTGCCTCTATTCGCAATAATCACATTTGCTCCAGAGTCACCTTGGTTCTTGGTTCGACGAGGACGGCTTGAGGAAGCGGAAAGAACAGTCAAGCGTCTAGGGTCCACTACCGTCAACAGAGATCCCTCCCAAGTGGTCGCAATGATGGTGAGCTCCAGAGAAGGCAGCATAAGACTGATGGCGTAGGTGCGAACGAACGAGCACGAGAAAGCGGATGTATCTGGTACCTCGTACCTTGTAAGTCTTGACGTCGAGAACAGATATCAGTAAATGCTGACGGAGCTTTACAGGACTGTCTAAAGAAGACTAATTTACGACGAACCGAGATTGCCTGCGTGACCATGTGCATGATCCCTCTGTGTGGTGATTGGTTCTTTGGAGGAGGAGCGTACTTCTTCCAGCAAGGTAGGCTCGATATTTTAATCTTCGCTGCCCTGTATTGGATGGTGCTGATCTTGATAGCTGGTATGGGTACCGAGGACTCCTTCTCGTTCAACATGGGCCTTTGGACGATGGCCTGTATCGGTACCGTTGTGTCTTGGTTCATCATTCCTGTACGTATCCTCCTTCTCGAAGCAGGGCACAGCTGATTTACAGTACGTTGGTCGACGAAAATTGATGATGTCTGGTTTATTCGCAATCGCAGGATTGTACGCGTCACGATAATCATGTGGATTCGGCTGATATACTAGACTATTTGTCATCGGGATGCTCACCGTACCCGCTCGCAAGCACGATGGAAATGCCAAGTAAGTTGTTCCACGTGGTCAAATTCGGGCACCCCAAATTCAGGCAGCCAGCTTACCAGTAGATGGGCTCAAGCAGCTCTCGTCTTGATCTGTCTGTTCGTCTTTAATGTCACTGTTGCCGTCAGTCCTCCACTACGTTCCCCTCGTCTGTTTGCTAAATGTCGAATAGCCGCTTGTCTACATCATCGTCGGAGAATGCTCAAGTACCCGTCTCCGAGGTCAGACCATCAGTATCGCCCGAAACACATACATCGTCATGGCTCTCCCTGTATCTTTCATCTCGAACTACGCCATGAACCCATCCGCGTGGGGATGGGGAACATGGTCCGGATTACTATGGGCTAGTTGATTCAACTAGTATGCATGGGAAATTAGCTGACGATTTCAGTGCGGGACTTGCTTGACTTTACCACTCTGGGCCTATTTCAGGCTCCCAGAGACCAAAGGTCGATCTTTCCGAGATCTGGATATCCTCTTTGAGCACAAGGTTCCTGCTAGGAATTTCAGAACTGCGGACATCAATGCTTTACAGTCCTCTGCCGAGAATTAATGCCTGGTGGAGTACTTGAGGGCTTCGGGCAGAGGTGGAATTGCACTCGCTCAACCGGGTGCCAGGTGGATCAGTCGTAGTCGAGTAGGAATCCTTTTGATAAAGTTTAGTGTGTTGTTATTAAGTGTTCGATGTAAATGTGATTGATGATACACACCGGACATATGCTCGACCCACACGCTGAAGTCCATACTGCAAAATCAGTATCATCGCCATGCTCCGCTGTGGCGGCGAAAATTCGTAGTGGGCCAGTCGATTGAGTGTTGCTTCGACAAGCATAGAACTGAGCTTGAAGTGTATGCAGGATGTATGTCAGAACTGAAGCCATGATCATTGAAAAACGGCAAACATGCCATGCTGGTGGCGTATCTCTGCGAATCAGGCGGACTCACTGCGTTTGCAACTGTACACGGCTTCACTTGGGCAGCACAGTTATGCATACGCTTTTGGTAACTCGAGCTGGGTTCAAATCATTATACGATCACACTCTCTGGGGGTCCCAGATAGCTATGACCACGAGCAGCCATGCCCCCGAAGTCGATCATGACCCTCTCGATATTCACCCCAGACGTGATCCCGTAGACAGTCAAAGTGTGCACCGATCCCTCACCCAGGGTGATCTTCCGACGCACTTCCCTGATTTCGTTTGCCACCACCGTCTCCCAGTCATGGGGTAAATCTCCGAGTGGCGCAGATGGAATTGGCTCAACCTCCAAGATATCACCGTCGTCGACCTGGTAGCCGAAAGCAAGCTTATCGCCGAGGACATAATTCAGTGATGGACCAATGTGAAAGATGAGGTCGAATTCGCCCGAATCAAAGGCGAAAAAGCGGTATTGCATCGTTGGTCTGGATCCCACTGGAAGGCGTTTCTCTAACACGGGGAAGATTGACATACTGGAATGTGTACGACCATAGTAAGGTATTTGAGCCCAGTAATGTTGGATTCCTCCGTCGGTGATGTCCGAGGTGGACTGATGATGAACGGCCTCTAGAGCGACATAACCATCTCCTGTGACTGCCCCGTGAAAGTCAGGCGGTACACGTCGATGCAACAGAGGAATAGTGACCGTCATAGGAGGCGCTTTGTCGGTCGAGGCGAAAATGACGGTTATCTCATCACCCTCGGCCTTGGACCAATCGATGCTGATGTGAACACGGGTATCGCTGGTCCCGTCGCCTTTGATGCGTCCAGATGCAGGCTCGACCGAGACCCAATCATGCGATGCTTTGGTGCAGAATTCGACATCTTGGTCGCCTCCCGAGCCGACATCCACCCATCGCGACTTCCCAAATTGATCCATTGGTTGAAGGTGGGGATCAGGACTGGAGTATCCCAGAGGACCATTGTACTGATTGTCGCCTGGCCACGCCCCAAGACAGTTCTCGACAGTATATCGAATGTGTATGTGGTCCCCCAAAGCAAACGTTGCTTCGTGGGGAGCAATATGAGATGTAGGGGGCATGCTGTTCCTGACCGGCATCTGCCAATACTGATAACCGATATGTGTTTGGCATAGCATACTAGCATGAGCTCAGATCTTGCTTTGAAAATAGACACTTACTGTTTCCATTTGCCTCCTTCAATCTTGTTGAAATCCGAAGTCAACTTGTTGTCCTGGTTGAAACAATCAAGCGCGTCTTTGGCATACACATTGGCAGCTGTCCGGCCCTGGGTGGCGTAGAGATTGGATTTGGCAGCTAGACATCTCAGCGACATCCTCGCATGGCGAATCGGAGAGCAACGACGTACCCGAATTGTAAAGCCGATGAAGGTTCGTCTGAAGACGGATCTGGATCAGAATCGTCTCGTAGAAAGCAGTTTTGGACGAAGTCAACGAGTCGTGAACAGCCTCTGCACGAATTTCTAGAGCTTGCCATTGATTAAGAACCCCATCCGCCCTGTCTTTAGCACCGCGTCTGTTATCTGCTCGTACTCATCATAATTCGTCAAAGAATACACCTCACTATCCAGCAATTCAGCCTTTCGCCTCGAAGCATACATCTAAGGTCAAATTCGCCCGACACTGTGACTCACTGAATATAGTGCCATGATCTGGGCGATCTCATTCGCATACTCGTGACCATAGTCTCTCGACGCGACTGCCCCAAGCCAGGAGATTAAACAGTCGCGCTTGATACCTTGGCCATCATAGGCTATCGATAGAAAGTATTCAAGAGGCGTCTCCAGAAATTTGAGGTCGCCGACGTTGAGTATCCAGATCTCGTCCATTTTGAACGAGAGGGCTACATTCAATTGCTCCCACACTGATCATCAGATGTTATACATGAGACATGCGTACTCTTGGCGAGCGAGACGGTGTTTATCCATTTGTAAGATCGAGGGTCTCCGACATCTGAGTATTAGAGACCAGCACTGAGGCTTCGCCATGGATCTTACAATCGGCATGGTAGTAGATCCCACCCGCTTTGGGCTTCCGACGATCTGCAGGGAGTACAGCCATCAAGTTGCCCCAATTGTCATCTGCTAGGAGTGCCGTCACTTCTGTTTAGCCATGGCATGCTCTGATTCAGTCCAGCAGCTTACCTCCGTCTGGCACTTTAAGCTAGCCATTAGTGTGGCCCGTTGAAGAAGGACCTACTCCTGTAGCATAATATCCCATGACCTCCTTGTATATAGCCCATAGCTGAGGTAGGTCCTTGATATCGCCATGAGAGGCTTTAAGGATGTCTTGCTGTACCGCGGTGATTGCTTGCGGGTCAGCCACAGCGGGTGGGGGTCACTTACTCTCGAGTAGCTTCAGTCAGCGAGGGTGTCTGCGATAACACTCACTTCTTTATTCGCGCCGTCAAGCGGTAAGTCTCCGTCGCCTCGCATACCGACCGTGAATACAGTCTCGCAGCCTTTAGCGCGTTCGGCCCCAACTCGCCAAAACTCCGTCAATTCTTCCCTATTCTTTTCGAAGTCCCAAGAACCCCTGCTCCAAGTTGTCCACTCTTTTTGGTTCCTCGACATTGGTTCATGATGTGAGGTACCCATGACTATACCCATGCGATTGGCCAGTACTTGATTTGGGCCTCGAATTGGCTCTCCATCAAAGCTGTCGAGTCCGTCAACGGCAAACATGCTTGCCCACACTACTATCAATCGTGTGTTGTGATACCTGACTCACTAGCTGGCCATGCATAATTGCCTTTCAGCCTCAGTAACAACTCAAAGACCTTTTCGTACAAGCCAACCTGGAAAGGAGGGCCGTTTCCGGTCTTGAAATGCTCTCTTGCCCAGTTCCATAAGACCGGTTGTTCATCGTTGAGAAACAAGCCTCGGTATTTCACCGCCGGTGGACCGTGGTAGTACGTTGAGTGAAGCGGGAACAAGATAGTTGATCGAGGTGTTACGGGCACATCGCTCCACCAGTACCAAGGGGACACACCCATATGCTCAGATAGGGTATATAGACCGTAAATAGCACCTCTCTTTCGATATAAGCTGCCTTTATAGGTATTGACATACCTTGTCGCTCCCTATGACTGCCAACGTGCGGCCGTTCCCCTCGACACGTATCAGGAAGGATTCCCATTTTCCAACGAGTCGGCCAGCGATTTCTTCGTCGTCACCGTCATCCTGGTCCGCAATGCGTAATTCGATCACTAGTATTTCGAACGAAGGTCGCTTAGAGAGTATATCTGGCTTGTGACCGGTGACTCTTTCGATGTCATCTGCGAAGGTACTGACGGCGATATGAACCGATTGATCCACAGATTCGGGAACAACAATCGGCACAATGTTGCCATGATCAGCAATGGTGAATACCGCCTCTGCTCCTGCCTCGAAGCGCAGCTGATTCTCCATGGCTGTAATCAGTAGTAGATGCAGGCGTGACTGGTATTCTTGAGTTAGGCAACTTCAATTCCTCCCCAATAAGCGCCCGGGTCCATTGAGCCGTTAACGATTAGCCCGCTTTGCCGAGCGGAGTGTTCGCGGCAAGATAACGTTACAATGTCGGGTGGTAGTATGGAGATCTGTTACGGGCCGTTGAGCCGCCTAGCCGCATTCAGGTATGGTACGAGTACATGTGTATATTTGACGAGATGTGTGTCATTATAAGACCCGCTCGGTGAGTTGGTCGGATATCCAGTACGGCGGCCACGGACCGCGCTCCGGGCTCGTCGAGTTTTGCTAAAGATGATTTGCAATTTGTATCAGGTGGGGGTCATAGTCATTCAATCTGCAGTGTCGACCCTCTACAAGCTCCCTTATCAGTTGACCTCACGGTCCCAAATCTCGGTGTAGGCCAGGAGACAAGCGCTACATGTCAATTCGCAGTAGTAGGCGTCCCCCATAGTATTGAGCCTGACCCTCAAGAGCTAGCGACTACTTGATGACTTCCTTCTAGCCCGGACGGGACGAGGGCTGAACCAGATGAATTCGACCCGTTGCTAATAGCCAGCAACTCGCTCGATTGCTGCTATGTGGCATGCATGGTGATAGTCGAACGGCCGACGGTCAGCTCGCGGACGTCCATTTCTACCGTACTTCTGAGTTCAGCCATTGCTTCTCTGAGCTGGACCCACGAATCGTCCTTGGACTCCTTGTGCGCCAGTGTATGGAGGAGTACGGCTGTGGGATTTCCTGCTCCTGGCGTAGAAACATCTGCCGGTGGTTTTGGCTTTTGGCGTTGTGGCTCCTTCTGTTTCTGAGCGGCTGACAGACGGAGGGTTCGGCGAGGTGAGATCATGGAGATATCGATGTCGGTCTGGGAGATGGGCGTCGCAGGTATAGTAGGCCCAGCTGCTTCTTCGGGAGATAGTAGACCGAGAGCCGTTGCCGTACCAACTTCGCGCCCTTCGGATTCGGTTCGAGGTGACTTGAGCGTTTCTTCAGGAACAGATACGGACACCCATATCGTCCGATGACTTGATAGCTTGTCGCTCGAGTCCGTCTCCGTAGCCCCTTTCCCGCCAAAGCTAGTTTCGTCAAGTCCAGTGGTAGATCCCCCTCCTTGACTATCCTGCTTCATGGCGAAGTCCGGATCCGGCTCCGGCTCCAAATCGGAAGATATGTCGCTATTGCTGTCGTCCTCCGAGTCGTCTATGTCTATACATATTGGCGAAGATTTATGCATCCCTGCTGTTGGAGCCAGGGCCAACTTCCGTTTCTTTGCCCTCAATTTGGGCGGAGAATCGACATAGACTGTCGAAGGTGGACTTGGATGCGACATGAAATCTTCCGGCTTCGCATCCTCTTCGACTCTAGGTGACAGGTCAAGAGCGCCTTTGTTCTGGGTGATGCCATTATGGATGATCTTTTCGAGTTGCATAGAAGTAACGGTACCTGGACATGTTGGATGATCCACGCTGAACACACAGGTAACATCCCCAGCGACTACATTGAGAGAATATCGAATCTGATCAATGATTGGATCGAATTGAGTATATTTGGCGACTGTTGACTGCTTGGTCAGTTACTGACGGTGCATATACATCATACACTTACAAGCCATGATCTCTCAATCTTCATCTCTGCTTCGATATCCCCTTGGCCATTGATCCGACACTTGGCTCGAGCTTTCATGATGGGATGAGCAAGCAAGGAGTGATCAAACAGAAGTGATCAAAACAATGACATGAAGCAAGTGGAGCATGGTCAACGCAAGGCAAGGCCACACAGAAGGACGCATACACACGCACACACATCCTAAGTGACTGACTCCCTGAGGTTGAGCCTTCGGCCTGATGGTGTTTGCACCACTATACTCAGCATTATTGCATGCTGGAATGCATTCTGTATCCAGTGGTCCCCCGATGCTCATCGCACAAGATACTTACCTTCCGCTTCATACGGGCTGGCTCACTGTCAAGGGCCTATCTCAACAAGAAGTGGTGCTCGCTTTCAACGTGCTCGCTTTCAACGTGCGTGGCACGCGCTTGACACGTGGCAAACATCGGTGTTTTCGGGAATATCGCGAGTGGCAGTGATCGCCCATGTTTAGCCGGACAGGGTAATTGTGTGAGCCAATGAGATGGCGTCATTCAATTCCAGGTGCTCGGTTGAATAAGCAACCAAGCAAGAGAGAGGGAGGGAGAGAGAAAAGCAAGCCAAAGGGGAACAAGGTGAACCGCCCCTTGTTATCATCACCTTCCAGCTCATAGCCCAGCAACGGTAGTACCGTAGTTGTAATTTTACCCCTTGCTTCGACTACGGCAGATCCACCCCTTCCTTTCCTTCCTCGCTTTTTCGCTTTTCCCAGGAATACCCATCCGCGATCACATCCCAACTTGTTAGCCGCGTGTTTTCCCCTCCGATATAACTTTCGCCACTAGAAACTTTACCCGACACTCCGGGCCACGTCGCCGTATAACCAGAGAGAGAGGCGGAACTCAAGCCGAAAGGGACCCGTTACCTGTTGATACTCCCTTGGCCCTTTAGACTACACTTCACACTCTACGCCCAAAGCCCATTTTAGCTCATACGATCTTACATCCTTTGCTTCCATCCCTTGCATACCGGTCACCGCCCACACCCCGCACCGACCATACAATTACAACAATCAAAGTTCTAAACGGTGAGTAAGCACGGTCGTGGCCATCCTACCTAAAACATCCGAGCGTCATTCGTGCCGCCCTTCCTCCCCTTCATGCCCCGCTCTCGTCCCTTGATACCAAAACCTCTTCTTATCAGATGGGACCTGGTCGCGTGGTTATCATCCTTGATCATCATCGTCCGTGTCGCCGAGACGATCACCACCACGATTGATGTCCTTCACCGCCAATCCAACCGACCTCTCCTTCCCATCACACTTCATCACCCACTCTGTCCACAATGACTGACCCAACAGTAATTGGACGGCATGCAGAGTGGCCCCGGCACTATATCCCAAGCAGGCGTCAACCCCTGGAACGTGAGTCCTTTGTCCCAATTCACCACCGCTACGTTTCAATGCCTGCCTTCCCACTGAACTTTACTCTGGTCGCTCCATGCCTTTCCCCCCTCTTGCCTTTCCTCTCCACATCTGTCACCCGTTATCCCTCAGGTCTGACCCTTTGCTCACTCCATTGTAGAGTACCCTTCCTACGATGTACTCGAATAATAACCAACAACAGCAGCAACCGCAGCAGCAGCAACAGCAGCAACGCAATACGTCAAATCCCCGACCTTTTCCTTCTTCCGATTCACCTATTGTCGGAGGCGAACGACGGGATGATCAGCAGTATCCTACGGATAACCAGGGGCAGTATGCCAATTACCAACAGCAAGGATCATATGGTGCTGTGCCTAATTATGGACAGTACAATTCTCCCATGAAGTGAGTCTTCCCTCTTTCTTCGGTACTTAGTTTCTTCGGTACCTAGCTGACTTGTAGCGCCTACAATACCTCGTCCCCTACCATCGCAGCTGCATCGAGTTCTCGCCGTACATCAAACCCCAACAAGGCCGGAACAACACCACCGACCATCAACACTCAGGCTGCCTCTGCGAGGTATTACCCTACACAAGGCTCTGCCGACCAGCAGCAATATCCCTCCTCCGCCCCACCGAACGTCACTTCTCACCAGCAGCATTCTCAGCATGCTTCCACCCAGACTGGTCAGCCGATGACTGCTCACGCGTACGGTGCTGGCTACGGCTACTATCCTCCAGAGTCATACCCAAATTACTATCAGAACCAGTCCCAGACCCCAACAACATCGCGCCCGAACGCCACTACCCCTTCGGCCACCACCACTCCCGTAACCGCCATGCCTACAACTGCGACCATGGACACACAACGATCAGGTAGTGGGTCGTACGACTATAACCAGCCCATGTCTGGTGGTTACCCCACGCCTCAGTATCCTTATCAATGGCCTCAGCAATCTCGGTCAAGCATGCCGCCCGGTCAATCTAGTCAATGGCAAGGATACCCCATGGCTTCGCAGCCCATGCCTCATGGCTATCCCAGTCATATGCAGCAGTACCCCATGCAACCATGGCAGGGGTACTATCCTCCCGGTACTCAACCGCATCCCTCGACCATGGCGCCAATGGCCAGTAAGAAGGGTAAAGACAAGGGCAAGGACGATTACAAGACTGGTTCGAAGCGATTATCGGATCCTGTCGAACTTTCACCCAGCGACAAGAAAGGCAAAAAGTTTAAAAAGGATGAAGAGAAACCGATCCCTAAACCACCACCCAAGTCTCACCTCAAGGCCCCACCTCAAGCTCAGAGCATGTGGCAGTTGTTCTTTACCGACGAACTCAACAAGGCCAAAGCCGCCGCTCGAGCGACTTCACCAGGTGGAACCGTCCAGAGCGCTAAACTCAATGTCGCTAAAATCGCCCAAGAAGCCGGTATCGCTTACAACAAATTAAACGATGAACAAAAGGCATACTACGGTGAGAAAGTCGCAGAGAGCAAAGCAGAACACGAAGAAGCTCTGAAAAACTGGCACAAGACCTTGACCCCCGAGGATATTCGAAAAGAAAATGTCTACAGGGCTCAAATGAGAAAAGAGGGTAAATCTAGAAAAGGAAATCTCAAAGATCCCAATGCTCCCAAGAAGCCACTTTCGGCTTATTTCTTATTCCTGAAGGGCATTCGAGAGAATGATGATCTAAGAGCGGAGGTCTGGGGCAAGGAGACAGAGACGACCAAGCAGAGTGTACTTGCTGCTGAGCGATGGCGTGGATTGTCGGATGATGAGCGAAGGGTATGTCAAGTAGCTCGTGGAAAGAAGAAGTTGCTGACGAGTAGCCATTCCTGAATCAGGCCGAGAACGACAAGCAGACTTATGAGACTGCTCGCAAAGTCTACGAGGAAGAAGCTGCCGCTCGAGCTCGTGGCGAGCTGGTCGACACCAAAACCGATCCTACTGCCGAAGCATCCACGATCGTCCCTCCTATTCCTATCGCTTCGCAGGTTCCAATCACTCAAACACTCATCGACGTCAACGACCACGTCTTGCCTCCTCCTACGCCCGTTGACGAGAATCAAACTCCCCGAGTTACCGAGACTCCCGATTTCGCTCAATTCACCAATGATTCGGATGAAGATAAGAAACCTGTTCCCAGTACTTTCGATACCTCCCTCGACGATTTCCAGGGATTCCCAGATCCACTCGAGGATATGGGTTTTGGGGCTCTCGACCAGACACCGGATCAAGCGAAAGAATGGGATGATCTACATAATCTCATGGGAGAGCAAGAGCAGGAACAAGCACAAGAGCAGGTACAGCAAGATGTTCCCAAACCTGAAGACGACAATGTGGACGTTGCTCCGACGATGGAAGAAGCTGTTGCAGAGACATCAGAGTTACCTGCTGAACCGATTGCAATTGCCGAAGGGGATATACAAGATGTAGCAGTGGAAGCTGAAGGGGCTATTGGTATTCCGGATGTACCTGGAGTGGGATCAGGTGTTCCGACTGAAGCAGTCAACGAGATGCCTGCAGTCGAGGAGGAGGGGCAGGGATCTGGTAATGGAATTGATGGTGGCGAGGGACTACTGGATATTCCTGGTTCGCCCCCAACCGATTTCCAGTAGTCCAGATTGTGTTTTCTTGGTTGTTTGTTTTTGGGAATACGTATCAGCTTTTTTGGGGTTTAGTCGTATAATGTAACAGCGTGGTAAAGAGACAGAATTAGATTTAAAGTATCTTGACTTAATGCATCTTGAAATGCAGTAGCGATACCATCACTGACGAGTACGAGTACATGGTGAAGGCGCGTCAGGAACGACGCATCAACATTTATCTGAAATGAGTGTAATTGACAACTCTTTTGTACCTTTGTCTCAAACTCCACCTCCGACCTTTGAGTGTACCAGAAGAGTGAGACAAGATGGAAGAGGGCGCCATGCCATTCCCTGTTCTCCCTCGACCAGATCTGGATAGAGTCGCTGAAGTTCGTGTGTTCATTGTGTCTAAGATGATGAGCTGATGGCAGACGATTCTACATCTGTTTTCACCAAGTGTAGCTTCCAACCCCGAGGATGCTGGGAGATTACAGGGAGAGCTACAGAGGATACAAGCTACGTCTGAGGCTTGGGGTTTGATCTCTGGATTGGCCGGACATGAGGTATGTCCAGATCTCTGTATTGTGGGCGGATATAGCAGCTGCGGGTGGAAAGAAGCGAGGGATAGGGAAGGCGGGCAGGATGGGTACTAGTGAAAGGGCAGACATGTAGATTGAGTCGTTAAGGAGCCGGGGGCAATGCTCACGAGAAGACGGAAGGCGGAGCTGATGGCAGGACCCAAATGTCCGATTCTTCTCAGCCCATACGGCTCAGGTTAAGATCTCTAGAGATTGGTTAGTCCTCATACCATATCTGACATCTTCTGGGATTGTGAAGGGGGCAGATAAAGAGAAGTGCTGATGTCAGGGATTCACTACCGACCGACTGGCAGCCTGCCCTATTACGACTACTTCTCCAGACTTTATCATTCAGTTTATCGCCTTCGAATCCGAGGACCCATCAGGCGGGAAATGGAATTGTGGTTAGGAAATTGTTCGGTAGTGTACGTCTCCCATTCGTCCTTCTTTCGTCAACTTCTACCCTCTCCCGCCGCTCTCTCTTATCTTTCGTTGCAAGATCGCCCGAGTGACTCAGACTGACAGATCAGCTAGCTTCACTCTTACTCCGCATACCTCCTCATTTATTCATGAACCCCCTCATCACCGTCATTCAAACTATCCAATCGTCAGCAGCGCTCTCGGCGCCATTACCAGAATCAGCACCTGGTTCAGGATACAATACTCCGATAGGAGATCAGAGTCATGGGTTCTGGAGCAGTGAAGAAGGGAAAGGGATGAGTCATCGAGTAAAGCTGTGGAGTTTGGAATGGTTGAGTATTTGTGTTCAGGAGCTGGGAAGGGCTGCTGTGGGGGAACAAAAAGCGTGAGCTCATTTCCACCTCCTCTTCTCCTTGACTTGTGTTCACTGTTTTGTGCGCCGGATGAGGAGAAGAAAATTGGGCTAATGACAGTTTGGCGTTGAGGAAACATATCGAGACAGATATGACATTCGTCATGACCACCCTTACGCAGTGTATGATCCCGCCAACGAGTTCAGAAATGGCAAAAGAGGCAGAAGCGGCTTGTCAATGCGCAGAAAGCTGGGTGACATATGGGATAGGAGCAAAGTACGTTCAACGAGGTCATCGGAGATGGAGACAGACTGACGTTTGTAGTGAGTTAACAGAACTCCTTCCTCACCTGTACAACCTGCTGCCAATTCCTGCTGCTTCTTCCGCATTGGTCGAGGTATTATCAGAAAGTATATTCAAACTCGGTAAAGGCGCCAAAATCCTCACTGAACCTTTACTTGCGTGGTTCAATACGAATTTCCAAGCTGTTTTGTCACAGGAAGACGACGGTGAGTCCAGTCGTCCTCTGTCTCTCCGACTGTTGTCCCCAAGTGAGTCCGAAATTCACACTGACGATAGAACCAAGTGATGAGATCATGGGTCTGGCCAAATTGCTAGCTGCTTTAGTTGAACATTCGGCAGATTGGTTCATAGCCCGTCTGGCTCAACCTGAAGTCCAAGCGTTACTAGGGGTGATATTACGCCTAACAAGCTGGCAAGGGACAGGCAACGTCGATGAACAGATCAGTGAAGTCCGTAATCTTACCTTTAATTCAAGGACTGAGAACTGATTCATCAGCTGACATTACCTATATACCCATTGATACAAGAAGCTATCATGGATTCCGAGGCATTCTCGGCACCATACGATACAGATCCTAACTGGATGATTGCAAAGTCATTCTTCAGGGAGCTCGTCACTACTACACGAACGAAAGTCCGCTGGCCGGGTAATGGGGAGGAAGGTAGCTTGGGCGGATTAGGGAAGGACGATAGAGAGGGATTTGATAGTTGGCGTAGGGATGCTGGGGAAGTGATTGTTGGAGCGTACGTCTTTATTCTCACTCCTCTTCTCCTCCTTTCTTTCATCGGATTCTCGGGATTGGACTCCTGTAATCAAGGCATAGACTGATGCTCAGGTACTACATACTCAGGGATGAGATGTTGGGGGACCTTACGAGATTGGCAGGGGAGCAGGTGGCAGGTAATGCTCCTTGGCAGGTGGGTCTTCTCCCATGTCTTCGTTTCTTCTTCATCTATATCTCTGTCATCCTTCTGTCGCCAATCGTGTTCTTCCTCCTGTTCCAGAGGACGAGTGGAGAATAGCTCCGAAGCTGATGTTCAGGACATAGAAGCCACGTTACATTGTATACGCTATTCCTCCGAGGCAGTCCCCCTGGGAGAAGAAGTCAATCTCCCAATACTATTCGGCAATGATATCCTAGGAGCGTTGGCCCAACGGCCAATATCAGGGAAAGGCGAGGAAAGACTTCGTCTAACGGTAGTCTGCCTGATACGTATGTCCCCTCTCCCTCGAAAGCAACGCACAGAGCCCATTCTAACGATATAGAGGCATATGAAGAATGGTTCAAATTCCACCCAACCCATCTTCCACCCGTCTTATCATATCTAGTCCCATCCCTCTCTTCTTCTCATTCGATATCGCGTTCAGCGGCAGATGCTTTGAAAGCATTATGTGATATGTGTCGGAAGAATTTGGTGGAGCACATTGGGGCTTTTGGGGAGTTACATGGCAAGATCGGTGATCTAGGTGTAGGTTCACATTTCCACATTTTATCTTTCCACCACTTCTCGACTACTTCTCGTCACTATGAGCCGTCCGTTCGCAGCTGGCACGCCTCTGCCAGCAATCGCCAGCTCTGGCTACGCAGCATTAAGTGGATCTCGTGATCGTACTGATAACAGCCCGACGAACAAGTCAAAGTCATTCAAGCTATCACGAGTGTCATCCAAGCACTCGCACCCAACGACGCCATCGATCCAGTCTACGTAAGTAACCACTTCAACTAAACAACACGAGCTAAATTCCAAGGGGATCCTGAACCCAATAGTCAACCGTCTATCTCAAGCGATCTCTTCAGCTCAATCCGATCCCCAGACCGCGCAACCTGTCCTTGTACAATCCCTCAACTGCCTGACAGCTTGCTTCAAGGGTCTCTCGCCGTCTGACGATGAGATGTGGGATTTGAATGAAGATGAGGAAGCTGTTGAAGGGCGTAAAAGACAGACTGAGGAAGTGAGGGGTGATGCGAGGATTATGGAATTGAGAGGGGGGATCGAAAGTGCTTTGGGAAGTCTGGTCAGTGTGTGGAATGGCGATAGTGAAGTTGCGGATGTAAGTCTCTTCCCAACATTCCCTACTCTGTGCTGAAACAAAAGTCTATATCATCACTGGTCAAATACTCGACATTATCTTCAGACACACTTATTTCATTATCTCCATTACCACTTCTCCGTCTAGTCACGGACGCATGTACGAATCAACCCTCCGCTCTTTGGATCTCATTGGCCTCGACACTAACATTACGTATAAATTCGCCACCATCAGCTCTTACGCAGAAGAGGGAGAGGACGGTAAATGAGGAGGCACAACATACAGCTGAGGAGGGGGAGAGATGGGAAGTTGTCGGAGATGCTTCGACGAGAATGTTGGGCGCTGTAGGAGGGCTGATAGGTCACGGAGGTGTTGGCGAGGTTAGTCATAGTTCAATGGAACAGACGGGAAACAAGCTGACAGGCAGCATCCTGATGTCGTCGAAGCTTGGTTCAAATTCTCCACAGCTGTACGTCCTTGTTTGCCCGAGGGTAATAGGTCATATGCTGATATTAGGTGGCGACTCGGTTCCCTGGTGTTCTACTTCGACTCTCGGACGAGGTAGTTCAAGGATACATGTCTCTCGGTATCATAGGTCTTTCAGCACAAGAACGATTCTCCCTAAAAACAGCTACTGAATTCTTTGTGCGTTCTATGCCCCCTCCTCCATATATCTCGGGATCTCGGCTGATAGCAGGTCGCATTGCTGTCTACTACGCGCTACCCGTCTCCACTCGAACCAGCTATAGAAACCCTGTTGAATCATTTCGGATATCAAATCCTTCGTGCTATCCTCCTCTCTGCTGGATCTGAGGGACCACGATCTGTCATTCCGAATCTAGCGGAATTATTGGCTACGTTCACCACTAGGGTGAACGGAGTTCAGATGGGTGAATGGTTGACTGGTATTCTAGGAGAAGAGGGTTTCCCGAGTGTAAAAGCTACTGGGGAATCGAAAGTCAAGTTGAAGGGTGCTGTCCTCAGGTACGTCTTCTACCTTAGAACTCGTAATCGAGCAGGAGATATTACAGAGGGGCTGATGATAGATCGAGGACTACACGTAAAATGCGAGAGGCACTACATGAGTTCTCGCTTGTCGCTCGTGGACTTGATGGGACGGTATATGGTAGTGCCACCAGCTAGTCCATGGACCATACCACCAGTAGTCGAGAACAACAATGGCACGGTCAGATTAGAAGTCTGCCCATTATAGATGCATACAACACTTGATCGTGTACTACTGATCACAATCCACCTTCCTTCATACATCTGCCCAACAACAATGTCAATCTCCTCTGTCTCTCTGGCCCCTCCAACCCACCATCTCCTTCTGATTCTGTATACCATTTATATTCTCCACCCGCTCCTTCCGGTATACATCCTTCCAAGAACTCTCTTAATATACTCTCTGCGATTTTCGAGTCGGTAACATGCCCATTGTACTCGGCTTCTAGGAATATATGACGTGCTTGACCATTCGTAGTCGGTATATGAAGAGTCAAGGTGATGGGAGGGAACGGATCGGTTAGGGCGGGAAACAGAAATCCTGGTATTGTACTTGTTATCGGAGTGAGAGCTGTTGGTGCTACTTTCTGGGCCGTCGTTGATGCGGCCTTTGGTCAACTACTTTACATGTCCATGCGAAATGGAGCCGGCTTACTTGTCTAGCGGATTTACTTATCCCCATCACAAATGGGTTCAACAGGTTTTGGAGCATTGGAACTACAGTTCCGGACGGTTTCACCGCCAAAGTCTGATATGGCGTATGTCTACGTCTCTTCCTCTCTCTTCCCTCTTCGACTTTCTCTTCACCTTCATTTCCATCCATATTCACAAACTCAGCAACTCCAGTGTTGCTATCCTGCTGATCTGGAGCAGTCCTGTCCTCTAATAGGAGATAGGCGATATCCTCATTCTCCTTATTCGAGTACGTATACTGATATATCGAGAGTACTTTGCCTCTAGCTTTGAAAGTTTTGACGGTGACATTTGAGCGTGCTGTGTGTTGGATCTAACTATCAGTTCTTGAACCGAAAGATTAGGTAGGCACACATGGTAATGCTCCAAAACTCTTGCACTGATTATATCGGATTGGGATGTGCTGCCCCGCGGCGAGGGGATCGTCCACTGCAATAAACTAGAGATGAGCATGAATAGGTCAGAGGAGCATAAAGTTGCTTACATAGTGTGGCCCATGGATGTGTTCAGTGCTTGGACAGCAAACTACCAGGGAGAGTGGACAAATAGTTGATCCGGACATACAGAGTGGAGGAACGGAATCAAATGTATCAACACCTTCGTTCCAAGCCAAGACGCGTCGAGCATGACTACAACCACAAAGTCAACTAGAACGAGAACGAGGTCGGCATCAACGATATCCATGACAACGAAAGCCAACCGCTGACACACTGAATCTTGTCATCGCCATCAAGAGGAGCAAGATGAAATTCTCAGTGACCTCCTATCATGCTGTAGCGGTCTGGAAATGGGATACGCACCCTTCTTCCTCTGATCAACATAAACTCTACCATTACGCCAAACCCTCTGAAGATACTGGATATGGAGATGAAGATGAGGACGATGAGGATGATGAAGATGACGATGTCTGTGGGATTTGTCGGTTGGCTTTCGAGAGCACCTGTCCGGAATGCAAAATACCAGGCGATGATTGTCCGCTTAGTAAGTCAGCATTTCTTTGCGACTGACCAGTCGAGAGACGCAAGCTGACGAACAGTATGGGGAGAATGTACACATGTCTTTCATATGCATTGCCTTCTGAAGTGGATTGATACGGAATCGTCAAAAGGGCAATGTCCCATGGATAGACGTCCTTGGGGTAAGTCCTGCTTTACTCCGGCCGGCGCGACACACGATACAAGAGCTGACGTTCAGAAACAATGGACAGAGCACCAGATCGTTTACCAACTACGCAGACCGGTAAACCAGTCGCAACAGTACCATTTGGGCCCATTCAACCAGGCGATACATCACGCGACATCGCGGCAGAAACTGAAGAAGCGAATCAGAATGCAGGGCAGGGTGTGAGGTTTGAGGTTCCGGACCCTTCCAGCGATGACCAAGAGGAGGAG
>Ga0308160_10002815_pt1 | contig 20323 bp, 13 predicted proteins | sample PhyFR1_FD_201036 | JGI IMG/M metagenome (GOLD analysis project Ga0308160, IMG submission 201036) | Phyllosphere microbial communities from UC Gill Tract Community Farm, Albany, California, United States - DLSLF.R1 | ecosystem: Host-associated > Plants > Phyllosphere > Unclassified | place: USA...
CACCGCCGCGCGGCGCCGCGTCGGCTACATGTCGCAGGGCTTTTCGCTGTACCAGGAACTGACGGTGCGCCAGAACCTGCTGCTGCATGCGCGCCTGTTCGATTTGCCGGAAGCGGAAGCGCAGGCGCGCTGCGGCGCGATGACGGCGCGCTTCGGGCTGGCGCCGGTACTGGACGCCTTGCCCGGCCGCCTGCCGCCCGGCATGCGCCAGCGCCTGTCGCTCGCGGTGGCGCTGGTGCACGGTCCCGAACTGCTGATCCTGGACGAGCCGACCTCCGGCGTCGATCCGGTGGCGCGCGACCAGTTCTGGGACCAGATCCTGCTGCTGTCGCGCCAGGATGGGGTGACGATCTTCATCTCGACCCACTTCATGAACGAAGCCGAGCGCTGCGACCGCGTCGCGCTGATGCATGCCGGGCGCGTGCTGGCCAGCGGCGCGCCGGCGGACCTGCGTGCCATGCGCGGCGCGGCCAGCCTGGAACAGGCCTTCATCCGCTGGCTGCGCGAGGCCGATGACGCCGCTGTCCAGGCCGCGCCGCAACTACCGCCCCAGCCTGCCGCCACCCGCATGGAACACCGAGCCCGCGACTGGCTGCGGCGCGCCGGCAGCTACTGCTGGCGCGAGACACTGGAGCTGGTGCGCGACCCGGTGCGCGCGGCGCTGGCGATGTTCGGCTCGCTGCTGCTGATGGTGGTGATCGGCTACGGGATCGGCATGGACGTCGAAGACCTGCGCTACGCCGTGCTCGACCGCGACCAGAGCACCCTCAGCCGGGACTATGCGCTGAACCTGTCCGGCTCGCGCTATTTCGTCGAGCGGCCGGCGCTCTCCGGCTACGCCGACCTGGACCGGCGCATGCGCGCGGGCGAGCTGGCGCTGGCGATCGAGATCCCGCCCGGCTTCGGGCGCGCGGTCGGGCGCGGACGACCGGTCCAGGTCGGCGCCTGGATCGACGGCGCCAACCCGATCCGCGCCGAAACCGTCGACAGCTACGTGCAGGGCATGCACCAGCAGTGGCTGCAGAGCCGGACGAGGGAGGCACGGACGGGGGCGCCGCCACCGCACACGGTCGACGTCGAGACGCGCTTCCGCTACAACCCGGACGTGCGCAGCCTGCCGGCCATGGTGCCGGCGATCATCGCCATCCTGCTGCTGAATCTGCCGGCCATGCAGGCCGCGCTGGCGGTGGTGCGCGAAAAGGAAATGGGTTCGATCGTCAACCTGTACGTGACGCCGGTGCGGCGCAGCGAATTCCTGCTGGGTAAGCAGGCGCCCTACATCGTGCTGTCGATGGTGAATGCGGTCCTGATGACGCTGGTCGCGGTGGCGGCGTTCGGCGTGCCGCTCAAGGGCAGCGCCCTCGCGCTGATGACTGCGGCCGTCCTGTACTGCATCTGCTCGACCGGCATGGGCCTGCTGGCCTCGAGCTTTACGCGCAGCCAGATCGGCGCCATCTTCTTCACCATGATCGGCACCATGCTGCCGGCGATCCAGTTCGCCGGCCTGATCCACCCGGTGACGGCGCTGCAGGGCGCCGGGCGCATCGTCGGCGAAGCCTATCCGGCCTCGCACATGCTGACCATCGCGCGCGGCGTGTTCGGCAAGGCGCTCGGGTTCGCCGAGCTGGCGCCGGATTTCCTGGCCCTGCTGGCGGCGGTGCCGGTGATCCTGGGGCTGGCCATCGCGGCGCTGCCCAAGCAGGAGCGCTAGCGTGGACCGCGTATCCGTGCGCAAGGTGTGGCACCTGGGCGTCAAGGAGCTGTGGAGCCTGGTGCGCGACCCGGTCATGCTGGTGCTGATCGTGTACACCTTCACCGCCGGCGTGTACATGGCCGCCACCGCCCAGCCCGAGACCCTGAGCCGGGCCGCGCTGGCGATCGTCGACGAAGACCAGTCGCCGCTGTCGCTGCGCATCCGCGGCGCCTTCGCGCCGCCGTACTTCCTGGCGCCGTCCCTGATCACGCTGGACCAGGCCGACGTCCTGCTCGATCGCGGCCGCGCCACCTTCGTGCTGGTGATTCCCGCCGGCTTCCAGCGCCGCGTGCTGGCTGGCCGCGCCGCCGCGCTGCAGCTGAACGTCGACGCCACGCGCATGAGCCAGGCCTTCACCGGCAGCGGCTACATCCGCGAGATCGCGCTGGGCGAGGTGGCCACCTTCCTGCAGGGCGTGCGCAAGGTGCCGGCCGCGCCGGTCGGGCTGGCCCTGCGCGCGCGCTTCAATCCGGCGCTGACGCCGTCCTGGTTCGGCGGCCTGATGGAAACGGTAAACAACATCACCATGCTGTCGGTGATCCTGACCGGGGCCGCCCTGATCCGCGAGCGCGAGCACGGCACCATCGAGCACCTGCTGGTGATGCCGGTGTCGCCGCTCGAGATCATGCTGGCCAAGCTGTGGGCGATGGCGGCGGTGGTGCTGGCGGCGGCGCTGGTGGCGCTGGTTATCGTGTTGCGCGCCCTGCTGCAGGTCGGTGTGCAGGGCTCGATCCCGCTGTTCCTGGCGGGCGCCGCGCTGCACCTGTTCGCCACCTGTTCGCTCGGCATCCTGCTGGCCACGCTGGCGCGCGGCATGCCGCAGTTCGGCATCCTGGCGATCCTGGTGCTGCTGCCGCTGAACATGCTGTCCGGCGCCAACACCCCGCGTGAGAGCATCCCGTTCGCGCTGCGCGAGCTGATGCTGCTGGCGCCGACCACCCATTTCGTCGAACTGAGCCAGGCGATCCTGTTCCGCGGCGCCGGCTTCGACGTGGTGTGGCGGCCCTTCCTGGTGCTGGTGGCGATCGGCGGCGTGCTGTTCGGGGTGTCCCTGGGGCGCTTCGGGAAGGCGATGCGCCAGGATTGAACTCCGGCGCGCCGCCGTGGTCCAGCGGGGAGAGGACATGCACATCAACCGAGGGGAGGCGAGATGGACAGGACGGCGGTGGTGACGGGCGGCACGCGCGGGCTGGGCAGGGCGATCGCCCTGGCGCTGCGCGACAACGGTTGCCGGGTGGCGGCGACCTGGCACAGCGACGAAGCGGCGGCGCGCGCCATGCAGGACGAGACCGGCGTCGCCGCGTTCCGCTGGGACGTGGCCGATTTCCACGCCTGCGGCGACGGCCTGGCTCAGGTGACGCAGGCGCTGGGACCGGTCGACATCCTGGTCAACAATGCCGGCATCACGGCCGACAGCAGCTTCCACAAGATGAGCCAGGAACAATGGTGGCGTGTGATGCGCACCAACCTGGGCTCGATGTTCAACATGACCCGGCACGTCATCGAAGGCATGCGCGCACGGCGTTTCGGCAGGATCGTCAACATCAGTTCGATCAACGGGCGCAAGGGCCAGGCAGGGCAGGCCAACTACGCGGCCGCCAAGGCCGGCATCCTCGGCTTCACCAGGGCGCTGGCGCTGGAAAACGCGGCGCACGGCATTACCGTCAATGCGGTAGCGCCCGGCTATTGCGAGACGGCGATGGTGGCGGCGGTGAAACCCGAGATCCTGCAAACCATCGTCGCCGGTATCCCGGTCGGCCGGCTCGGGACGCCCGAGGACATCGCACGCATGGTCGCCTTCCTGGCCGACGACGACGCCGGCTTCATCACCGGCGCGACCTTCGATGTCAACGGCGGCCAGTACCTGGGCTGAGCGGGGACGCAGCGCCATGCCGGCCTCGATGACCGCGATGGTGCTGGACGCGCCCGGGCGGGCGCTGCGCAGGGCGGTGCTGCCGGTGCCGCAACCCGGGCCCGGCGAAGTGCTGATCCGGGTGGCCGCCTGCGCCGTGTGCCGTACCGACCTGCACATCGTCGACGGCGACCTGGCGCCGCACCTGCTGCCGCTGGTGCCCGGCCACGAGATCGTCGGCCGCGTGGCCGCTGCCGGTTCCGGCGCCCGGCGTTTTGGTACGGGCCAGCGGGTCGGGGTACCGTGGCTGGGCGGCACCTGCGGCGCCTGCCCTTACTGCCTGGAAGGCCGCGAAAACCTGTGCGACCGGCCGCTGTTCACCGGCTACGACCGCCATGGCGGCTTTGCCGGGTACACGCTGGCCGACGAGCGTTACTGTTTTGCGCTGCCCGACGCCTACGACGACGTGCATGCAGCGCCGCTGCTGTGCGCCGGCCTGATCGGCTACCGCGCTTATTCGATGACGGGAGGGTGCCGGCGCCTGGGCCTGTACGGCTTCGGTGCCGCCGCCCACCTGGTCGCCCAGCTTGCACTGCGCCAGGGGCACGAGGTCTACGCCTTCACAAGGGCGGGCGATGCCGCTTCGCAGGCGTTCGCGCGCACGCTCGGTGCGACCTGGGCCGGCGCATCGGGAGAGATGCCGCCGGCCCCGCTGGATGCGGCCATCCTGTTTGCCCCGGCCGGGGAGTTGGTGCCGCAGGCACTGGCGGCGGTGCGCAAGGGCGGCACCGTGGTCTGCGCCGGCATCCACATGAGCGACATCCCGTCCTTTTCGTACGACAGGCTGTGGGGCGAGCGCTGCCTGCGCTCGGTGGCGAACCTCACGCGCGCCGATGGCGAAGCGTTCTTCGCACGGGTCAGCCACGGCGAGCTTGCCACCACGACGGTGGCCTATCCCCTGAGCGCGGCCAACCAGGCGCTCCAGGACTTGCGCGCCGGGCGGATCGACGGCGCCGCCGTTTTGGTGCCGGATTGAGGCGCTGGCCCGCCGGCACCATGGCTGCGCGCTGCCCTAGTGCGCCATCAGCACGGCGATGTCGGCATCGGCCAGCACCGTGCGGCTGGCGCCGCCCAGGCACAGCTCGCGGAAGCGGCTGTGACCGTAACAGCCCATCACCAGCGTCCCGCAGTCCAGTTCGCGCGCCAGCGCCAGCAGGGCGTGGCCGGCGTCCTGCTGCGCCGCATGCTGCGGAAACCGTAGGGTTAACCGGGGCGTGATGCGGTGCTGGCCCAGGAAGCGGTGCAGGTCGGCCTGCTGCGCGCGCAGGTCGGCTTCGTCGAGCCCCGGGCCGCCCAGCGCCGCGACATGGACCTCGTCCGAACGGCGCAGCAGGGGCAGGGTGGCGTGCAGCGCGAAGGCGGCTTCCTTGCTGCCGTTCCAGCCGACCAGCACCTTGCGGTTGACGTACGGCGGCGGGTCGCTGCGCGGGACCACCAGCACCGGCCGGGCACTGTTCAGGATCACGTATTCAGGCAGGTGGACCGCCATGTCCGGCACCGACTCCGACGGATCGTCCTGGCTGAGCACCACCAGGTCGGCAAAGCGCGCCAGCCGGGCCAGCCCGTCGTCGGCCTGGTCGCTCACGAAGCGCGATACGTGCGCCACCCGGGCCCTGCGCGCGATCTCCTCGAAATGCGACAGCGCGAGCCAGGCATGCTCGGCGAGCGGTTCGAAATAACTGGCGCCGAGCGTGCCGGGCCTTTCATCGTAACCGTGCGGGAAAATCACCCGCGATACGCCGAGCATCGCCGCACCGACCAGTTGGGCGCCGTGCAGGGCCGCCACGGCCGCAGCGTAGTGCATGCGGGCCGGGGCGTGCACCGACAGGTCGACGTGCACGAGAATGGTCTTGAACATGGTTGCGCCTCCAATCCAATGCTTGCGGGCTAGTGGGCGAACAGCACGGGCAGGGTCATCCAGTTCATTGCCGCCGCGCTTGCCGCTGCGCCGATCGAGCCGGGCGGCGACCCCATGCCGCGCCAGCCAGGCGATCAGCTGCAGGTCCGGGTGCGCGGCGTCGCCGGGCCACGGCGCCTGGTCGGCGTACGCCAGCACGGACGTGTGCCGCGCGGTGCGCAGCAGCGGCAGGGCGCCGTCGAGCGCACGCATGGCTTCGACGCTGCCGTCCCAGCCGACCACGGCTTCGGCGCCGAGGTCCGGCGCGCAGCCTGCGAACGGGACCACCAGCAGTGGGCGCCCGCCGGCGAGCACGAGGTAGTCCGGGAGGTCGGGCGGTTGCGGCGGCCGGACGACGTCATGCTCGGCCTGGCCGACCACAGCCAAGTCGCAATAGCGCGCCTGCAGGGACAGGCCGGCGCCGGCCTCGTCGTCGACCAGGCGCGCTTCGACCGAGGCCACGCCTTCCTGCGCGGCGATGCGGCCGAAGTCTTCCAGCGCGCGGCGCGCGGCCTCGCGCAGGACGGCGCATTGGCGTGCCAGCGCGGCGCCGCCGGCGGCCAGCATCGCGGCCGGCAGCAAGCGCGAAATGCCGGTCGCGGCGGCGCCGACCAGGTGCGCATCGCCCGCGCGCGCCAGCCGCGCCGCCAGGCGGATCCGATCCGGCGCGCCGCGGTCCGGACCTGCCTGGACAAGAATGGTTTTGTAGACCATGCCCACAGCATAGCCGGATGCCCCCTGCAACTCCAGTATCGAATCGGCAATAGCAGCAGTCGATAGGACTGTTTTGATGTGAGTCAAAGAATTAGTACGGGTCTTCGCTATCTTGGGGCAGGTCAATCGCCATCCCGGCAAGGAAGGCACATGAGCGTACGGCATCTGCAGCATTTCTTCACCCCGCGGTCGGTGGCCGTGATCGGGGCATCCGAACGGCCGGGCAGCGTCGGCGCGACCTTGCTGGCCAACCTCGCCAGCGCCGGCTTCAAGGGCCCGGTGTGGCCGGTCAACCCCAAATACCGAGAGCTGGCCGGGATGCCGGTCTGGCGCGATGCCGCCGACCTGCCCGAAGCGCCGGGCCTGGCCGTCATCTGCACCCCGGCGGCGACCGTGCCCGGCATCGTCGCCACGCTCGGGGCCCATGGCTGCAAGGCGGCGGTCGTGCTCAGCGCCGGCCTGGACGCGGCCGCCGGCGGCCACACGCTACGCCAGGCCATGCTCGATGCCGCCCGGCCGCACCTGCTGCGCATCCTCGGGCCGAACTGCGTCGGCCTGCTGGTGCCGGGCTGGGGCCTGAACGCCAGTTTCGCGCCGGTGGCGGCGCTCCCTGGGCGGCTGGCCTTCGTCGCCCAGTCGGGGGCGCTGGTGACGGCGGTGCTGGACTGGGCGCGCGCGCGCCGCATCGGGTTTTCGTGCTTCGTCTCGCTCGGCGACGGCAGCGATGTCGACTTCGGCGACCTGCTCGACTGGCTCGCCGCCGACAGCGATACCGACGCCATCCTGCTGTATGCGGAAAGCGTGCGCCAGGCGCGCAAGTTCATGTCCGCGGGGCGCAGTGCGGCGCGTGCCAAGCCGACCATCATCGTCAAGGCCGGGCGCGTGCTTGAAGCCGCGCACGCCGCGTTCAGCCATACCGGCGCGCTGGCCGGTGCCGACCTGGTCTACGATGCCGCGCTGCGCCGCGCCGGCATGCTGCGCGTGTATTCCACCGGCGAGCTGTTCGACGCCGTCGCCATCCTGGCCCAGCCGCGGCGGCCCGCAGGCCCGCGCCTGGCGATCCTGACCAATGGCGGCGGGCCGGGCGTGATGGCGACCGATGCCCTGATCAAAGGCGGCGGCACGCTGGCGGCGCTGGCGCCGAAGACCGTCGCCCACCTGTCCGGCCAGCTGCCGGCCACCTGGTCGCACGGGAATCCGGTCGACATCGTCGGCGACGCGCCGATGGAACGCTACCGGCTGGCGCTGCAGGCGCTGCTGGCCGATCCGGGCGCCGATGCCATCCTGCTGATCCACGCGCCCACCGCGATCGTACCCAGCAGCGACATCGCGCGCGCCTTGTTGCCGCTGCTGCGGGCGGCCGCGCGTCCGGTGCTGTGCTGCTGGATGGGCGGCACCAGCGTGGCCCAGGCGCGCAGCCTGTGCGCGGATGCCGGCGTGCCGGTGTTCGATACCCCGGAAGAGGCGGTACGCGGTTTCCTCGAGCTGGTCGACTACCAGCGCAACCAGCAGGTGCTGATGCAGGTGCCGCCGGCCTGCACGCTGGCGCCGCCGGACCGGACGGAAGCGCGCGCCTGCGTGGCGGCGCTGCTGGCGAACGGCACGACGGCGGTCGGCGAAGCCGACGCCAAGGCGATCCTGGCGGCCTACGGCATCCCCGTGGTGCCAACCGAAACCGCGCCGGATGCCACGCAGGCGCTGGCCGCGGCGCGGCGCCTCGGCTATCCGGTGGCGCTCAAGATCCTGTCGCCGGACATCGTGCACAAGAGCGACGTCGGCGGCGTGGTGCTCGACCTGACCAACGAAGGCGAGCTGGCGCATGCGCTGGGTGCGATGCAGGCACGCGTGCGCGAGGCGCTGCCGCGGGCGCGCATCGCCGGCTTCACGGTGCAGGCGATGGCGCGCCGCCCGCGCGCGCACGAACTGATCGTCGGCATCAGCACCGATCCGGTATTCGGGCCGGTAGTACTGTTCGGCCAGGGCGGCGTCGCGGTCGAGGTGACGGCCGACCAGGCGATCGGCCTGCCGCCGCTGAACCGGGTGCTGGCGGCCGACCTGGTGGGCCGCACGCGCGCCGCGCGCCTGCTGGCCGGCTACCGCGATTATCCGCGCGCCGACATGGATGCGCTGTACGACGTGCTGGTGCGGGTGGGGCAACTGGCGGCCGACGTGCCTGAGTTGGTCGAGCTGGACATCAATCCGCTGCTGGCCGATGCCGGCGGCGTGGTCGCGCTGGATGCCCGCATGCGCCTCGCGCCGGTCGCCGCTGGCCAGGATCCGCTGGCGCGCCTGGCGATCCTGCCGTACCCGGACCAGCTCGAGCGCCAGGTCGAGAGCACCCTCGGTCCGCTCACGCTGCGCCCGATCCGGCCCGAGGACGCGCCGGCGCACGAAGCCTTTTTCCGCGCCCTGGCCCCCGAGGATGTGCACCTGCGCATGTTCGCGATGATGCGCGACCTGTCGCCGGCGCAGCTGGCACGCTTTACCCAGATCGACTATGCGCGCGAGATGGCCTTCATTGCAACCCGCCATGGGCCCGGCCTCGACACCACCCTCGGCGTGGCGCGCGTCGCCATCGATCCGGACAACGTCGTGGCCGAATTCGCCGTCGTGGTGCGCTCCGACCTGAAGGGCCACGGCCTGGGCCGGCTGCTGATGGAGTGCCTGCTCGACTATTGCCGCGGGCGCGGCGTGGCCGAGGTGCGCGGCACCTCGCTGGCGGAAAACACGCGCATCCATGCGCTGGCGCGCAGCTGCGGTTTCCAGTTGCTGCCGGCGGCGGACGGCACGGTCGAGATGGTGCTGGCGCTGCGCTGAGCGCGGCTCAGGGGCCGGGGCCGCGGCCCCGGAGGGCCAGGCCCGCCATCATGAGCAGCGCCGTGCCCAGGGCCGCCGCCAGCCACTGCGGTGGGGGCGGCGCAAACTGGAACATGTTGGCGAGTACCGGATAGTAAAGGCTGGCGGCGAGCAGTGCGAGCGCGCAGGCGCCGATCGCCAGGAACAGCGGGTTGGCGGCACGCAGCGCCTGCGCGATGCCACCCTGCTGGCGGTAGGCGAGCAGGAACCCGAGGTTGCACAGGATGAGCGCACTGAATGCCGTCGCACGCGCCTCGGGCACCGGCAGCCGGGCAAGGGCGAGCACATAGCAGGCAGCGAGCAGCAGGGCGGCCCACGCACCGCTCAGCAGGGCCTGCAGCAACACCCGCCTGCCGAACAGGGGCTCGCCGGCAGGACGCGGCGGGCGCCGCATGAGGTCGGGTTCCTCGGGCTCGTTCTCGAATGCCAGCGAGCACGCCGGATCGATCACGAGTTCCAGGAACACGATGTGCATCGGGTAGAGCAGGATCGGCCAGCCGGCCAGCGGCGGCAGCAGGGCCAGCACCGTGATCGGGACGTGGACCGCCGCGACATAGCGCATCGACTTGCGCATGTTGCCGAAGATGCGCCGTCCGGCGCGCAGTGCCTGCACCAGCGAGGCGAAGCGATCGTCCAGCAGGGTCAGTCCGGCCGCCTCGCGCGCGACGTCGCTTCCGCGCCGGCCCATCGCCACGCCGACGTCGGCCGCACGCAATGCGGGGGCATCGTTGACGCCGTCGCCGGTCATCGCCACCACCGCCCCCTGGCTCTGCAGCGCGCGCACGATGGCCAGTTTCTGGCTCGGGACGATCCGGGCGCAGACCGTGACGCCTGCCAGCCGCGCAGCCAGCGCCTCCGGCGGCATGCCGGCGAGCTCCCGCCCGGTGACGGTGCGGCCGGCCGGCAGCCCGGCCTGGCCGGCGATCGCCTGCGCGGTTGCAGGATGGTCGCCGGTGACCATCATGACGCGCACGCCGGCCTGCAGGCATTGCGCGACCGCGGCCGGGATGTCGGCGCGCAGCGGGTCGGCCAGCGCCACCAGTCCGGCCAGGCGATAGCGTAGTGTTGCCGGGTCGTCCGGCCAGGGCGGCATCAAGGGGTCGGATTCGGCCACCGCCAGCACCCGCAATCCGGCACGTGCGAATCCGGCCGCCGCCTGAAGTGCCGCGTCGCAGGCGGCCTGGCCGCTGGCCCGGCACAGGGCGGCGATGGTTTCCGGTGCCCCTTTGGCTGCCGCCCGTACAAGTCCGTCATCGGCAAGGACGCGGATCACGGCGGGGCGGTTTGCGCTCAAGCCGTATTCCTGAACGACGTCCGGCTGCTGCCCGGTCTCCGCGGCGTCCATCTGCCGCACGAATGCCAGGTGCAGCGCCTGGTCGATCGGATCGGCCGAGTGGGGGCGACTGGCGCGTACTGCAATGGCGAGCAGTTCGCGCAGCGCCGGCGGCAGCACCGGTGGCAGCGCAGGCGGCCCGTGATCGTGCTGCGTGAGGTCGTGGCTTGCGCCTGCGCGCCACAGGACACGCAGCGCCATCCGGTTCTCGGTCAGGGTGCCGGTCTTGTCGACACACAGCACCGAGGTCGAACCGAGGATCTCGATCGCGGCCAGGCGCCGGGTCAGTACCTGGCTGCGCGCCAGGCGCCAGGCGCCAAGGGCCGGCAAGACCGCGAGAATCATGGGGAACTCGGCAGGCACCACGGACATGGACAGGGCCACGCCGGCGAGCAGCGCCTGCAGCCAGTCGATGCCGCGCAGGCCGAGCACCAGCACCAGCAGCAGGCTGACCGTCAGTCCAAGGATGGCGAGGCGCTGTGCCAGGCGCCGGGTTTCGCGCTGCAGCCGTCCCGGGGGGGCGACAATCTGGCCGAGAGAGGCGCCGATGCGGCCAAGTTCGCTGCGCTGGCCGGTTGCGCGTACTTCGCCCAGCCCATCGCCCTGCACCACCAGGGTACCGGCGAATACCCAGGGCGCGCCGTCTCCGCCCGGCGGGGCGGGTGCGGATTCGTCGTTGCCGCTGCGTTTGCCGACCGGGACCGATTCTCCGGTCAGCAGCGATTCGTCGACCAGCAGGCCGCTGGCCTCCCGCAGCAGCGCGTCCGCCGGGACGCGGTCGCCTTCGGCCAGCACGACCAGGTCGCCGCGCACCAGCTCGGCCGCGGGGATGCGCTGGCGGCGGCCGTCTCGGACCACCGTCGCAGCGGGCGCGCTGAGCTCGCGCAGCGCCTGCAGCGCGCGCTCGGTGCGGCCCTCCTGGTACAGCGTCATCCCCAGTACCAGCACCACCATCAGCGACAGGAACAGGCTTTCGCGCGGCTCGCCCAGCATCAGGTACAGGCAGGCGGCGCCGATCAGCAACAGGAACATGGGCTCGCGCGCCGCGCCGGCCAGGATGCGCGGCCATCCGCGCCGGGCGGCATCGGGCAGCGTGTTCGCTCCCTCCGTAGCCAGGCGGCGCGCGGCTTCCGATGCGGACAATCCGGCAAGGGCGGGCGCCGCCCCGCTTTCGATCATGGCTGCAGCACGTAGCCGCCCGGCGCATCGCCCAGTCCAACGACGGGCGGGGGCGCCGCGCCCAGCGGACCCGCAAGCGGCGCCAGCCAGGCTTCCCACGTCGGCCACCAGCTGCCCTCGCGTTCCGGGATGCTGCCCTGCCAGCGGTCCGGATCGACGTAGGGCGCATCGGGCGCGTGGGTGGCGACCTGGTAGCTGCGCGCCGGGGTGCCGGGCGGGGAGACGACCCCGGCGTTGTGTCCGCCCGAGGTCAGCAGGAAAGTGACTTCGGTATCGGTCAGCGCCTCGATCTTGTACACCGAACGCCACGGCGCGACGTGGTCGGTGCGCGTGCCTACCGCGAAGACAGGGATATGGATATCGGTCAGCGAGACCGGATGGCCGTCGACAATGTAGCGCGAGCTCGCCAGGCGGTTCTTCAGGAACAGTTTGTGCAGGTAGTCCGAATGCATGCGGTAGGGCATGCGGGTGGCATCCGCGTTCCAGGAAGCAAGATCGTTGTCGCGGTCCGGAATGTCGAGCAGGTAGTGGCGCAGGCGGCGTGACCAGATCAGGTCGCTCGAGCGCAAGAGGTGGAAGGCGCCGGCCATCTGGCGCGTGTCGAGGTAGCCCTGTTGCCACATGATGGATTCCAGGAAGGCAACCTGGCTGTCGTCGATGAACAGCGACAGTTCTCCCGGCTCGGTGAAGTCGACCTGGGCCGCCAGCAGGGTGAGGCTGGCCAGGCGCTCGTCGCGGTTGCGCGCCATCGCCGCCGCCGCGATGGCAAGCAGGGTGCCGCCCAGGCAGTAGCCGCAGGCGTTCACCTTGTCCGCGCCGGTTTGCGCGCAGACCGTATCGAGCGCATCCATGACGCCCAGGTGCCGGTAGTCTTCGAGCGACAGGTCGCGGTCCTCGGCCTGCGGGTTTTTCCAGGAGATCATGTAGACCGTGTGGCCATGCCCGACCAGGTAGCGCACCAGCGAGTTCTCCGGCGAGAGGTCGAGGATGTAGTACTTCATGATCCAGGCCGGCACGATCAGCAGCGGGACCGCGTGCACGTCCGGCGTGGCCGGATCGTAGCGCAGCAGTTCGATCAGCCTGTTCCGCATCACGACCTTGCCCGGCGTGAGCGCGACGTCGCGGCCCGGCCGGAAGCGTACCGGCGGTGCTTCCAGGTGGAGTGCCTGGCGTGCGTCTTCGGCGGCGCGCATCAGGCCGTGCACGAGGTTGCGGCCGCCGCTGGCCACGGTGGCCTGCTGCGCGACTGGATTGGTGGCGATGAAGTTCGAGGGTGCGATCCCGTCCAGCAACTGGCGTGCGACGAAGGTCACCACGTCCGCATGGTGGGGCGAGACGCCGCGCACGCCGCAGGTGGCGCGGTGCCACCATTGCTGGGTCAGCAGGAAGCCCTGGCTGATCTGGTTCCAGGGCCAGGTATGCCACAGCGGGTCGCTGAAGCGCTTGTCCTGGGACAGCGGCTGCACCGGCTCGGCGGGCGTGCCGAAGACGGCGCCGGCGCTGTACTGCATCCAGCGCTGCACGTTGGACGCCGCCTGCATGCCCAGTTCCATCTGCTTGACGGGAGACAGCAGCAGGTGGCTGGCCCAGTCCTGCCAAGCGGCCCCCAGCGCCGCCGGCGAGATGTAGCCGGTCAGCCGGCCCAGCCAGGCACCGAGGGCCAGGTCGAGCGAGGCGTGCTCGACGCTGGCTTCCGGGTAGGACGGGTGCGGGGCACCTTGCCAGGTGCTGCCTTCGCGCTGCTTTTCGCTCGGCGGAATCTCGGAAAGGATAGTCATGTCGGAAGCCGGCCGGGCGTTCAGTGGGCGATCAGAAGTGGCACCGGCGCGCGCGCCAGCAGCTCGCGCGTGACGCCGCCCAGCATCCACTCGCGATAACGGCTGTGGCCATACGCGCCGCACACCATCAGGCCGGCGCCGCTGTCCCGGGCCAGCGCCGCCAGCGCATGCCCGGCGGTCGAGGCGGTGCGTTCGAGCACCACCTCGACCTGCACGCCGTGGCGCGCCAGCCAGAGCGCCATGTCGGCGCCGGGCTGTTCGCCGTGCAGTTCGGACAGCTCGTCCGGATTGATCAGGGCCAGCTTGACGCTGTCGGCCCGCGCCAGCAGCGGCAGCGCCGCCGTAAGGGCGCGCAGCGCCTGCAGGCTGCCGTCCCAACCGGCCACCACGGTGCCGGGGATCGGCTGGCCACGGTACCCCGGCGGCACCACCAGCACAGGCCGCGCGCCGTGCAGGGCGACGTGCTCGGGCAGGCGCCGCAGCTGCGGGCGCTGGTCCGGCTCCGGATTGTCTTCGTCCTGCCCGAGGATCACCAGGTCGGCGTAGCGCGACTGCACCAGCAGGCCATACTGCGGCACGTCCTCGATCAGGCGGGTTTCGAAGGACTCGATGCCGAGGCGCACGGCTTGCCCGCTGAACGCGTCCAGGCGCAGGGTTGCCGTGTTGCGCAGGCCGTCGAAGTCGGCCGGCGGCATCGGCGCTCCCATCGAGCCGGTAAGGAGTGCGAAATCCAGCCAGGATATGCCGGTCGCCGCGCTGCCGACGACGTGGGCGCCGTGTTCGCGGGCCAGCAGGGCGGCGGCGTGCATCCGGCTTTCCTGCGCAGGGCTGCCGTCGACGTGGACAACGATCGTTTTGTACATGACGCATCCTTGGGTGTCGGAACCTTCATTCGACCGCGCACGAGCGGCCCGTACGCGTCAGTAAAGTATCCGATTGATCTGCATCAAAAACGTCGACATTTCATCGCCTGTTTTGTCAAGCATGCAACGGCATCCGTGCCGGGGCGCGCCTATGATCCGGCTATACAGGCCAACCGGTTCATTGCAGAGGAGCCCATCGTGCAAGCACTTGTCTATCATGGTCCCGGGAAGCGCAGCCTCGACGAGCGCCCCATGCCGGCCATCCGCGATCCCGCGGACGCCATCGTACGCCTGACGCATACGACAATCTGCGGTACCGACCTGCACATCCTGAAAGGCGACGTGCCGAGCTGCCAGCCCGGCACCACGCTCGGGCACGAAGGGGTCGGCGTCATCCATGCCAGCGGCCAGGCGGTCAGCGGCTTCAGGCCGGGCGACCGGGTGCTGATCTCGTGCATCACCTCGTGCGGGCGCTGCGAGTACTGCCGCAAGGGCATGTATTCGCATTGCGTCGATGGCGGCTGGATCCTCGGCAACCGCATCGACGGCACCCAGGCCGAGTACGTGCGCATCCCGCACGCCGACTTCAGCCTGCACCATATTCCCGACGGTGCCGACGAGGAAGCGCTGACCATGCTGAGCGACATCCTGCCGACCGGCTTCGAATGCGGGGTCCTGAACGGCAAGGTGGCGCCGGGCAGCAGCGTCGCCATCGTCGGCTCCGGACCGATCGGCCTGGCGGCGCTGATGACGGCCCAGTTCTACGCGCCCGCCACCCTGATCGTGATCGATCCGGACCGCCACCGCCTCGAACTGGCACTGCGCTTCGGCGCCACCCATGGGCTCGTGCCCGGTCAGGATACCGCGGAGCAGGTCAGGGCGCTGACCGAGGGGAAGGGCGCCGACACCGTGATCGAGGCGGTCGGCGTGCCGGCCAGCTTCGAGCTGTGCGAGGACCTGGTGGCGCCCGGCGGCACCATCGCCAACGTCGGCGTCCACGGCACCAAGGTCGACCTGCACCTGGAGCGCCTGTGGTCGCACAACATCACGATCACGACGCGGCTGGTGGATACGGTGACCACCCCGCAGCTGCTGAAGGCAGTGGCCGCCAGGCGGCTGCAGCCGGCGTCGCTGGTGAGCCACCGCTTCCGCCTGCAGGACATGGACGCCGCCTACGACACCTTCGGCCGCGCCGCGGACACCGGGGCCATGAAGGTGATCATCCAGGTCGGACCATGATCATCGAGCGGATCTGCGTGGCGACGGACGGCTCGGACGTCGCGGTCCGGGCCGCGCAGATCGCCGTGCTCCTGGCGCACACCGGCGCGGGCCGGATCGTCGCGTTCTCAGCCGCGCAGCCGCAGTTTTCGATGGCGCCGGAGATGGCGTCCGGGGCCGCGCTGACTGCCGAGCTGGAGCGTGCGCTGAAGGCGGCCCATGCGCATGTCGACACCGTCGAGCGCATCGCACGCGCCGGCCGTGTGTCGTGCGTGAAGTCGGTCAGGCTCGCTTCGTCGCCCGGCCCCGAGATCGTGAACGTGGCGCAGGCCGACGGCTGCGACCTGATCGTCATGGGCGCGCAGGGGCCGAACGACCTGAACCGGATGGCGACCGGCAGCGTGGCGCGCTACGTGCTCGCGTGGTCGCCGATACCGGTGCTGGTCTTGCGCGACCCGAGGGAGGCGACGAAACCGGAGTTCAGTGACGCTCCCGAGCCTTAGTACGGCCATCCGGGCCGTGGTGCAAAGACTTGCCCGGCAGCGGGCGGTAGCGGTGGGTCGGCACGGCGGACGGCAGGATGGCATGGCAGGGCTGGCTCAGCACGGCGTCCAGTGCGTTCGTTACCTGGCGACCCAGCGCCACGTCGCCGTCCTCGACCCGTGCCATGGTCCGGTGCAGGGCACACAGGATCACCGCATGGTCGGCCCGGCGCGGACGGAGGCAGGCGTCACCCAGCAGCTCGAGCAGCGCTTCCTCATGGCGGAAACCTGCTTCGACGGCGGCGACCAGCGCCGGAAACTGCTGTGCGAACCCGGCGTCCGGGACCGCCTCCAGCGCGCCGATCCGGGTGCGCAGGGTCTTGCGCCGATGGCGCAGCGCCGCGCAGGCGGCAGCAGGGACCATGTCGATATGGTGGAACCTCATGATATTCCTCAGCTTGTGTTGACGATTATCGTCAGTTTCTTTGTCCCGACGCTTTGGCCGGTTGATATGCATCAAATGGAGAAATCATGATGGATGCTCTGGCACAGCAGGCCGCACTCATCGCGCGTATCGCCCGGCGGCTCGAGGCAGGCGGGAGCCGCGTCGTCCGGTTCGACACGCACGTGTCGACGGTGCTGGTTGCGGGCAAACACGCATTCAAGTTCAAGAAAGCCTTGCGCCTGCCTTTTCTCGACGACACCACGCTGGCGGCACGCCGCTTCCACTGTGACGAGGAGTGCCGGCTGAACCGGCGCCTGGCGCCTGGCCTGTACATCGATGTGGTGCCGGTCACCGGTGACGCGGCGCATCCGGTCCTGGGCGGTGCCGGCGCCGCGATCGAGTATGCGGTCCGGATGCATGCATTCGACCAGCATGCACTGTGGGGCTTCCGGATTGCGCAGGGGCTGCTGGACGGTGCCGAAGTCGACCAGCTTGCGCAGCTGCTGGCGCGTTTTCACCTGGATGCCGCCCGGGCGCCCGCGGACAGCCGGTGGGGAGCCAGGACGCTTACGGCCGCGACCTTTGCCGGGACGCTGGCCGAGCTGTCGGTGTCCCCCGCCGGCGCCGCCGTGGCCGGCCTTGCGGCACTGCGCCACTGGGAAGCGGCAGAGCGCGCCCGGCTGGACGACCAGTTCGGAGGCAGGAAAGCACAAGGCATGATCAGGGAATGCCATGGCGATCTGCATTGCGACAACATCCTGACCCTGGACGGCCGCGTGCAGGCTTTCGATGGCATCGAGTTCAGCGACGCGCTGCGCTGGATCGACGTGATGGACGATCTTGCCTTCCTCTGCATGGACCTGGCCCGCCGCAGCCGTCCGGACCTGGCGGCCAGGCTGCTGAACCGCTACCTCGAAGATACCGGCGACTACGGCGGCCTGGCAGTGCTGCCGTATTACCGGGTCCATCGGGCGCTGGTTCGCGGCAAGGTCATGCTGCTGCGCGCGGCGCAGCAGGACGTTCCGGCGAGCGAACGGGCGCGCTGCGAGGCGGAAGGCTTGCACTACCTGGCCTTCGGTATCCGCAGTGCCCGCCGGGGACACGCTGCGATCATGCTCACGCACGGCTGTGCCGGTAGCGGCAAGACCACGTTTTGCCGTCTCGCAGTCGGGATCCTTGGCGCGATCCAGGTGCGTTCGGACGTCGAACGCAAGCGCCTGCCCGCCGGCCGCGCGCCCGCGGGCGACCCGGCAGCGTGCGCGACAGCCCTGTACGGCGAGACGGCGACGCGGCGGACCTACGAAAAATTGCGTTCGCTCGCCGCGGAAATCGTCGCCGCCGGCTGGCCGGTGATCGTCGATGCCGCTTGCCTGAAGGCGGCGCAACGTACGGCCCTCCAGGCACTGGCAGCGGACATGGACGTCCCTTTCCTTGTCTTCGACATACGTGCGAGCCGGACGACGATGCGCGAACGGATCCGCGCCCGGCGGCGCGAAGGACTGGACGCCTCGGATGCCGATCTCGCCGTCCTCGACAGCCAGATCGCCGCGGACGAGCCGCTCGGGCCGGCAGAACTGGAGCATGCCATCGTCGTCGACACCGGAATCGGCCTCGACGTCGCGAGGGTCCGCCGGATTTGTGCGCCCGTGCTGGACATCCTGGACGCGCAGGCCTGAACGGATGCCCATCCTGGCGCACGTTTCCTCGGCAATACAGGCGGCATGCCCCGATCGCACCGGGACGCAGTAATCTGTCAGTTCTGTCCGTCGGGCGCGGACAAGGCGGCCCCGATGACGACGTTCCGGCGCACGGTGCTGCCCCTGCCGGTGCTGTCGGTGACAGTCAGCCTCGGCGTGTAGGTGCCCGGCGTCCGGTAGGTGTGCTGGCCGCTCACGCTGCCGGTACCGTTCCTTTCGCTTACCGTGGCGGGTTCCTGGCTGCCGTCGCCCCATACCCATGTGGCCCGGTGGCGGTCGCGCCGGTCGGCATCCCTGAACGGGGCGGAAAATGTCAGGCCCATGTTCACGACCGGGACGCCGGCGAGCGTGATCGGGCCCGGTACGGGCGGCGCCGTACCGCCCGTACCGCCCGTGCCGCCGGGCGGCACCAGCAAGACCAGCCCGGTGTTGCCGCGTGCGACGATCGCGCCGTTGTCCGAGATCGCCAGTCCGGACGACAGCACCATGCCGTCCGGCGCGCCGCCGAGCCGGGCATTCAGGTCGACCACGCCCTGGGCGCGCGTCCACACATAGGCCCGGTTGTCGTACAGCCCGACCACCTGTCCCCGGTTGTTCACGGCCATCGCAGCCGTGGAGATGCCCGGGAACGCGGCGCCGAGTTCGGTCAGGCCGGTTTCCCGGGTCCAGATGAAACCGTGGTAGATGTGGGTGAAATCGATGACCTGGCCGACTACCATGCCGCGGTCGTTGATGGCGGCCGCCGTGGAGCGGTTGCCGGTGCCGGTGCCCAGGTCGAGCAAGCCTTCGCGCGGCGTCCACAGGAAAGCGTGTACCTGACCATACTGCGTGAAGGCGGAGGCGCCGACGACCTGGCCCGCGGCGTTGATGCCGGCGACGAGATTGAACTCATTGTAGATGGTGGTCAGGGCCTGGATGCCGTCCCGCCTGGTCCACCTGAACGACTGCTCCAGCGGGCCGCCGGAATGGCCGATGACGGTACCCGCATCGTTGATGCCGTCGCCGAAGGAGACCAGGGCAAGGCTGCCGATATTCTGCATGCCCGTCTGCGGACTCCAGAAGAAGCCGCGCAGGCGGCTGCGTCCTGCGGGCCCGAAGTGGGCGGTGCCGCTGATCTCGCCCTGGCTGTTGATCCCGCTTCCGGAAGAATCGCCGTGGCGGGGGCCGCCGATGTCGACCATGCCGGTTTGACGGCTCCAGCGGTAGGCATGCGAGACGGTGCCGCTTGCATCGATATTCGCGCCGCCCGCCACCTGGCCGGCATCGTTCAGGGCCGCCGTGAAGGCGTTGGGACCGCCGAGCGTGCCCAGGTCGCGCACCGTGTTCCCGTCATAGAACTTCGCACGGCGGACGCCATCGACGTTTTCCGTAAAAACGACCTGCCCACGGGCATTGATATCGATGCCGCCGGCCGCTTCATCCGCGCTCAGCGGGATCACCCGGTACATCGCGGTTGACGGCTGCAGGGCTGCATCGTCGCCCTGGGCGAAGACAAACGCTGACAGGACAAGCAAAGGCATCAGCATCCCGTGTCGCCAGCCGAGAACACGACCCGCGCTTGATTCAGTTCCCGTTTTCATTTCGACCTCCTGTCGAGTTTATGCGCCAAATCAAGATGCGATCGCGAGAAGCGCATATGGATAGGGCGCATCGAACCAGAATAGGTGGCCCGCGGCGGCAGCCACTGAGACAGGTCAATCGAGGGATTCAGGCGGGTGCTGGCGGTTTGGTCTTTGCATAAAGTTCCAAACCTCGGATTGCGGCATCGCAGGCACTCATATTGAGGCATATCCAGAATGGGAATTCCGCCGTCCTGTCAGACGGGAGGCGGGCGTTCCCGGCCAATGGATCCAGCCTGTTCCAGGCATGCCGCGCCGGGCCATTCATCGTTCGAACAAGAAGGAAAACCTGATCATGGACACTGATATTGAACTCGACCACGGCCGGCGCAGGACGCTGGTCGCCGGCGGCACCCTGATGGCCGGGCTGCTGACGGCCGGCACGCCCGGCGCCGCACTGGCCCAGGCCGGGACCCTGCCGGTGCAGGACATCCAGCGCATCCTGCGCGCCAGCGGGCGCGTCAGCGGCAACGTGCTGCATGTGTCGCAGCAGCGCCGCGACCTCAACGATGTGGTGGGACCGGACGATATTCCGTTCAGGCCGGCCTTCGCGCTGCAGAACGATTTCTACTTCCAG
>Ga0308160_10002816_pt1 | contig 20320 bp, 16 predicted proteins | sample PhyFR1_FD_201036 | JGI IMG/M metagenome (GOLD analysis project Ga0308160, IMG submission 201036) | Phyllosphere microbial communities from UC Gill Tract Community Farm, Albany, California, United States - DLSLF.R1 | ecosystem: Host-associated > Plants > Phyllosphere > Unclassified | place: USA...
AGAAGACCCCGCTCAGCGACTTCGCGTTCCAGCGCAAGGCCGGCAAGATCGCGATCAACCTCGACGAGGGCGACGCCCTGGTCGGCGTGGGCCTGACCGACGGCGAGCGCGATGTGCTGCTGTTCGCCTCCAACGGCAAGACCGTGCGCTTCTCCGAACGGCCCAAGGACGACGAGGCCGAGGACGGCGCCATCGACGAGGGTACGGGCGAGGACAACGGCGACGATGAGGTCGCGCTGGCCGAGGCGGTCGAGGACGGCGACGACGCGCGCAGCCCGCGCCGCAAGAGCCGTGGCGGGGTCAAGCCGACCGGCCGCAACAGCCGCGGCGTGCGCGGCATCCGCCTGACCAAGAGCGAATACGTGGTCAGCCTGATCGTGGCCGAGCCGGCCGAGAGCCAGGACGAGGATGCCGAGGACATCGAGACGGCGCTGGAGACGGATGCCGACGTCGAGGCCGAGGTCGTGGTGCGCAACGGCGACGAGCCCGATGCCTACATCCTCACCGCCACCGAGAACGGCTACGGCAAGCGCACCCCGCTGGCCGAGTACCCGCGCAAGGGCCGCGGCACGCAGGGCGTGATCGGCATCCAGACCAGCGAGCGCAACGGCAAGCTGGTCGGCGCGGTGCTGCTGAGCACCAGGGACGAGGTGCTGTTGATCTCCGATGGCGGCACTCTGGTGCGCACCCGCGCCTCGGAAATCTCCCGCGTCGGCCGCAACACCCAGGGCGTGACCCTGATCCGCCTGTCCAAGGGCGAGAAGCTGCAGGCGGTGGAGCGGCTGGACGGTTCGCTGGTCGAGGAAGAGCCGGTCGAGCCGATCGTGGGCGAAGACGGCGTCGCCGAGGTCGCCAGCGAGCTGCCGCCGGAAAGCTGATCGCGCGAGCGAGCGGCATACGACGACGCCGGCGCAATGCCGGCGTCGTCGTTTCTGGTGCGGCGAGGGCGTGGCAATATCGCCGATGCAATGCAGGCACGCATGCCATACGCGGCTTCGTCCGCACCCTCATCTGCCTCTGCGGCGCACCCTCCCCCGAAAAGGGGGCCATGGTCCAGACGGGGGGAGAAGGAAACGGCCGCGGCGCGCCTTAGCCCCTCTCCCCCCGGGAGAGGGGTTGGGGTGAGGGTACGGCGCGAAGCGTCTCGTGGATTTGGGTGCACGAGGCTGCGTCCGTACCCTCATAGTCGGCCGCTGATCGATAGCCGAGCGTGGAGTGCAGCCCGCACCACCAATGGTTCAGTTCTGGTCACCACCAGTAGGTCAGGCCTCCACAGGGACATGGAAGTCGATGAATGCCCCTGGCTTGTGCGGATCGAAGCGGCCGTCGTAGAGCTCAAAGTCGGGACCATCGATGACCTTTAAGCCCGAGGTCGGGATCAGCTCGCCCCAGATGGATGCCAGAGCCTGTTTGACTTGCGGGTGCAGCGCCGTGCCATTGAGCGTGATGCGGAATACTGCATAGGTCGCGGCCGGGATCTCCATCGTCGAAAAGTTGGTTGGCGGCACGCAGGCGGATTCGACACCGACGCCCGCCATGTACTGAAAGCAGCCCTCAGCCTTGTCAACGACGGAGACAACGCCGTAGGTCGCCCAGCTCTGAACCTGGCCTGCGAATGGCAGTGCGCCGATCAACGCCGACCACAACTGCGGGATCTCCGCCTTGGTCGCCTCGTCGAACTGGCGCGCGGGCCCGGCGACGCGGAAAGCTGGCATCGCTACGAGCTCGGGCAAGCGAAAGACGGATGTGTTCTGGGCGGTAGGGAGATCCATGGGATATTGGCCTTCAATGGGTTCGACCGCAAATCCGCTGCGGAACCGGCCCGGAGAGACGCCGAACAGGCGCTTGAACGCGCGCGTGAACGCCTCCTGGGATTCGAATCCGCAGTCGAACGCAAGGTTGACGAGCTTGAGGTAAGGCTCATCGCAGAGCCGTCGGGCTCCGCGCACGAGTCTGCGGCCGCGCACGTGGGCCATCACGCTGCGGCCCATGCGCGCGGTGAACAGCCGCGAGAAGTGATACGGCGACAAGCCAGCCCGCGCCGCGACCTGCTCCAGAGTCAGCGGCTGGTCGAGATGCTGCTCTATCCAGGCGACGACGCTCGAGAGCGGGTCGAGGACAAGTGGTGTCGTGCTCGTGCTGTTCATGGCCGCATCGTGTCAAACGCGCGGCGCCGCGTCTTGACCGAATTTGCTGCGCGGAAGAGACGACCAATCACGGCTTGCGCACATCACCAAGAGCTGCCGCTCGCCAATACCCGCGGCCGGCAGTCGAAATCCAGTCGCCGGGTCCTGGAACCACTAGTTGGTCGAGATGGGGTGGTAGTTCGCTTACGGTCTTGCCCCGGCTGGCCGGTCTGTTCGGCCTGGTACTGAGCCAGCCAGCGACGCTCGGCACTATCGACCAAATCCAGATGGCGGCATAGCTGGCCCACGCTCAGGCCTGGGTCTTGGATCATCTGCACCACCTGCAGCTTGAAGGCGGTCTCGAAGTTTCTACGCGGGCGGGATGTCGTTTCGTGCTCGGCCCTCGTCGAGGTGTCCACGAGAATTAGGCCAGGACAAAGGAACAGCCGATTAGCCCCTCTCCCCCCGGGAGAGGGGTTGGGGTGAGGGTCCGGCGCGAAGCGACTCGCGATGTTCGATTGCAAGAGGCTTCGCCCGTACCCTCATCCGCCCCTGCGGGGCACCTTCTCCCAAGGGGAGAAGGAAAAGCGCGGCCCGCTTTAGCCCCTTTCTCACCGGGAGAGGGGTTGGGGTGAGGGTACGGCGCGAAGCGACTCGCGATGATCGATTGCACGAGGCTGCGCCCGTACCCTCATCCGGCCCTGCGGGCCACCGTCCCCAAAAAGGGGGCATGGTCCCGATGGGAGAAGGAGAAGGCCGCACATGCATGGCCCTGCGGCGGCCAGCTACTCCAACTGCTCGCGCGCGAACGCCGCATCCAGCGCTTCCATCGCGTCGCGCGGTTTGAGTTTGGCCGCCTTTTCGAATGCGCCGGCGGCGGCGTCCTCGCGCTTGTCGCCGTGCAGCAGCAACAGCACGTTGGCGTATTCGACATGCGCGATCGGCGCATCCGGCGTCAGCTTCAGCGCTTGCTGGATGTGCTGATCGGCGGTCGCGGCCTTGGCGCCGTAGGTGAGTCCGCCGATCATCGCGCCGACCTTGCCGATGATCTCGGCGTGGTACAGCGCCAGCGCCATGTGCGCCTCGGCGTGCTTTGGCTCCAGTTCCAGCGCGGCTTCCAGCGATTGCCGCACCTTGCCGGCGATGCCTTGCTTGAGCGCCTTGACGATGCTCAGCCCCTGGCTGTAACGGCCCAGCGCGAACGCGTGGCGATAGTGGCTGTTGGCCTCGTCCGGCAGCGCGGCGATCGCCGCTTCGGCCAGCGTCGCGGCCTGCTGCAGGCGCTGCAGTTTTTCCTTGTCGTCGTCGACCAGGTAGCTGGCGTGGATGCCGAGCGCCTTGACCGCGACCGAAGCGCCGAACACGCCCAATGCCTGTCCGGCGCTGTAGGCCTGCTGGAACTGGCCCTGGTGGAAGCTGCGCCAGGCCTCGATCAATGCCGCCGACAGCGTCTGCGCATCGTGACCCTTGCCGGCCTTGCCGGCGGCGGCGAGCAGCGCCTGCGCGCGGGCCGGATCCGGGTACGGCTCGCGGTCGCCGGCGTGCAGCTTGGGCCAGGCCTTCTTCAGCGCCTCGCCCGGATAGGCGTAGGCGGTGGCGTCGTACGGAAACGGCGCCCATGCGGTCGGTTTTGCTGCCATGCCTGGCCTCCCTGAAGTTCGCGCCGAGCATGGCGCCGCGATGGCTGGCTGGCAAGCTGCACTGCGGATAGTGTGTTTGCTCAAGCCGCTGCCGCCAGCATGCGTCGCATCGGTGCCGCTGTCGGCACCCAAGGAGAGCTGCGATGGCCACCAAGAAGCGTTCCACCTCCGCCCCCCGGCCCGAGACCCTGGCGCCGCGGCACCTGTGGCTGGCCGGCCTGGGCCTGGTGTCGTTGACCCGCAAGCGTGCGCTGGCCGCGGCCGCCGATGCCGCCAGCGGCGCGAACACGTTGAAGGCGCTGGTGGCGCAGCTGGCCGACGACGCCGAAAGCAGCGTGCGCGAAGGCGCCGCGGCGCTGCGCGGCCAGGTGCAACCGTTGAGCGCCGAGGTCGAGGCGCGGCTGCAGCCGGTGCTGGTCAAGCTCGGCCTGCAACCCAAACCGCGCGCCACGCCGCGCAAACGGCCGGCGGCGACCAAGACCGCCAAGCGGGCGACCAAGAAGACCGCCGCGCCGCGCCGCGCGGCGAAGCGCAGCGCACGCTCGCAGTAACAGCGAACGGCGTCGTCGCCGGATGTGAAGCGCTTCGGGTGCGGGCACGGCGATTTGCGTGCCGTGTCCTGGGTTCTGTCGCGGCTGAAGCCGCTCCTACAGGGGCTTGCGGCAAGCCTGTCGGTGCGCTGTGGGAGGCGCTTCAGTCCCGACTGTGAGCGGAAAGGTGTTCGTCACTGCGACGGAAACTCCGCAGGCGCTGGCAGACAGGCAGCTGTTCCCTTCTCCCATCGGGAGAAGGTGGCCCGCAGGGCCGGATGAGGGTACGGGCGCAGCCTCGTGCATTCAATCGAACATCGTGCCGCTGCGCTGGCCGCTGCTGACGTCGCGTTTGAAAAGACGGTTGCCTGCTGGGTAAAAGACGATATCTACAGATGAGTTGCCGCGAGCTGGCCGGACGCGTTGCGGGAGGAATAAGGCGACTCGGTCGATCCGCCAATGCGGCGATGGATGCGGTCTACACCGTCGGCCAGCTAACGCGGCATCCGCACCATGCGCTCTAGCAGATGCTCGACCACGCGCTCGGGCTCGGTGGTGCGACCGACGTGCGCCGAGGACATCTGGATAATGGAGCTGCGCCGCGCGGTCAGCCAGTGGAAGCGCGCGCGCGGCGGCAGCAGTGCGATCGGGCCGGCATCGGCGTCGCCGCGGCAGATCGCCGGGATCGCGTCCAGGTAGGGACGCAGGCGTTCGATGTCCAGGGTCGGGTCCAGCGCGTGCAGCCGTGCCGGCTGCAGTTCGATCGCCGCATGCAGCAGCTTGGAGGTCGGGCACGATACGATCACCCCGACGTTGACGAACTCCTCGCGCTCCACCCGCGGCACCACGCGGATCACCGCGTAGTCATACGTGTGCAGCGTGGGCACGGAGCGCCTCCTCGACGAATGCGGCGCGCAGCGCCAGCCGCCGTTTCAGGTAATCGGCATAGGCCTGGCGATGCGCGTCCACGTGCTCGAAGCTGGCCTCGGCCTGCAGCCACGCGTCCGGGATCTGCGCCACGATGGCGTCGATGACCGCATCGTTTAGCCGCGGTGCCAGCGCCGCCTCGGCCTCGGCGATGGCGCTGGCGTAGGGCAGCAGCACGTGGTCGCGGATGCGCGCGAACGGCGAGGCGCAGGCGCTGCCGGCGTGCTCCCAGTCGTGGTGGAAATACAGCGCCGCGCCGTGGTCGATCAGCATCAGCTTGCCGTGCCAGACCATCAGGTTGGTGTTGCGCGCGGTGCGGTCGACATTGGTGACGAAGGCGTCGAACCAGACGATCGCCGAGGCCAATGCCGGGTCCGGGCGCAAGGCGGCCGGATCGTAGTTGATCGCGCCGGGCAGGTAGTCCAGCGCCAGGTTCAGGCCCTCGCTGGCGCGGATCAGATCCTGGATCTCCGGATCCGGCTCGGTGCGCGCGAACTCGCGGTCGAGCAGCACGAACACCAGTTCCGGCATCGGCAGGCCCAGCGCGCGCGCCAGTTCGCCGCCCAGCAGTTCGGCGATCAACGCTTTCGGGCCTTGTCCGGCGCCGCGGAACTTCAGCACGTACATGCCGTCGTCGTCGGCCTCGACCACCGCGGGCAGCGAGCCGCCTTCGCGCAGTGGGGTCACGTAGCGGGTGGCGACGACGGTTCTCACGCGGATTCCGGGCGGCGAGGGCAGGGCGGCAAGCCTAGCCGATGCCGGCGGCGCTTGGCGAATCGATGCGCGCGGCGCATCAGGCATCCAGCGTCGCCGCCGCCCGCTGCGGACGCGTCCCCGCGCTCAGTCCAGATAGGCCTGCATCAGCGTGGCCAGTTGCGTGCGCTCGGCCTCGCGCAGGAACGGGCTGATCAGCAGCATCACCTGCACGATGCCGTGGCGGATCGCCAGTTGCTCGTCCTTCTCGCCGCGCGCGGCGGCGTAGTTGAGCCAGAACGTGGCCACCACCAGCACGTTGGTGGCGATGCCGCCCAGTTCCTGTGCGGTGGCGCGCATCGCTCCGGCCTGTGCCAGTCCCTGGAACACCGCCTGGGTACTGTCGTCGGCGCGGCGCAGGATGCGCGCGAAGCGCAGGCGCAGGCGCCGGCTGCGGCTGAGGATCTCGATCAGGTCGCGGTACAGGAAGCGGTAGTCCCAGATGCACTCGAACACCAGGTGCAACTGCAGCCAGATGTCCTCCAGCCCGGGCAGGCGCGCGCTCGGCAACTCCAGCGCCGCGTCCATGCGCTCCTCGTAGCGCGCGAACAGGTGCTCGATGATGTCGTCCTTGTTGCGGAAGTGGTAGTACAGATTGCCCGGGCTGATCTCCAGCTCGTCGGCGATATGGTTGGTGGTGACGTGCGGCTCGCCCTGCGCGTTGAACATCGCCAGGGCCGTGTCGAGAATGCGCCGGCGGGTGTCGCGCGCCATCAGGCCAGCAGCTTCTTCACCAGGTCCACGTACTTCTTCTGCGCCTCGGCCTGCGGCATGCCCTTGAGCTTGGCCCAGGCCTCGTACTTGGCGGTGCCGACGAAGTCGAAGAACCCCGGCTTGGCGCCGGCGACGTCGCCTTCCGCGCCCTGTTTGTACAGCGCGTACAGGCGCAGCAAGGTGTCGTTGTCGGGACGCTCCTCGCGCTGCTTGATGTCCTTGGCCGCTTTTTCGAAGGCCGCCTTGATGTCTGCCATGTCGCTGCTCCCGCCCTGATCGGGACGCATCACAGCACGCGCGACCGGTCCGGTCAACGCGGGCGCCGGGCTCGCCAGCCCGCCCGAGCGTGGTGTTTCAGGCGACCGGCGCCGCCTGCAGCTGCGCGCTGGCCTGCGTCTGCGTCTGCGCCTGTCGCGCCAGCGAGGCCTTGGCGGCGATCGAGCGGATGGCGTCGGTCACATCGGCGAGCGGGACGTGGCTGCTCAGCCGCTGGAACGTGTCGCGGCTGTTGTAGCCGGATCCGTCCTTCAGATATTGCTCGTACATCGACAGCAGTTCGGTGCAGGCGGCGGTCAGGGTGTCCACGTTGCCCCTGGCCAGGGCGTGGCCGATCTGGTCCAGGCTGTGCAGGCAGTCGGAGAGCCAATGCAGGTCGTAGCGCGCGCTGCTCAGCTCCGGCGCGTTGTGGCCGCGGCTGTAGGCGCTGTAGCGACGGATGCTCCTGGCCACCCGCGCCACGTGCGCGAGCAGCGTGCCGATCTCCGCGGAAATGTCCAGGCGTTCCATCACCAGGATCGGCACCGGTGGCCGCTCCACCGCCTGCTCGGCCGGCGGCGCTTCCTGCGTCTGCAGGTCCAGCGTCTGCCGCAGGCTGGCGTAGGCCTGTTGCAGCGCCTCCAACTCGCGCGCGCTGACCGCCGCACGCGCCTTCATCTGCGACAGCGCGGCCTGGTGGCGGGCGAGGCTGTCCTGCACGCTCGCCTGTTGTTGCTGCTCGCGGCGCAAACGGCCGAAGAAGACCCAGGCGAGAACGGTGGCGGTGATCGCCCAGAGCACGACGGCGGGAGTCAGATAGAGCAGGATGCCCATGAAGGCTCCTCGAAACGTTGCATCTCTTGTCGGCGTCGCTTCGACGATCTTTAGCCCGAGTGTCGCGATGCGTGACGGCGGTCCGGCTACGCGCCAGCCGGCGCGCTTTTCACTGCGTGTGCGCTCGCTCGAATGCGTGGACAGGCATGTAACGCATCCGGCGCGGATCTGGTTCGTGGCGGGCGGCTGTCGAGCAAGCTCGACTCTACGGAATAGGCTTCGACAGCGCCTTCGACTTCGCGTACAGCGCCTTGGCGATCTCGGCATCGCCCAGCGCAGCGTGGCATTCGGCCAGGCTGTCCCAGGCGTTGGCCGATTCCGGATAGAGCTCGGTGTTGAGGGTGAACACCTTCAGCGCCCTGCCTGCACCGAGACTCTCGCGGATGGCGTAGCCGCTGGCATTGATCGCGCGTTCCCGTTCGTTGGCGGGGACGCCGTCTCCGTCGCGCAGCCATGCATGCATGGCGTCCGTAGCTCCGGCGCTTTCGTCCATCGCATAGGCGATCAAGCGTTCGGCGAGGACCGCATGCGGGAACTCCTTCGGCGCGACCTGCGCCATGGTGCTTTCCACCAGCGTGCTGGACCAGACATTGCGGGCGCTGCCGTTGGTGAAGTACACGAATACCCAGTAGCCGCTGGCCAGGGTGCCCTTGTAGGCCAGTCTCGCCCGCACGCGGGTGCCGCCATCGTGGCCGACCTGGGTGTAGCCATCGTTGCGGGTGGTATCCCAACCGGTGGAAAAGAAGTTGCTGCCGCCGCCGGTCAGCGTCTGCGGTTGCCACAGTCTTTCCAGGGTTGCGGTGCGCACCAGCTTGCCGTTGGCCAGCGCCTGCAGGAAGCGATTGATGTCGCCGACGGTGGTCTGCAGATCGGCGTGGCCCCAGCCGTAGTTCGGCCAGGGATCTTCATTGGCCGGCTGCAGCGTGCCGTCCTTGCCAATGTACGGCACGGCCGCGCGATCCGGCGGGACGCTGGCCAGACCCCACGATGTGCTGCGCATCTTCAGTGGCTGCAGGATGCGTTCGCGTGCGATGGCGGGGTAGGGCTTGCGGTAATGCGCTTCCAGCAGCGCAGTCAGCACCAGGTAGTTGGCCTGCGTGTACTGCGCACGGCTGCCAGGGGCGAACTGCATCGGTGCCGCGCCGGCAACCTTCAGCGCAGCGGCAAGGTCGGGTGCCACGCCGGGGTAACCCTTGCTCACCCAACGGTCGTCCACACGGGCGTAGTACTCGGCAATGCCGGAACTGTGATTGAGGAAATCGCGCACGTGGATCGCCTGCCACGCGGCCGGCAGGTCCGGGACGTAGCGGCTGGCTGGGGCATCCAGATCCACTGAGCCCTGATCCACCAGTTGCATCACCAGCGTGCTGGTCAACAGCTTGGCCATCGACTGCGCGGCGAAGATGGAATCGACGGTGGCTGGCGCGTGAGTGGCCGGATCGCGTTCGCCGCTGGCGTCCTGGTAGAGCACCTGGCCGTTGTGTGCGACCAGGACCGCCTGACCGGCGATGCCATAGCGTTCGCGGTTGGCCTGCAGTTGGGCGTCCAACTGCGAGGCGAGGTTGTGCGGCGTATCCCAGGCCGACGCAGGCAGGTTGCCAAGCAGGGTGCAGAGCAGTGCGGCAGCAAGGGCGCGATACATCGCGGTGATCCGTCAGTGGCGATGGCGCATCATCTTCACGACAGGGGACAGGGTCAAGCGTGAGTAGCCGAGCCTTTGCGCGGCTGCTCTTGCATCAGATACCGCGCACCCGGACCCATTGAGCCGAGCATGCTCGGCTCTACAAAAAGCAGGCGGTTGCCGGCCAGTGACCTGCACCCGCCCGGCGGCACGCGATCAGCCCAGAATCCCCGGCAGATCCAGTCCTTTCTCCTTCGCGCATTGCACCGCGATCTCATACCCCGCATCCGCATGGCGCATCACACCCGTCGCGGGGTCGTTCCACAGCACGCGGGCGATGCGCTTGGCGGCGGCCTCGCTGCCGTCGCAGACGATGACCATGCCGGCGTGCTGGGAGAAGCCCATGCCGACGCCGCCGCCGTGGTGCAGCGAGACCCAGGTGGCGCCGCTGGCGGTGTTGAGCAGGGCGTTGAGCAGCGGCCAGTCGGAAACCGCGTCTGAGCCGTCGGCCATGGCCTCGGTCTCGCGGTTGGGCGAGGCGACGCTGCCCGAATCCAGATGGTCGCGGCCGATCACCACTGGCGCCTTCAGCTCGCCGCTTGCCACCATTTCATTGAACGCCAGGCCCAGTCGGTCGCGATCGCCCAGGCCGACCCAGCAAATGCGCGCCGGCAGGCCCTGGAACTTGATCTTCTCGGCGGCCATGTCCAGCCAGCGGTGCAGGTGCGGGTTGTCCGGGATCAGTTCCTTGACCTTGGCATCGGTCTTGGCGATGTCTTCCGGATCGCCGCTCAGCGCCGCCCAGCGGAACGGGCCGATGCCGCGGCAGAACAATGGGCGGATGTAGGCGGGCACGAAGCCGGGGAAGTCGAAGGCATTTTCGACGCCTTCTTCCAGCGCCATCTGCCGCAGGTTGTTGCCGTAGTCCACGGTCGGCACGCCGAGCGCGTGGAAGGCGAGCATGGCGCGGATGTGGTTGGCCATCGAGTCGCGCGCAGCCGCCTCCACTTCCTTCGGCGCGCTCGCGCGCTTTTCGTCCCACTGCTCGACGCTCCAGCCCTGCGGCAGGTAGCCGTTGACCGGGTCGTGCGCCGAAGTCTGATCCGTCAGCAGGTCCGGCTTGACCCCGCGGACCAGCAGTTCGTCCAGCACGTCGGCGACATTGCCGAGCAGGCCGACCGACAGCGGCTTCTTCGCCGTGCACGATTCCTCGATCAGGCGCAGCGCTTCGTCCAGGTCGTCGGTCCAGGTGTCGAGATAGCCGGTACGCAGGCGCATGTCGATGCTGCTCTTGCGGCATTCCACCGCCAGGCACGAGGCGCCAGCCATCACTGCGGCCAGCGGCTGCGCGCCGCCCATGCCACCGAGGCCGCCGGTGAACAGCCACTTGCCGGCCAGGCTGCCGGCGTAGTGCTGGCGGCCCATCTCGACGAAGGTTTCGTAGGTGCCCTGGACGATGCCTTGCGCGCCGATGTAGATCCAGCTGCCGGCGGTCATCTGGCCGTACATGGCCAGACCCTTTTTATCCAACTCGTTGAAGTGGTCCCAGGTGGCCCAGCGCGGCACCAGGTTGGAATTGGCGATCAGCACGCGCGGCGCGTCGGCGTGGGTGCGGAACACGCCGACCGGCTTGCCGGACTGCACCAGCAGGGTCTGGTCGTCATCCAGGCGCCTGAGCGCGGCCACGATCGCGTCGAAGGATTCCCAGTCGCGCGCGGCGCGGCCGATGCCGCCGTACACCACCAGTTCCTGCGGGCGCTCGGCCACGTCCGGGTGCAGGTTGTTCATCAGCATGCGCAGCGGCGCTTCGGTCAGCCAGCTCTTGCAGGTGAGGGTGCTGCCGGTGGGCGCTTGGATCGTGCGGGTGGTGTCGAGGCGGGTCATGTGGCGCTCCGGGAGTGGGCGAATTCAAGGCAGGATGCGAGCACCTGCTGCAGCGTGCGGCGCAGTGGTGCGGCGTGGTCGGGGTCCAGCGGCGTAGGCCAGTTGCGTTCGTCCACGCACTCGGGTTCGTGCATGTAGCCGCGGCAGGCCAGTTCCATCTGCAGCGTGTGCACGCCGCCGGGAATGTCGCTGTAGTGGCGGGTGATGTAGCCGCCCTTGAAGCGTCCATTGCGCACGTGGCGCATGCCGCTCGTCGCGCATACGGTCTCGACCGCGTCGGTGAGCGCGTTGTCGCAACTGGTGTCGGGCGCACCAGTTGCACCGGCGCTGCCGATGTTGAACTGCGGCAGTTCGCCCTCGAACAGGTGCGGGATGTGCGAACGGATCGAGTGTGCGTCGTACACCACTACGGTGCCGTGGATCGCGCGCAGGCGGGCGATCTCCGCGGCAAGTGCGGCGTGGTAGGGCGTGAACCAGGTGTCGCGGCGGCGTGCGATCTCCGCCGCATCCGGGCCATGTCCGTCGCGGTACAGCGGCTGGTTGTCGAAGGTGGTCAGCGGGCACAGGCCGGTGGTGTTCTGGCCCGGGTACAGCGAGACGCCGCTCGGATCGCGGTTGAGATCGATCACCGAGCGCGACACTGCCGAGCGCAGCGTGGTGGCGCCCATGTCGCGGGCGAACGCGTACAGCTCATGCACCCACCAGTCGGCATCGCGCCGTGCCAGCCACGGGGAGACGAAGCGATCGGCCAGCGCTTCCGGCAGGTCGGTGCCGGTATGCGGGAAGCTGACGATCAGCGGCGCATCGCCGCGGTGGATGTCGAGCCAGTCGGGCAGGGATGTCATGCGAGGCCTCGCTTTTTGTAGGAGCGGCTTCAGCCGCGACCGGGCGTCACCAGTGACATCCGGTCGCTGCTGAAGCCGCTCCTACAGGGTCATGATCCGGACGTTGCATCGGGAAGGGGCACATCGACAGCCGCCGCCAGCGCGCCATCGCGTACCAGCGCCGTGGCAGCCAGCATGTCCGGATGGAAATAGCGGTCGTCCTGCAGCGCTGGCACCTGCGCGCGCAGCAGCGCGCGCGCCGCTTCCAGCGCGGCGCTGGAGGTCAGCGGCGCATGGAAGTCGCAGCCCTGCGCGGCGGCGAGCAGTTCGATGCCGACCACGTTAGCCGCGTTCTCGGCCATCGCCAGCAGCCGGCGCGCGCCGTGCGCGGCCATCGACACGTGGTCTTCCTGGTTGGCCGAGGTCGGAATCGAATCGACGCTGGCCGGGTAGGCGCGCTGCTTGTTCTCCGACACCAGCGCGGCGGCGGTGACCTGCGGGATCATGAAGCCGGAGTTCAACCCCGGCTTCGGGGTCAGGAACGCCGGCAGCCCGGACAGCGCCGGATCCACCAGCATGGCCACGCGGCGCTCGCTGATCGAGCCGATCTCGCACACCGCCAGCGCCAGCATGTCGGCGGCGAAGGCCACCGGCTCGGCGTGGAAGTTGCCGCCGGACAGGGCCTCGCCGGTGTCGCTGAACACCAGCGGATTGTCGGACACGCCGTTGGCCTCGATCGCCAGCGTGGTCGCGGCCTGGCGCATCACGTCCAGCGCCGCGCCCATCACCTGCGGCTGGCAGCGCAGGCAGTACGGATCCTGCACGCGCACGTCGTTGTCGCGATGCGAATCGCGGATCGCCGAGCCGTGCATCAGCGCGCGCAGCGCGGCGGCGGTGGCGATCTGCCCGTGCTGGCCGCGCAAGGCGTGGATGCGCGGATCGAACGGGGTATCCGAGCCCTTCGCCGCTTCGGTGGACAGCGCGCCGGCGACCAGCGCGGCATGGAATACGCGCTCGATCTCGAACAGCCCGGCCAACGCGTAGGCGGTGGAAAACTGGGTGCCGTTGAGCAGCGCCAGGCCTTCCTTCGCGCCCAGCGCCAGCGGCTGCAGCCCGGCCTGCGCCAACGCCTGCGCGGCCGGCATGCGCTCGCCGCCGACGAAGGCCTCACCGACGCCGATCATCACCGTGGCCAGATGCGCCAGTGGTGCCAGGTCGCCGGAGGCGCCGACCGAACCCTGGCACGGCACCACCGGGATCACGTCGTGCTGCAACAGCGCTTCCAGCAGCGCCAAGGTGGCAGGACGCACGCCGGAGGCCCCTTGCGCCAGGCTGGCCAGCTTCAGCGCCAGCATCAGCCGCACCACCGGCACCGGCATCGGCTCGCCGACCCCGGCCGCATGCGACAGCACGATATTGCGCTGCAGGGTATCCAGGTCCTCGCGCTCGATGCGCACGCTGGCCAACTTGCCGAAGCCGGTGTTGATGCCGTACACCGGCGCGCCCTTGGCGACGATCGCCTCCACCGTCTGCGCGCTGCGCAGCACCGCCTCGGCGCAGCCGGAATCCAGGCGCACGCCGGCGCCGCGGTACACGGCGCGCCATTGCGCCAGGCTCACTGCGCCCGGGCGCAGCACGATCTCGTTGCTCATTGTCCCCTCCAGATGCGCGCATGCAGCGGGTTGAAGCCCATGCGGTAGACCAATTCGGCCGGTTGTTCGATGTCCCAGATCGCCAGGTCGCACTGCAGCCCGGCGCGCAAGCGGCCGACCTGTTCGTAGCGTCCGAGCGCGCGTGCCGCCTCGCGGGTGAAGCCGGCGATGCATTCGGCCACGCTCATGCGGAACAGCGTCGCCGCCAGGTTCATCGCCAGCAGCGGGCTGGTCAGCGGCGAGGTGCCGGGATTGCAGTCGGTGGCCAGCGCGCGCGGCACGCCGGCGGCGCGCAGCGCGGCGATCGGCGGCAGCTGCGTGTCGCGGGTGAAGTAGAACGCGCCCGGCAGCAGCACCGCGACCGTGCCAGCGGCGGCCATGGCGGCGACGCCGGCGTCGTCCAGGTACTCGACGTGGTCGGCCGAGCGCGCACCGTAGCGTGCCGCCAGCGCCGCGCCGCCCTGGTTGGACAGCTGCTCGGCATGGATCTTCAGCGCCAGGCCATGCCGCTGCGCGGCCTGGAACACCTGCTCGGTCTGCGCCGGGGTGAAGGCCAGGTGCTCGCAGAACACATCCACCGCCTCGGCCAGGCCTTGCGCGGCGACGGCGGGAATCATTAGTTCGCAGACGTCGTCGATATAGGCCTGCGCCTCGGCGCCGGGCGGTACCGCATGCGCGCCGAGGAAGGTGGGCGATACCGCGACCGGGCGCAGTTCGCCGAGGCGCCGCGCCACGCGCAGCATGCGCAGTTCGTCGTCCAGGGTCAGTCCGTAGCCCGACTTGATCTCCACGGTGGTCACGCCCTCGGCGAGCAGCGCATCCAGCCGCGGCAGGCTGGCGGCGAGCAGCGCCGCTTCGTCGGCGGCGCGGGTGGCGCGCACGGTGGCGACGATGCCGCCGCCGGCGCGGGCGATGTCGGCGTAGCTGGCGCCGAGCAGGCGCTGCTCGAATTCGCCGGCGCGGTTGCCGGCGTAGACCAGGTGGGTATGGCAGTCGATCAGGCCCGGACCGATCCAGCGCCCGCCGCAATCGATGCTGTGCTGCGCGGCCAGCGGTTCCGGCAGCGCCGCGGCGGCACCGGCATAGACGATGCGCCCGTCGCGGCAGGCGACTACGCCGTCGCGGACCAAGCCCAGCCCGCCGTCCTCGGCGTCCAGGGTCATCAGGTGAGCGTTGTGCCAGAGCGTGTCGCAGGGCATGGTCACGGGCGGGCTCGTCGGTTATTTTGTATATACAATATTGTGGTCGACGGAGGGTGTCCAGTGCAGACCCTGGCGCAGCAGCAGGTGAGCGGGAACGAGGCAACCAGCGCTTTCTGGTGCGCGCAGGCGCTGTTGCCGGAAGGCTGGGCGCGCGACGTGCGGATCGAGGTCCGCGCCGGGCGCATCGCCGCGGTGCAGTCCGGCGTGGCCGCGGCGCCCGGCGATCAGATGCTGGCGATCGCCGTGCCCGGGCTGGGCAACCTGCACAGCCACGCGTTCCAGCGCGGCATGGCCGGGCTGACCGAGGTCGGCGGTCGCAGCGGCGACAGTTTCTGGAGCTGGCGCGAGCTGATGTACCGCTTCCTGCAGCGTCTGGACCCGGACAGCATGCAGGCCATCGCCGAACAGGCCTACGTGGAAATGCTCGAGGCCGGCTTCACCCGGGTCGGCGAATTCCATTACCTGCACCACGCCGCCGATGGCCGGCCATATGCCGACCGCGCGGAGATGGCGCAGCGCCTGGCCGCCGCGGCGCAGGCCAGCGGCATCGGCCTGACCCTGCTGCCGGTGTTCTACGCGCATGCCGACTTCGGCGGCGCCGCGCCGAACCCGGCGCAGCAGCGGCTGATCCACGACCTGGACGGCTACGCCGCGCTGCTCGACGGCAGCCGCCGCGCATTGCGCGGCCTCGACGATGTGGTGCTGGGCATCGCCCCGCACAGCCTGCGCGCGGTGACCCCGGACGAACTGGCCGCGCTGCTGCCGCTGTGCGACGGGCCGGTGCACATCCACATCGCCGAGCAGACCCGCGAGGTCGAGGCCTGCCTGGCTTGGAGCGGGCAGCGGCCGGTGCAGTGGCTGCTGGCGCATGCGCCGGTGGACGCGCGTTGGTGCCTGGTCCATGCCACCCATGTCGATGCCGGCGAAGTGCAGGCCATCGCCGCCAGCGGCGCGGTGGTCGGCCTGTGCCCGATCACCGAGGCCAATCTGGGCGACGGGCTGTTCCCGATGCGCGCGTTCGTCGATGCCGGCGGGCGTTTCGGCGTCGGCTCCGATTCCAACGTGCTGATCGACGCGGCTGAAGAATTGCGCCTGCTCGAATACGGCCAGCGCCTGCAGCTGCGCGGGCGCAACGTGCTTGCTGGCGACGCCGCGCAATCCAGCGGCCGGTTCCTGTTCCAGTCCGCGGCGCAAGGCGCGGCGCAGGCGCTGGGCGTGGCGCAGGGCCTGCAGGTGGGCGCGCCGGCCGATCTGGTCGAACTGGATCCGGTGCATCCGGCGCTGTGCGCGCGCAACGGCGACGCCTTGCTCGATAGCTGGATCTTCGCCGCACGGCGCGGCGCGGTGCGTTCGGTCTGGCGCAACGGCCGCGAGCTGGTGCGCGATGGCCGCCATCATCGCCGCGAGGCGATCGCCGCGGCCTATGCGCGAGCGCTGACTGCGCTGTTGGACGCATGATCCGGCATCGTCTGCGGCACGCTGCCGCGCGGGAGCGCCGATGAGCCAGTCCCCGCGCGCGGCGACGCTCAACCACCGTATCCGCAGCGACATCGAAGGCCGCATCCGCAGCGGCGAATGGCCGCCGGGCCACCGCATTCCGTTCGAGCACGAACTGATGGCGCAGTACGCCTGCTCGCGGATGACGGTCAACAAGGTGCTGGCGATGCTGGCCGATGCCGGCATGATCGAGCGCCGTCGCCGCGCCGGCTCGTTCGTGGCGCGGCCGCATCCGCACATGGAGCAGGTGGCGCTGGAGATCCCCGACATTCCGGTCGAGGTCGCCGCGCGCGGCCATGCCTATCGCTTCGAACTGCTGGAACGGCGCCAGCGTGCGCCGCGCGCCGAACTGCCGCAGGAGGCCGAGGTCGCCGTCGCCGGCACGCTGCTGTCGCTGCACTGCCTGCATTTCGCCGATGGGCGTCCGTTCGCATTGGAGGAGCGGGTGATCAATCCGGTGGCGGTACCGGAAGCGCTGCAGATGGATTTCGCGGTCGTCGTGCCCGGCAGCTGGCTGCTGCAGCACGTGCCGTGGACCCGCGCCGAGCATCGCATCAGCGCGGTCGGCGCCAACCCCGCGCAGGCGGCGCGGCTGCAGGTGGCGGCCGGCACCGCCTGCCTGCTGATCGACCGGCAGACCTGGCGCGGCGAACAGGCCATCACCTTCGTGCGCCAGGTGTTCCTCGGCGACACCTACGACCTGGTGGCACGATTCTCGCCAGGCGTGCGTTGAGCACTGCGCGGCAGGCGAAAACCGCCGTGTCGCGGGCCGCCGATGCTGCGTTGCCGCACGCTGCGCGCACGCGCCGTACTCCGGCGTGCGTTTGTCCTGCCTGCCGCACTCTGGCAAGTTAGCGGCCAGGGACGGGGCGAGGGGCCGCGGCCGCAGCACGAGGAATGGTTCGGCATGACGTATTTCGTTACGGGCGCCACCGGTTTCATCGGCCGTTATCTGATGGCCAACCTGATGCGGCGCAAGGGCCTCATCCACGTCCTGGTGCGCAAGGAGTCGCAACGCAAGTTCGATGCGCTGGTGCGCGAGCAGGGCTGGGACGCCAAGCGCCTGGTCGTGCTGCACGGCGATGTCGGCGCCGACTGTTGCGGCCTGGACGAAGCGCAACGCAAGGCGCTGCACGGCAAGGTCAAGCACTTCTTCCATCTGGCCGCGCTGTACGACCTCACCGCCAAGGCCGAGGCGCAGCGCGTGGCAAATCTCGACGGCACCCGCAACGCGCTGGAGCTGGCGGCGCAGATCGGCGCCGGCATCTTCCACCACACCAGTTCGATCGCGGTGGCCGGGCTGTATCCGGGCATCTTCCGCGAAGACATGTTCGAAGAGGCCGAAGGCCTGGACGATCCCTACCTGCGCACCAAGCACGATGCCGAGGCGCTGGTGCGCGCGGAAACCCGGATCAAGTGGCGCGTCTACCGCCCCGGCATGGTGGTCGGCGATTCGCGCACCGGCGCGATCGACAAGATCGACGGGCCGTACTACTTCTTCCCGCTGATCAAGAAGCTGCGCCAGCTGCTGCCGCCGTGGGCGCCGGTGCTGGGCATCGAGGGCGGGCGCATCAACCTGGTGCCGGTGGATTTCGTCGCCGATGCGATGGACCACATCGCGCACAAGCCCAAGCTCGACGGCCACACCTTCCACCTCACCGATCCGGAGCCGCTGCGCGTGGGCGAGGTGCTCAACGTGTTCTGCCGCGCCGGCCACGCGCCGGAGATGACCTTGCGGGTGGACGCGCGGATGTTCGCGTTCGTGCCGGTGGGCATCCGCGCCGCGGTCGGCGGGCTGCCGCCGATCCGCCGCTTCACCGGCATGCTGCTGCGCGATTTCCGCATCCCACGCGAGGTGCTGAAGTTCATCACCTATCCCACGCGCTTCGACAGCCGCGAGACCGAGCGCGCGCTGAAGGGCAGCGGCATCGCCGTGCCGCGGCTGGAAGACTACGCCTGGCGCCTGTGGGACCACTGGGAACGGCACCTGGATCCGGACCTGTTCGTGGACCGCACGCTGAAGGGCAAGGTGCGCGGCAAGGTGGTGCTGATCACCGGCGGCTCCTCGGGCATCGGCCTGGCCACCGCGCAGCGCGTGGCCGAAGCCGGCGCCACCACCATCATCGTCGCCCGCGGCGAGCAGGAGCTGTTCGCCGCGCGCGATGCGATGAATGCCAAGGGCGGCAAGGTGTTCGCCTATACCGCCGACCTGTCCGATCTGGCCGGCTGCGATGCGCTGCTCAAGACCGTGCTCGAAGCGCACGGCCACGTCGACGTGCTGATCAACAACGCCGGCCGCTCGATCCGCCGCTCGATCGAGCTCAGCTACGACCGTTTCCACGATTTCGAGCGCACCATGCAGCTGAACTACTTCGGCAGCCTGCGCCTGATCATGGGTGTGCTGCCGGGCATGACCGGGCGGCGCAAGGGCCACATCATCAACGTCAGCTCGATCGGCGTGCTGGCCAATTCGCCGCGCTTCTCCGCCTATGTGGCGTCGAAGGCGGCGCTGGACGCGTGGAGCCGCTGCGCGCAGGGCGAGCTGTCCGGCAAGGGCATCAGCTTCACCACGGTCAACATGCCGCTGGTGAAGACGCCGATGATCGCGCCGACCAAGATGTACGACAGCGTGCCGACGCTGAGCGTGGAGGAAGCCGCCGACCTGATGGTCAAGGCGATCATCGAGCGCCCGAGCCGGGTGGCGACGCGGCTGGGCATCTTCGCCGCGCTAGTCAACGCGGTGGCGCCCAAGGCCTACGAGGTGGTGATGAACACCGCCTTCGAACTGTTCCCGGATTCGGCCGCGGCCAAGGGCGACCGCAAGGCGCTACGCGAGGCCAAGCCCAGCCAGGAGCAGATTGCGTTCGCGGCGTTGATGCGCGGAGTCCATTGGTGATGAGCCGGGATTGGGGATTTGGGATTGGGGATTTGCAAGAACGTGGCAGCTGCGAGTCCATCGTCCCGTCGTTGCATCCGGCGCGGCAAAGCCGCTTTTACCAATCCCGAATCCCCAATCCCTAATCCCGGCTCAAAACGTCCTACATTGCCGCCAGCGCACCGGCTCGTCGTGGTCGGGACGCGGGTTGAGCTGGATGCGCACGGTGCGCAGCGAGGGATAGCGCTCCACTTCCTTGCAGATCCGTGGCCACACCTGCGCATCGTCGCCGCTGCGGTCGATCACCAGGGTCAGCTGGGTCTGCCAGATGCCGCGGATCACGCCGGGCGTCTTGGCCAGGGCCTTGGACACCGCCTGGCGATAGTCGGCTTCGGTGGCGGCGTCGGGTGCTGCGCTGGCCGTTTCGGCGTCGGCCACCGCCACGGTTGCCGGCGCTGTCGCGGCGGCAGGCGGGTTATTTAGCGCGGGCGGTGCTGCTGCCGGCTTGGGTTGTTGGGCGGGGACAGGAAGCGCTGCGACGGATGCTGCATCGGCGCTGCGCTGCTGCAGCGCCAGTCCGCCCAGTCCCACCAGCAGGCCCAGGGTCACGGCGGCCAACGCCGCGATCGCGGTATGCCGCTGCGCGCGCCGGCGGCTGGCGCCGATCACGCCGTCTTCCAGTTCACTGGGCAGGTAGCGCTTGAGCATCGGCCAGATGCGGCGGCCGTCGAGGATCTCCACCGACTGCTTGTCGGCCGCGGCGATGCCGTCGCGCTGCACCTTGCCCTCGGTGACCAGGATGCCGCCCTGGGCGCCCATCAGCCGTGCCGCCGCGCCCAGTTCGTTGACCGCGGCCGAGCCGATCCGGTAGGCGCGGCCGTGCTTGCACGACAACAGCCAGCGCGCGTCGCCGCGGGTCATCACGAAATCGCTCTGCGGTTCCTGGGAAACGTCCTCGTCGGCCACCACGTCGTGCAGGTCGCGTT
>Ga0308160_10002817_pt1 | contig 20316 bp, 14 predicted proteins | sample PhyFR1_FD_201036 | JGI IMG/M metagenome (GOLD analysis project Ga0308160, IMG submission 201036) | Phyllosphere microbial communities from UC Gill Tract Community Farm, Albany, California, United States - DLSLF.R1 | ecosystem: Host-associated > Plants > Phyllosphere > Unclassified | place: USA...
ACAAGGACGATTTCGCCGGCAAGACCGTGGTCACCTTCTGCACCGGCGGCATCCGCTGCGAAAAGGCGGCGATCCACATGCAGAACATCGGCTACGACAACGTCTACCAGCTCGAAGGCGGCATCCTGAAGTACTTCGAGGACGTCGGCGGCGCCCACTACACCGGCGACTGCTTCGTGTTCGACTACCGTACCGCGCTCAATCCGAAGCTCGAGCCGACCGTCACGACCCAGTGCTTCGCCTGCCGCGCCGTCGTGACGCCGCGCGAGCAGCTGTCGCCGCAATACGTCTACGGCGTGTCCTGTCCGCATTGCGCGGACAAGGCGGCCGCCTGAGGATGGCGCGGCAGTTCGCGAAGAAGGCCGCCCTGCGCGCCATCGCCTTCGTCGTGGCGCGCCCGCGCCTGGACGACTTCCTGCGCCGCCAGATTTACCGCTTCCCCGGCCTGGCCGGCCGCGTGCGCGCGGCGGTTGCCCATTCGCGGCGCGCCGACTGGCAGCGGCTTCCGGTCCTGCTGAACGACGAAGCCGAGCTGACCGACAGCGCACGCGAGGTGCTGCGCGACCTGCGCCGCGCCATCGACCATACCCGTAAACCGTAAAGCCCCTCCATGCGCATCCTCCTAGACCTGCAGGCCTGCCAGGCCTCCAGCATGCACCGCGGCATCGGCCGCTATTCGATGGCGCTGGCGCTGGCGATGGCGCGCAACAGCGCTGGACATGAACTGCGCATTGTCCTGAACGAGGATTACCCCGACAGCATCGCCGCGATCCGCCAGGCCTTCGACGGCCTGGTGCCGCAGTCGCGGATCCACACCTTCGTGACGCCGGTGCCGGCGGGCGAGGTCGATCCCCGCAATACCTGGCGCGTGCACGCCGCCGAGCGCGTGCGCTTGCATTACCTGGCCAGCCTACAGCCGGACGTGGTCCACGTCGCCAGCCTGTTCGAAGGCCTGGGCGACAATGTGACCGTCTCAGTGCCGCCCGACCGCGCGCGCTTCGACACGGCAGTGACGCTGTATGACCTGATCCCGCTGATGCGCAAGGAACGCTATCTGGCCGATCCGAACGTGGCCGCCTGGTACCACCGCAAGCTCGCGAGCATGAAGAACGCCGAGTTGCTGCTGGCCATCTCGGGCTCGGCGCGTGAGGAAGGCATCGGGCTGCTGGAGCTGGCGCCGGAACGCGTCGTCAACATTTCGTCGGCAGTCGACGCCATCTTCCGGCCGCGCACGCTGGCGCCGGACGAACGCGCCGCACTGCTGGCGCGCCACGGCCTGCGCCGCGAATTCATCATGTACACCGGCGGCATCGACTACCGCAAGAATATCGAGGGGCTGATCGAGGCTTACGCCAGGCTGCCGGGCCAGCTGCGCAAGCAGTACCAGCTGGCTGTGGTTTGCAGCATCCAGGATCCCGACCGCTTCCGCCTCGAGCGCCTGGCGGCAAAGTTCAACCTCGCAAAAGACGACCTGGTGCTAACGGGCTTCGTGTCCGACGACGACCTCGTCGCGCTGTACAACTGCACCGTCCTCTTCGTGTTCCCATCGCTACATGAAGGCTTCGGCCTGCCCGCCCTGGAAGCGATGGCCTGCGGCGCACCGGTGATCGGCTCGAATACCAGCAGCATTCCGGAAGTGATCGGCCGCAGCGACGCCATGTTCGATCCGGCCAGTGTGGAGGCGATCACGGCCGCCATGGCCGGGGTACTGCTGGACCCGGCGCGCCAGGCCGACTTGCGTGCCCATGGCCTAGCGCAGGCCGCGCGCTTCTCGTGGGACGCCAGCGCGCAGCGCGCCATCGAGGCATTCGAGGAAGTCCATCGACGCCGTGCCCTAGACGGCGCAAGCGTAGCAGCGCCTCCCGCGACGCCCGCGCGCAAGCCGCGCCTTGCCTACATCTCGCCGCTGCCGCCGGCGCGCTCCGGAATCGCCGCCTACAGTACCGACCTGTTGCCGGAACTGGCGCAGCACTTCGACATCGACCTCGTCCTGGGGCAGGAGCGCGTCGACGATCCAGCCCTGGACGGGCGCTTCACTCAGCGTTCGAGCGCGTGGTTCGACGCCCATGCGCACGAATTCGACCACATCGTCTACCAGTTCGGCAATTCCGCCTTTCACACCCACATGTTCGGCCTGCTGGAACGCCATCCGGGCGTGGTCGTGCTGCACGACTTTTTCCTGAGCGGCGTGATCAACCATGATGAAGTCGACCACGAGATGCCGAACCACTACTGCCGCTCGCTATACCTGGCGCACGGCTATGGCGCGCTGGCCGCGGAAAAGCGGGACCGCACCGCGTCCATCATGGCTTACCCGTGCAACAAGGCGGTGCTCGACCGCGCCATCGGCGTCATCGTGCACTCGGCCCACGCGCGCGCCCTGGCGAACCGCTGGTACGGCCCCGGCTATGCGGCGCTCTGGCGCGTGCTGCCGCTGGTGTGCCTGCGTCCAGCGCCGTCCGAACTGGGAGGCCGCGACGCCGTGCGGGCGGAACTCGGCTTCACGCCCGATGATTTCGTCGTCTGCTCGTTCGGCATCCTGTCGGCGCCGAAGTGCAACGACCGCCTGGTCGAGGCCTGGATCGACAGCACCCTCGCCCAGGATCCGCGCTGCCGCCTGGTATTCGTGGGCGAGGTGGCGCAGGGCCGCTTCGGCATCGCATTGCGCGACCGCATCGCGGCCCATCCGCGCATCACAGTCACCGGCTATGCCAGCACGGCACTGTACCGGCAATACCTGACCGCGGCCGACGCCGCCGTGCAGCTGCGCGGCAGCTCGCGCGGCGAGACCTCGGGCGCGGCGTTCGACTGCCTGTCGTATGGCCTGCCCACCATCGTCAATGCGCATGGCTCGGCCGCCGAGGTGCCGGAACAGGTCTGCCTGCGCCTGGACGACGCCTTCACCCAGGAATCGCTGCGCGCGGCCATCGAGCAGCTGCGCGGCGACTCCGCACTGCGTGCGCGCCTGGGGCAGCGCGCGGCCGCCTACATGGAAGCGGCCCACTCCCCGGCCCGCATTGCCGCGCTCTACCGCGATGCCATCGAAGTATTCGCCCGCGACAGCCGGGGCGCGGCCGAACAGGACCTGGCCGCCGCGATCGCCGTCCTTGGGCCGGAGGTGCCCGGCCCGGACCTGCTGCAGACAGCCGCTGCGATCGCGGCCAACCGCCCGCGCAGTGGCGCGCGCCAGGTACTGGTGGACATCGGCGCCGCCGCTGCGCAGCCGGACCTGCTCGCGGCGCTGATCGGGGACGCTCCGGACGGCTGGCGCATCGAACCGATCCGTCACGACGGCACGCGCTACCGCTACGCACGCCGCTACACGCTGGACCTGATCGGGCGAACCGATCTGCAGATCGAGGATGCAGTCGTCGATGCCAAGCCGGGCGACGTGTTGCTGGCGATGGGTGCTGGTGCCGCCCCGGACCTGCCGCCGAGGTGGCTGGCGCGTGGCGTGCTTCCCGCTCGCTTCGATCCGGTGCCGGCGGCGACGCCGGACGGCGGCGTCAAGCGGCAGTTGGAACGCCTGCTGGACCAGCCCGGGATATGAGCCGGCGCATGAAAGCCGCGCTGAAACGCGCCGGCCATGTCCTGCTCGTTCCACTGGCGCGCCAGGTCGCGCGGCGGCCACGCCTGAAACGGCTGGCGCGCAGTCTGCTCGGCCGGATACCGGCGCTCGGCAAACGCATCAATGCCATGATCGGGCGTACCGAGCCGCTCCCGCCGCGGCGCATGCATGTGCCCCAGGACAGTGCCGACCTGTCGCCGCTGACGCGCGCCGCCTACGACGAGCTGAAACGCCGCTTCCAGGCCAGGAAGTCCTGATGCGGATCGTGATCGACATGCAGGGTGCGCAAACGGCGAGCCGGTATCGCGGTATTGGCCGCTACACGACAGCGCTCACGCGCGGCATCCTGCGCAACGCGGGCCGGCACGACATCTGGATCGTGCTCAACGGCGCACTCGAAGAGTCAGTGACCCAGATCCGGGCCGACCTTGCGGGACACATTCCCCATGAACGTATTCGCGTGTTCGAGACGCCCGGACGTATCGCCGAAATAGATGCGCGCGGCGCCCCGCGCCGCCGCGCCGCTGAAATGCTGCGCGAGCAGTTCATCGCGCTGCTGGCGCCCGACCTCGTACTGGTCACGAGCCTGTTCGAAGGCTTCCACGACGACGCGGTCGGATCGGTCGGTACCTTCATCGATGGCGCCCGGACCGCCGTCATCCTGTACGACCTGATCCCCCTTCTCAATCCGGCCAGCTACTTGGACTCTCCCTATCTGAGGCAGTGCTACATGCGCAAGATCGCTTCGCTCCAGCGTGCCGGGCTGTTACTGTCGATTTCCGACTACGCGCGCGAGGAAGCGATCGCGGCGCTGGGTTTGCCGCCGGAGCGCGTGGTGGCGATCTCGACGGCGGTCGACGAGAGCTTCGTGCCCGCGGCGCTGGAGCCGGACGAATTGGACGCGGTTCGCCGGCGTTTCGGCATTACCCGCCGAATGCTGATGTGCGCGCCGGGCGGGTTCGATCCGCGCAAAAACATCCAGGGACTGATGACGGCTTACAGCCTGCTGCCGCGCGCCCTGCGCGAGAGCCATCAACTGGTGCTCGCCAGCCACCTCGCCGAGGCCCAGCAGAGCGCGCTTCTGGCACACGCTGGCAGCCTCGGACTGGCAGCGTCTGACCTGGTCCTGACCGGCTACCTCGACGACGCCGACCTGGTGGCGCTGTACCAGGCCGCCGACCTGTTCGTGTTCCCTTCGCTGCACGAGGGCTTTGGGCTGCCCGCCTTGGAAGCCATGGCTTGCGGGACGCCGACGATTGCCTCGAATACGACCAGCCTTCCCGAGGTCATCGGGCTTGACGAGGCGCTGTTCGATCCGGCTCATCCGCAATCGATCGCGGACCGGATTGCCCGCGTCCTGACCGATTCCTCGCTTTACGAGCGGTTGCGCCGGCACAGCCGGACGCAAGCGGCCAAGTTCTCATGGGATGCCACCGCCGAGCGCGCACTGCGAGCCCTGGAGCGGCATGCAGTCATGACTCCCGCAACACCAGCCAGGTCGACGGATGATTTGATGCAGGCACTGGTCGCCGTAGAGGATTTGCCGGGGGACGAGCAAACTCTGGTGCAACTGGCGTCGTGCGTCGCCGCTTTTCCGGACCTGGCAGCGCCGTCCCGGCTATTCGTCGATCTCGGGCACATTCCCCCGGGCACCCAGGGTGCGCCGGAGGGCTTGGGTGGGATTGGGGCCATACCGGACCTGTGCGCCGCTCAGTCCGCCGTGCGGGTTGCCCTCAGCGCCAGCGGCGGTGTCTGGCACTATCGTCATGCGCCTGCCAACGGCACGTCCTCGTCCCAACCAGGACCGGTGGCCGACATGCGCACCTGCGACCGCCTGGTGATTCATGCCGGCACAACCGCAGCGCACCGGGCTGCCTGGACGGATGGTTTGTACGCATCCTTGTACCGGCTCGGCGTGCAGCTGTACATCGTGGCCGATGGGATTCCCGGCACGCCCGATGGCGCTGACAACGGCCTGGCATGGTTCGGCAAGATGCTTGGCTGCGCCAGCGGCGTGATCTGCACATCACAGGCGGTGGCGGAAGCGTTTGCGGCCTGGTGCGCGGCGCATGAGTTCGAACGCCGGTTGCCGCCGTTCGACGTAGCCGCACCGGCACGTCTGGCTTAGCGCTGCTGCCAGCGCAGCAGCGTTGCCGTCATGCCTTCCCAAGTGAAGAAGCCGCGCTGCTCGTAATACAAGGTATCCGGGTGCGGCCGCTGCTGCAGGCGTTCCAGGCTCACCGCCTGCAGCGCCTGCCTGCCATCAAGGAGGTAATGCAGCACCACGAAAGGCAACAGGCCAATCCAAGTCTTGGCCTGCGAAGGATATTGCAGGCACAGACACAGATGCGCGACACGCCTGGTCCATTTGATGGGCTGGCGTTCGACAGGCCCGTTCGCCTCGAGCGGCGACAATACCCTGAACAGCGGGCCCGGACACCCCTTGTGGTTGTACAGTGCAAACTGCCGCACCCGCGGCAACAGCCCAAGCCGCTTCGCAACGTGCACGGTCGTCGCATGCAGCACATCGTGATCGTGGTGACCACCTTCCCACGCCGTGACATGGATCCGCTCGATGTCGCCGAACGAGCCGATCCATTCACTGATCCATGCCTCGGCGGTATCGACGCAACGATAGAGATGGGCATCGTCGATCGCCAGCAGGTCGCCCGCAAACGCGACATCCTTGCCGTCGACGCCCAGCTTGCGCAAGACGCGTAACGACTCGGAATTGCGTCGCGCCGCCAACCCGTGCACACCACGCGTCAGGTAAGCGCAGGCCACCCTGCGGCCCTGCCGCCGGCATTCGTCGATCACATGAAAAACACCGAACTCGTCGTCCTGGTGGGCAAACAGGAACAGCGATACTGGCGCCGTGCCGACCTTATCCGCTGTATCAATAGGCATCGAAGTCAAGGAATGAGAAGCGGATGCGCGCAGGGTCGAGCTGTGCGACGGAATTCGTCAGTGACCGGTAAATCAGATTCAAGGGGGACGGCCGGAGTTTATGGGGGATGTCGATATAGCTGCGGGCACGGCGTTCCGAATCTGGCATCAGGCCCAGGAACAGGCGCAAGGGGCTGATCGGGACGCCCGTCGGCGCGAGCGCGAGCGTGGACGGCAGCGCCAGTTCTGCGTAGGCGTGCACCCAGGGGCTGAAGGCGGGAGCATAGAATTGCCACTTGACGTCATGACGACGGCGCTGAAGAAGGTTCGATGGGCTGGCGCAACGCCAGTTCAGTGACGCCTCGTTCCACACCCGTTCGAATGAAGGTAACACCTCAGCCGTCCCCCCTGCGGCGCTAATTCCGCCGACGCCGACGAGCGCTTCCAATGGCCGCACCAGCTGGAAGCCCAGCTTGCGCACAAAGCCCGGGGTGCTGTTAGCGTTTGCCACACCGTAGATACCCGCATACCCGGCAGCCGCAGCCGCATCATAGGTCATCGCGGCAAGTTTCGTGAACAGGCCTTTGCCCTGGAATTGTGGATGCGTGGCCGTATTGAGCGACAGTAAAACGCGGACAATGCGTCCCTCGATGCAGGCCTGGACCGGAATGCACACATAATGGGCCGCCAGCACCTCGCCCTCCCAGGCATCGAAACCGAAGGCGCGGCCATCAGGATTGTTTACATAGAGCCAAGCGAGGTAGTCCCGTGTGAATTTTCCCGAATCCGGGAAACAGGCAGCGAACAGGGCGCTGTATCCATCCAGTGCTCTATCATCGAACTTAATCGGCGCAAATTCCATCACTTAAATATCCAATGTTTACTCAGGAAGAATCCGTTGACGGCGACCACCGGCAATGACACCAGCTTTCCAATCAAAGCGTTCTGGAACAGCGCCAGCGAGAGCGCAACCATTGCCAAGGTCAGCATGTAATTAATACCGACCACGCAGATGAAGCGCGCCAGCGTCCCTGCATTGATCACGTTCTTGAACGTGACCTTGGAGTGAAAAGCGTAATTGACACCGAGGCCTGCCACGAATCCGGCCGAGGTGGCGGCCAATGCACTCACGTGATTCATGATCAGTAACTGCATCACCCCGATATCGACCAGGGCGCTCAGCCCCCCGCCTGCGATGAAAACGATGAACTGTGGTTTCAACCCGATCAATCGGACCATGACAAACGCCTCGGGTTAGTCTTCTTATGTAGCGGGCGCTTGGGAACCGATGCGATGTCATAGGCCAGGAAGGCGAGTATCAACTGCATGCCCATCAGGATCGGCCCCCCCGCCAGCATGACCGTCCCGGCCGGCGTTTCAATGCCGGCACGCGACGACTCGATCCACTGGATTGCACCGTAAAGGCCACCCAGCGTCAGCATCGTCAATCCCAACGGAAGCTCGATCGAGGCCAGCGACATATTGCGCAAATAATAGTTATAGAAAATCCGTTTGCTGAAATTACGCGCGTGCTTAGTCAAGAATTCGGTGACGATCTTGGATATCTTGAGATTGCTTACCTCGTCGCCGTAACTTGCATCCATCGGCACGTCGGCCACCACAGCCTGCAAGGTATTCAGCCGGAACAGCATGTCCGTTTCGAAGAAATAACGATTGCTGATCTTCGAAAACGGCAAACGGCGCGCAGCGTCCGCATGGATCGCCGTGAAGCCGTTGGTCGGATCGAACAGGTCCCAGTAGCCCGACGACAGTTTCGTCATCAGCGACAGCACGGCATTGCCGAAAAGCCGCATGGGCGGCATGGCCCCGATCTGCTCCAAGTCGAAGAACCGGTTACCCTTGGTATAGTCCGCTTCACCGCGGATGATGGGTGCCACGAACTGCGGAATGAGCTTTGGATCCATCTGTCCGTCGCCATCGACCTTGACGATGACGTCCATACCGTCTTCGATTGCGGCCCGGTATCCGGTCATGACCGCACCGCCAACGCCTTGATTCTGGGCGTGTTCGATCACTCTGACGCGGGAATCCGTACACGTGCTTCGTACCAGTTGACCCGAAAAGTCGGGGCACTTATCGTCAATGACATAGATGCGGCTCACTTCAGGTCCGATGCCAGCAATCACCCCAAGGATATGGCGCGTGACGCGAAAACTCGGGATGACGACCGCGACCAACGGCCGCCCGGATTCGGATGCCTGCTGGTAAGAGGTAGCGCTACTGTTATTACTGCACACGTTATGGAAGCCTAAAAAATTTAATAAGAATGTCGATTTCTGAATCGGCGTTCACTGCGCTTACAGTTTGTGGCAACGTAGGACACGCGGCCCTAGCTTTTCGCAAGCCAGCCCAGGAACCGCTTCGAGCTTATCGCTCAAGAATAAATAAGTTGGGGCAGCAGGATAATCCAAGAGCAATTGTTCCAGCTTATCGAAAGGCCGGATGGTGACGGTCGGTACCACCGTTAAGTTGAACAAAAATTTACTAACTGCATCGCGACTGTCGGCAATCACCAGCGCGCCGCGCAATGCGTCAGGCCCGAGCACTTGCTCGACCGCGACTGCATCTCTCCCATCAGTATAGGGCCCCCGGAACATGTGTGCCTGCGCCTCGCGCACATAGTATTGGCTCGTCAAGAACAGCGCTGCCAGCACCACATAGGCCGGCACCGGAGTACGCCATGTCATATATGCCTGCGAAGCAATCAGCAACAGGACGGCTGCCACTACAAAGATGCGTGGGAAGAAGGAAAACCCGAGTTCGGGCGAGTCCGACACCAGGCTGATACCCAAGATCCCCGAATACATCGGCAGCATGAGCAGCGTCAGGCCGGCACCGAACGCCAGCATCGTGACAGCAATTTTCGTTGCGCGCCGATGCTGGCTGGGCCTGTAGAGAAAGAGCGCCAACAGCAGGAACGGGTAGGCGAAACAGTAATACCGCGAATGAATGCGGCCAACCTCATTTACCAGAACCGTAAATGCGATGACCATCGCGACCAGTGCCCCCATGATGAGCAGCAGCCACATGTTAAACAGGCGTGGTGCGCGATCTACCGGTTCAACAGCTTTTCCGCGCAGTACGCCATAAGCGGCCGACACGGCAGCAGCCAAGGAAATCGTCCAGATCGACACGAGCGTAATAGCATGGCCGGTTCCGACTTTACCCACCTCGCGCAGGGTGTCTGTCAGATTGGCGAACATGGTGGCCGATGTCGCCATCATACCTTTTACCATTTGATCGTAGACACCTAGCCTGGCGTTCGACTCAGGTTTTTGTATCAGCACGGTGCCGACGAGGATGACTAGTACGCACCCGGCCGCATAGGCACCAACCGTACGCCAGCGCCCTGCCGTCTCGGCACGGGCCAGGGCCAGGAAAAGAAGGGTAACGCCAATGAAGATGAGGGCATGTGGCTTGACGTAATACGCCAGTCCGGCCACGATGCCCGCCGCACATATCGTCCCCAGGCCACCGGAAGAGATGCCCTTGAACAGCAGGTATGCACTCACTGCGAACAGGCAGAAATACATTGCCTCCGGCATGAAATACTTCGTGTAAATGCTAAACGGCAGCAGGACAGCCAGCGCCGCGAAAGCGACAAGTCGCCGCCCTTGCAGCCCAAGAAGCTGCCCCAGCTTGCAGACGAACACCAGGCCTACCGTCCAGAACACGACGTTCAGGAATTGCGCGGCGATATAAAAGTTCTGTCCGCCATACGATGCGGCCTGGTAGACCAGGATGAACAAGCGGTTCGGAATGTACTCGATTGCGCCTTTTGCATATAACTCGGCCGCGGATAGCCGCGCGTCGGACGCCGCCTTATAAACATACTCGTCGTGAAAAACAACAGAATTATCCACGAGCGCGTTGGCGAAAAAGGTAAGCAAGCCTCCAATGACGAGAATCCAGTAAACGATGTTCGATTGCAGGATGTTCGTTTGTGCGCAAGCGTTACGCAGGCCCGCTGCGGGATCTAACCTATTCATGTAATACGCCCAGGAAGTTCAATTATTGTTATTACTATTGCGGTCCAGCGCCAGCCGGAGTTTGGCTGTCAAAGTGGAGATTTTCACCGGGACAGGCAGACGAGAGGGCCATCAGCACATTCGATAGCCGCTCGCCCAGGCGCGAATAACGATGAGAAATGCGCCAGCGTTCGGCCTCGACGCGCATCTTCTCGATACGCGTCGCGCGGCTTTGAATATCGTCGATAAGGCCAGCAATGCCGTTGGCAATTTCGGGTGGCGTCTGCCCCGGCAAGCGGAACGTGATGCGGCTGACATCGTCGAAGATCGCCAACGGGGTTACCGCTACCGGCCTGCCGCTGGCGAGCCCGTAGCGCACTGCACCGCTGGCAGATTCCCCGGTATTTTGATAGGGGAAAATGACCAGGTCGGCTTTATCGAGTTTGGCCAGGCTGTCGTAATCGTCGAGGAAGTCGGTGCAGAATTCGATGCGTTCGCTGATGCCAAGTTCGCGCGCACGTGCTTTCACCTGCTCGACCAGGTTGGTCGAGTCGGCGATAGGATATGCGGCATTGACCATGCTCAGCCGTACATTGCGTCCGTCCTGCAGCAACAGGGCCAGCGCTTCGACCAGCTGCGGCAGACCCTTGTGCGGCAGGAAGAACCCATACGATGCGATGGTGAAGCTGTCGTCGGGCGCTCGCTCGACCGGCTCCGGCCAGTCGAGCACGCCGTGCGGGAACAGCGCGACGTTGTCGAGCAGTCCGTAGCCCTTCAACCGGTTCAGGTCGCCCGGCGAATGCACCAGCACGCGCTGGCATGCACGCAGTGCGGGGACGATGATTTCGAGCCGCTTGTACGGCACGTGGGCCGGGTCGATGGTCGCGTGCAGCATTGCAACGACGACCCTGCCCGCTTCACGCTGCGCCAGCACGAACTTGTTCAGGTTTTCCAGCTTGAAGAAGCCGTAATTAAACTGCAGCACGATCGTCGTGACGCCGGCGGCATCGATGGCGGCCGCGAGTTCGTCCAGGGTATCGTTTTCGCCCGGCTCCCAGCAGCGCACCACCTCGGCGCCGTCAGCCGCCGTCAGCGCGTCGGCATGGCCGGCGAACACGGTGACTTCGGTCGGCAGGCTGTGGATCAGGTGCGACGAATAAGTGGCGATCCCGCACTTGGTATTCCAGGTCGTGATCCAGCCGATCTTCTGTTGCGACGCGGCGCTCGTCGTCGAGAACCTGCGCGCGGCCGTGACCAGGCGCCGGGCGACGTCGCTCCACTTGAAACGGTTCATCAACAGCTCACGGCCGCGGTCGGCCTTCTGGCGCCGCTCCTCGGCGGGTAAGGCGCACACTTCGCGCATGAGCTGCGCCAGGTGCGCACGGTTCGGTTCGGCCCAGACCGAACCGAACAGGTTGAAGTGGGTTTCCGCCGGCGCGAAGGTGAAATCGATCAACCAGGCCGTGTCCGGGGTACAGAAGTCGAGCTGGCCGCTCCAGCCGGTAGTAATGACCGGCAAGCCCGACAGCATCGCTTCGGCCAGCGGCATGCCGAATCCTTCCGCGCGGCTCGGCGCCACCAGCGCGTGGCATTGTTCCAGCAGGCCTTTGAGCTGGGCGTCGCTCATGTCCTCTTCGATGATGACGACATCGGGATAGGCCGGATTATCGCGGCGCGCGTCGGCGAGCCAGGCATGGATCTCGTTATGCGGATTGGCGAAGGTCTTGATGATCAGCGTGACGTCGTCGGCCTGGGTAAATGCGTCGCCATAGGAGCGCAGGAGCACGTCCGCACCCTTGCGCGGGAAACACGAGGACACGTGCAGGAAGCGGAAGCCGCGGCCCGGATATGGCCGCGAACGATCCGCCACGACACGCTCCCAATGGTCGACGCCGCAGCCGGAGGTCGTCATCGGCACCCGGACACCCTGGTCGATCATCACCTTTTCCACATGGCTCGACAGGCAAGTCATCGCCTGCAGGTGTTCGTTGAACGCGCTGACCCATTCGTAAGGGAAGGCCGATTCTTCCCAGGCGTAGTGGTGCAGCATGTTGAAACGGCCGCGCATGTCTTCCACACGCGGCGGATACAGGTTGCGGCTGGAGACGTCGGCTGTTTCCTGGCTGAGCGTCGCGATGCGCGCATGCAGTCGCGCCACTTCGGGATTGGCTTCGAGGAAGACCGGGTTCGCCGCGAAATCACCCGGTCCCTCGGTCGAGTGGAGTCCGACATCATGCCCGAGAGCATCAAGGGCGAGCGCGGTTTCGCGGTTGAGCAAGGCAATGCTGTAACTGCTGTCGAACGGGCCTTCGATGCGCCAGCTGAGTTTTTCCGGCAGATTGCGGCTGCGTCCGATGCGCTCGGTGATCTGCACGTTGCGCGCCATGACCTCGGCCAGCAGTTTGAGCTCCTCGTCGTCGGCATGGGGTCCGCTGCGGTATTCGGCCGCCACATGCTCGAGCATCTCGCGGTAACGCTGCCTGGAAAGCGCTTGCTGGCTTTCCCAGGAAAGCGCGGCTGCGGGGGGCGAATTCGCGACCAGGCGCTCCATCGCGGCCAGCGCGGCGATGCCGCTCCGATCCCACGAGAAGGTATGTGCATGGCTGAGGCCGTGTTCGCGCAGGCGCGCGCGCTTGCCCTCGTCGGCCATCAGCTCCTCGAGCTTCGCCGCAATCGCGGCAGGGACGCCCGGATCGAACAGCGCCTCGGGGCTGCCGATGACCTCCGGGACACTGGTCGTGTTAGAGCCGATCACCGGTGCGCCGCATGCCATTGCCTCGAGCACCGGCAGGCCGAAGCCCTCGTGCTTGGAAGGGAAGACGAACAGGGCGGCCATGTTGTACAGCATGACCAGTTCGTTGTCGGAAACGTAGCCGGTCAATACGAGCTCGTCTTCACGCAAGCCGGCCTGGGCCGCCATCTTCAACAGGTTGGCCTCGTCACCGCGGTTGATCTTGCTGACGATGACGAGCTGGTAGATGGCACGATAGGACTCGGGCAGCATGCCGTAGGCCTGCAGCAGTCCATCGAAATTCTTGCGACTGTCGAAGCCGCCCGGCGCGTACATCAGGATCTCTCGCTTGATGCCCAAGCGCTCGCGCAACGCGCCCGTCAGTTCGGCTGGAAACTGCACGGGCTGGAAGCGCGCATCGACTGCAGTTGAAATGTTGACAACGCGCTCGGGAGCAAGATCGAGCGTGTCGATCGCCTCCTGGCGCGAATAGGCCGAAATCGACAACAGCAGGTCGGCATTGCGCAGCGAATCAATCTTGCGATCGTAGTACTGGCGCAGCAACGTGGTCGGCAGGTACACATCCGGCCGCAGGTAAGGAATCAGGTCGTACAGGATGACGGCGGTATGGGGGCCGTGGCCGGAGCGCGCGACGCGCGTGACCGCATTGTCGACATAGCCTTCGAACAGGCTGGTCACCAGCACCACGTCGGGCTGCAGCTCGAGCAGGAATTGGTCACGGATATGCTCGGCAGCACGGGCGCGCCAGCGGTTGGGTGCGTCGTGCTCGGCGACCGGGATCGGCACATCGAACACCTGGATGCGTTCCGGCGGCACCAGCCCCTCGAAGGCGGCGCGCAGGTCTTCCAAGGTTGCCGGGAAGGCCCCGCTCAGGGCCAGCCACACCTCGTGCCGACCAGCGTTGCGCGCGATTGCTTGGGCGATCGACAGAGAATAACGCCCGATGCCGCGATACCGGCTTTCGGTCTGGGCACCCTGCAAATCGATAAGAATTCGCATCAATCCGTTCCTTTTTCCACTAATTCCTTTAACTCCGCATACAGGCGCGCAGCGCGCGGCGACAGACGTCGGGAGCTGACAGGCAAGGCCGGCTGCGATACTACTACCACGCCGGGCTGGTTGGGCGCGGCAGCTGGCGCGGCCCGACCTGTTATCGTGCGGCGCACGCGTTCGGGCTGACGCAGCGCCCAGCGCGCCGCCCTTGCGGCAAACGAACGGGCACGCTTACCTTGGGCATTCGCGATACGCAGCGGCATGCTCAGGCGCCACGACTTGCTGTTGTAAACCTTCAGCAACTCTTCCTGCAATTGGCCAAGCTGGCGGCGTAGCTCCTCAGCTGTATGCCACCAGTAGTAGGCCTCATGTTTGAGCCGTTGCACGTCTGCTTTTGAAGCACCCAGATCCTGCTCGGTGATCCTGAATTGCCGATCACGCTCTTTCAGCTTGGCTTCGACCGCTTCCAGGCGCGCCTGGGCCTCCGCAGCGAATGTCGTCGATGCGATCAGCTGTTCGGTCCGGTCTGCAGCCTCGTCCTCTAGGGCCTTGATACGCGCATTGGCAGCAGCCTCGCTGGCTTCCAACTCCCTGATCCGCATCTGGTGGTCGGCGACCGCGAGGTTACACAGGCCCCAACTGGCTAGTCCACTGACTTCGACGGTATCGAATACATTTGGCGGCGCTGCGAAGGCGGCGGCTAGCTCGGGATGTTCGTCGGCGATATAAAAACGGTTCAGGCCATCGAAGTAGACGAAGCGGTAACCTGCGCCGGTTACCAGGTGATCCCACTTGTCGTAGTCGGTCTCGGCCGAATTTGGAATCGTGGCCTCGACCACGAGAATCCATGGCCGTAGCTGCTGGCTGTCCCAGCCACGCAGAACCTGCTCTTCAAACCCCTCGACATCGATCTTCAACCAGTGTACTTGCTTGCCTGCAATCGAGCCGAGCGCGGTGCGGAGCGTGAGCATCGGGACTTCGATACGCTGCACTTGGTAGTTGCGCTCGACCTGATGCCGCTCAGCATAGCTGGCAATGGCGGTACTCAGGCCTGTATCAGCGAACACATTTAGCGCCAGCGTTCCCTCGCGTTCGCCCAAGGCGACCTGCAACACCGTTTCGTCGGGCCGGTCGTGGCGCAGCATGTCCGCGAATGCCGGCACCGGCTCGATGTGCACGCCACGCCAGCCGCGTTCATAAAATGCACGGCTAATCGAATCTATGCGGGGATGCTGCGCGCCGACGTCCACATACAGTCCGTCCTTGACGTGGCCAAGGGCACGCCACAACATGACGTCCTCGAAATTTTGTGCGTATGACGTAAAACCCATCAGCTCACCCCGCTACGTTCACGCTCGATGACGAACTGTGCATCGATGCTGCTGCTGCCGATAAAGAAAGGACGGTCAGCGTTAATCACGTCGAACACCAGCAGGTTGTCGACCCACTCGTAGTTATCCGCCAGGTGCGTATCCGTACTCACGAGCGCCGGCGATACCGAATACGAACCCGGCCCCAGGGCGCAGGTAAACGGGAGGCGGAACATGATCGTTTCGCCGTTGCGCGGCGCTTCCACGACTTGCCCGGTATGCCAGGTGTTGGTGCCCCAGATCACATGTCCCTGCTTGTCGCGGATCATGTAGCCCAGCACCAGGCGCGGCAAGTCCTGGTGCACTTTCACTTCGAGCCGCAATTCGACACGCTGGCCGACATTGACGACCGCCAGCTCCGTTCCGCGCTCTTCGTCGAGCAGACGCAGGTTCTCCACGCGCGCCTCGCCGGAGCCGCTGCGTGTCAGCAGCCAGCCGTTCTTTTCGCGCCGCTGTTCGACGGTGAGCTTGGCGTTTTCCTTTTCGGTGATCATCGCGTTGTAGTAATCCACGACCTCGTCGGGCTGACCGTCCTTCAGTATCCGTCCCTTGTCCATCAGGATCACACGGTCGCACAGGGTGCGCACGTCGCTCAGACTGTGGCTGACGAACATGATCGACACCCCCTGTTCGCGGAATTGACGGATGCGGTCGAAACTCTTGTGCTGGAAATAGCTGTCGCCCACCGACAGGGCTTCGTCGACGATCAGCAGGTCGGGCCGGAAGGCGGTCGCGACGCTGAATGCGACGCGCATCTGCATGCCGCTTGAGTAAGTGCGCATCGGCTGCTCGAAATACTGGCCGATTTCGGCGAATGCCTCGATCTCCGGCATTGCGCGGTCGATGTCCTCCCAGCTGTAGCCCATCAGGCCCGCCGAGTGATACACGTTTTCGCGCGCGGTCAGGTCGCCATTGAAGCCCATGCCCAGCTCGAGGATGGCGGCAACGCGTCCACGCAGGGTCACATGCCCGGCCGTTGGCTGGGTCGTGCCGGTAATGAGCTTGAGCAGGGTCGATTTGCCGGCGCCATTCTGGCCGATGATGCCAACGGCTTCGCCCGGGGCAATCGAAAAGCTGACATCCTTGAGCACCCAGTTCTCTTCTCGCGGAGCGATGCCTGAAACAAACCACGAGGCAATACGGCGCAGCTCGCCACCCCAGCGGCGATAGGCTTTTCCCAGCCCTACAACCTGCAGTTCGCCGCTCATAACTGGTCCACCATTTCTGCGTTAGCTTTCCGGAAAATAACAAGTGAAATCAACAAAAGCACCACTGCCAAGGCCATGACGCTGAGCAGCGGACCGAGATCGGGCATGCGGTCATACAGGAGGATGTCGTGATATGCCGTCACAATCGGCACGAGCGGGTTCAGCGACAGCCAAGCCCGGAATTCTTTCGGAATGATATTGGCCATATACACAACCGGCGTGAACCAATAGAGGAACTGCATCACTACCGGCACCACTTGGCCGACATCGCGGATAAAGACATTGAGCACGCCCAGCATCAGCCCAAAACCCAGGGCCAATGCGATCGTAACGACCATTATGAGTGGCAACGCAAGCAGGGCAAGGCCGGGCACATGCCCAAGAAACCCAAAAATGAGAAGCACTGCCAGGAACAGCAGGACATTATTGACGACCGCACTGCCGACGACGATGCAGGGCAACGCGATCCTTGGAAAGGCCAGTTTCTTCAAGATATTGGCGTTATCGACGAACATGGTAACGCACCGGCTAACGATTTCCGAAAACAAGGACCAGCCGAGCGTGCCCGCCATCAGGTAGATGGCATAGGCGTAGCGATTGTTAATGCCTGGCAGTTTGGCGGACAAAACGGCGGACAGTACAAATGCGAAAATCAAGACCTGAGCCAGGGGATTGAGGAGCATCCATAAGCCACCGAGGCGACTACGCACGAATTTGGTCCGCAGTTCCGTCCTGATCGAAGACGAAATGAAAAATCGGTAGCGCCACGCGCTCGACAACATGCCAAACATTGTAAGAATTTCCTATGATAAGGCTCGCACTACCACAGCTTTGTACCTGATAGTGGTGCTTTGCAATAGATTTCCGACTATTTCTTTCGTCGTAATCTGAAAAAACATAACCGGTTTGCAACCCGATATTCTACCTCATGCGTATCCGACTCCGCCGCAAAGCTCGTGACACAATGTAACGTCCTTATCCTGTCCCGGACGCTACCCACGGGGCATGGATTGCGGCATCTGGCTGACAACCCAGCCGACGCACACTTGCGTGAAGCGACGCACAGTCAGGCGCGCCCGCGGCTATTAACATGAAAGCTCTCGATGACTGATAGATAGCCTACGCAAGCGCGCCTTTCTCGGAAAAAATTTATGGCAACCGGCTCCACCCCCGAAGAAAACGCAGACAAGCCCCTCGACATCCAGGGAGACGGGCAAAGCGTCGGCGTGCCCGCTTCGGGCGAAGTCGAGGGCAGCGCCTTCAATCCGCTGGGAAATCCCGGCGAGAAGCACTGGCAGGCCGGCTACATCGAAGAGCCCGGCCTGCACGATCGCGGCAACATCTTCTTCGCCGCCGTCGAGATGACGCGCATGCCGATGATCGTCACCGATCCGCGCCAGCCGGACGATCCGATCGTCTTTGCCAACCGCGCCTTCCTCGACCTCACGCTGTACGAAGAGGAGGACATCGTCGGCCGCAACTGCCGGCTGCTGCAGGGGCCGGATACCGACCGCGACACCGTCGCCGAAGTCCGGGCGGCCCTGGCCGAACGGCGCGCCGTCGCCGTCGACATCCTGAACTACAAGGCCGACGGCACGCCCTTCTGGAACGCGCTCTACATCGGCCCGATCTTCGACCGCGACGGCGAGCTGCTGTACTTCTTCGCGTCCCAGATGGACATCACCCAGCGCCGCGCCAGCGAGCAGTCCTCGCTGCAGGCGCAAAAGATGGAAGCGATCGGCCAGCTGACGGCCGGCATGGCGCACGACTTCAACAACCTGCTGCAAGTCATCAACGGCAACCTCGAGCTGGCCCTGCTCGCCGTGAACAATACCGGCGCGGCGGCCGATCCGATCCGCCGTGCCCAGCGCGCGGCAATGAAAGCCGGAAAGCTGACCCAGCAGCTGCTGACCTTCGCGCGCAAGCAGCGGCTGGAACCGAAACGGGTCAACCTGAATGCCCTGCTCGTCGAATTCTCGGAGCTGCTGGTGCGTACCCTGGGCGACCGGGTGCAGATGCAGCTCGACCTGAAGCCAGGCCTGCCCTCCTGCAAGCTCGACCCGACCCATTTCGAGATGGCCTTGCTGAACGTCCTGATCAACGCGCGCGACGCCATGCCGGACGGCGGCCGGGTGCGCGTCAGCACCACCGTCGTGACGGGGGGCGCGGCGCAGGAAGCCGCGGGCGGCCAGGTCGCGGTGTGCGTCAGCGACGAAGGCGAAGGCATGGCGCCGGAGGTGATGCGCCGGGCAACCGAACCGTTCTTCACCACCAAGGGGCCGGGTACCGGCCTGGGACTGGCGATGGTGCACGGCTTCGTGCAGCAGTCGCGCGGCCGGCTCGAGATCGACAGCACGCCCGGGCAAGGCACGACGGTACGGATGGTGTTCCCGGTCGACGGTGCGCGCGAGGTGCCCGGATCCGGGGAAGACGCGCTTGACAGCGCCGCGCAGGAGAGCGCGAAGGCGCGCATCCTGGTGGTCGAGGACAACGAAGACGTGCGCGAGCTGGCGGAAACGATGCTCGAAGCCGCCGGCTATGCCGTGGTGTCGGCGCCGAGCGGCGAGCAGGCCCTGAACGTGCTCGACGAGGGCGCCGAGGTCGACCTGGTGTTTACGGATGTGATGATGCCGGGAGGTATGAACGGCTTGCAGCTGGCGGACCACGTGCGCCTGCGGCGGCCCGGCACGCCGATCCTCGTCACCACCGGCTACATGGACGAGTTGCCGGCCGCGCGCGGGCAGCGGCTCGACATCCTCAGCAAACCCTATCGCCAGGAAGATCTGCTGGCGCGGGTGCGGGCGATCCTGCCGCTGGCGAACGGCTAAGCGCCGCGCCGGCGGGCCCCGCCCTGCTTACTGCGCCTGCTTGGGCAAGCCGCCCAGCAAGGCCGCGATCTTCTGCTTCGGCTTGGCCGGCGCCGCGCTCGCGCCCGGATTGCCGTCCTGGCGCGGGGTGGTGTTGCTCGGCTCGTAGGGCTTGAGGAACCAGGGATCGACCTTCTCGCGGCGCGGCAGGGCCCCGCCGCCGTAGCTGCGCGGCGCGCGTTCGCTGCGCTCGGCATCGCCGCGACGCGGGCCGCGCTCGCTGCGTTCGCCACGCTCGGCGCGTGGGCCACGTTCGCCGCGTTCAGCCTCGCGGCCGCGGCCGCGCACCACGAAACCGGCCAGTTCGCCGCGCGTGATGGTCTGCTTGATCAGCTTTTCGATGTCGGCCAGCAGGCGCTCGTCCTTGTCCGAGTACACCGATAACGCGTCGCCCGAGGCGCCGGCGCGGCCGGTGCGGCCGATGCGGTGCACGTAGTCTTCGGCGTTGTAGGGCAAGTCGAAATTGATCACGCAAGGCAGGTCGGAGATGTCGAGGCCGCGGGCGGCGACGTCGGTCGCCACCAGCACTTCGATCTCGCCGCGTTTGAAAGCGTCGAGCGCGGCCATGCGCTCCTGCTGGGTTTTATCCCCGTGGATCGCGGAGGCCTTGATGCCGGTCTGCTCGAGGTGGCGCGACAGGCGCGAGGCGCCGATCTTCGTGTTCGAGAACACGATCACCAGCT
>Ga0308160_10002818_pt1 | contig 20313 bp, 18 predicted proteins | sample PhyFR1_FD_201036 | JGI IMG/M metagenome (GOLD analysis project Ga0308160, IMG submission 201036) | Phyllosphere microbial communities from UC Gill Tract Community Farm, Albany, California, United States - DLSLF.R1 | ecosystem: Host-associated > Plants > Phyllosphere > Unclassified | place: USA...
CATGAAAAGCCTGCTGGGCAAGGAGGCATATGAAATCAAGCAGGGCAAGCAGGTCACCCTGGTAGACGCGGCAAGCGGCCGGCAAATCAGTCCGCTGGGGCGCGAGGACATCGTTGCGCTCGCCGATGCGGCCTACGTGGGCGAAGGCAGCATCCGCGGCGTGGAATGGGTGACGAAGGCGCCTTCGGAAGTCGGCGCGCGGCCGGTGCCGCTATGGGCCGTCCATTACGATGAGCCAGGCAAAACGACGCTGTATTTTTCGCCGTTCAGCGGCGACCTGGTGGCGCGGCGCCATGAACTCTGGAGGTGGTTCGATTTGCTGTGGATGTTCCACATCATGGATTACGAAGAGCGCGAAAACGTGAACAACACACTCTTGCGTGCGGCCTCGATTTCCGGTCTGGCGTTCGCGCTGAGCGGGGCGTGGTTGCTCTTCTATAGTTTCAGCCGGAGGAAGCAGGCATGAGCCATTGGATGCGGCGTCTCCATAAATGGGTCGGGCTGGTCATCGCGATTCAGTTCGTGTTGTGGATGTCCAGCGGCGTCATCATGAGCCTGCTCGACGCAACTAAGGTGCAGGGACGCGAGTTCCGCGTCAAGCCGGCCCCACCGTTGGCCTGGCCCAGTAATGTACTGAGCGTCGACGCGCTCCTTGCCGCGACCACCGAAAACATCATGTCGATCACGTCAGGATGGGTGCTCGACCGTCCTGTGTACCGTCTGCAAAACGACAAGCGTAGCTGGCTGGTCGATGCACGCTCAGGCCATGGCTTGCCAGTCGATGCGCAGCTCGCGCAGCAGATCGCCCGTGCTTCGTATTCCGGGCCCGGCAGCGCTGGGACGCCGCGCCTGCTGGACTTTACGCTCGAGGCGCGTGCGCACAAGGAACCCGTCTGGCGCGTCGACTTCAACGACCCGGAGGAGACCTCGGTCTATGTGTCGAGCCGTTCAGGGAACGTACTTGAGCACAGGAACAGCACCTGGCGGCTGTTCGACTTCTTCTGGATGCTCCACATCATGGACTACAGCGAGCGGACCAACTTCAACAATCCCTTGCTGGTGTCGAGCGCCATTGGTGGACTATGGATGGCCTTGACCGGCGTCTGGCTGCTGTTCGCCAGTGTTCGTCTCGCGGAGTTCGTGCCGGCCCGTTGGCGCCGCCGCAGCACGGTTAGCCTGATGGACGAGCAGGGCGGCAAACTGCGCGCGGTAGAGGCGGTCCAAGGTGACACCGTGTTCCAGTCGCTTGCGCGGGCCGGCTTGCAGCTGCCATCGAACTGTGGAGGAGGGCAGAGCTGTGGACTGTGCGCGGTACGCTGTGTCGGCAAGGCGCCGGAACCAACGGGCGCAGACCGCGCGTTGCTGTCGCCGCGGAAGCTCGCAGCGGGCTACAGGCTCGCATGCAACCTGAAGGTCAAGCGTCATGTCGAGATCGACATTGGCGACGTGCTGGTGGCGTCTGCGGAGCAGGTTGGTGTGGTGGCAAGCGTGACGCCGGTGGCGCCCTTCCTGCGCGAGGTTACGATACGCCCGCAAAGCCCCGTGGAATGCCGTCCCGGCGCTTACGTTCAGATGCATGTGCCGGCATTTGTCCGCAACGGCGATGACCTGGCCATTCCGGCGGATCATCACGCCGACTGGCACGCGATCGGCATGCCGGCCGAGCTGGCCAACGATGTACCGGTACGGCGCTCGTATTCGGTATCGGTTCCGGTAGAGCGCTGCGACGGGAACCTGAGCTTCCTCGTCCGGTTTGTGCCCGGTTCGAAGCCCGGCCGCGGCTCGGGCTACATGTACACGCTCAAGCCAGGCGATGAGGTGCGCTTCAGCGGGCCGTATGGCGACTTCGCCCTGAAACCAGGGACGCGGGAAAAGGTTTTCATCGGCGGCGGCGCCGGCATGGCGCCGCTGCGCGCGATGATCCACGACCTGCTGGCAAAGGGCGCCACCGAGCCGCTGCACTTCTGGTACGGGGCGCGCAGCCGTCGCGATGCGCCTTATGTGGCCGAGATGCGCGAGTTCGCCGAGAACTATCCGAACTTCCACTGGCACCTGGTGCTGTCGGAGGAAGCAGGCGCCGCCGATGTGCAGACCGGATTCGTCCATGATGCAGTGCTGGAGGGCTTGCTGCGCACACATCCTAATATTGCCTCGCTCGAGTTTTATGTTTGCGGTCCTCCAGCGATGCTATCGGCGACTCGGGAGATGTTACGTGGTCTCGGTGTTGACGATGCCAGGGTAGCGTACGACGATTTCAAGATCTGAACGGCGGAAACCGTATTTGACTTAGGGATAAGGGCAATAAGCGTTATTGAATCGCCATGTCATTTGTAGACACTCCTGAGCCAGAATATCGGGCGCGAGAAGAACGTACGAGCGGCAAGCGGTACACAGAGGAATTCAAGATTGCAGCCGTCAAATAGGTAGCCCAGCGTGGGCACCCAGCGAGCGAAGTAGCGGAGCGGCTTGAGGTGAGCATCTGTAGCCTGTACGCCTTGATGAACCGTTATGGCGTTCCCGAGGCGGAGCGCAAGGCTGTCGATGCCCAGTCTGACGAGATGCAGCGCCTGAAGGCCGAGCTCAAGCGCGCCAGGGAGGAGCGTGACATCTTGAAAAAGGCGCGGTGTACTTAGCCAAGACGTCCGGGTAAGATCCAGCCGGATCGCACTTGCGCCGCGATCGGCACACAGCAATTTGAAGAGACACATCGGCAAGTATGCATGGTTCTGCCTCCTTGTCCGGCATGCTTGTTCGCTATCAGACGGGTAGTTTTGGGTTGCCCTACGATTGGTGAATCTAGACCTTTGGAAGAGCACCAAACATGCCTAAGATAACATTGCTCCAACGCTCGAACCTGTCCGAAGACCAGTGGCATTCCATGCTCATAGCACAACTACGGGGACTGGCGGCCTTGGTCGTCGCAGCAGCGCACTTGCGTGCCCAGGTCTATCCCGGTTTCGGCACCGTCCAGAACCCCTCGCTTGCTTTCCAAGGGCTCGCCTTCGCCACCGGGTTTGCCTATCTGGCCGTGATCGTATTTTTCGTGCTCAGCGGCTGGCTGGTGGGAGGCAGCTTGCTCAATCGCCTTGACACTCACCAGGCCATTGCAAATTACGCGATCGACCGGGCGACGAGATTATGGATCGTGCTGATACCGACTTTTGGCGCAATGCTGCTGTTCGGTCTTGCGACGGCGGCGCTCGATCCCACCCGTTTGTCGTTCGGCCCTGACAACGTTTATTCGGCGGCTGCCTTCTTTGGGAACCTCGTCGGACTGCAAAATATTCTCGTGCCTGAGTTCGGCGGAAATTTCCCGCTGTGGAGCCTGGCGAATGAAACCTGGTATTACGTGTTGTTCCCCCTACTCGCCATGCTTTTTCGTACACGGTCCGCCCTGCAGGGAGCGCTGATCCTGATGGCGCTCGCGGCTATCGTTCACTTCCTCGACAGCGCAATCCTTTTATACTTTTCGATCTGGCTGCTAGGGGCAGCGTTCTCGCGCGTACGCATTGAGTGCGGCGCATACCTGCGCTGGGCATTATTCCTCGCTCTCGTGGCCACGGCAGTCGGTATCCGCATGAAAGGCAAGAACGACATCACGGTGGACAGTTTTCTGCAGTACCTGCTTTTCAGCGTGATCTTCGTGCTTTTTCTGTCCAGCATGCAGTACAAGCGTCAGCGTACCCGCTCGATTGAACTGGCAAGCCGGATCGGGCGTTTCTTCTCGGAGTTCTCGTTCACGCTGTACGTACTACATATACCGCTGATGGCAGTGTTCCTGCATTTTGGCGTGCCAGCCCTCGGCAACGACCGATTGGACCCGAATCGGCCAATGCATTTGCTGGTGTATCTGCTCCTGTATCTTGGACTCGTCGTCGGTGCGTATCTGTTCCACATGCCCTTCGAAGCCAAGACTTATCGTGTCAGGGAATGGCTTAAGACGATGTGGATTGCCCACGGCCGACCGGCGAGGGCGTAAGCGAGGGACGGCGCCTTGGCAATTATGGCCATCATCGACACCGGACCGTAGTGGATCTTGCTGCGGCCGAGCGAATATCCCGTTTCGGCCAGCGCGCCGATGCAGGAGATTGGCAACCGCGGCAAGCCCGGCGCTTAACTTTCGACATCTACCCAAGCGGACTCCAACATCTGTGGAGATAGGCCCAGTACGAAGCGGGGATCTCAGCGTTCTTGCCGACGCGCTGCTCGAGTTGCCGCACAGGGCCTTGAATCACCGTATTGTGCGGCAATGCTATTTTCATATGTGCTAAATTCGCCGTATGAGTAAGCGTCTGCGACATTTCGTTCTATGGCTGTTGATGGCCTGGCTACCTGTCCAAGGTATGGCAGCCGCCATCATGCCGCCGTGCGCCATGGCGCACCGTGGAATGTCCAGTGCTTCAGTAAACGGTTCCCAGCCATGCGATGAGTCAGCGATGGCAATGGAAAGCAAGGACTATTCGCAGGTGGGTGTGCGAGACAGTGATGGGCATGACCAGTCCACGCAAGGCTCCGTGCACAAGAGTTCGTGCAGCCACTGCGCGGGCTGCACTTTTGGCGCGTTTGCGCCGCCCTCCGTCGCCGGGTTCGCGTCAACCGGCGCTCCATCGAGCGTCGTTCTTCTCCCTTCTTCCGACCCGTTCACCGGGTTCATCTCCGCTCGCATAGAGCGACCTCCACGTTACGCGGCCTCCTTCGCCGGCTGAACATCGTTTCAGGAAGCGCATCCAGCAGTAGCCTGCCGTCGCTTTCCATACGGTTTGGTATCCGCATGCCCTGCAGGCGTTGCAGCCGGATCGCGAACCATGTACAGCCAAACGTCCTGATGCTGCCCGCTAGCGCCGGTGCGGCGCAGTATGCCCGATCAGAGAACCGGTAAGGATCCCGGTGGTCCGCCGAGCATCCGCTGGTGTTTCCGGCTATGGCTCAAGGGAGATGAATATGAAGAACCATTCTACGCACGACCACCAGCACGGGCATGAGCACAGCCATGCCGATCGCCATCATGAACACGCCGCATCTTCAGTTGTGGTAGCGGAGCCGCAGCGGGACGCCAACATTGATGGGGACTCTGCCGGAGGCGTGTTTACGTGTCCCATGCATCCGCAAATCCGCCGCGATGCCCCGGGGAATTGCCCCATCTGCGGCATGGCGCTTGAACCGGTTATGCCGGCGCTCGATGAAGGCGAAAGCCCTGAACTCGTGAATTTCAGGCGGCGGTTCTGGGTAACCTTGCCTTTGACGGTCGTCGTGACGGCGCTGGCCATGGGAGTCCATCAGTTCGTACCGGAGGGGCTGCCCTACCAAAACTATATTGAATTGGCGCTCAGTGCGCCGGTTGTGTTGTGGGGAGCCGCGCCGTTCTTCAGGTTAGGTGCGCAGTCCGTGGCCAACCGAAGCCCAAACATGTGGACCCTGATCAGCCTGGGCGTGCTGGCCGCCTTTATCTACAGTGTGGTAGCAACCGTCGCGCCGCAACTCATCCCGGAGCAATTCGGATCGCATGGCCGAGCCAGTGTGTACTACGAGGCCGCGGCCGTGATTGTGTCCCTGACTTTGTTGGGACAGATACTGGAATTGCGTGCACGGTCCCAGACGTCGGCGGCGATCAAGTCGCTGCTGGGCATGGCGCCAAAAACTGCGCGACGGATCGGTTCCGACGGAAACGAGGAGGACGTTCAGATCAGCCACGTGCACGTGGGCGACATGCTGCGAGTACGCCCTGGCGAGAAGGTGCCCGTCGACGGCCAAGTCGTCGAGGGGACAAGTGCGGTCGATGAGTCCATGCTGACAGGCGAGCCGGTTCCCGTAGTGAAACAACCAGGCGACAAGGTCATTGCCGCAACGCTAAACACGAACGGCAGCCTGGTGATTCGCTCCGAGCGCATCGGTGCCCAGACCGTCCTGTCCCAGATCGTGCAGCTTGTTGCCCAGGCACAGCGCTCGCGGGCGCCGCTGCAGCGCCTCGCAGACCAGGTCGCCGGATACTTCGTGACGGTCGTCGTCGTCATTGCCCTCTTGACGCTGGTCGGGTGGGGCGTATGGGGACCAGGGGCTAGCTGGAGCTACGGCTTCGTTAACGCCGTATCCGTGCTGATTATCGCGTGCCCCTGTGCCCTGGGCCTGGCAACGCCCATGTCGATCATGGCCGCGACCGGCCGCGCCGCCACCCAGGGTATCTTGTACCGGGACGCGGCCGCGATTGAGGCGATGCGCAAGGTGAATACTCTAGTCGTCGACAAGACCGGCACGCTCACCGCGGGAAAGCCAGCCTTCGACCGGGTGCTGGCGGCCCCGGACTTCGACCCGGACGAGGTGCTGCGCATTGCGGCCAGCCTGGACCAGGGCAGCGAGCACCCGCTTGCTGACGCGATCGTTACAGAAGCCCGGGGTCGGCAAATGAGCTTGTCGGCATCCGCGCAGTTCGAGTCGTCCACTGGCATCGGTGTCACCGGCATGATCGACAACCGCCGCGTAGCACTGGGGAACACCGCCCTGATGCAGGCCGAAGGTGCCGATGTCCACCCCCTGGCCGCCGAGGCGGACAGCCTGCGCCGGGATGGAGCCAGCGTCATGTATTTAGCGGTCGACCAACGCTTTGCCGGCTTAATTGCAGTGTCGGACCCGATCAAGGCGTCGACGCCGGAAGCCCTGGCAAGCCTGCGCCAGTCCGGCCTGTCCATCGTCATGGCAACCGGCGACGGCGTGGCGACGGCCGCCAGCGTTGCAGCAAAGCTGGGTATTCAAGAATTTCATGGCGAAGTGAAACCGCGGGACAAGCTCGAGCTCGTTGAACGCCTGCAAAGGCAGGGCAAGATCGTCGCGATGGTCGGTGACGGCATCAACGATGCGCCGGCACTGGCCAAGGCCGACGTCGGGATCGCAATGGGAACGGGGACCGACGTCGCGATCCATAGCGCCCATGTGACCCTGGTTAAAGGCGACCTGCGCTCGATCGCGCGAGCACGCGAGTTATCGGTCGCGACCGTGCGCAACATGCGGCAGAACCTGGCTTTCGCATTCGTCTACAACGCGCTTGGCATCCCGTTGGCCGCCGGTCTGCTGTACCCGGTCACGGGTCAATTCCTTTCGCCAATGATCGCGGCCCTGGCCATGAGCCTGAGCTCCGTATCAGTCATTACCAACGCATTGCGCCTGCGCGGCGGCACCAGTGCACAGAGCGTACCAACACCAAGTGCTTAATTAATCGAAGAGGGAGGATTCATGCAACACGATGATAGTGCAGGAAGCGGCGTCAATACCTGGCGCCGCCGCATCCTGCAAGGAGTGGGAGCTGCGGCCGGCGTTGCCGGGCTCAGTCCGGCGCGGCTGTTTGCCGCCGAGACCGATCCTGGGGCCCTAAGGGGAACTGAGTTCGATCTCCAGATCGGAGCGACGCCCGTCAATTTCTCGGGAGCCCAACGGCTGGCAACTGCCGTCAATGGCCGAGTACCGGCGCCCACCCTGTACTGGCGCGAAGGCGACACGGTCACCCTGAGAGTGACTAACCGCCTGCCCGACACGAGCTCGATCCACTGGCACGGCATTCTGGTGCCGGCAGAGATGGATGGGGTTCCCGGAATAAGCTTTTCGGGCATCCATCCGGGGGAGACCTTCGTGTATCGTTTCGAGGTCAAACAGAGCGGGACCTACTGGTACCACAGCCACTCGGGCTTCCAGGAACAGACTGGACTCTACGGCCCGATTGTCATCACACCCAAGGGGGGCGAGCGGGTACCGACCGATCGCGACTACGTCGTCATGCTGTCCGACTGGACCGATTCAGACCCCGAGCGGGTGTTCGCGAACCTGAAAAAGATGAGTGACTTCTTCGCCAGCAACCAGCCGACTTTTGGGGACTTTGTAAGCGATGTCAGGTCGATGGGCCTCGGCCCCGCCGTGGACAAGCGCAAGATGTGGAACCGCATGCGCATGATGCCGACCGACTTCAGCGATGTAACGGCGAGCCGCAATGTCAGCGGAGGCCTGCATTTCCTGATCAACGGGATGCCGGCGACGAAGAACTGGACAGGGCTGTTCCGGCCAGGCGAAAAAGTGCGTCTGCGGTTTATTAACGGCGCGGCGACGACGATATTCGATGTTCGAATTCCGGGCCTGAAGATGACGGTGGTTTCGGCCGACGGCCAGGATGTCGAGCCGGTTCCCGTCGATGAGTTCCGTATTTCCGTTGCTGAAACCTATGACGTGATCGTCGAACCCCAGGACGACAAGGCTTATACGATCTTTGCGCAGTCGATCGGTCGTTCCGGCTTTGTCCGCGCAACCTTGGCCCCCCGGGCCGGCATGCAGGCGCCGGTACCGGAAGTCGATCCGGCCGGATGGCTGACGATGACAGACATGATGGGTTCCATGTCGATGGCCGGGATGGCCGGGATGGCCGACATGCCGGGCATGGACCAAAAAAAGGGTCAAGGAGCGGGCAGCATGCAGGGCATGGACCATAGCAAGATGGAAGGTATGGCGATGCAGGGCATGGACCACAGCAAGATGCAGGGAATGGACCATAGCAAGATGGAGGGCATGAACATGCCAGGCATGGACCACAGCAAGATGGCGGGCATGCAGACGGGTTCGAAGCAGGACATGCCGATGGGCGCTGGCATGCAGCATTCGGGGCAAACGCCGAAGGTCACGCACGCCAAGACGGAGTATGGTCCTGGCGTCGACATGCATGTCGACATGCCCCGTACCAATCTCGACGATCCGGGCATTAACCTTCGAGACAACGGGCGCCGCGTCCTCACCTATGCGGACCTGCGTACGATCGGCGGGCCGATCGATCCACGCGAACCGACACGCGAGATCGAGCTTCACCTGACCGGCAATATGAACCGGTTCATGTGGTCGTTCGATGGACAGAAGTTCTCGGAAGCGACGCCAATTCATTTCCGCGCCGGAGAGCGCCTGCGCATCGTCCTCGTGAATGACACGATGATGACCCACCCTATCCACCTTCACGGGATGTGGAGCGAGCTGGAGTCGCCTGACGGACAGTTTCAGGTACGCAAGCACACGATCAATGTCCAGCCGGCGCAACGCGTCACCTATCGGGTCACCGCCGACGCCCCAGGCCATTGGGCTTACCACTGCCACTTGCTGTACCACATGGAGGCGGGAATGTTCAGGGAGGTGGTCGTATCATGAAGAAGCCAATGATGACAAGGGGAGGGCTTCCGCTGCTCCTTTGCGCGCTCGCCGCCAATCAATACGCGCAGGCGCAGTCGGCCGCACCTCAGGCCGCAAATCCGCCAGGCATCTTGCAGGATGGTCCTCTCCAGGGCATGACCGGTATGGATCATTCGCAGATGGACCATTCGAAGATGAACCAGTCCAAGCCGCGGCAGTCCAAGGCCAGGAAGCCCGCAGCAGGGCAGCCGGCGAAGGACCAGTCGAGCATGGGCCACTCCGGAATGGACCACTCGCAGATGAAGATGCCGGTCCCTGCACAGGCGCCGCCAGCACCGATGTCGCAGCAGCAGAAGCAGACGATGCAGGGCATGGACCACTCGCAGATGAACCACTCGATGCCGCAGCAGCTCGATTCAACCACGCCCACCGGCGAACAGCCGGCGAAGGATCAGTCGGGCATGGATCACTCGCAAATGACGATGCCCCCGTCGGCGCAAACCTCGTCGGGGGCGGCGGCGCAGCAAGCGATGACGCATGGCACTGCGGGCTCGATGGGCTCGATGCAGATGGGCTCGATGCAGATGGGGCCGATGCAGGGAGGTAAAGCGCCTGCCGACGCACGCGACCCGAACGCCTACGGCGAAGGAACGCGTAACGCCAACCTGCCCGGCAACGAGATGATGGACGACATGCCCTTCGGGCGCGTGCTGATCGACAACGCCGAACTGTCGCGCGGGGACGGCGAGCATGGCCAGAATCTCGACGCTGAAGCCTGGTACGGTGGGGACTACAACAAAGTGTGGCTGAAGGCCGAGGGCGAGCGTACGGGTGGCCGGCTCGAGTCCTTGCGCACCGAGGCCCTTTGGGATCACGCCTTTGCCCCCTTCTGGAGCACGCAGCTCGGCGTACGCCACGATACGGGCGGGGGAGAGTCCCGCAACTGGTTTGCTGCCGGCGTGCGCGGCCTGGCACCGTACTGGTTCGACGTGGAGGCAACTGCCTACGCGCGGCCTGGAGGCGAATTTGCTGCCCGGTTCGACGCCCGTTACGAATTGCTGTTCACGCAACGGCTCATCCTCGAGCCTCAGCTCGAGGGCAATTTGTACAGCCGTGCCGATCCAGGTCGCGGAACGGGGACCGGCCTGTCCGACATCGAGTTCGGCCTGCGCCTGCGGTACGAGATCAGGCGCCAGTTCGCGCCCTACGTCGGCGTCACATGGAACCGCAGGGTCGGCAGCACCGCCGACCTGGCAAGAGCACGCGGCGAGGACGCTACGACGTTCCGTGCTGTTGCCGGATTACGCATCTGGTATTGACCGATTTACGAAAGAGATCGAGAGCGACAGGCCAGGGCGCGTCCGGAGGCGCGCCTGTGGTGATGCCGCCGATGTACCTGAAAGGGCATTGTTCATTCAATTCATTTCGACAAAGGAGCAACATCATGCATAACCAACAATTCGAATCCTGTATCGCCGCGTGCAACGACTGTGCCGACGCCTGCGACATGTGTGCGTCGGCCTGCCTGCAGGAGGACGACGTCAAGATGATGGCCCGCTGCATTGCGCTGGACATCGATTGTGCGCAGATCTGCCGGGTCGCTGCTGCGGTCATGGCTCGTGGAGGCCCGGCGGCAAATGTGATTTGCCAGGCCTGCGCCGCGATCTGCGATATGTGCGCGGACGAGTGCGCCAAGCACTCAATGCAGCACTGCCAGGATTGCGCCGCTGCTTGCCGCCGCTGCGCCGAGGAGTGCCGCCGGATGGGTTCGATGGGCGCGAACGCCTGATTCAAGGAACCATTGGCATGGCAACAGGGCCGCGAGGTGCTCTCCGGTAGAGTTACAGCGTGGCCCTGTCCCGGTTAGCTGGGAAGCAATGGGACGGCGGCTTCACGCAGTCGATTCTCAGAGAAGCTGTCTGCTGTTCCCCGCAGCTGCCCGCGCTTTCGAGGACCTCTGTCCTGGTCCTTTTCGAAGCTCCCTGCGCGCGAAGGTGCACGCTGTAATGAGGCTGTCATCCCGATGTAATAATCGAGTCATCCTGCTGCCATGTTTCTCTTGCGTGTGGCCGCTAAAATACGCCTGGCCTAAATAGTGTTACGGGGTGAACATGCGTCTATTAGTTGTCGAGGATGAGCCTAAAGCAGGTGATTATCTTCAGAAGGGATTGAGCGAATCGGGCTTCGTTGTCGACCTGGTCCGGAGCGGAACAGAAGGACTCGCTGCGGCCACTGCCATGCATTACGATCTGATTGTGCTGGACGTCATGCTCCCTGGACTTGACGGATGGCAGGTCGTTAGTGCGCTGAGGAAGAGCGTCGATACGCCGGTTCTGTTCCTGACCGCACGGGACGCGCTCGCTGATCGTATCAAGGGGCTCGAGCTGGGCGCGGACGACTATCTCGTCAAACCGTTTGCTTTTGCTGAACTACTCATCCGGATCAAGACGCTGCTGCGGCGTGGGCCCATACGTGAACTCGAAGTCCTACAGATTGCCGACCTCGAGATCGATGTACCGAAACATCGCGTAATCCGGATGGGAAACCGAATCGATCTCACCGCAAAGGAGTTCGCCTTGCTGCACCTGCTGGCCCAGCGCGCGGGACAGGTGCTGTCGCGTTCGGCCATCGCTTCGCAGGTTTGGGACATGAACTTCGACAGTGAAACCAACGTCGTCGACGTCGCGATCCGGCGGCTTCGCGCAAAAATCGACGACCCGTATAGCGCGAAGCTCATCCATACGGTGCGCAGCATGGGCTATGTACTGGAAGACCGGGGATGAGTGTCTGGAAGCGTTCCCTTACGATGCAACTCGGGGCGCTGTTCGCGGCGATTGCTGTCGTGGTATTCGCTGCCGTCGGTATTGTCCTGTACCAGGCGCTGGCGCGCCAGCTGCAAGAGCGTGACGATGCCGACCTGGTTGACAGGATTTCGTTGATACGCCACCTGCTCGACGAAACCGCGACGGTGACTGACGTGGGCAAGACTCCCCACCAGTTCCTGGACGCTGTCGACATCCATGGGGGCTACCTTCTTGTGATCGAAACGATCGATGGGCAGCCTCTGCTGCGCAATGTCGGGCAGAGGAACTTTACGGTCCCGGCTAAAGCCGTCGCTACAACGCGTGCGCCGGCTGCAAATGATGTGATTGGCGAAAACGAGGTCGGAGGCGGAGGGCTGAGGATATTGACGGCGCTGGGCGAGGCTGCTGACGGGAGTGTGGTGCGCATCGTTCTGGCCAGGACGCCTTATGACCGCTCCGCGCTGCTCGCAGCATATCGCCTGAAAGTGATGGCCGCGGTGATCGGGGGAGCCATTCTTACCGCGTTGATGGGTTTTCTGCTGGTAAAGCGCGGTCTGCGGCAGGTATGGCGACTGGCTGACCAGGCCAGAAACGTGACGGCGAATAACCTCGCCGTGAGGCTCGACGCGGCGAGCGCCCCAAATGAGTTGCTCGTGCTGGCTGATGCCTTTAACGCCGTTCTTGACCGTCTCCAAAAAAGCTTCGAACACCTGTCGCAGTTTTCTGCCGATCTGGCACACGACATGCGCACACCGCTCAACAACCTGATGGTGCAAACGCAGGTTGCACTGTCCCAGCCGCGGTCGAACGAGGAATACCAGAACCTGCTGTCATCGAATCATGAAGAGTTCGAGCGCCTGGCGCGCATGGTGGAGAGCATGCTCTTCCTGGCGCGGGCGGACCACGAAGAAATATCGCTGAGCACCGATCTGCTCGATGCGAACAAGGCGCTCGAGCAGATCGCGGAGTATTTCGAGGCCCCAGCGGCGGAAGCGGGGATCGGTATCGAAGTCCGAGCGAGCGGCACCGTCCTTGCAGACCTGCACCTGCTGCGGCGCGCGGTGAACAATCTTGTCGCTAATGCGGTCCGGTACACGCCCAAAGGCGGCACGATCCGGCTCGAAGCCTCCGCAGCGGACGGCGGGATACGCATAGCGGTCATTAATCCCGGCGTCGGCATCAGCGCCGCCGACCTGCCACGGCTGTTCGACCGGTTTTACCGGGCTGACAGTTCGCGCTCGAGTGCAGCCAGGTCGGCAGGCCTGGGACTGGCGATCGTTCGGTCCATCATGACGCTCCACCGGGGCCGGGTCAGTGCAAGCAGCGAGCAAGGGTTGACCCGTTTCGAACTGTTTTTCCCTGATCGCCGGACGGAAACTTAAATTGCCCTGCACACGCTGATGTTTCGACCCGATAGCTCAAGTTCGATGCTGCTATACGTCGCGGATATCGGCTCGTGCATAGAGTCCTGCCGGGCTGATCCTGACTCGTTATTAGACAAGTACCACACTTTGGTATTCCGGCAGCTACCGATACGGCGCCAATGCCATTGCCCCCTTGACCACTCCATCCGGTTGGCCCTCGTTGTAATGCGAATGTAATGTTTGGGTAATTTACCCGTATGACGGGCTCCCTATAATAGCTTCATGAAAATTTATATGCCTGCAGCAAGGCATGTAGCGAAGGAGCGATGGGGTGCCACGTCCGCACCCCATCCGGTAGACCATCAACCAAGGAGTAACAAGATGAAAGCATTCCAATCGATCATGATTGCATCGGCATTCGCGGCATCAGTACTTGCAAGCCCGTTTGCGTCGGCCCACGCCAGCTTGAAGGCCTCGGATCCTCTCGCAGGCAGCACTGTCGCGACCGCACCGAAACAGATCTCGCTGACCTTCAACGAGAAAATCGAGCAGGCCTTCAGCACTGTCAGCCTCAACGACAGTACGGGCAAAGCCGTGACCACCGCCAAGGCCACGGTGGATGCCGATAATCCGGCCGTCCTGCGTCTTGAGACCCCGACGCTGGCTGCCGGCGCCTACACCGTCAAGTGGGCAGTAGCGGGCCACGATGGGCATCGTCGCACCGGCCAGTTCTCGTTCACGGTGAAGTAATTGGATCGCGTTGCGCTGCTGCAGGTGACCTCAGCCTGGCTGGTCGACTTCGGCTTTGCCTGGCTGGTCGGTTCCTGGTTTGGGCGCCGCTGGCTTCAAGCCGCGAACGTACCCCCGGCGAGCTACCAGGAGGTCTTGCGTCAGCTCGACCTTGCGGCAGCGGGATTGGTAGTGGCATCGAGCGCGGCTGCATTCTGGGCTGCTACCGCCGTCATGGGCGGATTCCAGCTGGCTGAAGCAGGTCCAATGCTCTGGACAATGCTTGCCACGACCTCGCTCGGGCACGCCGGGGCTGTTGGCCTGGCGGCGATCGCGCTACTGCTTCTGTGTCGGCTCATCGATCGTTCCGGTCGCGCTGCGGATGGGGCAGTCTTGTTGCTGCTTGGCGTGTTCACTGTTACCCGGGCCTCGATGGGGCATGCGGGCGAGGAGGGGTTCTTGAGCATGCCGCTTGCCGCTGAAAGCATCCATCTGTTTGCGATCGCGCTCTGGGTCGGCATGGTGATGGTGTCGGGGTGGGTTGTCCTGGACCGCGTGAAGGTGGACAGAGCAAAGATGTCTGCCTATCTCGACGCAATGTCCAACGCGGCCATGGTCGCGGTGACGGCCATTGTCGCTACGGGTCTATACAGTGCCTGGCACCGTGTCGGGACTGCCGAGCACTTGGTCGGCACCGACTACGGCATTACGCTGTTGGTGAAAGTAATCTTGGTAGTGTTCGCTATCGCGCTGGGCGGCTATAACAAGTTCTTTGGTCTGCCGGCCGCCACCAACTCGGCTGAGGGCCAGCGCACCGTACGCTTCGTGTTGCGTCTGGAAGCCGTGGCGGTTCTCGGCGCGCTCGCCGCCGCCGCGTACCTCGTCTCGCAGCAGCCTCCAAGCGCGATGTGATTGTCGTGTGCCGACAGACGCTCGACCTGCCGATTACAGTCCGAATCACTTCAGTTGCAAAATTCGCCGGCCACGTCCGCAGTCAAGCGGCGTGGCCGTTTTTTTAGCCATCCAATCTGGGGGTGCACAGCTGGGGATACTGAACCGGCGGAGTGCTTGTTTTCTGTTCGTCTGTACCAAGGGGCAGTCACGTCGCGCTCTGTGCCACCACGCTTGGAAAATTAACAATGGGAATTGGCCATATCCTTCGTGACGTAATTTGAATGTAATGTCCGAGTAATTGAGCCGTTCCCTTTGCTACCTATAATTATTTCGTGGGCACGCTGTATTTAATCAGGAAACTCTAAGGAAACAAAAATGTTTTACTCTACAAAACGACTCGTAGCTTTTTTCTCCGCTGTAGCTCTTGCACCGGCCGTTTATGCACATGACGGCCCGCACGAGGAGATGAGCAAGCTCGGAATGACGGCGCCTATTGCCGCCGCAACACGCACGGTCACGATTGCTCCGCAGACACGGTATGTAAATGTGAATCAGGGGGACATCGTCAAGTTTGAAGTCGACGGGAAAGCCTTTGCATGGCAGTTCGACACGGAACGTCCCCAAGGTTGGCTTGATCTATCGCTGTTCGCTCCGAAAGGGACAAATACACATGCAGTACAAGTGTTTGTCGGGCCGAATCCGCTTTATCAGAACTGATACACACAAGGCCAACGCCGGGAACCCGGGCGTCCCACCCGTGCACCCGGCAGTTGGAAAACCACTTATCACTAATTAATTTTGTTTCTCCAAATCACGGATGTATTCCTTCATTTCTCCAATTTCTTTTTTCTGAGCGGCGATGATCCCATCAGCGAGTTTGCGAACTCGCGGGTCAGTAATGTTCGCGCGCTCGCTGGTCAGGATGGCAATCGAGTGGTGGGGGATCATGGCGCGCATATAGGCTCGATCGTCCACCGTCGCTTGGCTGCGGACTAACCACAGTGATATAAGAAATACCGCGACGCTTGCCACAAGGATTCCAATGTTGGTCCCTTTGTTCGGATACATCTTCCACATGAACGCGAGCATCACAATCGCCATCGTGGCACCCATGATGAGTGCCATGAAAGCCCTTGTTTCGCTGAAAAAAATATGATCCACTGCATAGGTATTCAGATACATAAGTCCGAACATAATCGCGGTTCCAACAACGATCATTTTTGCGAATGTCGTGTACTTCATTGCTGCCATTGCGTGGTCTTGATGATGCGCGTGTGATTCTTTCATGTCTTTCTCCTTTTTGAGTTTATCGATCTGAGCGGCGCCGGATGACATCGTCGGCGTCATCACAGCCCGTATTTCGAAGCGAGTCTTCGGGAGTAATACTCCTCAAACTTCGTTTTCGTGGCCGGCACGGGAGCCGCATTCGCACAGCAACCGACTTATTCGTTGCCAGCCAATCCAGGCGACATTGAACACGAGCGGAAGCACAATCGGCCGCGTCTTGCATTAGCATTAATGGCGGAGAACAGTGAGCAGTTGGCACAGCCAGCTCACGGTTAGCCGACGGATGGGATGGGTGACTTACACGCGCGGCGGCCGCTCGATACGGGACGGAATCCAACCCGTAAACGAAGAGATCGTGGGAACGGTATCGTTCACAAAATGGGCACTCAGGGAAAAGGGAATTGCGAACGGTGGGGGTGCTGACACGCCTGTGCAACAGGAACTGCAGATTCGGCAGGACGAGTGCTTCTGATGCGCCCCATGTTCACAAGGCATATTCTGGTGAGTGACAGGGGAGCTGGCAAGCTCCGCCACATGGAGGGTCATCATCTCGGACTCATCGCCGTGAGCTATCGTTCCCGGATATGGAATGACGGTAACTCCGTGCTCCATCGTGCATGCCGATATAACCGAGGCAGCGATGCCTTGCACGGGCAGAGACGCGATCAGTATCCAAAACATGAGGAGTCGAACAAATGGGCGCATGCTAGATAATTTAGCACATGCAAAATTGATGGTTCGCACGATACTGCTGCGTCAACAACCGAGTCGAGGTCGCATTCTTGGCCTATGGGAAGCTGGCCCGCAAGTTGAATCAAGTGTTACGGACCGTGCCAGCTTCCAGATTCCTTCATTACGAAACGCACCGGTGAAACTCACCTATCGTGCGCTTGCGCACGGAAAGAATGAAGGAGGCGCCGTCAAAATAGTATCGTCAAGCCTTGCACAAAATTCAGAAGACGCATCTCGTGCCGTCCATGAGCTCGATGACGGCGCCAAGGATCGCAGATGCGAATGCGCCTCGCTGCCGACGCCCGATGGCCATCACCTTAACGCCTGGTCCCCGAGAATGCTCCCCCGTGATGAAGTAAATGGAAACAGAAAGAGCGAATGAAACCGATCACCAAACACATCCTGGGGACGACCGCAGTCCTACTTGCAGGCGGCGCTCTGATTTTTGCCCTGTTCGCGCATTTTGGCGTGTACAACTTCGGCGCCGACGCGCAACATTCCGCACCAGTCTATTCGTTGCTCGACTATATGCGCGAACGCTCGATCGAGGTACGCGCGCAAAGTATCAAAGTACCTGTCCTTCAGGACCCTGGCCGGACAGTCAAGGGCGCGGGAAACTATAACGCCATGTGTGCGCAATGCCATTTGGCCCCGGGTATGGCAGAGACCGAGCTGAGCAGGGGTCTATATCCGGCCCCCCCAAACCTTTCGAAAGCCCGCGTTGAACCAGGACACGCGTTTTGGGCGGTCAAGCATGGGATAAAAACATCCGGTATGCCGGCTTGGGGCAAAAGCATGAACGACGAAGAAATCTGGAATATGGTCGGGTTCCTGCAGCAACTGCCGGATCTCGATGCCCAAGGGTATCGCGCTATGGTTGCCAAGAGCTCTGGACATTCCCATGCCGGTGCAGGCGCGGGTCATGACGAAGGCAGATCGGGCGAAGACGCGCACGCTGGAGAGGGGCATGCCGAAGGGGAGGGCGAACATCCAGGCGGCATGCCAGACATGGACCATGCGACGTCCCCCAAGCCAGCGCCCGAAGCTGAGCACGCACACTGAGCCACGTCCCGAAGTACGGGACGTGTACGGAACAAGCCAGACTGACTGCAACGGATCGACTTAGCTCGTCAGCGGGGTCGAAATTGCCAACACGCCTTTCGCGCCGTGGCCGAAACGCGCTATCGCGTCGCGATGCTTGGCCAGCTCTCCATAACTGATGTAGCGCACGTCGAGTCCGCTGACCCGGGAAAAGGCCGGACGAGCGAACTGGTTGCGGACATCCTGCTCGCGTGCGTCCGGGGCAATCAGGAAGAACGTCGATCCGTCGTGTTCCGGAACCCCAAGGGCGAGATCGAGCATCCGGACGATGCCGGAGTAAATGCTTGTACTGTGCTCGACTTCAAACGCCATCGCGATCTTTCCGCTTCCCGGATCCAACCAGAGAACGTCAATGAGTGCGATCGTGTCGCATGCCGGGCTCGAGCGAATGAACTGAGGAAGCTCAGTGAGACAATGGTCGCCGAGCTTGCCACCGGCGTATTCCCGCCCCTTGTCGTTATTTGCGATCCAGACCCGGTATCCGAGAGACGCGCCAAGATCTCGCAGCCATCCTTGGACCTGCGTATGACTCTGGTCGTTTTCCAACGCCGCCAGCCTTGCCTTCGTCGCAGCGGCGCTGTCCTGATGCACCTTTGCCAGGTCTGCTTTCCAGTCTACCGAGAGAGAGCTGCCGGCCTCCAGTGCGTAGCGCCCCGTCCCGATATCGAACAGCAAGCCTGCGACTGCGCCCAGGTCATTGGACAGCAGCTTGCGATGCGTCTCGTTGAATTCGATAACGCGCCGGCGCATCGCCAGATATTCACTCCAACGACCGAGTTTCACATTCGCACCAAACAATGCGTTGAAACCCTTGACGATCGCGGTATTGTTGGGAGGGACAATGGTGGGATGCAGGAAGTACAGCAGGTTGGCACACGCAGGACCCAGCCCTTTGATCTGCACACTGTCCAGAAGTTGAACAGCCTTGACGACGTCGTCTTCACGCTCGCAACACAAACAGGTGTCGAGAAATCGCCCGAAAGCGAGCTGATTGTTCCGGCTCTCGTAAATGTCGGGGATCCGTAGTTTTGGTTTCCACAGGAACGCATGATCGGCTCCTTTGAATATCTGGCGCTGTTCAGCAATCGAATGGACGACGGTTTCGAGCGATGAGCCCCGGTAGGCTACGCCAAAGGTATTCTCGCGTATTTCCTTTACAACGACCTGGAGGCCCCTCCGAATCGATCGGAAGTTCTTCAGGCGTTCGTCCCACATGAACCAGGTCTGGTAGGAACCGCCATTGTCTGCCCGCCATTGCTCGATTAACCGCTGCTGTTGGTGTACGGTTGGGGCACCTGTGTCGAGACTCAAAAATGACTCCGGTCGTTCGGTAAATAAAATACATTGTAACGCCGAGCAATGGAAAATGGGGCCGTCAGAGCCTGGACGGTATGGCGCACCGCTCGATTGCCATGAAAATGACATTCACCATTTGTGCGAAAAGCTGGGTAGTCCGCATGCCGCAGGAGCTTCGCTCTCTTGAACGTCCACTTTTTAAGCCAGGGCTGTGCCTTCTCCGCACCTCACTTGCGTTTCTTCCTGCGCCCCGAAGCGGTCCGGATTTCGCGCTGTGCTGGTTGCGAGGACTTGGCTGCTTTCAATATCCTGCGTCTGGTACGCCTTGTATAGACACTGTACACGACGAAACCAGTTACAACGATGGCCAAAATGCCGGCTGCCATGGCAAGCAGCTCCATAACGGAATCCGGAACAATAAGCGTTTCCACTGTTTACCTCTAATATGTTGTGGCGCGAACAGCTATTTTTGCACGCGCATTTCAACTGCGATATCCGTTGCAACGGTTAGCACCTTCTGTCGCCGGGGTAGCAGTAAGTGTTTCGCTGCGGTGGACTGAAAAACGGCCAGGCGTTCAACCCTGCGGGCCCTCACCAAATGTCGAGGAAATGCAAGCGTTCGCCGAACAGCACGCCAACTTCCAATGGCACCTGCTCTTGGTCCGAGGAACCAGCGCAACCTGGCATGTGCAGCGGGCTCGTACATGAAGCAGTGCGGAAAGGGCTGCTGCGCACCTAACCGGATATCGGTGCACTCGAGTTCTACGTGTGCGGTCCGCCGGGGATGCTGTCGGCTACCCGGACGATGCTGCATTCTCTCGGGGTGGACGACGCCAATGTAGCGTACGACGACTTCAAGATATAGGTGCGTCAGTGCCCGGGGCGCTCCCGATCGGTCCCGAGGGGCACGATCGGGGCATGGCCCGCTTTACTTTGCTTTTCGGGAGGACCAGTGCACA
>Ga0308160_10002819_pt1 | contig 20310 bp, 18 predicted proteins | sample PhyFR1_FD_201036 | JGI IMG/M metagenome (GOLD analysis project Ga0308160, IMG submission 201036) | Phyllosphere microbial communities from UC Gill Tract Community Farm, Albany, California, United States - DLSLF.R1 | ecosystem: Host-associated > Plants > Phyllosphere > Unclassified | place: USA...
GACTTTGAAGGTAGGATCGCCTGTTTTGATGATGTATGAGTTAATGTGGGTGTTCAAGAGCGAACCCGAGTGTACAGGTGAAGTGAGGAAGCCAGAAGCGAGCCGAGAAAGAAGTTCCCTTTCTTCAACTCTCCTTTCTTCAAACAACTCAAGCCGACACCTTGGAACTCATCAGAGTAGACTAGAATAGTACGAGATTCCTCAGGGGATACTCAATCGCGATCGGAACCAGCGAAGAGGGAGAGATTGGCACTGAATTAGTCAACACGATGGAGACCTCGAGTGCATCAGCGAAAGACGGTGGGGTCAATGTGAGCAGCTGTATCATATGTGTGACAGCGTCCGAGTAGACTCACCCTTCTTCAGAACGACAGGTATCATTCACCCACGATTCTCCCCCACTTCATTCACAACTCTCCCTCCTCTCCCTTCCCACCGAGATCCTCTGCAACATCCTCGACCAGATCCCACTCCAAAGGACCCTCGCCATCTGCTGTCGTCTCTGCAAAACCTTCTCTCCCCTCGCTCTTTCTCGACTATATCGCAATCTCGACCTTCGTTCGAGTACTCGAGGAACCGCATTACCTTCAGGTGCACCGACGATCCTTGATGACCGCTCGACCATGATCCTTCAGACGATTCGGGATTCCCAGTGCAATCTCGGCTCTTGTTCAACGAAACTCGATTTCGACCTTCGCTCGCATTTCGATGCAGCTCGAATTGGATCTACGCTCTCCTTGATCCTTCGAGAATGTCGAAATATCGTCGAATTGGAGCTTGGTCGAGGTGATAGAGGACACGGAATGCCATTCTCGGGTTTGACAGAGATGATTCGAGGCGGGAGGGAAGTTTGGGCAGCGGGATTGAAGGTATTGAGGATAGAGGAATGCGCCGGAAATGGTGCGAGTCTTGCAGGAGTACTCAACAAACTCCCGGACCTCGTCGAACTTCGCCTAGGACAATTTCTTCTCGAATCCGACGACCTCGACCAGTCGATTTCATCCCTTCGTCCATCATTCCGACTGCACACCTTTATCGCCAAGTATCGCATAACTCCTTTCGCACTCGCTTACTCGATCTCATCCTCCCCCCACTCTCTTCGTACTATCGACATTCCGATTAACGAAGTCAACAAATTCGATCTGTCCCTTTGCACTGCATTGACAAACGTGACCCTCTCTCTCTCCCTGACGACATTTCCAGCATCGACGAGTTCGACAACGACCCAAACATCCTATTTCTCGAACAAGAGATCGAACCTCCCTTCGCAATCCCCTGCCGCACTCGCCGCCCCTGCACTCCAGAAACTCGCCGACAACTTCAGTTTCACTCTCGAGAGCATCCCGTACCTCACTCATCTCGCCATCAAGGGTCACTGGGACGTGGGCGATCAACCGCTCGACGTCGTCCGTCACTCATCTCTCCTTTCGCATCTCCCTCCGACTGTCGGAATCCTCTCGGTCAAAACTGAGCTCAACGCGATTGCACTCGTCGAATGGATGGATTCGATGATGGAGGAGGATCTGAGGAAGTCGCGACTGAAGGTACTGAAACTTTGGCAAAAGACTTCGTTCTCGAGTATGAAGAGGGAGTTTCAGAGGGGAGTAAGGGAGAAGGTACAGGATAAGGTCATCGAGAAGGGGATCAAGGTGGAGTGGCACAAGTATGAGAAATGGTAGGGTATCGTAGCGGAAATGCGAAACACATTTATTTCTTCTCTCGCGAGTTTCGAGGACCCGCTGTCTGGTTCGTGGAGACGTATTCAGCGTCGCTTCACTCAGCTGTTGTAGCATTCGCTTCGCTGCGACAGTCCACGATGGCTCTTAAGGTCTGGTTGAGCTCTTCGCATGCTTCGGACTTCGAAGTCTCAGTCAAATGAGCGGCAAGCCTCATTCGTGGAATCGAAAGCTTACGAAGCCACTTAGAGAGCTCTTCGGCGTGCTTAACAAGCAGCACACACGACACGCGGAGGCAGCGGCGGAGATACAGTTCGAGCCCCTTTTGAACAAAACGGCGCTCCTAATTTAACTTTTCCTCCTCTGCGATTCACTCGAGCGACGACGTACGACAGCCTACAGTCTATCACAATCACAGTTACATCGCTACTATGGCACACGACTCGCCTAAACAAGCTCTCGATGCCCAAAACGCTCATTCAACTTCAACTTCAACATCTCTCTTGCCCGAGATCACTCAGCGACCGTCTCTCACTCCGTCTGTGACCTCTTCCGAAGTTGTTAAGGAGGGGATTGATTGCGAAGGAGAAGTCGGCGAAGGAGGGAAGGAGAACAAAGGGATTTCAGCGATCGACGACGACGAAAAGTACTTGACGGGCAGTACGTCGACAGTTCCTCTCTCTGTATCCACCAAGTCGTCGAATGGACGCTATCCGAGGAAGTTACGACTCCGTACTGACTCTGACCCCACTTCGTACTTTTTTCTCTTCTTCTTGCAGAACGCCTCGTCGTCGTATTCATCGCTATGCTACTCTCAGTCCTGCTCGTTGCGCTTGATCAGACTATCCTCAGTCCGGCTCTTCCGATCATCGCTTCCAAGTAAATTTCCCCTTCTCTCAGCGAAGCCTGGAGATTGACGGTTTACAGTTCTCCAGGTTCAACGCCCTTGAACAGCTCTCCTGGATCGCTTCGGCGTACTTCCTCACTCAGGTGTGTCTCGTCTCGCTGTCGTGATCGATGTGCGCTCCACTGACTGCCCCTCGCTGCGCTCAGACGGCTTTTCTTCTCCTCTATGGCCAAATTTTGACGCTCTTCGATCGAAGATGGACCTTCATCGCGGCGATCGCCATCTTCGAGATCGGATCTTTACTCTGTGGGGCCGCTCCTAACGTCAATGTCCTCATCTTCGCTCGCGCTTTCGCTGGTTGTGGAGCTGCCGGGATTTTCGTTTCAGTCCTGTCAATCATCGCAACAACGACGAGGCTCGAAGATCGTCCCAAGCTTCTCGTGCGTGTTCCTATCTCCCTTGTTGAGCTAGAGGAGACTAAACCAAGGACGTTGTCTTCTGTAGGGTCTTTTCGGTGCCGTCTTTGGAATCTCTTCGGTCATCGGACCCTTGCTAGGTAAGCATGCAATCGTCAGCCCCTGATGCTCTCTTATACTACTGATCTCTACGGTACCCAAACAGGTGGAGCGTTCACCGATCACGTTTCATGGCGTTGGTGCTTCGTAAGTCGAATCTCCTCCGTTGAGTTGATTTCGACCAAGAGCTGACTTGCTCGTACTGCTGAACAGTACATCAACTTACCCGTCGGAGCGATCACAGTCGCAGCAATCCTCTTCATCGTGAGCTTCAGTTTCGAGATCGCCTCGAACCCGCTCCTTTCCTCGAGAGGTCAACGACACTGAGCGATCTCTCTCCCGCAGCTCGGCCCTCAACCTGCACCTCCGATCGAAGATCACGTCGCCGACTTTGTCGAACGAAAGTTCCGTCGCTGGACTTTCGGACGATGGGTCCCAGCTCGCGGTTCAATCGCTTTCAAAACTTTCGCACTCGATTACATCGGGATGGCACTCTTGATCGGTACCATCACATGTCTCGTCCTCGCTTTACAATGGGGCGGCGAGAAGTATAGCTGGAGCTCGCCCACGATCGGAGGAATCTTTGGCTGTTTCGCCGCTCTCGTTCTTCTCTTCGTCGGTTGGGAGTGGAAACTCGCTGGACCTACAAGTATCCTACCTCTAGGTCTCTTCAAGAGTCGGACTCAGGTTGGAGCTACTATGTCTGCCTTCTTCTGCATGTTCTGCTTGATGTTGGGAACGGTTCGTCGAGCGACTTCTTTTCGTTTGTTCCTATTCAACGGCACGGTCACTGATAGCTCTCCTTGCTCCGACAGTACTATCTACCGATCTGGTTTCAAGCGACGGGAGGGTCCTCAGTAAGCCAAATTCCGCTAACTACCTACAATTCCGGCAAACTCATGATTCGTTCTACTCAACAGGCTACTCGTTCTGGGATCCAGATCTTGCCATTCATGTTGGCGATTGTTCTCTTCGCCGGCGTCTCCGGTGGAGTCGTCAGTGCGACAGGTCGCTACTGGCACGTCCTCGTTTTCGGACCTTTCCTCATCTGCATCGGAGGTGGACTCCTGTACACTGTCAGCGAGAGCAGTGTAAGCTCACCATCTTGGTATCCTCGTCGCTCAACATTATCATAACTAACGATCGTTGCTTCGCAGACATACGCTCGTCTCGCAGGCTACCAAATCCTTCTCGGTGTCGGAATCGGTTGCGTCCTTCAGAACACGATCATCGCAGTGCAAGCAGACTGTGAAGACGAGAAACAGATCCCTCAAAGAACCGGAGTTGTCACGTTCGGTCAACTTATCGGTGAGTCGAAGCTGGCTCGAATTTGCGAAGTCAGCTGAACTGTCGTTTCGCTACGACAACATAGGTGCTACTATCGGTATTGCTATCGCCTCTTCAATCTTCGGTAATCGTCTGGTCGAAGGATTGAAAGAATTTGCTCCCGACGCTCCTTTCGAAGTTCGCAACAATGTCGAGGCAAGTTCCGCTTTCTCCCTTCTAGTTCGGTCAGTTCGACATAGCTCATCATTATACTTGCTTGGAGCGATACAGTTGATCAAGACCCTCTCGGCAGAGATTCAAGTTGGCGTCAAGCATGCCTACGTCCTCGCTTTGAACAGAGTCTACGTGATAACGGTCGCTGCAGGTAAGCTTCTCCTCTTGAGCGTCTCTAGAATGAACCGTATGCTGACGACCGAGCGACGCACAGGCGGTCTCGCTTCGCTTTCAGCTCTTCTCATTCGCAACATCTCGATTAAAGGCAAAACGGTCATGGCTGGAGGAGCCTAATCGACCTCGGCCACCGAGGCTGTACGCCATACCGTCGCGCTTCATTGCTTACATTCTCCGGTTGTTCTTTTCGTCGTTAGTCGTGGTCTTTCTGTCGGAATGTCTCCTTTTCTCGGGTTTAGACTGTGTTACCTTTTTAGTGCTTGATATCCTTTAGCATGCCTTTCCCCCTTACGCTGTTCTCTAATACTCAATGTCAACAGAGTCAGATAACAGCAAGAGAGAAGGAGACAGTCAGTTCTATTTCCGCTTGCAAAAGTTGAAAAAGTGTACCTTTCTCTTTCGAGTCTTCTAATTTTCATCGCCTCTTCCCTTCTCTGTCTCTCAATGGGGATCTGCTTTGAAAGGGACCACGTTGGTAACTCGTTTCCGATTGAATTCTTAAAATAGCGAGAGGGAGGAAAGAGTTCGAGATTTCAGGTACGAACGGAGATCTCTCCCTTGTTCCCTTTCCCGCTCAAACTCGACACACACCTCTTCTCTTCTCTTCTCTTCTCTCATTCTCTACTCTACTCTACTCTACTTTACAATCGACCAACTCAAGAAGAACGATGCAACACTCTTTAGTTCTCACTAGAAGGGATCAAGTCGACAATTTTGGTCAAGTTCAAACAACATTCTATCGAGACGATTCGGAATCTCCTATCTACTTTGCTTCGAGCCGTTACTCTTCTATCGTCGAAGGTCATGTCTCTACTCTCTACAGTCGCAATGTGAGCCTCTATCGTGATTCGGTTACAGAATGGTTGGGCTGATTTCGTTCGGAATCTCCGCTTCTTCTCTCTCTCTTTCCAGATTGAAGTAGGGAACGTCTCTCTCGATTACATTCAACCTGTCAACAGTCGCAAGTTCAAAGCATCAAACTTTTACAGTCGACCCAACTTTTTCAGCGAGTGAGTTCTCTATTACGCTCTTCTCCTACTTTCGCTCTCTTCCTCGAAGCTGATTCATTTCGAGTGCACAGAAAGCTAGTTTGGAAAACGATGGAAGGTCAACGAGTGAGGTGGAAATCGGATGAGACTGGTTCTCTCACAGTCAGTCTCCTTTCTGATCGAATCCCTTTCGTGAACTTCCGCTGACTTACACTCGACTGATAGCTCGTCGATCACAAGACGAAACAATCTCTCGTCACTGCCGAAACTACAACTGTGAACGAGAAATCAAAGTAAGCCAACTTCAGATTCTCTCGCAAGAATCGATACTGACTCTCGCTTCTCTAGAACCACTCTAACTATTCACCCTTCTCTCGTTCCTTCTCAATACCTTCCTCAATACTCTCAACAACGTCGACCTTTCATTCCCCTCTCTTCCCCTTCCTCTCTTTCTTCCTCAAGCGATTCCTCTTCACCTCCTTCGAAACTTCATCGTTCGAACCGAGCTTCTTACTTCTCGGCTGTTCCTCCTCCCATTCAAACTACCAACGACAAAAAGAGTTCTACTACGACGACTCTCGACTTGCTCATCCTTTCTCTCCTTCACCAAGATTACCTTCGACTCGAGAAATATCGTCAAACTCAAGAAGAAGCAGACGAACGCTCAAACGAATGGGATCCCTGGTAGTTTACTCAGAGTTCTTTCATTGCTTGATGTATATAATAGAAAGCTGGTCCTTGATGGATCAGCTAAGGAATCGGTTTGTAGACTAGCAGTCAGATTCTGGATTTTTCGTTCGCTTTTTTGTGTTGTTCGTTTTTTCATTGCTCACAATAGACACTTGCTTTCCGTTTCTTACTCGGTTTCTTCGTCGTTACTCTGCTCTCCCACGAGATTGTATGAGTCTGCTCAGAGAAGGGAAGCTATACACCGCCTTCCTATTCATCGAGCAAGCAGTTCGCAACGGAGTCTTCGATCTCTGGAGTTCTGCGACGGTTACCAAGGCTCTCTCACATCCCGACTACTGTAGATCTTCCAAGGCGGAAGTTGACAATGAAGCAGTAGGCTCAAGGAGCAGAACAAGATGAAACGGTAATAGGAAAAAACGGTGTCGAGAAAAGTCTCTCGATCACGGTTTCTAAGCCCAAAGTCTCCAAGTCTCCTAACTCTTCGACACGTTTGTGAGAGTGTGCGACAAATGTCCTAACAGTCTGGCTTCTTTGATCCCCTGTTCTCCTTTCTTCCACAAATCTCGCCTCGTTTCGAGTCTACTCCTTAAACATTTCCACCATTCTCGTAGAATCCCCAATCCCCTGCGCTGTGCGCGCAGGCAAGCATCGTCGAGCAGTATCTACAACCACCATCAAGATCAATCTGGCTCCATCGGGAATGGCCGTTGCTGCGGCAGAATGCGAAAAGTCAATCTTGCAGAAACGTCGATTGAGCCCTCAAGAGCTTCGGTACGCTCCAGTTCTGACTATAGTTGGGATCAAGATTCAGTGTCCACTCGAAGTGAGTCTTTGACTTTTCCGAGGTCGAGCAGAAGAATTGACCCACCCCTTTTCCATCAGTATTTCATCCCGCTCGGTAAGCTGGTCGATGCAGGGGTACTCATTCGGGATCGAATGGACGCAGTGTATGTCGAGATCCCATCGAGCTCCAGTCGTGAGCAAGTTGACTTACTTTGAGAGCAGAAATTTGGTGTTTCGAGATGAGGCGACTCGAAAGAAGGCATTCTGGACGCTCGAAGGGAAACCTGCAAGAAAGTTCCTTGACGAGTTTGCTCAGTACGATATGTACTATGTAGCTGTATGTTCAGTATCCCCCTGATATCCGATCGAGGTGAACCAGAACTCACGATAGATCCATCTCGAATAGTGGAGACCGACAGCAGACATCGCCTTCTTCCAACTTGAGCCACTCGATCAACCCGTATTTGATGAGAAGCGACGAATCTACCTCCAAGACGAGTTCAAACCGCTCGGATGGGATTTCGGTCCGACTGGTAGTATCGAACTACCTCCTCCTCCTTCGGTCGTCGAACATGATCCGACTCTAATGGAGATAACATCGATCAGTGCCTTCTTCGCAAGTAAGCTACACAGCTCGCTTCGTAGTCGCTGAAGCTGAAGGGAGTGCGAGATACTGACAGTTTGCGAAATCGTTTCGTAACCAGATTGTCAACCTCCTCGAACACCACTCGTTTGTCCCGCTTGTCGACGACTCTACACCTACATACCAGGTTGATCTCTATCAGAGATGATCCACGTAACTCCCACTGTCACCCCCCTTCAAGTCTTTCAAGTGTCCTTCATCCTTCTTCGTCGTTTTGGGTTTAGGGATCGCCTGTCTCCTTGGGTTCGTCGAGTCACCGGTCGTCTTTGTTGTACTCTGTTGTAGCTATCAGCATCCTTCTTGCATCTGTCCGCAATTGCCGTCGGAGCAAGAAAACGAGCGAGAAGAGAGACAGGGAGAGGGCGAAATTGACGGCACAGGAGCGATCGAGACCAAGCTAGCTTTCAACGTCGGGAGAGGAACGAGTCTTCCAGAGTGCTGCAGATCACAAGCGAGGAATCGAGTGAATGGTACAGGAGAGAGAAGCGAGATGAACTTGTCCTCCTGATTTACACCTTTCAACGCCAACACCGACGCCAGACTGCCTCGCGACTATTCTGATCACTCTTTACGCTTACTCTATACCCCTACACATTTCAGATCGAGCGGAGAAGAGGATTGAATGGATCCATTAGCCAACCTTCAATTCACCACTTCGGGCGCACTCATTGAACTAGTAGACAGTCAGTCACCCTGCCTCTCATACTAGCTCGACTCGTACTCATGCTCTCTCCTCCTCAATCCCGATCAGAGAAAGTGTTGGTTCATTTGAGGGATGATCGGAAACTAGTCGGAGTATTGCGATCTTATGATCAATACGGTAAGCTCTACACTCCTTTATAAGCACACCAAAGAGCACTGCGCTGACCTCGCACCTCTCGCATCTTGAATTCCATCGCAATCAATTTCATTCGTTTCTCGCTCGTTTCAAGCCAACCTCGTCTTGACACAAACGGTTGAACAACTGTTTCACCCACCGACGAAAGCTTATGCGCAAACAGATCGAGGAGTGTTCATCGTACGAGGAGAGAATGTAGTGCTGTTAGGAGAGGTCGTAAGTTCTCTTCGACTCTCGCTTCCGTTGATCTCAGGCTGACCCTCGGCTCGATACCTTTATAGGACCTCGACCTGGAAGATGCACCATTAGCGAAACTCAATCTGGTGCCGTGGAATTCGCTCTCGGCTTTACTGGCGTCGGAGAAGAAGAAAGGATCGTCGGAAAAGAGAGTGACGGAGAAAGTACTGTTTGAACGGCAAGGGTTCGGAGAAGAAGGAGGAGAAGGGGATGCTTACTAGTCGGAGTCTTGGTTCAGCGCGAGAAAGGAAGAGGAGAAGCAGGAAACGGGAGCGGATCAATCTCCGCTCGTTCGGAAGGAGCCAGAGGGGGAGAGTAGAGAAAGGTCTTTATTCATTCAACAGACCAAAGTGAAAACAGAGAACAGCTGTGAACCCTTGAAGTAGAAGTTAGGGCTATCATACAGTTGTCGATCAACGTGAAAAAGCAAAATGTCGTAAACATCGTTCGCGTCTGGCATCAGTGGCTCACTTGAGCAGGGAACTTTCGTCGCTGGCCTAACCGAGTCGTGTCAGTATGAGGTAACAGAGAGAGCAATCATATAGCGTGTTTGCGCGACGTTGCCGTCGAAGATGCTTTTCGAATCCTTCGTTGCAGGTCGAGTCTCGATCAACAAGCTCATTCCGGCCCTGCTTTGCCTCGGCATAGCGAGCATGATTCGAAGTGTAAAAAGGTTTACGAAGCATGAAAATGGAGAAGATGCGAGCAGAACGATCAGGAGCAGAGAAAGTGACAGTGAAAGTCAAAGTGAAGAATCAGCAACAAGAAGGCCGGAACGACGAAGCAAGCGAGAGAATTAGTTCTGAAATTGAAGCGCGAAGAGCGAAGAGTGAGAAGAAGGGAGAGAGGCGAAGGAAAGAAAGAAAATCGGAGCAGATAGGAGCTTGGGCGAGAGAGAGAGAGAGGGAAAATTTCTGGCGATTCCGACTTCCTCTCTTCTTTTTCCCTCACCCAAGGTCAATTTCTTTTGTAAGTTTCAACTGCTCTCACCCTCTGCACTCTTCCTCTGTATGGCTAGATACCATACAGCTGCTGTCCTCTGATCTCTGCTGTGAATTGACTGACGAATTCTTATCTCTTGTGTTTTTCTAGATTCAACAATGGCAAAGAAGTCGAAGACCCCGCAAGAGTTCTTTGCTGATTTCATGATGGGTGGTGTCTCGTGAGTTAGATACTTTATCGGTCGAGTCTAGGAGGAGCAAGAGTTGGGAGATCGAGGGAGGGAGAGAGAGGGGTTGGGACCTCCACGTCGATTTCTCCCTTTTAAACTCGAATCCTCCTCCTAGACTCGTACCGGTTATCTCTAGATGAACTTGGAACTCATCATTCTATCAATCCTCACAGCGCCGCGGTCGCCAAGACCGCTGCCGCCCCCATTGAGCGAATCAAGCGTCAGTCGAATAATTTCCCTTTCACTCCTTTCCAACTCTTCCCAACAGTCAACTAATGCTCTACTCGTCGATGATATATAGTCTTGGTTCAAAACCAGGGTGAGATGCTCAAGTCAGGACGTCTTGCTACCCCTTACAAGGGTATCGCCGACTGCGCTTCCCGCACCTACGCCGACGAGGGTATGGTCTCCTGTAAGTCCACTACAATCTCTCTCCTTTAACTTTACCCCAGATCGAACTCATCGTGATTATCTTTGTACAGTCTGGCGTGGAAACACCGCCAACGTCATCCGTTACTTCCCTACCCAAGCCCTCAACTTCGCCTTCAAGGATTACTACAAGTCGCTCTTCTCCTACACCCAAGCCAAGGACGGTTACGCTCTTTGGATGGCCGGTAACTTGGCTTCCGGAGGAGCTGCTGGTGCCACCTCCCTCCTCTTCGTCTACTCGCTCGATTACGCCCGTACTCGTCTCGCTGCCGACAACAAGGGTGCCGCCAAGGGTGGTAACGCTGGTGAACGTCAATTCAACGGTCTCTTAGATGTCTACAAGAAGACCCTCGCTTCCGATGGTGTCGCTGGTCTCTACCGTGGTTTCCTCCCCTCCGTTGTTGGTATCGTTGTCTACCGTGGTCTCTACTTCGGTACGCTCTCTCTCTTATTCTTTCACTCTTATGTCTGAGACTGACCCTTTCGCTTGATCGGTGTAGGTATGTACGATTCGCTTAAGCCCGTTGTTATGAAGGGATCCCTCGAGGGATCTTTCCTCGCCTCCTTCCTTCTCGGTTGGTATGTCTCAATCTTTCTCTACTCTTCCTACTCTCCGTGAGCCTGAAGAACTGATCACTTCCGATTTCGAATCAACAGGGGAGTCACCACCGGTGCCGGTATCGCTTCCTACCCTCTCGACACCATCCGTCGTCGTATGATGATGACCTCGGGAGAGAAGGTTCACTACAACGGTATGCTCGACGCTGGACGACAAATCGTCAAGGCCGAGGGTGTCGCTTCCCTCTTCAAGGGGTAAATTTCGAATTTCTCTCGTTTTCTTTCCCCTGCGACTCCTACTGACTCTCCCTTGCCTCCCCCCTTCATCAGAGCTGGTGCCAACATCCTCCGTGGTGTTGCCGGAGCAGGAGTCTGCAAGTCATCTCTCTCCTTGACTGCCGAGCAACTCGCAAGCTCATACTTTTCTTTCTTCTTTTCTCCCTACAGTGTCCATGTACGACAAGCTCCAAGAGCTCGTCTTCGGAAAGGTCTACTCTGGAGGATCTGGTTAAGCGGAGGCTTAAAGGATCGTCGTCGTTTATCTCTTCTTCTTTGCCTTGTCTACTTTTTAAAACTTGCATTTACGAACCCGTCTTTACGTCCCCGAGACGAGTTCACCCAAACACAGCTGTCCCTTGCTCTCACGATTGTGCTTGCCTGGTCGTGTTTCCGCTCTCGTCTTTATTGCGAGAGATTCTCTCTACTTTTGCGTTCTCTCCTCGAATCCATCTAACTCCTCATCCTCTCAACCTCACTGCAGGCGCTCTTATCTTGTCGCTTTGATACCCTCGATGCCTTCTCCAGTGAGAAGGAGTCCCGCCGACCGTCTCGCTCGCTAGTGTCGCAGAGTTTTCGTTTTCACTCTCGCTTCTTGTCCGAAATGCTGATGCCGCCATCTCAATCGATAAGATACTATTTACAACATGGATTCGATAGCTTTCGCCGCTATTCTCACTCCCAGCCCGACCTGTCTATCCTTCCTCTCAAACAATGCCTCATCGACGACATCGACCGCATCGTTTCGGATCCTCTTCAGTTCCGTCTCGAGTTGTTTCCGCAGTTGCAGACTCTGAGTCGTGATCAACACGTTCGCTTCGAGATCTCGAGTCGCCGAACGAGATCCATAGTTGGAGGACCCAATCAAGGTGAGATAGGGAGGGAGAGGGGTCAAGGATAGGAGGTAACGATCGAGATCGTTGGCGTCGGCCAGTGGAGATGCGTTGAGAGGTGTAGAGAATCGATTAGATAATGCTGGAGTCAACCAAATGCCTAAGGGGAATCATAAAGTCGAGTCAGCGTTTCGCTCCGAGCTGGCGAACGATGGAAGAGTGTTCGCTCACCTTTCGCATGGTACGTCCAACCTTGTTTCTTCCATTCCCTCATCTCTACTCCCAATTCAGTTTTCCGCCGTCTCCTAGCTTGTTCAACCACTTCTTCGTAGAATTGTTTCGAGAAATAAGTGTAAGCTGGTGGAATGTATTTCGACACTCCTTTCGATCCAAAGAACCCATTCGCCTATATCGTCGTCATACGAGTCAGCTCGAATCTCTGAATGATGAACAGAGGAGGGGACGTTACCTCTGGAGAAGCGGAAACAATCTGAATTTTCGCTTTACTACCCAACACCAACTTCTTGTACCCATCTCTCAAACCAAAGTAGCCTGACGTCCAATCGACCGTAGTCTCGCCTCCTCCAGGTGCGGTAGCCAAAGCGTTCGCAGTTTTGAAGATTTCCGGAACGACGAGATCTGTTTCGTGCGCGAGGGAGAAGGGAAACATCTGAATGACGGGCCGTAGTGTCGTATCGTATGGTGGAGGTGGGAAGGAAGGGTGATAAGACATGGCGGTTGAAGGAGGTTTCGAAGGCACTGGTGCGTTTGGAAAGGGCGGTAAAGGAGAAGCGAGGGATTGCCAAGATCGAGTAGTCCAGCTATTGATGAAGGTTTGATAAGATTCAAAGGCTGAATTGACGTAAGCTGGGATGAGACGTGGTTTGGAGAAAGGTGGGAAAGGGAATGGGTTCGAAGAGGGCCAAGTAATGTCGATTTTGGGATGAGGAGTTGTTGTATCGGACGCGAGGACCCGGAAGGAGTAGGAACAGGTGAGAGTGACGAGAGAGGAGAAGAAATCCGCTAGTGGAGGGTGATTCGCGAATTCAATGTAGCGATCTTGTCGATTTGTAAAGTAATCTCGACTGAGGTTGGCGCTAAGGGAATTCGACAAGTCATCAGTCCACCTTAGGATTCAGAGAAGAGATAGAGGGGTCGGCTCACCCAGACATGATCAGATCATCATCTACGCCGTAGATTTTCATATGTTGTAAACCCCAACCCTCGTTGAACCGTTTCGGCACGATCTTCTCCGTCCATCCATTGAGTGCAGGAGTATGAAACAGTCTCAAATCGACTTGATTGGGGAATGCAGCAGCGAGGGAAGCGAGTAACGAGGCGGAGGAAGGATTCGGATGTTCTCTTGTTGAGCGAAAGTAATCGACGAGGAAAGTAAGTTGGAGAGATGTGTTCTGCCGCAGTGCAGTATGTAAAGTCGAGACCTAGCGAGATAATCCCGAGCGTGAGTAGAGTACTTCGCGAAAGAATGAAAGAGCGAGGGAATCGCTTTACGAGTTCAGTCTCTTCTTTCCCTACATAAAGACTAGCTATAAATATCCGCCGTTTTGCTCCCCTAATCTTGTGCTGTATGGGAGTAACAAGGTATTCAGAATGAGTGAGAATCGATTGTTGAATGTGGAGAATTGTTTAACTAACGAGTAACCTCTGATAGAACTCCTGTGGTTCATACAGTACTTTGACACAGCTCTCTGCTCTAGTACGAAAGCATGGCAGAGGGGCCAGACTCGTTTCGAGGTCGCTGAACGCTGGATGAGAGAGATGATCCGGATGTGCCGAATTGCCAGATTTGTGACTGTAAGACCGGACTGTATTGAAGCAGATGCGTCGAGAAAGGTTCATTGAACCATTCCTGAGCATTACCGCCGAGCGAGATGTCGAAAGAGGTGAAAAGTTGAGTAACAGAAGGGAACGACTTTTTCCTAACATTCTCTCAGTTTTCGCATCGCAGTCGGTAGGGTCAACAGCGCAGAATATGGGCTAATTGACAACTACATGACACTACTTCTTCCCTTTCTTCTTCTTCCCTTTGTTATTCCCACCTGAATTCGCCGTTTTACTCGGAGTTCCTTTCACTTCATCTTGCTTCGTTTCAACCGCGGCACTCCCTTGAGTAAGCGCAACTTTCTCCTTCTTCTTCCCTCTCGCCTTCTCCTTCTTCTGTAGTAACTGATCCCTCATGCTAGGTCTCTGTCGCTTCGGAATCCAACGATCTTCGACTGGTAACTTGTCGGGATTGAAATGCTTCAAAGGTCGTTTCGATCGCGATTTCGGTACCTTGTCTTTCTCCAGTCCTTCAGTGGTTGATTGCTTGAGATTCGAAGTAGATGCGACGGGTCGAGAACGAGGTTGAGATGGGAGGACGAGGGTGAGAGGTCGGGATTCGAGGTCTTCGATCGAGGTCGAACCGGTTCGGTCTGTTGACGAGACGAGAGAAGGTACGGAGGATAGGAAAGATAGGTGTGTCGAGCAGATCTCGGAGTTGTGTTGTAAATCAGGTAGTTCGGGAGAATCCTGGAAGAACTCGATCACAGTTCAGTACACACGATGGAGAGTGCGAGACGATGAAGAGGATTCCTCACGGTCTCTGCGGTGCTTGCCAGATCATCGAAAGCATCTCTGCTCGCTTCGTAGTTTCCCAATCGGTAGTCCTGTAGAGTGTTCGACCTAGGATCAGCGATAACGAGAGAAACGATTGTAGGAGACAGACTCACGACTTGAGCGAGCACAACTTTCGCACCCCTATCCTCCTCGAAATCTAATTCATCTTGTTGCTCCGAGAATGCTTTCGCATCGTTCGCCCTGCCGGATTTGTAGAGGCAGTATGCTTTATCCAACGAAGTCGTTTGCTCGCTTTGAAGGGCTTGAGGGTATCTTTCGAGTGCAATGAATAGCTGTAGCTGAGTACTGAGTGCCAGTGCATCTTGTGAGTCCACCCGGAGGACTATACGAGGTGGGTACGAGTTAGGTGATTGAACTTGAGATGAAATTGAGAGGGAAGGAGAACTCACTTCGCTGACACGTTTTGAGCGCAGCGGGATACAGCGAGTGTTCAAGCTGATCGTGTAGAGTCCTGTAGAGCTTTTGCGTGTTCGACATTGGTGGAAGAGAAGCGTGGGAAGCGATTTGCATGAATTTCGCAACTTCAAATTTTCGTTCACTTTCTCATCTCGAATTTCGCATATGTATTAACACCGATAGCCAGCTGTACTCAGCCATATAGAGTCTCGTCGCCAACTGGTGAGAATAAAGGTTAATTTTCCCCCACCCCGCGACTCCATAATTTCATCGATTCGTCAAGAAAGTTGGCTTCCAGTTCCTCTCTCTCTTCTCACTCACTTTCAGCCAACAATACAATGGCGACAACATCTAGTAACGGAGCTCCCGCTCAACCTCAAAGCAAGTTTGCAGTCATTCAAGAAGATGAATAGTCCGTCATCATTTCCCCTTCTCCTTCTCTATCTTCCTCACGCACAGAGGCTGACCCCGTTCATTCCATGTGACAGCCTAGCTCCTTTCGAACAAGCTATTCAACATCGGTACGTCTCATCTTCTTGTCTTCTTCGTCTTTCTCGTTTGCTTCCCACTTTCGCATAAAATTCCCCCAACTGATTTCTCAATCCTCAACTGAATCGTTAGAACCGACAAATACAACGATTGGGTCGACACGATCAATACTCATGAAGGTGGTTTCGAAAAGTTCTCGAGGGGTTACGAGACTTATGGATTCATCGTCGAGAAGAATGGAGATGTAACTTATCGCGAATGGGCACCAAACGCAGAGTCTGCAAACCTCGTTGGTGACTTCAGTGAGTAACCGATGACCCAACCATCCCCCCTCTGCTCCTGCTTCGAGACTGACGCATTCCTGGAATTCCTTCGCAGACAACTGGAGTCGAGATGCTAACCCTATGAAGAAGAACGATTTCGGCGTCTTCGAGACCGTCATCCCTAACAAGAATGGTCAACCTGCGATTCCCCATAACTCGAAAGTCAAGGTGAGGGAGACAGCTGTTCTTTTCGCTCACTTCGGAAGCTGACGAACCTTCTCTTCGATGCCTACAGATCTCTATGACCATTCCAGGAGGGGAACGTATTGAGCGTCTCCCGGCGTGGTCAAAGTAAGCTCCTTCATTGCCTTTTCAGCGAAAGATCCGCGAGGACTGACTGTAAACTCCTCAAATTAGACGAGTCGTTCAAGACATGAAAGTTTCGCCTCTTTACGATGCAGTTTTCTGGAACCCTACTGAAACCTACAAGTTCAAGAACAAGCGTCCTCCTACACCTCGCGCGACCAAAATCTACGAAGCTCATGGTGCGCTGTCGACTCTTTTCGAGCGCTGCTGATTTCAGACTGACCTGACCCATGTTTGTCTCGTTCACAGTCGGTATCTCGAGTCCTGAACCCAAGATTGGATCTTACGAAGAGTTCACGAGAGACGTCCTTCCTCGTATCAAGGCTCTCGGATACAACACGATTCAATTGATGTGAGCACTCCTTTAAACGATTCCTCGATCGATATCGCAAGTTAACTCTTCTCTCATATCTTAAGGGCTATCATGGAACACGCTTACTACGCTTCCTTCGGTTACCAAATCACTTCCTTCTTTGCCATCTCGTCTCGATACGGTACTCCCGAAGAACTCATGAAGCTTATCGACACCGCTCACGGAATGGGAATCACTGTCTTACTCGACGTCGTTCACTCTCACGCTTCGAACAACTCCCTTGACGGTCTGAACATGTTCGATGGAAGTGGTCATCAATATTTCCATGAGGGTGCCAAAGGTCGTCACGAGCTCTGGGATTCGTTAGTCTCCTTCGTCTCACTCCTCAGATTGACTCTTACTGACGATAGTGTGCTTGCTCGTTCACAGCCGTCTCTTCAACTACGGATCGCACGAAGTTCTTCGTTTCCTCCTTTCCAACCTTCGCTTCTACATGGAGATCTACCAATTCGACGGATTCCGATTCGATGGTGTCACTTCAATGATGTACACTCATCACGGTATCGGAAGTGGCTTCTCTGGAGGTTACCACGAGTACTTTGGACCCAACGTCGACGAAGAAGCTGTCGTTTACCTCATGCTTGTAAGTTCGACTTCTCTCGCTTGCATCTTTCTACTGTGGAGAGTGCTCACGGCACTCAGATGATCGATAGGCAAACTCTATGATTCACGACTTGTACCCTCATTCGCTTACTATCGCCGAAGACGTTTCCGGTATGCCAGCTCTATGCCGAACCGTTCCAGAAGGAGGAATCGGATTCGACTACCGACTCTCAATGGCCGTCCCCGACATGTGGATCAAACTCCTCAAAGAATCGAAAGACGATATGTCGTGGGACCTAGGAAATATCTGTTTCACGTTGACGAATCGACGATACAAGGAGAAGAGTATCTGTTACGCGGAATCTCACGATCAAGCGCTCGTAGGAGACAAGACCCTTGCATTCTGGATGATGGATAAGGAGATGTACACGAACATGAGTGATTTGTCGGAATTGACTTTCGCTGTCGATCGAGGAATGGCTCTTCACAAAATGATCCGGTACGCTTCCTTCTCCTCTTCTTTCTTGGCCGCAAACTGACAAGTGCCTCGTTTGCTTTTAGATTGATCACGCATGCTCTCGGAGGTGAAGGATACCTCAACTTCGAAGGAAAGTAAGTTGTCTAATCTCCTCTCTCTACCTCCCAAACCTTTCGACTCCGAGCTGACAGAGGTGCTATTCTCATTACTTAGCGAGTTCGGTCACCCTGAATGGCTCGATTTCCCTCGTGCTGGAAACGGCGACTCGTACAACCACGCTCGTCGTCAATTCAATCTCGTCGACGATGAATTGTTGCGATACAAGTACCTCTGGCGATTCGATCAAGCCATGAACAAGCTCGAAGATCAATTCCAATGGTTGAGCAGTCCTCAAGCTTACGTTTCGCTCAAGAACGAAGTGAGTTCCCCCTCTCTGCCTGGCTTTGTCTCGGACTCGACCTGAAACGAGCACTCCGATCGATGTAGAGCGACAAAGTTTGCGTATTCGAACGAGGAAACTTGCTCTTCGTGTTCAACTTCCACCCTACCGAATCCTTCACCGATTACCGAGTCGGAACTGATTGGGGAGGAAAATACAAGGTCGTCTTGTCTTCCGATGACAAGAACTTTGGTGGACACGATCGAATCGACAAGAGCGTCGAACACTTCACAACTCCTATGGAATGGAATGGTCGAAAGAACTGGTTACAGGTACGTCTTTCCTGTGTTCTTCTTGACTTGACACCTGACTGATAAACCCATGTTACTACGGTATAGCTCTACGTCCCTTCTCGTACCGTCCAAGTTCTCGCTCACTAAGCGAATAATTTCGACCTCTATTCACCTTTCCGCCATCCTTACGATATCTCTGCCCTGCCTCTTCCTCTTTCTTTCACGACCTTGCACGTCGTAATCATCGTCAAGGTCTCCTCTACTTTCCTCAGCAAGTCTTCACTCCTCTTCACTTCACTTCGATCCCTCCCACTTCGATCCCTCCCACTAGATCTCTCCCAAAAAATCACCGTTTACCCTTCCTTTCTTGTATCTTCTTCAACCGTTTACCCGTTCTCATCAGTATGTACCCCACCCTCCTTACCCCAAAAACCCCGTTCCAATCTTCAGCAGTCTTTCAGTCTTTTGTGCCGCAATTCCAGTCTTTCGTCGGAAACGCAACTTCTATCTCTAAGGAGCACGTTCACTCTCCGTTGCTCACTAAGCGTCGACGTGTCATCTCTCTCTGTCATCTCCGAAAGTCGCTTACCTGAGCTCGTCCAAGCACAGGGCTGTTCGTTGTTTTCTGTCGGGAGTTTTCCTCGCTGCTCGTTTACGACATCAAGTCAAGTCACCATTGGGCTGGAGCTCATCCGAGCTTTGTGGTCCCAATCCGATCTGTATCCTATGCGAAAACAGCGTCGAATGCACTTGCGCTGCAATCGTATCTAATCTTCAGCTTTTGCGAAGTGGGAAGCGAGAATTCGCAAATTGAATACCTGATCCTCCAGGGTCAAATTCGACGTGTTCAACGCTGGTACTCTGTACAGTAGCTTTACGAAAGCAAGCTGACTATGGAGAACCCTTCCTCGGAAGAAAAGGACGACCGGATCACGACGGTCCGGGTTTTTGCTGATCAAGCAGCAAGAGAAAATTCCTCCTCCTGACTCGACCACCTCGACTCGAACCGACTCATCGTTGGGCGCCTGTTGACCGTCAGAACCACTCTCTTACTCTCAACTCACCAGCACCACCGCTTCCGGTCCCTTCAAGCTAGTTCGCATTACCTCCACCTCCCCTTTCATCTTTTTCCCTTTCAACAGCGGCTTTTCCCCCAACACTCGATAAGGAGATGTCGGCAGCTGCAGCAGGAGCACTGGGAGCCACTGGTGTTATTCCCACTCGCGAAGTCGTCTCAAGCGAGAAACACGAGGCTCAGCCAACCTCTGAACGATCAGAGGCTTCGACTCTCGCTGGAGAAGGTTACGCAAGGAACGAGCAAGGAGGACAAGTAGATGTCAAGGACGCTGAAGCACGCTTCGAGGTGAGTTTCCTTTCCGTCGATGGACGAGGTTCGACCTTGCAGAATGGACCGGCATCGGCGAAATTTGTTCGATCAACACTGACGCCGTCATTCGTTCTACTACATCGCAGACTCTTCGTCGTGAGCTTTCACGTCAGTCATCGGCTCATCGAACCAAGTCTGGTCAAAAGGATGCCGAGAAGGAAGGAGAAGATGACGACGATTTCGATCTGTTGTCCTACCTTCGAGGGCAGCAGTCGAAGGCGGATGAAGCTGGAATGCATCGCAAAGTTGTTGGAGTATCATGGTCTGATCTCACTGTCGTCGGTGCCGGAGGAATGAAGGTAAGCACCTCCTTTACCTTTGGCTCTTTGCGAAATCGATTGGGGTTGCTGACGAAACTCGTTTGCATTTGAGCCAGATCTTCATTCGTACCTTTCCCGATGCCGTCAAGGAGGCAATTCTCTGGCCCGTCATCAAATTCTGGAAAGTCACAAAGTCCGGTCCTTTCAAGGCGTCTCCTCGAAATCTTCTCGAATCGTTCGACGGTTGCCTCAAACCAGGAGAGCTCTGTCTCGTTCTCGGT
>Ga0308160_10002820_pt1 | contig 20309 bp, 18 predicted proteins | sample PhyFR1_FD_201036 | JGI IMG/M metagenome (GOLD analysis project Ga0308160, IMG submission 201036) | Phyllosphere microbial communities from UC Gill Tract Community Farm, Albany, California, United States - DLSLF.R1 | ecosystem: Host-associated > Plants > Phyllosphere > Unclassified | place: USA...
AAAACTCCGGTTGCAACCATCATGATCGCCAGTGAAGCTTTGAAGGATCCGGAAATTGTGGAAGACAAAGGAAGGGTAAGCAGGCTGGCAGGTATCATCTATGATGAAAATGTAAGATTGGGCAATCATATTGAGCGTGTTTTAAGTATCGCCAGACTGGAGCAGAATGAATTGCAACTGGAGCATAATCCGGTAAACATGAATGAGCTGATTGTTGCGGTTACAGACAGTATGCATTTGCAGCTACAAAAGAACGATGCGGAGCTTATCCTGAATCTGAATGCAACGCAGCCCGTAGTTACCGGGGATGAACTGCACCTTTCCAATGTAATTTATAACCTGCTTGATAATGCCATTAAATACAGTGCTGATGCGCCTAAGATTACCTGCAGTACCAGAAATACCGATAAGCACCTGATTATTGAAGTTGCTGATCAGGGTATCGGCATGACGCGGGAGCATAGCAAAAGGATTTTTGACCAGTTTTACCGGGTGCCAACCGGGAATCTTCATGATGTGAAAGGTTTCGGGCTTGGCTTAAACTATGTACAGGATATTGTGAAGCAGCTGGACGGTAACATCAGGGTTCAGACCGAGAAAGACAAAGGCACGGTGTTTATAATTACCTTGCCGCTTAACAGATAGTATCTTCACCAAACGCTTAATTAACCAATGAAAAAAATCTTATTAGTAGAAGACGATCCAAACCTGGGTATGCTGTTACAGGAATACCTGCAATTGAAAGGTAAGTTTGATGTGGTGTTAACTATTGATGGAGATGAGGGCCTGAGGGCCTTTAATAAACACAAATTTGATTTGTGTATTCTGGATGTGATGATGCCGAAAAAAGACGGCTTCACTTTAGGTAAAGACATTCGGGCGATTGATGAAAATGTGCCCATCATCTTTGCCACCGCAAAAGCAATGATGGAGGATAAAGCCTCGGCTTATAACCTTGGAGGCGATGATTACATCACCAAACCTTTCCGAATTGAAGAATTGCTACTGCGTATCAATGCACTGCTTAAAAGGGTGGCTGCTAAAGAACCGGAGAAAAGCGGGCCGGTGCAAACGCAGTTTGAGATTGGAAAATACACCTTTGATTTCACCACGCAGATGATTTATTTCAACGGGCAGCAGCAGAAACTTTCCACTAAGGAAGCCGCATTGCTGCAGTTGCTTTGTCTGAATAAAAATTCGGTGCTGACCAGGGAAGAGGCTTTACTGAGTATCTGGCATGACGATAACTATTTTAATGGGCGCAGTATGGATGTCTTTTTAAGCAAGCTGCGGAAGTACCTGAAAGAAGACCCGAATGTGGAGATTTTAAATGTTCATGGAAAAGGGTATAAGTTGTTGGTTAACTAAAAGTAATTGAAGTTAATTCTACTTTACGTTTTTTAAATTTTAGCCGGTTGAGCAATTAGTTTGTAAATTTGTGCATGACTGATTCCAATCCTGCTGAACTGGCTGCCCGATTTATTAATTATACATCCAGGCACATTTTTCTGACAGGGAAGGCTGGCACCGGTAAGACCACGTTTTTAAGAAACCTGATCCAGGTTACACATAAAAAGGCGGTTATTGTAGCGCCAACGGGCATCGCAGCCATCAATGCGGCAGGGGTAACCATACATTCCCTGTTCCAGCTGCCATTTGGTACTTACCTGCCCAAACAGCCATCAACTGGCGACAGTCACTTTAATCAGCAATACAATACCCCTAAAACCATTACCCGTCATTTACAGATGAACGCAACCAAAAGGAAGATTTTCCTGGATCTGGAGTTGCTGATTATCGATGAAGTGAGTATGCTGCGTGCAGACCTGTTAGATGCCATTGAGATGGTACTGAGGTATTTGCGCAAGAGCAACGAGAGTTTTGGTGGGGTACAGGTGTTATTTATTGGCGATTTACATCAGCTGCCACCAGTGGTAAAATCCAATGAATGGAACCTGCTGGGCGAATTTTATAAAAGTGCTTTCTTTTTTGATGCCCTGGCTTTGCAGCAAAATCCGCCCGTTTATATTGAACTGGAAAAGATATACCGGCAGGCTGATGAGGTTTTTATTAACCTGCTGAACAACCTAAGGAATAATGCGGTTACAGCGCAGGATCTGACACTGTTAAAAACCTATTACCGGGAGAATTTCGTGCCCGATCTTAAGGATAAATACATTACCCTCACCACTCATAATCAAAAAGCTGATGCTTTGAATAAAAGCAGTCTGGAAGCCCTAAAAGCGGAAAGCTGGTTTTATAAATGTGAAGTGGAAGACGAATTTTCTGAATCTTCCTATCCTGCAGAACATGCCCTGGAGCTTAAGATTGGCGCGCAGGTCATGTTTATTAAAAACGACCCAAGCCCTGATAAGCGGTATTTTAATGGAAAAATTGCGACGGTAACCAAATTGGAGAAGGATGCCATTGAAGTGGAGACGGAGGGTGTAAAAGAAAAAATTATCCTGGAGAAGTACACCTGGAAAAACATCCGGTATACCACAGATAAGGTCACCAACGAAATCAAGGAAGAGGTAATTGGTAAATTTACGCAGTACCCCATTAAGCTGGCCTGGGCCATCACGGTGCATAAGAGTCAGGGTTTAACATTTGATCGGGCGATCATTGACATTGGCGGTGCCTTTGCACCAGGACAAATCTATGTGGCACTTTCCAGGTTGCGCTCCCTGGATGGCTTGATCCTGACCTCGCTGTTAGCAGGTTCCGGTATTCGACAGGATCCTAATGTGTCCATGTTTTCCAAAAGGAAGCAATTACCAGAGGTGCTTGGCGAACAGATGAAAGTAGAAAGCGAACATTTCCTGCGAAACTATCTGCTGAAGTGCTTTGACCTATCTCCGCTGGATAATTATGTTTACGAGCATGTTCATTCCTACACCAAAGACCTTAATAAATCTGCAAAGCAGAAGCATTTAAAATGGGCGCAGGCGCTCTTGAAAGAGCTTACTGCCGTTAAGTTAAATGCCAACAAATTCATGTTGCAGATTCAGCGGCTCTATCAGGACAAATCAGCTGAAGGCTTGAATCTTTTGCTGGAACGTACCGTTGCTGCGGAAAACTATTTCAATCCGCTGCTTCAAAAGATGTCGAAGAATATATTTGATCGCATGGAGCTGGTGAAACAGGATAAACAAGTGGTGGCTTTTCTAACGGAGTTGCTGGAAATGGAGGCGCTTTTCTATGAAAAATTTAAATCCATACGTAAAGCCACCGCGCTTTTAAAGGCAACCATCGCGGATGAAGAGTTTACTAAAGATGATGTGAGTAAGCTGCTCAATGAAGCGGATCGGGCTTTTCAGTTACAGAAAGTATTTGCCATGCCGAATACGCTTGATTTTAATGCAGTCAAACCTAAATCAACCAGAAAGAAAGCGGAGAAGAAAGAGAAGGAGCCGAAAGCAGACACGAAGGATTTATCCCTGCAGCTGCATAAAGCGGGCATGTCAATTGCGGAGATTGCGAAAGAACGCAAACTGGTTATCAGCACTGTTGAAGCACACCTGGCGCATTTTGTAGCCAGGCAGGAGATCGATGCCAGTGGTTTAATGGATAAACGGAAATTAAAGAAAATTCTATCCACCATACGGGAATTAAAAACCATGCAGCTCAATCCCATCCGGGAGCATTTGGGCCGGGATTATAGTTTTGGTGAAATTAAGATTGGCCTTGCCGCACACCTGGCAGAAGGCGATTAACTTAGGATAGGGAAATGCGACCGGTAAATACCAGTTCAGCCGGGCCGCAAAGGAAGATGTTACGGAAGGATTGGCCATCGTAATCATACTCCACCCGCATATCGCCGCCTAAAACTTTAATCGCTTTGGAGAAATGCCCGGTTTGCCCTAATGCTGTAGCTTTAGCCAGTGCAACCGCAGTTACACCTGTGCCGCAGGCATAAGTTTCATCTTCAACGCCACGCTCAAAAGTTCGTACGAAGAGGTAATCACCTTTATCTTCTATGAAATTCACATTGATGCCCTTTTCCTGGTAAGTACTGTTATTCCGGATTTTATAGCCTTCAGCAAATACATCCATCGTTTCGAGGTTTTTAACTTCTAAAACATAATGCGGAGATCCCGTGTTTAATACAAACGCATTTTCGTCGCGGTCAATCTGTTGCACATCAATCATTTGAAGGTCCACCCAATTGCCTTCTTCTGAAATTTTGGCATAATGAGGGCCGTCAACTGCCAAAAAGTTTGTGTCATGTTTAACCAGATTCAGGTGCCTTGCAAAGGCAACAATGCACCTTCCGCCATTGCCGCACATACTTCCTATCCGACCGTCGGCATTGTAGTAATGCATCTCAAAATCGTATTCAGGGTGATTCTGAAGCATCATCAAGCCATCAGCACCAATGCCAAAACGCCTGTTGCATAAGCTGTTAATGTGCTTTTCGGTTAAATTAGCGAAATCCAGATTTCTATTGTCGAGTAAAATAAAGTCGTTCCCAGCACCCTGGTATTTGAAAAAGGGTATATTCATAATAATCGCGATAGCGCTTTAACATTTTTTAACACATCCAGATAGGTTATGCTGGCACAAATATCGTTTATATGGTATTAAATTTGAACTTAGAGGATAGATATTAAAAATAAATTAAACACATATATGAAAAAAATAGGATTAATACTGATCGCTGCGCTTGTTGGTGGTGCTTCAGCAATTGGCGCCTATAAATTTTTAGAGCGCAATAAGGAAGGAATGACCTTAGCCGAAAGACAAAATGTGCTTTTTGCTAACAATCCCATTAAGATATCATCAGCAGGAACCGTCGATTTTATCCAGGCAGCCTCAGCCGTTTCACCAGCTGTGGTACATATCCGGACAACTTTTAAGGCTTCTGAAAGAAGTGGGTCTTCGCCCTTTGATATGATGGAAGAGTTTTTTGGCGGCGGAGGCATGCGCGGCATGACCCCTCGTGCGGCTTCTGGTTCAGGTGTAATCCTTACGCCTGACGGTTATATCGTAACCAATAACCACGTGGTGGAGAACTCCTCAAAAATTGAAGTGATTTTGTCTGACCGTAGAAAAGTGGAGGCAACCGTAGTTGGAAGAGACCCTAATACGGACCTTGCTCTAATTAAAGTGGATGGCTCTAATTTGCCGGTCGTTAAAATGGGTAACTCAGATAATGTACAAGTAGGCGAATGGGTATTGGCCGTTGGTTTCCCGCTTGATCTGCAAACTACGGTAACCGCTGGTATTGTAAGTGCTAAAGCACGTAAAATTGGTATCCTTGATCAGGCACAACAGCCAACCAGGGAAGAATATGAAGAATACAGAAGAACTGGTAAGCTACCTGAACGTCAGGGAAGCAGAAGCATTGAGTCTTATATCCAAACTGATGCGGCCATCAACCCTGGAAACAGCGGTGGTGCTTTAGTAAATGCTGCCGGAGAGCTGGTTGGTATCAATGCAGCAATCGCATCCCAGTCTGGTCGTAATGAAGGTTATGGTTTCGCAATTCCTATTAATCTTGCAAAGAAAATTCTGGAAGATTTTAAGAAATACGGAACCGTTAAACGTGGCTACATTGGGGTATCATTCAGAGAACTTGATGCAGATTATGCAAAAGAACTTAACGTAAAAGAAAACAGCGGACTTTATGTTAGTGATGTTGTGCCAAATGGTGGTGGTGCCGCTGCTGGTATTAAAGCAGGAGACATCATTAAAAAAGTGGAAGGTATTGAGATCTTTGACTCACCGGATTTACAGGAAAGAATTGGCCGTTTGAGCCCTGGAGATAAAGTTGATCTGACCATTTTAAGAGATGGAAAATATAAAGATCTGACTGTTACCCTTCGTGGCGATGAGAGCCTGGATAAAGCTAAAGCAGCTGATGCGGGTAAATCTACCGGCACATCGATTGAGAAGTTAGGTGCTTCCTTTGCACCGGCATCTGCACAATTGAAATCGAAATATGGTGTTAAAAGCGGCGTTGTTGTAAGTGCTGTTGTTCCGGGCGGGATCTTTGATTCATTGGATTTACCTAAAGATGTGATCATTACTTCCGTAAATGGAAAAGCGGTTAACAGCAGTGCTGATGTAAAAGCAGCCTTGCCGACTTCAAAATCAGGCATGACAACGGTTATTGCGGTAGGACCAAACGGTAATTACACGTATAGATTCTAATTGGTTTTTTAATTCGATGATGGGAGGCGGTGAAAATCGTCTCCCATTTTTTTTACATTAAACTTAGAATGTTTCTAAATTAAAGTTTAATGGTTGATTTATATGGCTTAGCACCGGTTTAATTCATTTATTAGATACTTTTGCCTAATAAAAATAAAATAAATATCAAATGGCTAGTTTCGGAAACGCTTTTTCCTCCTCTATCGGAAAAAAACTAATAATGGGTATCACCGGCCTGTTTCTAATCTTATTTCTAATTGTGCACGTATTTCTGAATTCATTAATTTTTATGAATGACGGCGGGCAGACTTTTAATCAAGGCGCAGAGTTTATGGCCCATAACTGGATCATCAGAGCAGGTGAAATTGTTCTTTTTGTTGGGTTACTGGCACACATTTATCAGGGATTGAAGTTAACTTCTGAAAACCAGGCTGCACGCCCGGTGAAGTATGCTGCTTACGATGGATCTGCAAACAGTAAATGGTACTCCCGTTCAATGGGTTTACTTGGAACGCTTCTCCTTATCTTTTTAATTGTTCACTTATCTAATTTCTGGGTTGTGTCTCGTTTCACGGGTATCCCTTCTGATGATCAGTTGGGTAGAGAAGATTTGTTTTTAGTAATGCGTGAAGCATTTCAAAACATCTGGATTGTAATCCTTTATGTGCTTGCAATGATTTCTCTTGCTTACCATTTAATGCACGGATTTGCATCTGCATTCCAAACTTTAGGCTGGAATCACAAGAAGTATTCGCCTATCATTAAAGCAGTTGGATTTTGGTATTCCATCATCATCTCTTTGCTTTTCGCATTAATGCCTGTTGCACTCTACACAGGAATAATTAAATAATTTTAGAACGTTTAAGCTTAATAAAATGGCAGAATTGAATGCTAATATACCTGAAGGTGACCTAACAGAGAAATGGACCAAGTTACGTTCCTCAATGGCCCTGGTAAATCCATCAAACAAAAGAAACATCGAAATTATCGTTGTTGGTTCTGGACTGGCTGGTGCATCAGCAGCAGCTACGCTTGCAGAAATGGGTTATAAAGTTAAATGTTTTTGTTTCCAGGATTCCCCGCGTCGTGCGCACTCTATTGCTGCACAAGGGGGAATTAATGCTGCAAAAAATTATCAGAATGACGGTGACAGTACCTACCGTTTATTTTATGATACCATAAAAGGTGGTGATTACCGTGCACGTGAAGCTAACGTACACCGTTTGGCTGAAGTGAGTTCAAACATCATTGACCAATGTGTTGCACAAGGCGTACCACTGGCAAGAGAATATGGTGGTCTTTTAGATAACCGTTCTTTTGGAGGTACACAAGTACAACGTACATTCTATGCAGCCGGACAAACTGGTCAGCAGTTGTTATTAGGTGCATACAGTGCACTTGAGCGTCAGGTTGGTATGGGTAAGGTAGAAATGTTTACCCGTCATGAAATGCTTGAGGTTGTTATCGTTGATGGCAAAGCACGTGGTATCATTGCTCGTAACCTGATTACAGGTGAGCTGGAAAGACATTTCGGTCATGCGGTATTGCTTGGAAGTGGTGGTTACGGAAACGTATTCTACTTATCTACCAATGCCATGGGTAGCAACGTTACCGCTGCATGGAAAGCACATAAAAAAGGTGCCTTTTTCGGTAACCCTTGTTATACACAAATTCACCCGACATGTATCCCGGTTTCCGGAGATCACCAGTCTAAATTAACCCTGATGTCTGAGTCATTACGTAATGACGGTAGAATCTGGGTACCTAAGAAAAAAGACGATACCAGAAAAGCGAGTGACATTCCTGAAGAGGAAAGAGATTATTACTTAGAGCGTCGTTATCCTGCTTTCGGTAACCTTGTACCTCGTGATGTGGCTTCCAGAGCTGCAAAAGAGCGTTGTGATGCAGGTTACGGTGTAGGTAAATCTAAACTTGCCGTTTATCTTGACTTCACTGCTAATACAGAGCGCTACGGTCGTATCGAAGCCAACAAACATAACATTCACAATCCTGATAAAGCAACCTGTATGCGCTTAGGCCGTGAGGTGATCAAGGAGAAATATGGTAACCTGTTTGATATGTATAAACAGATCACCGGAGAAGATCCATATGAGTTGCCAATGCGTATCTATCCTGCAGTACACTATACCATGGGTGGTCTTTGGGTTGATTATAACCTGATGACAACTGTACCTGGTTTGTATGCTTTAGGTGAAGCGAATTTCTCTGATCATGGTGCCAACCGTTTAGGTGCATCTGCTTTAATGCAAGGATTGGCGGATGGATATTTTGTTATTCCTTACACCATTGGTTCTTACTTATCAAAAGAGATTGCAACTAAGCCTATTTCATTGGATCACCCGGCATTTGTGGAGGCTGAAAACAGTGCAAAAGCAACCATCAATAAGTTCTTAAGCATTAATGGAACGAAATCGGTTGACCATTTCCACAAACGTTTAGGCAAGATCATGTGGGAAAAATGTGGTATGGCCAGAAATGCAAAAGGCCTTACAGAAGCAATCGAAGAGATCAGGGCATTGCGTAAAGAATTCTGGTCAGACGTTCGTGTTCCTGGAACAGCAGATTCATTCAATACAGAACTGGAGAAAGCTGGCCGTGTAGCCGACTTTATTGAACTTGGTGAGTTAATGTGTATTGATGCATTAAACCGTAACGAATCTTGCGGTGGTCACTTCCGTGAAGAATACCAGACACCAGAAGGTGAAGCGATGAGGGATGATGAAAATTATGCTTACGTAGCTGCCTGGGAATATTCTGGCGATGTGGAGTTCAAACTACACAAAGAGGAATTGAAGTTCGAGAACATTAAAGTTGCTCAAAGAAGTTATAAATAATTGATAAGTACCAAAATCTGGATATCATGAGTACAGAAAATATGAATTTAACGCTGAAAGTATGGCGTCAAAAAGATAATAAATCCAAAGGTAATTTGGTTGACTATAAAGTGTCGGAAGTATCACCGGACATGTCTTTTTTAGAAATGTTCGACGTTCTGAATGAAGATCTGGTTAATAAAGGTGAAGAGCCGATTGTATTTGATCATGACTGCCGCGAAGGTATTTGCGGTGCATGTTCTATGTACATCAACGGTCGCCCGCACGGACCAAAAGATCTGGTAACGACTTGTCAGTTACACATGCGTTCATTTAAAGATGGTGATACCATCGTTGTTGAACCGTGGAGAGCAAAAGCTTTTCCGGTAATTAAAGATTTAGCTACAGATCGTACTGCCTTTGATAGAATTATCTCAGCAGGTGGCTTTATCTCCGTAAATACCGGTAATGCACAGGATGCAAACGCGCTACCTATTCCTAAGTCACAATCTGATGCAGCGTTTGAAGCTGCTGCATGTATCGGTTGTGGTGCTTGTGTAGCAACCTGTAAAAACGCCTCTGCGATGTTATTTACATCAGCAAAGATTTCTCAACTGGCTTTATTGCCACAAGGACAGCCTGAGCGTTACAGACGAGCGCAAAGCATGGTTGCTCAGATGGATGCTGAAGGTTTCGGTAACTGTACCAATACAGGTGCTTGTGAAGCGGAATGTCCTAAAGGCATTTCATTAGAGAACATTGCCCGAATGAACCGTGATTTTTATCACGCTAAATTTGTTTCTGAGGAAGAAGTTTAATAAATTTATACATCGAGACAAGGTTAAAATAAAAACCCCCGGGCAGTTTGTCCGGGGGTTTCTTTTTATCTAAGCTTAGGATTTCTCTATTTGCTTAGTGACGAGCGCAAGCACTTACAGCTTAATTAATAATTACTTTGCTTTTTCTTTAGTGGATATCAGGATCTTGTCTTTTCCATCGGCATCTTCAGATGCCATACTTCTTTTTACCACATCTATCCTTTGTATTTGGTTCGGGTTAAGTTTAGCCACTTCTTCTTTGCTAACCTGTACGCCATTTAAAACGTATTGAATATTTGATGCGCCCAGGGTATTTATCATTGCCGAACTGGCCTGCCAGTTATCATTCAGTTTTCCTGTTATTTTTATAGTCTTAACTTCACCTTTGATGACTTGATTAACTTGCATTGCCAGATCCCCGGAAGTTGACGATTGTGTATTTTCTTTCGAATTGGATTTTCCTTTGTCAGCTACAGTAAAACTGATTGGCAGGTGATACTGAACCCGTACAGGATTGCCTTTTATCTTGCCCGGCTCCCATTTAGGAGATAATCCCAGGACTCGTAAAGCTTCTTCGTCAGTACCGGCACCAAGCCCTTTCAAGACCTTGATGTCATTCAAACTGCCATCCTTCTCCACAACGAATGAAAGGAACACTTTCCCATCTACATTGTTTTTCTTAGCTTCTTCCGGAAATTTGATTTCCCTTCCAAGAAATTTGTAGAATTGTTCCATACCCCCAGGAAACTTTGGCGGCGTATCTACCGATACAAAATCCATCACCTTCTCTTCTGTTTTCTTTACACCGAAAGTCGCATATGCATATCCTACAATCGTTATCTGGTTTAAGTTTGTATAGCCATCTACCGCCTTCAGCTGCGCATTTTTGATCGGACTGTCTGTTCCATCCAGTTTAAAAGCCATGTTTAAAACATAGTCACCGTCTTTGATGCTATTAAAACCATCATAGTTGAGAATGGCCTTCATCACCTCCGCATCTAAACCATAGCCCAATTTACTAAGCACTTCCATGCCTTTAACTGCACCATCATCCACAGTGAATTTGGTCTGTACATTTCCTTGAATTTTTTGCTGTTTAGCTTGCTCAGGATATTTAACAGTGCGGCCAATAAATGCGTAAAACTTATCCCATTCTGTTTGATTAAGGGCTTTTGAACTTTCCATGTTCTTAATCAAGGGCATCGCTTCTTCCACAATTATTAGCGGCGATTCCAATGGAATTTTATCCGTGGCTTGCATAATATCCTCGTTCTGGCGCAAGGTAGAAGAGGAGAGCAGTAGCATGCCAGCGAACAGTGGCAAATAGATACCATACTTTAGTACGGCCCTGCGTTTAGATTTTTCCCGATGTAACATATAGATCCTTTTTTTAATTAATGATTTGTTGTAGAAGCTGTTGGTAAGCGCATTGGGACTTACTTTAAACGCTGCACTCAGCAGCAATAAAGCATATTGCTCCTTATCACCCTGATAGTGTGCAGCTTTTTCATCTGCCAGGTATTCATGGATGTTTTTTATGGAGGCCTTATACCAGTGAACGACCGGATTAAACCAATTGAGGATACCAACCAGTTCAAAGAAGATCACATCAAAAGAGTGTAATTGCTCCACATGGATGTCTTCATGTTTATTGATAATATGCTGTGCCGGAAGATCCGCATGTACCGATTTAAACTTAAAAAAGGAAAATGCCGTACCGGGTACAACCGCTGCTTTCAGGTTGCGCAGCTTAAAAAGCTGCAGGCAGAAGCGTAAAACAAAGAAAAGAAGTCCGGCGCAATACAATAACGCAATCAGCTTTCCCCAGGGAATGACCTGCTCGCTTGCTGCAGGATCTGCAAGCACCATCATTTCCAATTGCCCAACGCTCACAGAGAGCTGCTGGCTCACCGGTTGCTGCGTTAACCAATCCAGGTGGATAAATGGTATGGCCAGGGATAACAAGGCCGCAGAAAGCAGATAAACCCTGTTCATTACGAAATAGGTCTCTTTATCCAAAAGCAACCTATAAAAGGCGTAAAATACCGTTAGGTAAATGTTAACCTGTAGGAGATAATGTGCCCAGCTCATTTTGGTTTGTTTTTAATTTTTTCGATCATTTTCAGAATCTCATCCACATCACTCAGATCAACCTTTTCCTCTTTCACAAAGAAAGAGAACATGCTCTCTACAGAATTTTCAAAATAGTTGCCCAATAGCTTTTCTGTTGCATGGCGTTTGTAATCTTCCTTGCTGATGATGGGGTGGTACTGGTGGGCTTTGCCGAAAGCTTCATGCCCGATAAAGCCTTTAACTTCCAGAATACGGATAATGGTAGATACGGTGTTGTAAGCTGGTTTAGGCTCCGGAAGCTGGTCAATCACTTCCTTGACAAAACCTTTTTCGATCTGCCACAAAATCTGCATAATCTGTTCTTCTGCCTTTGTTAAATCCTTAATTTCCATAACCTTTATTTCTTTTTAACCCGAACTGCCTTTATAACTAACTTCTTAGTCTAATATAAAACTAATAACTTAGTTATACTAATAATGTTTTATTTATTTTTAAAAGAAATCCGCAATTGCTTTAAAAACAAAGAGCCTCCCAAAAAGGGAGGCTCTTCTTAAAAACCACAAACTAATCTAGGTAAATGTTGTTCAAACGCCGAACAACACCCGACCTAAATACGATCAATTATCTTCCAGCAGGATTTGCTTTAGGCAATTCCACTCTTGGCAGTTGTGCTGCGCGCTCTGAAGTATGGTATACAAATGCTGCTACAATGGTTGCAGATCTTTTCAAATCCTGCGCAACCAAACGGTCATAAGTGTCCATGTTGCTATGGTGCGTTCTGGTGTTGTAGTCCATCGGATCCTGAATAAACTGGAATCCTGGGATACCTACCGCATTGAAGGCAAGGTGATCTGTACCACCTGTATTGCTAATGGTTACTGTTTTTGCTTCAATATCGTTAAAAGGTTTCAACCATTCCTGAAAAATTGGTCCTACACCTGCATTTCCTTGCAAATAAATACCTCTAATGGCACCTGTACCATTATCAAGGTTGTAATAAGCAGAAACTTTCTTTTGGTCAGGAGTTAAAGTCATTGTTTTCGGATCACCGAAATGTTTCGCTACATAACCTCTTGAACCATATAAACCTTGCTCTTCAGAGCTCCATAATGCAATACGGATGGTTCTTTTTGGTTTAAAACCGATAGATTTAAGGATACGCATGGCTTCCATCATTACTGCTGAACCTGCTGCATTATCAGTTGCACCAGTACCTGCATGCCATGAATCATAGTGACCACCTAACATCACCACTTCGTCTTTTAACTTTTTGTCTGTACCTGGAATTTCCGCGATTACGTTATAACCCTGAGGATCTTTGTCGAAGAATGAAGTTTTGATTTCTGCTTCCATTTCAACTTTCTGACCAGCTTTAAGTAATCTTAAGATGTGTAAAAAGTCTTCTGAAGACATTTCAAGCTCTGGAGAAACTGGAGCTGCATCCAATGCATACGATGCGCCATTGCTGGTAAAGAAAGTACCATAGCTACCACGTGCATAAGTAAGGATCAGACCTGGGTTCTCTGCCTGGATCATTTTGCTCATTTCCGCTCTTGCTGCACGCATTTTCATCATAGCTGCCATCGCTGGATTATTTGCCGGGCGCGCTCCTGGAGTTGCTGGAACTTCTTTAGACAATTTATCTAATTCTTCTTCTGTATAGCGAACTACATCTGGCTTGTATGAATTTTCTAACGCACGGTTACTGCTGTTATCAAATATGATGATCTTACCTTGTAATTTGCCTTTGTATTGTGCAAGCTGAGGAACTGAATCCGCTTTTACCAATACTACTTCCGACTTAATAGGGCCGTTGGTGCTTGGCGTCCATGCTTTTGGAGATGCAATGATTGGTTTGTAAAAAGGAATGGTTGTAGCAGCATAGTATTTATCAACTTGCCAGCCTTTTCCAAAAGTACCCCATGCTTCCAGGTGTACATTTTTCAATCCCCATTCATTGAATTGTTTAACGGCCCAATCCTGTGCACGTTTCAATCCTGGTGAGTTGGAAAGTCTTGGCCCGGCAACATCAGTAATCTGGAAAGCGATGTCCATCACCTGGGATTTATCCAAGCCTTCAGTCCTGATCTTCTGCACTGCAGCCATATCTACCTGTTCCTGCGCAAATGCAGAAACACAGAGGCCAATAGCAAAAATAGTTGTAGTAAATTTTTTAATCATTGTCATTTAAATTAAGTTCTTTGAAGATACTTTAAATGTCCAATATTCACTCTTTCTCGCTATATTTTTACGTTGCCGGCATAACTAAGCCCATAAATGCAGCGGAGTATTTTAGCAAATGCGCATAAGCAAAAAAAGCATGGCCATGTTGCATGACGATGCTTAAGCAATGTAATTAAGATGGTAATCTAAATTAGATAAAAGTCAATAACTCCTTATTTAACGCTCTTCTTAGAAACAATGAAATAACCCAGCACAAAGAAAAGGGCGGCATATGCCAGACTTACATAAATTTCCTGTGTGAAAATCTCAATCGGCCCAGGTTTCTTTAAGGATAAGGCTAATACCGGATGGCAATACGGTATGGTATAAGCATATTCCCAGCCTTTGGTGGCCCCAATAATACCGGCAATGATGCCGATAAATCCAATACCCATAGGTTTAAGAAAATCACCCCAGATCAGGCTGATCAAGAATTGAAGCGATAATATGCCCAGCGAAGCCAGAAAAAGTTTGGTGTATAACTTGGAGAATAGTTCTACCGGCGAGAAGCCCCTGAAGTTAAATGCCGGAATCAATTGATCCAACAGCATGCCGGATCCATAAGTCAACAAGCAAAATAAGCTCAGACAAATAGCAATCAATATAACCGCATAAAGGTATTTGGCTGCATAGATGGAGAACTTGTTTAAGGGTTGTGCAAAAAGGGATTTCCAGGTATCGTTTTTATGCTCCATGTTATTTACCGAAAAGGCCATGAAGATCACATAGAAAGGCAATATCAGGGTGCCCATTACACCCAGGGCAGAACCGCCAAAGTTCATCCAGAGCACTTTTGGCGGATAATGCATGCCGATAATCTTTTCCGATTTAAAGAAAAACCCAAAAGCAATTAAGCCACAAATTAAAAGCGGCAGTAATATCGCCGCCCAGAAGGCCAGCGTTTTTCTTGATTTGTAGAATTCAGATTGTAAAGATACCAGGAGCGCCTGCATATGTTAAGTATTAGTGTTTTTTTAAAAAGCCCGATTTATTTAAAGTCAAGATATGGCTGGGAGATCAGCGGGATGCCTTATCGGCTAATTGGCCTTGGTGATGTCCAGAAACAGATGTTCCAGATCTTTTTTAACCAGGTGTAAGCTGAATACTTTAAAGCCGGCTGTTACCAGCATTGTATTCCAGTTGGCGCTATCATCTGCCGAAACGTAAGGCAGCTGCAGGCAGTTACCTGAATTAACAACTTCCAGCCCTTGGTTCTGTAAAAAGGTAAACGCGTCAAGGGGGCGGTCTACCGCTATTTCCAGGCTCGGTTTATTCAAGGTTTGCAAACCGGCAATGTCGCCCTGAAAAAGCAATTTGCCTTTATTTATGATGCCCACATGTGTGGCAGTTCTTTCAATTTCACTTAATAGGTGGCTTGACACCAGAATGGTCTTTTGGTGTTTGCTGGTAAGCTCCACCATCAGGTTCCGTACTTCAATGATGCCGTTTGGATCCAGGCCATTTGTTGGCTCATCCAGAAGCAGCAGCTCCGGATCTGATAACAGTGCAAGGGCAATGCCCAGGCGTTGTTTCATGCCCAGCGAGTATTTTTCCGCTTTCTTGTTTGCGGCATCTGTTAGCCCCACAAGTGCCAGCATGTCCATTGCGCGGTTGCGCTTAAGGCCCAATAATATGCAGCGGTTATATAAATTTTCTTTACCGCTAAGGTGCCCGTAAATGGCAGGCTGCTCTACAAGGCTGCCCATCCGTTTTAAACTGGCAATGCGGTTTTCATTAATCTCCTGGCCAAAAATGAATACCGAGTCCGCAGGAGATTTCAATAGGTTCAACAGGATTTTGATGGTCGTGGTTTTACCCGCGCCATTTGGTCCTAAAAAACCATAGATGCTGCCTTTCGGCACCTGCAGTGACAAGTCGTCAACCACCTTTTGATTTCCAAAATGGTAGTTCAGTCCTTTGGTTTCAATGGCCAGTTCAGACATGCTATTTCGCTAAAACGGTCGAAACTGTAACCACTTTTTCAGTTGATGCTTTTACCGCAACTTCATGATTTTCATTTTCAGCTGCACTTGGAGTTGCAAATGTTAAAATCATCATAAAGAAAACCGGAACTAAAAGAAGTAAAAATGGCGAGATGTTGGATAACCTTTTCATAACTGTATCGTTTTGTTGAATCAAATTGACAGATAAAAATTATCCTGTTAAAATCTTTTAGACCAAGCGTATTTAATACTCGATCAATGGCAATTTTGAATAGTTTTGAGGAAAATCAGGGTTTTTGCCCGTTGGTAGAAAAAATATGGCTGTTCGTCGAAAGTAAATCCCTTCAGCTTTTAGTTTTTTTACTTTGTATCTTATTATAAAATGTAACTGAATGGAAAATAAAGGTTCATTGATTGTAAATGTCCTCTTCTGGTTGTTCATTATAACCATGTGTAGTCTGGTTATCGTAAATTCAAAAAACCCGATAAGCAGTTATGAGCTTTTGGTCACCTTTGGCTACTATGGCGTCATTAACGTATCCATCTTTTACATCAATTACACGCTGTTAATCCCACAGCTTATTAAAATCCGCAAGCAGTACTGGATGTACATCGTTGCAATTACAACACTTATCGTGGTGATGGCTGCCCTGAAAACAGTTATTGCTACACTAAACAGCGATATCATCCTGACATATACCAATGATGAGACCAACAAGAAAATTTACCAGAGTGTAAACAGCTATGTAGTCCGCGCCATCTTCATGTCCGGCTTTTTCGTTGTGATCAGTTGCCTGCTCAAATTTGCGGTCGACTGGTTTGCCAATGAGCGGGTACACCGCCACCTGGAAACGGAAAAAAAGGATATGGAACTGCAGTTTCTTAAATCACAGCTTAACCCGCATTTCCTGTTCAATTCGCTGAATAACATTTATTCCCTGGCTTACCAGAAATCTGATAAAACCGCTGATGCCGTGCTGAAGCTGTCGGAAATTATGCGCTACATGATCTATGAAAGTAATGATGGCTGGGTATTGTTAAGCAAAGAGATTGAATACCTGAAAAGTTATATAGAATTGCAGAAGCTCCGCTTTAAAGACGGTGCAGCTGTGGATTTCTCGCTAAACGGAGAGATAGACGGGCAGAAAATTGTGCCCTTAATTTTAATCTCTTTTGTAGAAAATGCCTTTAAACATGGCGTAGCCAATGACCCTAAAGATCCCATCAAGATCAATATTATTGCCAACCAGAAGATTCTGCATTTCAGCATCACCAACAAAAAACACAACATGAATAAAGATGAGATGGGTGGAGTTGGATTGAACAATGTAGAGCGACGCCTGCAGCTGTTGTATCCGGGCAGATATAAATTAAATATTGTAAATTCGACTACCCATTATACCAGCGAATTAATGCTAGATATATGATGAAATTAAAGTGTATTGCCGTTGATGATGAGCCCTTGGCGCTCGATATAATTGAAGACTATATCTCTAAAGTGCCCTTCCTGGAGCTTGTAAAAAGAACCGAAAATGCCATTGAGGCCTTGCAGCTTGTACAGGCAGGCGGTATAGACCTGGTATTTCTGGATATCCAGATGCCTGAACTTACCGGTATCCAGTTTCTAAAGATTGCCGGCGGAAAAGCCAGCTTTATTCTTACTACCGCTTATTCTCAATATGCCCTGGAAAGCTATGACCTGAATGTGTCTGATTACCTGCTTAAACCAATTGCCTTTGATCGCTTTTATAAGGCCGTTGAAAAGGTACATAACCTTGCAAAAGTAACGGAGCCAATAATTGCTGCCCAGCCCGTGATTAAAGAAGCGCCTAAACCAATTGTGATCCAACCGGTGCAGGATTTTATGTTTGTGAAAACAGAACATAAGATCCAGAAGATCGAACTGGATGATATCCTGTATATCGAAGGTCTAAAAGACTACATTTCTATTTATACCAAAGCCGAACGGGTAATTACCTTGCAGAACATGAAAAGGATGGAAGAAACCCTGCCATCTTCACAGTTCATCCGAGTGCACAAATCCTATATCATTTCCTTGGATAAGATAGAGAGCATTGAACGCAGCCGCATCAGCATCTGTGGCAAAATGATCCCTGTAGGCGATACCTATCGGGATGAGTTTTTCAGAAGGATAGAAGGTAACAATATTTAGGATTCCAGCGGCTGTTTAAGTACGCTGTGAATCGCTTCTTCTGCTTCGCGGGTAATCTGTTCAGCATCCTTGCCAGTGGTGTCTATTGGCTTTAAAACCGTCCATCTTAACTTTTCGCCAGCACTTAGCGGAAAGCTGCCGTATTGTACAATTTTCCAGGAGTTTTCTATCGCAACCGGGATAACCAGGGCATGCGGCGCAGCCTTAAGTAAGGTGGCGATGCCACCAACTTTAAAGGGCTTAAGTACCCCGTCCTTTGCGCGGGTACCTTCCGGGAAAATAACGGCCGACCAGTTGTGTTCCTTTAGCCTTCTGCCCAGTTTAATGATTTCAACGGCCGCCTGTTTGCTGTCTTTACGGTCTATATTGGCGCCACCGCCGTATTTCAGGTTAAAAGATATGGAAGGAATGCCTTTCGTTAATTCAATCTTAGAAATAAACTTAACATGGTGTTTCCTTAAAAACCAGAAAAAGGCCGGGATATCATATAAACTCTGGTGATTGGCAATGAAAATTTTAGGGACATCCGTTGGTAATTCTTTTTCGTAATTGAACGACCAGGACGATCCCAGAAAAATCTGACAGTAGAATAAACAGAAGTTCAGATAATCTACCGATTTCTTATGGGCCGTATAACCAAACCAACGGTAGCAGATCCATTGGATGGGATGAAAAACAAGCAGGCTCAGGCTAAAGAAAAGATAAAAGATAGGTGAGAGTAGATACCCCAGTATTTTGTTCATATCGGTATTTGAATGCTTTATATTTTGCCCTGTTGAATCAGGATATGTGTTTTTAATAGGCCGGCAACGGTCATGCTGTCGGTGATGTCACCATTCATTACCATGTCTAGTGCCTCGCTGAATTTCAGTTTGCGCAGCGTCAATTGCTCCGTTTCTTCTGGTGTTGCTTCGCCCATACTTAAGCCGGTGGCGATGTAGATGAACGCACATTCATCACTCACAGAGTTGGAAAGGTGCATGCGCTGAATAAGCTGCCAGTTGGCTGCCGTCATGCCGGTTTCTTCCTGCAGCTCCCGCTTTGCACTATCGAGCGGATCATGTTCCAGCGGGCCGCCACCTTCGGGAATCTCCCAGCTGTAGGCCTCCAAAGGAAAACGATACTGCCCAACCAGCCAGGTGTTGTAATCGGCATCAAGTGCAACAATGCCGATGGCATAATTCTTAAAATGCACTTTTCCGTAAATGCCTTTTCCGCCGGATCCATTGATGACATCAAATTCTGTTAAGCCGATCCAGTTGTTATCATATACCTGCTTTTGGTCTTTGATGGTCCAAGGGTTAGTTTCTTCCATGCCGCAAGATACAAATATTCAGATTTATTCATTGGCAGCCTGCAAAGGAGAAGCACCGCTAAAGAAGGTTATGTTTTCCGACGGTGTTGCAAGGTGTTTGAGAGGTGTTTGCTTCGTCTCCAACCGAAGCAACCCCCTAGCAACCATAACGCAACTACGAAGCAAGTACCCGGCAACCATGTTGCTGGTATGCGCAAAAAAAAACGCCTGCATCAGTTAAGATGCAGGCGTTTTTTATTTTGCTTAGGCTGTTATGCCTGACTGTTTTTAGAACTGCTGCTCATCACCACCGCCTTGTTCCTGTTGTTCTCTTTTCGGTTTTTTAGCGGTAAAAGTGGTTTTTCCAAAACGGTAAGAGTAGGTTAAATTTGCCATGGTACCTTGCATGTATCTTTCAAAATCAACAATGGTATTGTTTGCTGATGTGGTCATGCTCCATTTTCTGGTGCTGAAAACGTCCCTTACGTTCAGACTTAAAGATGATTTCTTATCCGGGAAATCATATTTAGCGCCGGCATCTATACCATACATGGCATTTCTTTTACCTTGTGCCATTACTTCTGCAGCTCGGTAATCTCCTCTAACCTGTAAGGAAATGTTATATGGTAATGTAAAGTTGTTGGTTAAGTTGGCATTCCAGCTGAAGCCGGAGTTCTCCACGATACCAAATTCCGGAACGCCTTTAATTTTGCTTTGGTAAAGGTTTACGTTTGCGGTAAGGCTCCATTTTTTAACGAAATCCATTTTACTGATTAACTCCACACCGCTTGAGAT
>Ga0308160_10002821_pt1 | contig 20306 bp, 11 predicted proteins | sample PhyFR1_FD_201036 | JGI IMG/M metagenome (GOLD analysis project Ga0308160, IMG submission 201036) | Phyllosphere microbial communities from UC Gill Tract Community Farm, Albany, California, United States - DLSLF.R1 | ecosystem: Host-associated > Plants > Phyllosphere > Unclassified | place: USA...
GGCCCGGGAATCGGTAAAATCGAGGGTTTTCTTCATCTGGGCCACTGGGGCTCGACTATGTCCAACGATCCTGACATCCTCGCAACCGACGACGCTGCCGACGATCCGGCAAGCGGGGCCGCGCCAGCGGCAACGCGCCAGCCGGCCTTTATCTCCCGTGAAGTCGCGCGCCGCCGCACCTTCGGCATCATTTCCCACCCCGACGCGGGCAAGACCACGCTGACCGAGAAGCTGCTGCTGTTCTCGGGCGCGATCCAGCTCGCCGGTACCGTCAAGGGCCGCAAGAGCGGCCGCCACGCCACCTCCGACTGGATGGACATCGAGAAGCAGCGCGGCATTTCGGTCGCGTCCTCGGTGATGCAGTTCGAGTTCCGCGACCACGTCATCAACCTGCTCGACACCCCGGGCCACCAGGACTTCTCGGAAGACACCTACCGCGTGCTGACCGCGGTCGACTCGGCCCTGATGGTGATCGACGCGGCCAAGGGCGTGGAAGCGCAGACGATCAAGCTGCTCGACGTCTGCCGCATGCGCAACACCCCGATCGTCACCTTCATGAACAAGCTGGACCGCGAGACGCGCGACCCGCTCGAACTGCTCGACGAACTCGAATCGGTGCTGAAGATCGAATGCGCCCCGGTGACCTGGCCGATCGGCATGGGCAAGAACTTCCGCGGCGTGTACCACCTGCTGAACGACACCATCATGCTGTTCAAGGCGGGTGAGGAAAAGGCCGACGGCGCCTTCGAGATCATCAAGGGCATCGACAACCCGAAACTGGCCGAGATGTTCCCGCTCGAGATCGAACAGCTCAAGATGGAAGTGGAACTGGTGCACGGCGCCAGCCACCCGTTCGACCTCGAACGCTTCCTGGCCGGCATCCAGACCCCGGTCTTCTTCGGCTCGGCGATCAACAACTTCGGCGTGCGCGAGATCCTGTCGGCCCTGGTCGACTGGGCCCCGGGCCCGCGCGAGCGCGACGCCACGGTGCGCGCCGTGAAGCCGGAAGAGCCGAAGTTCACGGGCTTCGTGTTCAAGATCCAGGCCAACATGGACCCGGCCCACCGCGACCGCATCGCCTTCCTGCGCGTGTGCTCGGGACGTTTCGAAAAGGGCATGAAGGTCAAGCACCTGCGCCTCGGGCGTGAAGTGAAACTGTCCTCGGTGGTGACCTTCATGGCCTCCTCGCGCGAGCAGGTGGAAGAAGCCTACGCGGGCGACATCATCGGCCTGCCGAACCACGGCAACATGCAGATCGGCGACAGCTTCTCGGAAGGCGAGATGCTGACCTTCACCGGCATTCCGTATTTTGCGCCGGACCTGTTCCGCACGGTGCGCATCCGCAATCCGCTGAAGATGAAGCAGCTTCATAAAGGCCTGCAGCAGCTGGGCGAAGAGGGCGCGGTGCAGGTCTTCAAGCCGGTGCTGGGTTCGGACCTGATCCTGGGCGCGGTCGGCGTGCTGCAGTTCGAAGTGGTGGCGAGCCGCTTGCTCAACGAGTACGGCGTCGATGCTGTCTTCGAGTCGTCCAGCATCAGCAGCGCGCGCTGGGTGTCGTCGGACGACAAGAAGGCGCTGTCCGACTTCGAGACCCAGCTCGGCCACAACGTCGCCTATGACGCGGCCGGCAACCTGGCCTACCTGGCCACCTCCGGCGTCAACCTGCGCCTGACCCAGGAACGCTGGCCGAAGCTGACCTTCCACGCGACGCGCGAGCACGCGGCGAAGCTGGCCTGATGCCGGGCTGAGCTTCGAGGTCAGGACAAAACGGCCGGCGCGATGCCGGCCGTTTTGCATTCAGGGCGCGGGCGGCGCGAGGAGCAGGCGCTGGCCAGGCAGGTCGAACAGCACGCGATAGCGCTGGAAGAAAGGCGCACCGAGGATGCCGTCGAACGGTGCGCCGCCCAGTTTGACCCGCTCCGCCGTCAGGCTGCCGAGCGGGCGTCCCGCGCCATCCGTGACCTCGCCCAGCTCGCGCCCCTCGTCCGGCAGGCTGGCGGCATCGAGCAGGTTGACCTGGGCTGCGGTGTCGAGCACGAACTTGAGGGGTTTGCCCTTCACTACCAGCCTGACATGCGGGCCTTCCTTGCCATATTCCAGGCGCAGAACCTGCCATCCTTCGCCGAGGGGTTCTCCAGGCGCGTAGATCGACAGGGTCTTGCGCGTGTAGTCGAACAACAGCGGCCGCCCACCGAAGGCCGCCAACCCGATCGCCCCGGTCTTGCGCGCCCTGGTCAGTTCGGCCTCCGGCCCCTCCGGCGCGCCTCCCCACTCGACATGCACCTGGCCTTCGACCGGGGCCAGGACGGTGGTGCCGACGACGACGTCCCTGGCGACCAGGTTCTTCACCTCGTAGACCTTGCCATGGAGGTCGCGGAACGCCGTGCTCCGGTCCAGCAGCGACACCGAACCGGCTTGCCGGATTGTCGCCTCCGGAATCGAAAGGCCGAGCGCGCCGCCCGAATCGATCATCATGTGCGAGGAGGTGGCGCCGACCGTGACCCTGGCAAAAGGGAGGCCGTTGACGAAGCTGAGCGGGACGACGTCCGCAGCCGCCACGGCGGCGTGCAGGCCGGCGCCGGCCAGAAGAACGAAGATACGGATATGCAGGGACATCGCGTGTTTGCCTTAGTCGTTGGTGAATGAATCGGGGCCGGCGCCGTCGATGCGGGTCGCGAGCTGGCTGGCGACCCTACCGTCGGGTTGCGTGACGCGCAGCTGCACCGGGAGCCAGTGGTGTTGTGGAGCCAGCCAGACTTCGACGCGCGCTTCGCCGGCCGGCGCCAGCTGCAGCAGGTGCACCGCGGCGAGCGTACCAAGAGGCGTGTCCAGGTTCTCCTGGCCGACCACCTGCCAGCGCGCGATGCGTGCGCCGCCGCTGCCGGCCACCACGATGTCGACCGTGTCCTGCACCTGATCCGGGTCGGCCAGGCCGATGCCGGCCAGTTGCAGCAGCACCGAAGCCCGGTCCTGGCTGCCCTGGGTCAGCGTCTCGCTCGCGTTGAGGCCTTGTTCGATGCGCCCCTCGGCGCGGTTGAAGCGGGTGAGCTGCGCGCCACCGGCGGGACCGGCTTCCTGCGCCTCGCTGGGCGCGAGCCCGGCGTCGTCCTCGCCGCCGGTGCTGGCCAGCTCGCCGAGCACGCCGTCCAGGCGCAGGCGATAGGCGCCGCCGCTGCGCTCCCACCTCAGTTCCGCCGCCTCGCCGGCAACCGCAGGCCGTCCGGGAGCCGCGCGCGTGACCGCATAGGCCACGCGCGCGGACGGGGGCAGGTGCACGCGGTAGCGGCCGGGCATCTGCAGCGGGGCGATGCCGGGTGCGGCGCTGGAAGAGGGCGCAGGTGTGCCGGGAGGCGAAGCGGAAGCCGGCAGCAGCGGCTGCATGGCGGGAAGTTCGGCGCGCGTTTGTGACTGAGAGGGCGCAGGCGCGGAAGCCGGCGTGCCTGGCGCCGGTGCCGCCGGTGCCGCCGGTACGGTTGCAGATTTCCCCGACGGCGCCGCATCGCTGACCAGGCGCAGCGCGATCGGTGCGCCGACCTGTACCGGGGGCGGGGCCACCAGGGCGTCGAGCAGGGCAAAGGCAAGCACGTGCAGCAGCAGGGACAGCCCGCCCAGTGCCACCAGGCGCCGGTGCCGGGCCAGGTGGACGGCAATCTTCATGGCGCTAGTGTCCCCGACCTGTCAGTAATTGTCCACCTTCGGGACGGTGTTGACACGGCTCAAACGCACGGCCGGGACGATGACTTAGATTGGTCGAATGCGTTAAAGAAATATCGCGCGTTGTCGACTTGCGAGGCCATCATGCATACCTTCGAAGCTTTCCCCGCCGCGGCCATGCCGGTCGCATCGTTTTTCTTTGTGGAGGGGCGCTGAGATGCTGTCCCGCCTGAAGATCGGTCCCAAGCTGCTGCTCGCGCCAGGCGTCGTGCTGGTCCTGCTCCTGATGCTGTCCTGCGGCGCATGGTATGCGATGGTGCGCCAGAACGCCTCGCTGGAAGACATTGTCGGCAAACGCGCCGTCCACATGCGCGCCGCCAGCGACCTGGTGTTCACGGCGCAGCGCGGCCACGCCGAGATCTACCAGCTGCATACCTGGATCGGCGGCAGCTTCCCGAAAAGCCGGATCGAACCCCTGATCCGGGACATCCACCGTCAGCATGCGCTGACCGAATCGGGCTTGCGGCGCCTGGCGCAGATGACGCCGGCCGGCGGCGAGGAGCGCGGCCTGGTCGACGGCGCCGCCTCGGCCCATGCGCGCTATGTCCAGGCGGTGCGCGACGTGATCGAGATCGCACGCGACGACCAGTCGATCAGCGCCAACGCGATGAGCAAGGCGGAAACCGCCTTCGCCGACGTCGCCCAGCGCCTGAACGCGCTGGCGCAGCTGGAGCAGGCGCTGTCGCAGGCCGCGTCCAGCGGCGCCGAAGCCGAGTTCCGCGCGATGGCCTGGCTGATGCCCTGCGTGATCCTGCTGGCGATCGCGGTCTCGCTCGCGATCACGGTGGCGGTGCGGCGCACCCTGCTGGCCGAGATCCGCGGCATCGGCGCCGCGGCGGTCGACCTGGCCAGCGGCGACCTGACGGTCAAGGACCGGGTCTATGGCAACGACGAGATCGCGGAAACCTCGCGCGCGCTGAACGCCAGCATCCGCAACCTGAACGGCACGCTGCGCACCATCCTCGAGTCGGCGCGCTCGATCGGCTCGGCCTCGCGCGACCTCGCGCTGGGCAACCTGAACCTCACCACGCGCGCGGTGTTCCGCGCCAGCTCGCTAGAGCACACGGCCTCCTCGATGCAGGAACTGGCCGCCACCGTGAACCTGACCGCCGACAGCGCGCAGGCTGCCAACCTGCTGGCCGCCTCGGCCTCCAGCGTGGCGGAGCAGGGCGGGACCGTCGCCGAGCGCCTGGTGACGACGATGGAATCGGTGAAGGGCAGCGCCTGCCGCGTCGGCGAGATCAGCCAGCAGATCGACGCCATCGCGGTGGAGACCGGCACGCTGGCGCTGAACGCGGCGCTAGAAGCTGCGCGCGGCGGCGAGGCGGGGCGCGAGTTTGCCCTGGTGGCGGGCGAGGTGCGCACGCTGGCCCTGCGCACCGGCGCCGCCGCGCGCGAGATCCGCGAGCTGATCGCCCAGTCGGTGGCCGAGATCGAGGGCGGCACCGCCTTTGCCGCGCAGGCCGGCACCAGCATGGCGACGATCGCCGTCTCGGTGCAGCAGGTGGGCGACATCATCAACCAGATCAGCACGGCGAGCCTGGAGCAGGCCAGCGGGCTGTCGGAAGTGAACGAGGCGATCGTGCAGATGGACCAGGTCACGCAGCGCAATTCCTCGCTGGTGGAAGAGGCGGCCGAGGCGGCGCGCACCCTGCAGATGCAGGCGCTGACGCTCTCCAAAGCGGTGGCGACCTTCCGCCTCGACGAGGCCATGCTGGCGCCCGAGCTGCCGACGCCGCCATCGAGCGTGGCCGAGATCGACATGCGCGACGTGTTGAAGGATGGGCGGCGCGATGCGAGCATCGCGCCGAAGGCGGAGCGGCGCAAGACGCCGAGGCCGCATTTGCGCCTCGCGTCGCGCAAGGATTCGTAACAGGCGTTTCGATCAGCGAGCGCCGTACCGCGTGCGCAAAATTGCGCACCCTTCGTACGGCCGTCGTAGGGTGCGCATTCCATGCGCACGCGGTCGTACCGACGCGCTGCCCACCGTCCTCAAAAACGACAACGGCGGCGCAGAGATCGCTCTCCGCGCCGCCGTTTAATTTACCGCTCGACGATTACTCGTAATCGCTGATCGGCGCGCAGCCGCAGAACAGGTTGCGGTCGCCATACACGTTGTCCGCACGGCCAACCGGCGGCCAGTACTTCTTCTTGCGCAGCGAGGCCACCGGGAAGGCCGCCACTTCGCGCGAATAGGTGTGCTGCCAGTCGTCGGCGGTCACCACTTCCGCCGTGTGCGGCGCGCCCTTGAGCGGGTTGTCCATCTTGTCGTACTCGCCGCGCTCGACCTTGACGATCTCGGCGTGGATCGTGATCATCGCCTCGATGAAGCGGTCGATCTCGACCTTCGATTCCGACTCGGTCGGCTCGATCATCAGCGTGCCCGGCACCGGGAAGCTCATGGTCGGGGCGTGGAAGCCGAAGTCCATCAGGCGCTTGGCGACGTCTTCGTTGGAAATCCCCGTCTTGTCCTGCAGCGGACGCAGGTCGATGATGCACTCGTGCGCGACCAGGCCGTCGTGGCCGGTGTACAGCACCGGGTAGTGCGGAGCCAGGCGGCGCGCGATGTAGTTGGCGTTCAGGATCGCGGTCTCGGTGGCATTCGTCAGGCCTTCCGCGCCCATCATCGCGATGTACATCCACGAGATCGGCAGGATCGATGCCGAGCCGTAGGCCGCGGCGCTGACCGCGCCGATGCCGTCTTCGCTGCGCACGTAGCCGGTCGAACGCTGGTTCGGCAGGAACGGGGCCAGGTGGGCGCCCACGCCGATCGGACCGACGCCGGGACCGCCGCCGCCGTGCGGGATGCAGAAGGTCTTGTGCAGGTTCAGGTGGCTGACGTCGCCGCCGAAGGCGCCCGGTGCGGCCACGCCGACCAGCGCGTTCATGTTGGCGCCGTCGATGTAGACCTGGCCGCCGTGCGCATGGACGATCTCGCACAATTCCTGGATGCCTTCTTCGAACACGCCGTGGGTGGACGGGTAGGTCACCATCACGCAGGCCAGGTTGGCGCTGTGCTGCTCGGCCTTCTTCTTCAGGTCGGCGAGATCCACGTTGCCGTTCTCGTCGCAGGCCGTGACGACCACCTGCATGCCGACCATGTTGGCCGACGCCGGATTGGTGCCGTGCGCCGACGAAGGAATCAGGCAGATGTTGCGGTGGCCTTCGCCACGCGACTGGTGGTACTTCTGGATCACCAGCAGGCCCGCGTATTCGCCCTGCGAGCCGGCGTTCGGCTGCAGCGAAATGGCGGCGTAGCCGGTGACGGCGCACAGCATGGCTTCCAGCTGCGAAATCATCTCGCGGTAGCCGACGGTCTGGTCGTCCGGGGCGAACGGGTGGATGTTCGAGAACTCGGGCCAGGTGACCGGGATCATCTCCGAGGTCGAGTTCAGCTTCATCGTGCACGAACCGAGCGGGATCATGGTGCGGTCGAGCGCCAGGTCCTTGTCGGCCAGCGAGCGCAGGTAGCGCAGCATCTCGTGCTCGGCGTGGTAGCGGTTGAAGGTCGGGTGGGTCAGGAAGGCGCTGGTACGGGCCAGGGCTTGAGGGAAGGCTTCCACCGCATCCTTGTCCAGTGCCTCGACATCCGGCAGCGGCTGACCGTTGGCGAAGATCGAGAACAGCAGGGCGATGTCTTCGCGGGTCGTGGTCTCGTCCAGCGACAGGCCGACGTGCTGGTCGTCGACGCGGCGCAGGTTGACGCCCTGCGCGATCGCGGCTTCATGCAGTTCGGCGGCGCGGTCGGTCGCGATCGTCAGCGTGTCGAAATACGTGCCGTTGGCGGTCTGGTAGCCCAGCTGCTTCAGGCCCGTTGCCAGGATACCCGTCATGCGGTGCACGCGCCGGGCGATGCGGGTCAGGCCTTGCGGGCCGTGGTAGACCGCGTACATGCCGGCCATCACGGCCAGCAGCACCTGGGCGGTACAGATGTTCGAGGTCGCCTTTTCGCGGCGGATGTGCTGTTCGCGGGTCTGCAGCGCCAGGCGCAGGGCCGACTGGCCTTGCGCATCGACGGTGACGCCGACCAGGCGGCCCGCCATCGAGCGCTTGAATTCGTCGCGGGTGGCCAGGTAGCCGGCGTGCGGGCCGCCGAAACCGAGCGGCACGCCGAAGCGCTGGCTGTTACCGACGACCACGTCCGCGCCCCATTCGCCCGGCGGCGTGAGCACGGTCAGGGCCAGCAGGTCGGCGGCAGCGATGATCATCGCGCCGGCCGCATGCAGTTTTTCGCAGGCGGCGCGGTAGTCGCGCACCTCGCCGTTCACGCCCGGGTATTGCAGCAGCACGCCGAAGCAGGTCTCGTCGAGCTTGTCGATGTCGGCGGCGGCAATGGTGCGCACTTCGACGCCGATCGGCTCGGCGCGCGTGCGAATCACTTCCAGGGTCTGCGGCAGCACGTCGTCGGCCACGTAGAACACCTTCGAGGCCGACTTGCCGACGCGCTGGATCAGCGTCATCGCTTCGGCGGCGGCGGTGCCTTCGTCCAGCATCGACGAGTTGGCGATGCCCATGCCGGTCAGGTCGGTGATCATCTGCTGGAAGTTCAGGATCGCTTCCAGGCGGCCCTGCGAGATCTCCGGCTGGTAGGGCGTATAGGCGGTGTACCAGGCCGGGTTTTCGAAGATGTTGCGCAGGATGACGGGCGGCGTGTGGGTGCCGTAGTAGCCCTGGCCGATCACCGACTTCATGACCTTGTTCTTGGAGGCGATGCTTTTGAGCTTGGCGAGGGCGGCCTGCTCGGGCAGCGGTTCGAAGAACTGGCCCAGGTCGAGCTTGTCCTTGCGGCGGATGTTGGCGGGAACGACCGCGTCGATCAGCGCGGCGCGCGATTCGTAGCCGAGGGTCGACAGCATCGCGGCTTCTTCGCTCGACGATGGGCCGATGTGGCGCGGGATGAAGGAATCGCGGGCTTCAAGTTGGGTGAGGCTGGTGCGGGTCATGGTGGTGGCCAAAAAGAGAAGACGGGTGGGCGGGCAGGGCCGGCCGGACTAAGAGGGGAATATGGGGATCGCAGCCCACGGCGCAAGCTGCGCGCCGCAGGCTTGTAGTGCAAAAATCAGTTACCGGTCGACTTGCCGTAGGCGTCGGCGTCCATCAGGCCGTCGTAAGCGCCGGCGTCGGTCGGCTTGAGCTTGAACAGCCAGGCCGCGAAGGCGTCGGTATTGATCGAATCCGGCGCGTCGGCGGTGGCCTGGTTCACCTCGACGACGGTGCCGCCGACCGGCGCGTAGATGTCGCTGGCCGCCTTGACCGATTCCACCACGGCGGCGTCGTCGCCGGCCGTGAAGGTCTTGCCGACCTGCGGCAGTTCGACGAACACGATGTCGCCCAGCGCGTCCTGTGCGAAGTCGGTGATGCCGACGGTCAGGGTGCCGTCTTCTTCGCGGCGGACCCACTCGTGGGACTCGGTGTATTTCAGGTCGGTTGGGATGTTCATTAAGAAGGCTCCAGGTTATAGGTGGCGGTATTATAAATCTTAGGCGGCGAGGACTTTGCCGTTGCGGACGAAGGGCAGCTTGACCACGGTCGCGGCCAGCTTCTTGTCGCGGATCTCGACGTGCACGGTGTCGCCGACGGCGACGTCCATCGGCACGCGGGCCAGGGCGATCGCCTGCTGCATCGACGGGCTGAAGGTGCCGCTGGTGATTTCACCAAGCGCGCCGGAGGCCGCGATCACTTTCTGGTGGGCGCGCAGGATGCCGCCTTTTTCGCGCAGGATCAGGCCCAGGAACTGGGCGTTCTGGCCCTTGGCCTGCAAGGCTGCTTTACCGATGAAGTCGCGCTCGGACACCAGGTCGATGGTCCAGGCCAGGCCGGCGTCGAGCGGGTTCACGTTCTCGTCCATGTCCTGGCCGTAGAGGTTCATGCCCGCTTCCAGGCGCAGCGTATCGCGCGCGCCCAGGCCCGCAGGCTTGACGCCGGCGGCGACCAGGGCGCTCCACAGCGCTTCGACCTGCGTGGCCGGCACGCCGATCTCGAAGCCGTCTTCGCCGGTATAGCCGGTGCGCGCGACCATCGCTTCGCCGAAGGCGGTGTCGGGCACGATCACGACGTTGAAGGGTTTCATGTCCTGCGACGCTTCCTTCGTCGTCGGCAGCACTTCCCAGACCTTGGCGCGGGCGTTCGGGCCCTGCACGGCGACCAGGGCGATGGCGCGCTGTTCGTCCACCATGCCGGCGCGGCGCGGGGTGATCGTCAGGCCGCTATTGGTGGCTTCGTTCTGCTGGCGCATCCATGCGATGTCCTTCTCGGCGGTGCCGGCGTTGACCACCAGGCGGAACCAGTCTTCGCGGAAGAAGTAGACGATCAGGTCGTCGATCACGCCGCCTTCAGGATTGAGCATGGCCGAGTAGAGCGCCTTGCCCGGCACCTGCAGCTTGTCGACGTTGTTGGCCAGCAGGCCGCGCAGGAAGCTGCGGGTATTCGCGCCTTCGAGGTCGACGACGCACATGTGCGAGACGTCGAACATGCCGGCGTCGCTGCGCACGGCGTGGTGCTCTTCGATTTGCGAGCCGTAGTTGACGGGCATGTCCCAGCCGCCGAAATCGACCATCTTGGCGCCGAGTGCGCGGTGTGCGGAATTGAGCGGGGTCGCTTTGAGCGTCATGGAATCCTCAGGGCAGAATATAAAGGAGCCGCCACGCCGGCCGGAAGCCGAACGTGGGCTGCGCCCCTCTGTCCTTGGTACCTGAGAGATAGCGGATCGTTTCCGCCTGCCCCTTCGGTGGGCCTGTACAGGCCGCTCTCCAGAGTGTGGCCTTCGCGCGCCGCGCGACGACCCCTGACCGGTCCTTTTGCCTGAGAGTTTTTGGGTGATGCCCCTTCGGCGGCAGCCTGTGCTGCGCTCTCCCGATCAAGACTGTGGAGGATATGTCACCCATGCACCCATGTCAATCTTGGCAGGCCGAATAAGCAGCCTGCATCGAGTGTCCAGTCAGAGTGGCAGCCGCGCACTGTTGGCGGGGAGTGCGCGCAGGCTTTTTCCTCGATTTGTTAAACTGGGGTTCACACTTTGCGGGGCAAAACAAGACTATGACCGAAGATCAAGCGAAACACAGCAAGGAGGCCTGGTTCACGCTGTCGGGCGACGTCAACAGCGACATGGTGCACCGGGTATTCGAGGCGGTCGGCCACATGACCGAGGACGGCATCGAGACGGCCCACGTGCTGGTGCAGTCGAACGGCGGCTATGTCAGCGACGGCTTGTGCCTGTACAACTTCATGTCGAAGTCGCCGATCGAGTTCGTCATGTACAACGGCGGGGCGGTGGCCTCGATCGCGGTGATCATGTACCTGTCGGGCACGCGCCGTTACGCCAGCGAAACGGCGCGCTTCATGGTGCACAAGTCGCACGCGACGGCATCGCCGGGTTCGCGCCCGGATGCGCTGAACATCATCGTCGAGGGCTTGCGCGCGGACGACGCCCGCACCGAGTCGATCCTGCGCAAGCACGTCGAACTGACGCCGGAGCAATGGGCGATCCACCAGTATTCCGACCTGCACCTGAATTCGCGCGACGCCAAGACGGCCGGCATGATCAACGAGATCGCCGACTTCGCGCCGCCGAAGGGCGCGATTCTACGCAATATCTGACGCAATATCTGACGCATTATCTGAAATAGCTGCTTGCAAATAAAATCAGGCCATTTTGCCTCGAATGCAAATAATCTTTGCATACGGTTTTGGGTAAATTGCGCGCCTTCGATTATATGGCCGGGTTAACTCGGGCATATGTCGGCATTAATTGAAACCTTATGGCGAAATAAGCTCGCCTATATTGTCGGGTTAGCCGGACAATAAATAAAACACGCGACCATGATAAAAGGGCCTGGAGCGCATTCGCGCTCGAGGCCCTTCTATATCAGCGCCACCCCGGGGTGGCGAATCGAAGCGAATTAACGCTTGTTGTCGTTCTTGTGGCTTTGACGGCCGGCTTCGGCATGCTGCTCCGGCGTGCCGCCGCGCATGCCCGAGCCACCCCCGGAGCGCGAGCCCGAGCCCGAACCCGACTGCTTCGAGCCCGAACCCGAGCCGGATTGCTTGTTGCCGTCGTTCTTGTGGCTTTGACGGCCGGCTTCCGCGTGCTGCTCAGGGGTGCCGCCTTGGGTGCGTTTTTGATTCGAGGCCATGATTATTTCCTTTCAAAGTTGAGAAATACGCCTGCTCTCCGAACTACTGGTTTATTTCAGCAGTTTTTTCGGTGTTGCAATCATGCGAGCCGTGCTGCTGAACCGGTATCGGATGACCGCCTGAGCCTGTGTAGGATGTGTTCCTACACATTGAAAATAATCGATGCCCTGAATACTTCAATGTTTTTCGTTAGCGATTTTCACGGCGCGGCTTAAAACTCTTCCCAATCCGTATCCGGTTTGCTGACCGCGCGCCGGATCGGCGTGACGGTTTTTGCGGACGCATTGACGGCCGGACCCGCTGCCGGTTTCGCAGGCTTGCGCGCTGCCGGCTTGGCGGCCGGCAGTTGGCGCACGGTGGCGGCAGGCGCCGCCTCGCTTGCGGCGGGCGCATCGCCGGCGAGCACGAAGGCGCCGGTCGCGCGGCCGAGGTGGGCCGCCTGTTCGCGTACCGCCGTGGCCGCCGCGGCCGACTGCTCGACCAGGGCGGCGTTCTGCTGGGTCGCCTGGTCCATCGCCGCGATCGCGCCGTTCACCTGTTCGATGCCGGCGGTCTGTTCGGCGCTGGCGGCGGCGATCTCGCCGATGATGTCGGTGACGCGCTTGACGCTGGCGACCACTTCGTTCATCGTGCGCCCGGCCTTGTCGACCAGCTGGGTGCCGGTATCGACCTTCGCCACCGAATCGTCGATCAGGACCTTGATTTCCTTGGCCGCCGCCGCCGAGCGCTGGGCCAGGCTGCGCACCTCCGAGGCCACCACCGCGAAGCCGCGTCCCTGTTCGCCGGCGCGCGCCGCTTCCACCGCCGCGTTCAGGGCCAGGATGTTGGTCTGGAAGGCGATGCCGTCGATCACGCCGATGATCTCGGCAATGCGCTTCGAGGAATCGTTGATGGATGCCATGGTCCCGACCACGTCGCTGACGACGGCGCCGCCCTTCACGGCCACTTCGGACGCGGACAGCGCCAGCTTGCTGGCCGTATGCGCGGAGTCGGCGTTCTGGCGCACGGTGGCGATCAGTTCTTCCATCGACGAGGCCGTTTCCTCGAGCGAGGCCGCCTGCTGCTCGGTGCGCTTCGAAAGGTCCATGTTGCCGCTGGCGATTTCCGTGGTCCCGGTCGCGATGCCGGCCGCGCCGGCGCGCACGTCGGCGATCATGGCGGCCAGCCTGGCGGCCATCGTCGCCAGGGCCGTCATCAATGCGCCGGAATCTCCCGCCGCGCTGCCGGCCGCGCGCACGCGCAGGTCGCCGTCGAGCAGGCGCTGGGTGAGCGCCAGGGCCTCGCGCAGCGGCCGCTGCGCCTCGCGCACGATCCAGCCGGCCAGCAGGCCGGTAAGCGCCAGGCCGCCAAGCAAGCAGAGCAGGACGCTCCCGCGCAAGGGCTCGGCGGCCGGGCCCAGCTGCGCCATCAGCCACAGCACGCAAACGGAACCCAGCAGGAACAGCAGCGCGAAAGCGCCAACGATCTTGAACCGGGTGTCGAGCTGACGAATCTGTTTCATGGAAGCTTCCTCGGAGGGATGGAGTGGAGGGGACTTTGTTATGTTAGGGAAACAAAAAGCCCGGCATTTGCGTCAACGCAAGCTAAAGAGTCCGGCCGGGGTGCCGTGAACGAAGGAGGAGGGGAGCGCAATGCCCGCGCCGCGCGCGTAAATTTTCCGCCCTGACTATTGCCATTTGTATTGCCATAAGGCAATATTGTGCAACAATACCGTGTCGGCGCCGCTGCGCCACAGGAAGAACCGAGCCATGGCCCACGCCGCCAACGATCACGCCCATGCCAAGCCGCCCGCGCTCCCGCGCGAGGTGCTGGCCGAACTCGTGCGCGACGCCAGCGCGGGCGCCAACGAGCAGCTGGGCGCCATGGTCAACCGGCTGGTGGCGGCGCTGGGCGACATGACGACGGGCGGCCTCGATCCGCAGGCCGCCTACCGCCGCGCCAGGGCCGGCACGCTCCTGAAAAACAACAGTTATGCCTTCGTGCACCTGGCCGGCGAAGCGATCGAGCGCGCCCTGCGCGAAGCGGTCGACGAGCTGGTGCCGGGCGCGAAAAGCCGCGCCGACGCCGTCTCGCTGAGCCTGGTGCCGCTGGAAGAGATCGATAACCGGATCGCCTTCGGCACCCTGTGCCGGCCCTTCGAGATCGCGCACTCCGAGGTACTGGCCAGCCTGTGCGTGCGCATCGGCATGCTGCTCGGGCGCGAGCTGCTGCGTCCCGGCCAGAATCCGTTTCGTCCCGAAGTCTTCGTGTCCGCCATCCACGACGCCTGGCGCGCCTTCGCGCCGGAGGCCGACGACCATCCGCAGCTGCTGCCGCTGCTGCGCCCCGAGCTCTTCCTCGACCTGGCGCCGCTGCTGGACGCGGCGGATGCGGCCCTGCGCGCACGCAGCAAGCAGGCGCGCGAACGCTTCCACATCAGCAAGACCAGCGACACGGGCCGAGGCCGCCGCGCCGGCATGGATGCTGGCCTGGCGCAGCAATTGCGCAGTCTGCTCGGCGGCGACGGCGTGGGCGCCCCTCTGGTGCCGGACTTGCCGAACATGCCGCAAGGGAAGGGCTGGCGGCCGAGTTCGGCGGCCGGATTCGCCCAGGCTGCGCCGGCCGCAGCCGCAGCCGCAGCCGCGGCCAGTAGCGCCGCCAGTACGCCGGGAAGCGCGCGGCCAGCCGCCGGCGCCCATCCCGGTTTCGCACCCGGCCAGTCCGGTGGCGCTGCGGCCGCACCCGGCTTCGCACCCGGCCAGTTCGCCGGCGTCACCGCCGCACCCGGCTTCGCGCCGGCAGGCGAGAGCGTGCCCGGCGCCGGGCTGGCCGCAGGTTCCTTCGGCCAGCCCGGCGCGCTGCTCGAACTGCTGGCCGGCCTGCCGCTGCCGGCGACCGCTCCCGCGCCCCAGGCCGGCCAGGCCGCTGCGGGCATTCCCCACAACGTCTTCTACCTGCCGCGCTTCAAGCAGAGCCTGCCGCAGGGCGCGCTGCCGCGCGGCGAGGAACACACCCTCGACCTGCTGTCGCGCATCTTCGAGACCGTGCTGCTCGACGACAGCATCCCGCCCGAGACCCGCGAACTGATCCGCTTCCTGCAGGTGCCGGTGCTGAAGGCGGCGCTGCTCGACCAGAATTTTTTCTTCGAGGAAGCACACCCGGCGCGGCGCATGATCGAGCTGCTGTCGAACATGGGCTGGGAAGGCCGCAAGGGCGTCGACGATCCGGTGGTGCAGGCCATGCAGCGCGGGGTCGAGCGCATCGGGCGCGAAGGCGATGCCCAGCCGGCCGTGTTCGCCGAAGCGGTCGCGGAACTGGAAGCCCAGCTGGCGGTGGAGGAGCGCGCGGCCGAGCAAGCCATCGCCGCGCCGATCGCCCGCGCGACGAAGGTCGAAAAGCAGACGGTGGCCGCGCGTTCGGCGCGCCAGGCCGTGCGGGTACGCGTGGCGGACGGGGAACTGGTCGGCGTGGTCTCGAGCTTCCTCGAGCAGCGCTGGGTCGACGTACTGACCTTCGCCTACCTGATCGAGGAGGAGCGGCCGGGCGCGATCGACAACGCCACCCAGACGATGGACGAGCTGGTCTGGACCGTCAAGCCGAAGGCTACGCAGGAGCAGCGCAAGGCCCTGCTCGCCAAGCTGCCGGCCCTGCTTACCGCGCTGAACAAGTGGCTGGACGCCATCAAATGGCGCGACGCCGAACGCCTGGACTTCTTCGCCGAACTGGCGAAGTGCCACCTATCGATCGTGCGCGCGCCATTGGAACTGTCGCCGGAACGCCAGCTCGAACTGGCGGTCGAGGCCGCCCAGCAGGATGCGCTGCGCCGCATCGCCCAGGAGCAGGCCGCCGCGGAAGAAGAGGCGACGGAAGCGGACGATGCCGCCAGCCTCGTCGATACCTTGGAGCGCGGCGCGCGCCTGGAGTTCAGGCAGCCCGATGGCGGCGTGCGCAAGCTCAAGCTGGCCTGGGTCAGTCCGCTGCGCACCCTCTTCATTTTCTCCGGCGGCCTGCGCCAGGAAGCCTTTTCGCTGGCGGCCGAGAAGCTGCTTGATGGCTTGCGCAGCGGGGCGGTCCGGGTCGTCGCGCCCGAGGGTGTGGTGGGACGCGTGCTGACCGAAGCGCTGCAGGACGCCGTCAACGACCCGGCGCCGCTGCGCGCCTGAGCAAAAAAGCCGGCGCATGCGGCGCCGGCCTCTTCATGTCGTGAAACTCAGGCCTGCTTGCGCCGGCGCAGCATGCCCAGGCCGGCCATGCCGAGGCCGAACAGGGCCAGCGAGCCTGGTTCCGGCACATCGTTGCTGGCAGGCTGGTAATAAATGCTGCCGTTCCAGATGCGCGGGGCGTAGGTGTCGCCAAAGGCGTAGCTCTTGCCGGCACCTTCCAGGATGGCCATGAAATCGTCCTGGGCAGCCGCATTGCCGATATCGGTACCGCTCGTGTAGTACATATAGCCGCCGGAGCTGACAGTGATGTACAGGCCTGTCGTCGAGGTGGCGCCCAGCTCGAAGTCGGCGGTGTCGAGGAAGGTCGCAAGGCCGGCGCCGTTGCCGGTAACGGTCAGGTTGTCGACCATCGACCAGGCGTTGCGGTCGTTCGGTGCGCCCAGCCAGCTGCCGTCCTTCCTGTAGATCTCGATCGTATGGGAGCCATTGTCCAGGTTCAGGTCGAAGCCTGTAATCGTCAGTGCGCTACCCTTAGTGACGACATCGAACATGTTGCCGTTCTGGGCCCTGTCATAGTCGAAGGTTGTCGTCAAGACGGCGGCCTGGGCGCCGGCACAGAACGCGAGAGCAAGACTGGCTGCAAGTGCAAGCTGTTTCATTGTTCCTCCAGAAATAATGTGTGCTTGAGGTAATAGCAAGGTGCATGCCAGCAATTTCCGAAAGGAAAATTTCTTTTTGAAATCAATAAGTTAATTTTGACAAGATTTATTAGCTGCAAGTGCATTTGCCATAGTGTAAAGATTCTCGACAGAATTCAACCTGCCGGGCTGGCGTGGTGAGCTTCTGACACTGCATGTCCTGGCGCCTGCCTGCTTCCCGACATGCCTTAAACTTGGCCGAAAAGCAAGCAACAGATGGTATGATGCGTGCTTTATCGATTCCCTCACAGCCGAACCAAGGTGCGACTATCCTCCATTAAATTGTCGGGATTTAAGTCCTTCGTCGATCCCACCAATTTCCAGGTCCCCGGGCAGCTGGTCGGTGTGGTCGGTCCGAATGGCTGCGGCAAGTCGAACATCATCGACGCCGTGCGCTGGGTGCTGGGCGAATCGAAAGCGTCCGAGCTGCGCGGCGAATCGATGCAGGACGTGATCTTCAACGGCTCGACCCACCGCAAGCCCTCGGGCCGCGCCTCGGTCGAACTGGTGTTCGACAACAGCCTCGGCAAGGCCGCCGGCCAGTGGGGCCAGTACGGCGAGATCGCGGTCAAGCGCACGCTCACGCGCGACGGCACCTCGACCTACTACATCAACGGCCAGCCCGTGCGCCGGCGCGACATCCAGGACATCTTCCTGGGCACCGGCCTGGGGCCGCGCGCCTACGCCATCATCGGCCAGGGCATGATCGCGCGCATCATCGAATCGCGTCCGGAAGAACTGCGCGTCTTCCTCGAGGAAGCGGCGGGCGTCTCGAAGTACAAGGAGCGCCGGCGCGAGACCGAGAATCGTCTTTCGGACACCCGCGAAAACCTGCTGCGTGTGGAAGACATCCTGCGCGAGCTGAACGCCAACCTGGAAAAGCTCGAAGCCCAGGCCGCGGTGGCGAACCGCTTTCATCAACTGCAGGCCGACCAGGAAGAAAAGCAGAAGCTGCTCTGGCTGCTGCGCAAGAACGAAGCCAGGGCCGAACAGGCGCGCTACTTCAAGGAAATGGAAGAAGCGCAGAACAGCCTGGAAGAACAGACCGCCAAGCTGCGCAACGTCGAACTCGAACTCGAGCACCTGCGCCAGCACCACTTCGCCGTAGGCGACCGCCTGCACACGGCGCAGGGCGCGCTGTACCAGACCAACTCCGAGATCGGCAATTTAGAGGCACAGATCAAGTTCGTGATCGAGTCGCGCACGCGCCTGCAGAACCAGCTCGGCACCCTGGCCGCCCAGCGCGACCAGTGGTTGGCGCAAGCCCAGGAATACGAAGAGCAGATCGAGGAAGCGACCTACAAGGTCGAAGAGCTGGCCGCGCGCGCGGAAGGCGCCCAGATCGCGGTCGAGGCGCAGAACGAGCGCCTGCCGGAACTGGACGCGGCCTGGCGCGAAGCCCAGCGCCGCGGCGACGAAGCGCGTGCCCGCATCGGCGAAGTGCGCCAGCGGATCGAGCTGACCGCCGCCCACGGCCGCAACGCCGGCAACATCCTCAGCGGCCTTGCGACACGGCGCGAACGCCTGCAGGCAGAAAAGAAATCGCTGGCGCCGCCCGACAGCGCCCATCTCGCCAACCTGCGGATGCAGCTGGAAGAAAAGCAGCAGGCGCTGGAAGAACAGACCCTGATGCAGGAAGAAGCGGCCGCCGGCCAGGAAGCCGCGGAAACGGAGCGCCGTGAAGCGCAGGCCGCCGCGCAGGTGGAAAGCGCGAAGAACGCCCAGCTGGAAGCGCGCCTCTCCGCCCTGAAGCAGATGCAGGAGCGCGTGCAAACCCAGGGCAAGGTCGCGCCCTGGCTGAAAAAACACGAACTCGACGCGCTGCCGCGCCTGTGGCAAAAGGTGCAGATCGAGGAAGGCTGGGAGACCGCGCTGGAAGCCGTGCTGCGCGAACGCGCCGGCGCGCTCGAACTGTCCAACATCGAGTGGGCCAAGGCCTTTGCCGGCGATGCGCCGCCCGCGCGCCTGGCTCTGTACGCACCCGCGCCAAGCGCGCCGCCGGCGCCCGACGTCGTCGGCCTGAAATCCTTCGCCACGCTCCTGAAGCTGAACGATCCCGGCGTGCGCGGCGTCCTCAACGACTGGCTGCACCTGGTGTTCGTCGCCGAGACCGTCACCGAAGCCTTTGCCGAACGCGCGCGCCTGCCGCAGGGCGGCTCCTTCGTCACGCGTCAGGGCCATGTGGTGACCGGCACCAGCGTGCGCTTCTACGCGGCCGACGCCGAGCAGGACGGCATGCTGCAGCGCCAGCACGACATCGACCATACGACGACCCAGCTGCGCGCCCAGGCCCTGCTGCTTGATGACGCCCGTACCCGCGCAGTACGCGCCGAGGCGGCGGTGACGGAACTGACGCGCCGCCTGCAGGACGCGCGCGCCCGCATCGCCACCCTGCAGCGCGAGACCCATGCGCTGCAGATCGAGGTGGTGCGCCAGAACGAAGTCGAATCGCGCTTCAACCAGAGAAGCAGCCAGATCGACGTGGACCTGCTTGAAATCGCAACCCAGGAAGAAGAGCAGCGCATGGTGCAGCAGGAAGCCGAGCAGCAGTTCGAAGAGCTCGATGCCGAGCTGGCCGAACTGCAGGGCAGCTTCGAGGACGGCCAGACCCTGTTCCTGCAGCGCGAAGCGGCCTTGTCCGAAGCGCGCGACAAACTGCGCGAGCTGGAACGCGGCGCACAGGAAGCGCTGTTCGCCGAGAAGACGGCCCGCGCCCGCATCGAGGAACTGCGGCGCAGCATCGCCACGGCGACCCAACAGGCGCAGCAGGTGGCCGAGTCTTTGGCCGGTGGCCAGGCCGAACTGGCGGCGCTGGAAAGCGGCAGCGCCCACGAAGGCTTGCAGGAACTGCTCGATCGCCGCACCAACCAGGAAAAAGCCTTGTCGGATGCGCGCCATGAGCTCGACCAGGTGGCGCAGCAGCTGCGCCATGCGGAAGAGTCGCGCATGGGCTCCGAGCGCAATCTGCAGCCGCAGCGCGACCGCATTACGGAAATGCAGCTGAAGGAACAGGCCGCGCGCCTGAACCAGGAGCAGTTCGCCGAAGCACTCAGCGCCACCGGCGCCGACGAGGCGGCGCTGGCCCTGAAACTCGATCCGGAGCTGAAACCGCAGTACCTGCAGGGCGAGGTCACGCGCCTGACGAATGCGATTTCCGCGCTGGGCGCGGTCAACCTGGCCGCGGTCGAAGAGCTGGCCACGGCCAGCGAACGCAAGCGCTTCCTCGATTCGCAGAACGCGGACCTGAACGAAGCCATCGCCACGCTGGAAGACGCGATCCGCCGCATCGACAAGGAAACGCGCGACCTGCTGCAGGACACCTTCGAACGCGTCAACACGCATTTCTCGGAACTGTTCCCGATCCTGTTCGGCGGCGGCCAGGCGAAGCTCGTCATGACGGGCGACGAGATCCTCGACGCCGGCGTGCAGGTCATGGCCCAGCCGCCGGGCAAGAAGAACGCGACCATCCACCTGCTCTCCGGCGGAGAGAAGGCGTTGACTGCGACGGCGCTGGTGTTTTCCATGTTCCGCCTGAACCCGGCGCCGTTCTGCCTGCTCGACGAGGTCGACGCGCCGCTGGACGACGCCAATACCGAGCGCTTCTGCCGCATGGTGAAGC
>Ga0308160_10002824_pt1 | contig 20294 bp, 27 predicted proteins | sample PhyFR1_FD_201036 | JGI IMG/M metagenome (GOLD analysis project Ga0308160, IMG submission 201036) | Phyllosphere microbial communities from UC Gill Tract Community Farm, Albany, California, United States - DLSLF.R1 | ecosystem: Host-associated > Plants > Phyllosphere > Unclassified | place: USA...
TAGCTGCATCCTGATCCGCAAATTCAGCCGCAACAGCTTTCGCCCAAGCTTCCTGATCCTCTTCTCCCTCAGGTTCATATTCATCCTCTTTGACTTTCTTTGCTTCCCTCTCATCTCCATCCCCATCTCTCCCTTCTTCACGGGCTTTACGTTTCTTTTCCTTTTCTTCTTGGATCTGTAATCTAATCCTCTCCCTCTCTTTGATCCGCTCTATACGTTCCTGTTCCTCTTTCTCCTTCTTCTCCCTCTCCTCCCTTTCTTTCTCTTCACGCTCAGCAGCGTCCATAGCTTCTACTGCTTCCTTGATTTCCTCGGGGATAGTCCACTCAGACCTCTTACTTTCTTTCTCAAAGTAAAATACATTTCCCTCGGAAGTAGTCACCCTAGTCCAGCTCGTTCCAGGGATCTCCACTTTCTGTTTAGGTTTCTCCTTCTTCTTTTTCTTTTCCTTAACTTCAGATCCGCTTGCCTGAGCGACTTGTGGTAATGGGGCGAAAGATGGTCGCGTGTAGGTCGATTCCTTGGTATTGGAATTATAGTAATATTTCGTGACTCCATCTGGGGCGTTATGTTCCGACCAACCTGCTGGGAGAGGTGGTGGGAAGTTTGGCATGGCTGCTGGGCCGGGGTAGTAGCCTGGCATACCCATTTGTGGTCCTCTGAATATTAGCTCAATGTTCAATCCTGTTGATTGTCTGAGAGGTCTACTCACCCTGGAGGTGGTCCTGGTGGACGCATTCCGTTTGTTGGCCTTCCTGGTGGGGGTCCTGGTGGTACTGCCATAGTGATGATAGGTGTGAAAGAACGGTTACAGTTGACATCTATGGACAAGTAGATTCAATGTACCCTTAATTGTGCCCTCCACCTAACAATATTCTAGGCAGCTCTGTATTAATGCCTGCGGATTCCAGAAAATGCGTCTATGCATGATGTGATATGGCACAAATGGCTATGCTTGTCGTGACTTGTGAGCATTGGACCGCACTACAATCCCTCATCCTCACTATCATCCGCATCAAATCCAAAGATCTTCTTAATATCCGCCAAAGAAGTTTGTTTATCCTTCGAAGCTCCACCAGCAAGGGAAGCATTCACCAATGCGGTCTTGTGTCGTTCTATTCGTATCAGCACTGATTCTTACGAAAGAAGAGGGAGAGGGGACATACGGATTTTCATAATCCTCTTTTCGACTGTTCCCTTGATAATATACCTAGTCACGTAGACTGGTTTGTTCTGACCTAGACGATGGACTCGGTCGATCGCTTGTTGTTCAATAGCTTCATTCCACCATGTATCCATCATGAATACGTCTATTTGTCAGCTAACATACAGAAAAGAGCGGGACTTGGACTCACGATTTGCCATTGTCAGATTGAGACCAACTCCTCCTGCTTTCAAGGAGATTAGGAGGATTAAGGGTTCTTTGATCTCTTTACCGAATTCTTCGATTGTTGTAGCTCGTTGTGCTTGGCTCATTGATCCGTCAAAGCGCCTACTTGTCAGCAGAGGTTATCGCAGGACGGATATTACTTACAGATATCTAACTCCTTCCTTGGTCAAGGTGGTCTCTATCAGATCTAAAGCGTGAGCTTGTGCACCCGGAGGAAAGCGGATAGGGGGAGCTCACCTAAGAAAGAGGTAAACTGCGAGAACACCAAAGCCTTAAACGTCGGTTCCTCAACCCTCATGACTTCCAACTTCCTGACCAGAGCTCGAAGTTTGGTACTAGATACCAAATCGACTTTCCCAATGGTAACCTCCTTATTCGCGTCCGAAGGTTCGCCGTCGGGATACAGACCGTTCAATGGATTAACCCGTTTTCGCCGCCTTTGAACACGTCGGAGATCTTTCATTGCGATTGGACCTTTATTGCACATTGGGCAATTTGCTTCTTTATTCTTGTCTTCGCAATTGCCAATGTAATCGACTATACAGTCTTGACATCTATCCATCAGCTCGTCCAAGGCATGAGAGGAAGAGCCTACCCTCTATGATAACATGGTAAGAGGACTTCATCGAATATCTCACTAGTACAGAGCATACATTCCGAAGTCCCTTCAGACTCTTCAATCTCTCTCAAGACCTTCATGGCGTATTCGGTATCGCCTGGATTATCTTCAGTAGCGACATCGTCGGCTCCTCCCGCGTACATGGCGATCATTTTTTTGAGACTTTGTTCTTCGTTTCCATCAGCATCGAGGAATGTAGATGATTCCGCTTCATCTTCTTCCGTAGCTTTGTTGAGGACTAGCATTGGATGATCGACGCATTGACGCAATCTAGGATCAGCATTGTCGTGGGATCAATTGAGCTGGATTGAAGTACTTCATAAGCATGGCCAAGATGGAGGTATAATTCGACATGGCTTTTCCTTCGGCATCCAATTGGATGAAACGCCTCTTGGCCCTATCTTCCAGCCGTTTGTAAATCGTTCGTTCCGGTCTCGAGAAATCCAATATCTGCAAATCGATAGTCTTTGGCGGTAAATCAACAATCAATCTCCCATCCTTATCCCTCATACTCTTTTCTCGTCGTAGCAAGCACGATTCGAGGATATATTGAACCACATTCAATGCTTTTGGATCTTGGTTGAGGAAAGGGACTGTTACGAAGGATCGGAAGAACGAGTAATGACCCCATGGTTCTAGTTTCAGGAAGTGGAGGAGCGAGTATAAATCGTCTAGACGATTGACGATTGGTGTTCCTGTTAATGCCCATCGTCGTTGACCGCTGAGGTGGTAACATGCCTTTGAAACCATTGCTGTTCGATTCTTGATATTGTGTGCTTCGTCCAATACGATCCGAAGGAAGTCGTCTGGTATCAGTTACAGCAAGAAAGGTTGACTCACGATCAAAGATACTACCACCTTCATAAGATGATTTATCCTTGTTCTTCCACCATTTTTGAAACTCGCTCGCAAGCGTTCCGTAACTCGTGATGATCACATCGACCTTTTTCTTGCCCTCTTGCGACAACAATCGATCCACATCAACCCGATCATTGCCGTACCACATGAAACTCGTGATTGACCCTTTCTCAGACATCTTGCCCAATTCCTCATGCCATTGTGAGGCGAGAGACACGGGGCAAACGACAAGTGTCGCTCGGGGGGCACTTGCTGCTTTCGCAACAGTGGGGACTGCACGCCATTGGTTCGATAAAGTGACTTGCTTGAATTTCGGTTTCTTTGCGGCATGCTCGTCCTCCACTGGCGGCGAGGAGCCAGTTTCGGCAGTATCGCCCTCACGATTGAGGTGGATTAGGGAAGCCATCATACACGTTTTTCCCATTCCTACATGTCAGTCATTCTCATTGGTACGAGAGGGATAGACCTACCCATTGCATCGGCGAGGATACCGCCTTTGGCTTTGGTATTTGAAGTAGGGAAAGTCAAGCTGAGCTCTCCACTGTACGGATTCCAATAGAATTTCCGACTAGGATCAACCCAATCATCATCGTCCTCAATTTCGATCGGGTCGTTCTGCCCGCGTTCCTTCTTGAATGCGTACCTAACATCAGCCGCGATTCCTTCTTGTGGACGCACTCTTCCCATAGAGGATGCAGACTCTGATCACGAACGGTCGAATCACCCGTTTCTCGAGCATTCATCCACGTTAATGCCTGTTTCTGATACGGTCGAAGCGTATACAAGAATCCATCCGGTGGATCCGTTTCTTCCAACCTAGTATCTCCTTGCTGAGCCCTATATATCAGCTCCTCCAATATCAGATTCAAAAATGTACTCACTTTCGATAAATGGTATCAAGCTCATTCATCTGTTTCTCATCGAGTTTCTCAGCTTCATCCCCACTATCCTCTTCTTCTTCTCCATCACTATTCTTGGCTGAACTCTTGCCTTTTCCTTTATCTGCTGATGAAGTACTGCCTTTTGAGGGACTTGCACTGCGTCGTTCGGATTTAGGTTTATCAAAGTGTTTTAGGGATTTCTCATTGATGGTCGCTGATCCATTCTGTTTCTGCGCGGCGAGTAATGCGTTCGATTGCAGAGCTTTGACTCCTATCCGACCTGATGGAGTTAGCAGGATCCCAGCGTCCGCGAGATGGACCGACCGAACAAGAAACCTAAAGCCTCTTTCCTCTGCCTCATTGCCTCCTCTTCTCCAGTTTCCTTCTGTTCCTGCCAGAACGTCCCGTTCTCCTCCCGAGTCGCCTTGTCTGCTTTCTCGAATGCTTTGCGGGTGAGGAAGACCTTGATGTTGAGCAGTATGGTGCATCCAGTCGATAAACTCTGTGGACAGTCGATCACATGACCGGTGAGTGAGACTATCATCAGCTTCTCGCTCGCTGAGGACGGTGGAATAAGCTTACTGATGTCGGTATCGAGCAGGTGCACCAGGAAGGTAGCTTCCGTGACTGACAATCTCCCAACTTCGAAGCCTCTATCATTCCTAAACCGAATGACTGAATCGACTGTAGGTTTCGCACCAGCTTTCTTGGCAGGAGGAGCAGGAGCAGCTTTCTTAGCCATCATTGAGCCTAGAGTTACCTGCTTGGTCTTTCCATTAACCACCTTCCCCCCTACTAATTTCGCAGGTCCCTTCCCAAATGAACCTTTCTCCTGTGAGACGGCAGCTTTAGCTTTAGGTCTTTCGAATACAATCTTGCTTCCTGGTGTACAGTATCCTTTTCCTTTCGATAAACTCCATCCTTCACATACGAATTCACCTAGATACCCACCAGTGAACGAAGATGGGACTTGGAATGACGAAGTCCTCGATCCAGGCGAAGGTCTTTTGAGAGGTCGAGATGGTCCGGCTCCATTCGTATTTGGAATCGCTGTGGAGGACGGTTGGTCGATAGGTACGATATCGCTATCCTGTGATTTTATCGATTTGTGACCTTTCACATGACCATTTGTAGGAGGTGTACGCGATCGAGATCGGAGAGCAGGAGATGGTATACGTTTCTCAGCGACGGTGGTCGGCTTGATATCCATGATATCATCCCGATCATCCTCAGAGTCGGAGGAAGGGAAGAATAGATCGGGTTCACTCTTTTGTCGAGTTGGAGCAGCGGGTGAGGGTGATGGTGTGAACTGCATTGTCGACATGGTGTCTGCACTCCTTAGTGCATCGTTCGCAGGAGATGGATTACCCTGCTATGATACAATACGTACTATGAGTCAGATGAGGGAAGGGAAAGTAAATTATCCAAAGACGCGTCGTTCACGTCATGTCTTGCACACGCGGGGTAAATGTGGGGAAGTTGACTGGACTGGTTACTCACCCGGCTTTACCTCCACTCTCTACTCAACTGACTCCTATGAGTGATAAATTCAGCGAGGTATCCCTTGGCAAACCAGGCGTCAGTCCTGCATCGGATCTGACCAGGCTGGAAGCTCTTTCTACATGTGATGTACATTTACCGCTGCAATCTGATGAGCCGCGCTGAGAATAGATATCAGATGCACTGGTCAAGCTAGGTTCTGGGTCCGGAGGTCTCTTGACGGACATGCATCTCTTTTCACCGGCGGAACATTCAACCCGGATCGTCGGGCCTGTATTTACAGTCAAGGTACGCTAGAGATAAACAAAGTTGTATTGACTCTAGATGGTCTCTGCGAACGACAAGACGAGTCCTAAACCATCACAGCACTTTGTAGGTCATACCAGTGGCCTAACTGAAGATAGGTTGACGCCTGTCCTTCTGGATCTATTATACTGATTCAAGCTCCTCAAGGTATATTCTACTGCACGGCTCAGCTGACAGGAAGGAAGCAAGTCGGCCTGTTGGGGAGGACTCATGTCCACTGCTGCCCAAGCCAAGGGTATCCAAGCAGCAATAATCGACGGTGGCTGCCGCGATATATCCGAGCACCGCGAGCTTGGCTACCCAGTCAGTATTGGAATGAATTTTTAAGTCGAAAGCTGAGAGTAGGTCTTCGCGCGCCATCACTCGACTCTAGGTCAATCTTCATTCACCCGCTCGTCTGAACTGAATTGCCCATTGATCATCAAACCCCTTCCACCCCATTCAGTACCAGCATTCCAAGATACTGTAGTCATGCCTGGTGATATCCTCGTAGCTGATCTAGATGGGGTCATTGTCATTCCAAGAGGAAAGGTCGGGGAAGTTGTAGAATTGGCAGAGAAGGGGAAAGGGGTTGATGAGCGGATTGCGAAGGATTTGAAGGCTGGAAGAGGGGTTGCCGAGAGTTTTGCCAAGTGGCGCTGATGGCTTCTTGCGGATTGGCAATGCTTGAGCCTCGAGGTAGCAGATTTGCGGAACTACAAGATCCGCGGCTGAGACATGTCACATCGTTACATTCGTTATCAACGTCATCCAAAGTTCCTTCTCATAGCTTATACTTCTAGGTAGTCTGCCGCAGTCAAACTGTCATTAGCCTCTCATCTCTCCGTTTTATAGCAGCGACTCACAGCTCAAGAGCGATATAAGGATCTATCCTATCCGTGAAATCATCCTTGATATCGGCAGCGTTGAAATCGGCGTATTGTACTTTGTACGATAGATATTCGATCACCTTCGATACGATGACGCCCCTGTCATCAGCATATTCTCTGAATTCTTTCTCATACCTCTCCTCAAGTCTGCAGACTCCTGAACTTGATTCTCCAAAACCCTCTATTCATCAGTTCAAGGTCGAGAATTGAACACTTACTTTCGGTGTCTAATGAGGTTTTCAACATCCCACTTGCACATGCTACATTCCTGGCTACTACGAATGTATATCCATCCGAGGATTCTAAGCGGACGTAGTCGTTATTTGACATCTTGCGGGTGTAACTTGGTTGATGGTTTATACCTGTCTAATGAGCCAAGTTGAGTGTGTACATGGTACACGTGGCAAAAGCGGAGATCGCCGCCTGGCTATTTCTCGGGTTCTACCCAAGAGCTGTTGAACACAATCAACCTCTTCTCACCTTACAGACACTGATAACAATGGCGTAAGTGAACCTGCTTCCTCTCCCGTCGGATCTAGGGCTAGAAGATGGACAGGCGAGCATGTACTGATCAAGTAGATCTTTCATGAACTGGGCAAAATCTCCTGCCGCAAGGCAATACTTCTTCAGTGAGTCTCCCTCTTCACATATTGAAAACAAGCTAACGTGCCTTAGGTACACATTTCTGGGGTCCTGTGAGTCCAGACTGCCCTCCATAGGGTGTAATGACCCGCGCTAATGGAAGGTCGCAAACTGGGGTCTACCCATTGCTGCTATTACAGACATCATGACCAAAGATGAAGAGTACATTTCCGGAGTCATGTCCCCAACTCTAGCTGGATACTCGTAGGTCCCAATGTACCGTGTTAATCACCCGTACTGAATATTAGGGCAATGTTTATGCGATTCGCATGGATGGTTCAACCCCGGAACTACCTCCTATTCGCTTGTCACGCTACCAATTTCTCCGCCCAACTCGTCCAGGAAGCTAGATGGTTGAATTACTGGAAGTTTGGCGGTAGGGAGAAGAAGTTCCCTGTTGGAAGTAGGGTTGAGGATGTCAAGGAGGGTGTTAAGGGGGAAGTTGAGAAGGTTAGGAATGCCGCCAAGGCATAGGTCATAAGGGTTTGGCTGGATTGTATGGGTGCTGAGGTCCTGGAGTTTGATGCTCCTTTGGTTGGACGTGAGGTTGGACAGGGATATTGCTTAGACGGGATAGTCGGGCGAAATGCTACTATGCGAGAAAATACATACACCCATCTACGTCGACTGACAAGCCTCTTCTATTTGAGTGCCGTCTGAGCCCCACGTAGCGACAGATAAGCTTGATCTCCGCCTGGTCCCTGCTACGTCAGCTTGACACCTTGCGTTCAATCCAGCTTACCAGTCCCCTGACCACATGCCAGACTTCCAATCCCTTGTAGCGCAGTTTCGTGCGTGGGTCGGTATATGATGCAGGCAGTCCAGTGATATCGCAATATTTCTTCGCTGGTAGTAAAGAAGGCGGTGCTGTCGGTGTGTGGTCTACTCATCAGTGACGTGAACAGAAAGAGTGGGGTGACGTACAAGTGATAATCTCTCCCTTTGGTGTGATATCATCAAACCCATCCCCCAACAATCCATTTTCCAGAGGAGGAGGTACATCTTCATCCTCATCATCAGCAGGTGTAGTCCGCCTACTATCCATCACACTCTCCTCTCCATCTGCTGGGGTTGTCGTCCCACTAGCACTGCCCGCGAGTGTACTAAGACGCCCTTTCTTGAAATTCCCTACATTCCCCTTGCCCTTCCTCACATATCCAGTTCCCGTGGCCTTCTTCTTTCCCGCAGGATCTATAGGCTGTCCCCGGAGTTTCTGTTGAGTTTGGGAAGCGGTTAAGAACCCATCTCCGCCGCTCAAACGTTCACGTTCAAGGGTTAGGATCTGCTTGACTCCTTTACGGACTACTGTTGTGGATGATGAGGCGGTGCGGGAAGCTAGTTTGGATGTGAAGTTGGGATTTTTGAATGGACGGGGAAGGTCGGCGAAGTTTAGTCGGTCTGCTAGAGGCTGAATTGTCAGCTAGATACAATGGCTTGAGTTGACCTACAATGCCTCCATCCGGTCCGGGGGTGGATGTATTGGATTTCCGAGGTGGTGGTAATCGATGATGACCACGTGCCCTGCTGATCAGCTATATACAATAACCTGACGGGCGCTCAGCTTACATTGTGATGATGTGGTTGATGGTTGAGAGTGCGCAAAGGGAGGACAGGATGTGTACGTGAAATGTAATCACGTGACTCGGAATTGGATAGATGTCACCACTCCTCCTAGATAGTCTAGTATCATTCACCACAATGTCGCTCTACGGAGGAATTAAGTTCTCAATAGGCGATGATAAGGGCTCTTCAGGAAGCAAAGCAGGAAATCCCGAAGCAAAGCCACTTCAGGTTCTAGGCGGAGGTGTGTCCAACGCCTCGACAAAGAAGAGCTATAATGACTATCCAGACGAACCCCTACCAGCAGGTGGGGCTAAACCCTCGACGAAGGATCCCGCTCAAGCTCCTAAACCAGGAAAGACATCTGCAGCTCTCAAGTTCGCTCCTCGGATTCGACAGCCTAAACCGGTTGCTGGGCCTAGTACGACCTATGCGGCCGAACCGGTATTTATCGATACCCTCCAACCTACAGCCTCGTCATCTACATCTCAAACCAAGAACCAGGAGGTTGTATTTGGGAATGACGGGAAAGCGTTAGCTAGGGCACCGGCCATGACTCTCAATGCTGGAAAGAGGGAAAGGGGGAAGGAGGACAGCGAGAGGCGTAAACAAAAGAAGAAACAACGAGTACGTCCGTTCCCATTCTAATTTCAGACTTGAAGGAGCTGATGAAGTAGAGAAGACAACAGCAACAACAACACTTTTCCGATTTCAAGCCAGATGAACAATATGATCCAAATAGACCGAATGATCTAGGTGAATATCAATATTACCGCAAGAAATTGAAAGAGGAGAAACGTCGATTGGCAGAAGAGAAAAAGAAGAGAGAGGAGGGGAGTGGTGAAAGCAGTTATTATTCCGATTCAGAGGATGAAGCTCCAAGAAGGGATGGTACGTCTTCATTTCACTTCGATACGATAGAAAGGAGGCTTATGTTAGCACCCAAAATGTGGGCACCGCCTACCTCAATTTATGGTAACCAGCCTAAATCAGCACCAGCACCTCCGGCCATGGCGAGACCGCCCTCCCCACAAGCTCCACCAGCGAGTGGGGATGATGCCTACGCGAGGCGGGTCGCCATGTCGCAAGCACCAACGGGAGATGATGCCTACGCCCGCCGACAGGCAATGTCTCAAGCAGCAGGCGACGACGCTTATGCCCAACGTCAAGGATCAGCAAGATCTCCTCCAGGATTACATCGACCAACACAACCACCGCCACCACCGCCCATTGCAAGCACGAGCTGGAATCAAGCAAGTGGTGATGAAGCTTATGCTCGTCGCGCAGCTCTATCACAATCGCAGCAGGCCACCCCATCGCCGCTAATGCCCAAATTCCAGCCTCCTGCGATGATGATGCCACCCTTCCCGCCTCCACAGGCCGCGCCTCAGAGTATGCCGCCATTTGCTCCCTCGCAGCAGCCCCAATCTTTACCCCCTTTCCCACCATCGCAATCGACTCCGGCTCCTCCGAGCGCAATCGCGACATCCGGCATCCCAGGTTTCGGAGCGAGACCACCGCCAGCAGCTGCACCAATACCAGACGCAGGGCCAGCTTTATCGACTCCCGCTCCGCCTAGTGCTGAGGAATTCGCTAGGATGTTGGAAGAGAGAAAGAAAGCTGCTGCTAGTATAGCAGAGAGGTTGAAAAATCTCGGTCCTCCTCCTTCTGCTCATCCGCCAATTCCTGAACCTAAGGAGTAAGTCTGAACTGTGTCATCACAAACGGAACGCTGACCAGTAGTGGTTCCGGATCATTCGCTGAGAAAAGTAAGTCGATTGTAGATCAGTATGCTGACCTCAGTGTTCCGCAAATGGGGCCATAAAGAGGGAACTGGCCTAGGAGCCGATGGATCCGGTATCAAACATGCCCTGACCGCCGAACATGTCGCCAAGCCAATCGACCCGAAACAACCACTCTCCAAAAGACAACTCGCAAAACAAAAAGCAGCTGCTGCTAACGCAAAGACAAAGAATAGGAAATGGGTCATGCACTCAACAAACAGGGGTAAAATCGTTAATGCCAACGAGGAAGAAAAGAGGGTTGAAGAGCAAGGGAAATATGGGGAAGCAAGTCGGATTATTTGTTTAGTGGGGCTTGTTGGGGGAGAGGATGATATTGATGAGGATTTATCGGAGGAGATTGGGGAGGAGTGTTCGAAATATGGGTATGTCCCCCTTTTTGGGTAATACTGATATGTAGAATCGTGGAGAGGGTGGTTCAGCATCTTGTGGAGCCGCCGCCGGTTGATCCTGCTGAATGTCTGCGAGTGTTTGTAGTCTTTACTGGTATGGCTGGAGCTTGGCGAACAGTCAAGGAGCTGGACGGGAGGTTCTTCGGAGGACGCAAGCTGGTAAGCATCCTGACGATCTCGGTTGATGGGATGCAACTGACTTCAGCGCGCGACGTACTTTGATGAGACTCGGTTCAATGCTGGTGAGCGTGATGGATCGCTCATATAGCTCGATATACTCGATGCATGTCTTTACTTCAACGACTGTTATATGAAAGGTACAGATAATACAGGAATACGTTTTATATACCGACAGAGACGATCATACTCTGAAGGGTTCGACGGAAGCTGGCTGCCTTACCGCTACAGGGCTCGGGGAGAAGAGCATGGAATTTTGAAAACTACCTAATCTAAATACATTCGATAATCCAGCCTGATGCTGAATGGTAGCAGACGAGAAACTGGGATACATCCCAACTTGTCCAATTCCAATTCCTGCTCCAATCGGAACACCAGTCTTTGACTGGTTAGGGGGTGTGGATGATCGTCTTTCAGAACTGAGGACACCTGACGAATGGAGGATTGTGGGGCTGTCGTCAGGTAGTGGAGGAGAGTTCTTCATGGTTGGGATAGTGATTGGTGCTTCTTGTTGAATCTTTTTGGAAAGGGCATCAAGGAGGAGAGTCTTCATTTCCAAATCGTGAGGGTCTTCAGCGTTGGATCCACAAGTTCGATATCCCTCGATCTTTCTCTCGAGACCTTGTGAACAGGTTGTAAACATATAAGAAGTCCCTTCCGACACATTCCCCAAATCTCGGATTCCCTTTCCCAATTTCTGAAGTCGAGCAATGAGTGGTGCAAGGAGGGAAAGGAGGATAGTAGCGTCATCCCTATCTTCATCTGCTATAGAGGAAGGGGCGGGGGATAAGAGGGAAGTATCTGATCCTGTGATTGCTAATAAAGGTCTTTCTTGTTCGATGGGAATAGGAGTGGATTTAGTAGATAGTCGACGGATCGAGAGCCGGAGTCGGGCGAGAATGGGGCGTGGGAGGGAGGTCTTGAGGGATGGAGAGGGTGTGGGGATATTGTTCTTGGGTACGGGGGCCGGACTGGGGGATAGGGTGGAAGGAATCTGATCAGGGAGGGAATTGATGTCTTTTTGAAGAGCGTACAAGTCGGTTCTAGCATTAGCACAACGAGGCTACTCGCACTTACGAGATCTGAGCAGCGGACACCATCTTGGTACTGTATATTCAAGTCAATACCGGTCAGAAAAGTAATTGGAATTGGAAGGACAGCAACCAGGCCTTCATGTGACTCCATCATCGTTGAATCCCATGACAATCGTCTGATCCCTCTCACTCCATTCATTATGAATACTATCCTTTATACCTTGCCTACCACCTCTATCTCCTAGCGTTTTGCCACATTAAATTTGATTCCGTCGTCGCGTCGCGTCAAGGTGGAGGATTGACATTACGAGTGACCTCGGACCCCTCCCTCCTCCATAGACGTAGTAGATATATAGATAGAGATAGAGAGGATGTCAAGAGTCCCATCGGGATCTACTGTCCCTTTCACTCCTAAACCGAATAAGAAAGCACGAAGTAGTCGTCTCACTTTGAGCGATAGGGAGTTTAATAATGTTGGTCATATATTCCTTGTTTACGCCTCATGTTGAGCTGATGATAGATTGCTGGAACACTTGCTTCAGTTAGGAAAGTACGGACGGATACTATATTGGAAGAATGGGATTCACCAGAAGGACCAGATGGGATTAGGCGGATCGGTACATCCATTCCTCTGACAGTGAATATTGTAAATTGTGATACTGATGTGTAGTACCGGAGAAAGCAGGCCAAGGATCATCTCGACCTAGTACAGCTCAGGAGACCAGACCAAGCTCGAGACCATCCACATCGACAGCGAGAAGACCGGCATCAGCGGCAGGATCATCAGGATTCAAAGTACCTCAACCACCTGCCGCCTCTTCCTCCAGGCTCCCGTCAGGTCGAGAAGAGAGGCAGGCCCGCCATGGGAAAGCTCCTGCTCGAGTTATTGATCTCGAGCCTCCGGTCCAGGAAGTAGCGGCTTTGGACTTAGATGAGGCCGATGAGGACACGAATGAGGGGAGAAGGCTGGATGGAGTACCGCTTGAAGTGCAGGAAGCTTGGATATGCGAGGATCTAATTTTCGTCTTACAAGTACGTCTCAGCTATATTCTGCATGGTATAAAAGCTGATGAGTAGGGAGTCGAGGGGAGCCTGATACGGTACGACGAAGGATTTGATCCACTTGATGAGGATCAGCGATTACAGGGAGCAAAGTGGAAAGTGGACCCCTCATTAGGTATGCCCTCCGTCACGTTGCTGGACTGTCGCTGATGCCCAGACCCCTCATTACTGTCTCTAGTGGAACGCCTGATACCACTGGCAACATATTACACATCAGTAGAAGCATCTATGGAATCCCGCAATACCACCGAATTCGGCATGGTCAGCCATGCCCTCTGTAGCGGTATTCGCTCAATGCTCAAGGTCAGCTGTTCCTCACGTTTATAAAATCAAGCTGACAGGAAAGGAATATAAAGTCCTCATTGCCCAACTTGAATCCCTATTCCTCTCTTCATCAACCTTCACCCTCCAAACATTATATTACCACCTCCACCCAACTATTCATACCATGTCCCTCCTCTCTTCATTATGCCTCTCGCTGGAGACGGAAGGAACGTCAAAAGATGTTTCAGGAGAGAGTGAGTCGTCGGATGATGATTTCGGTGGAAAGGCCGATGAGCTTGGATTGGGCGGAGCAGCATTGAAGGGGATCATGGATGTAATGAATGCTAAACAGGGGGTTGTACCTGGGAGCGATATCCCCGCCGGGGAAGTCATCGGGGGCGAGGTACTAGGGATCATTTGTGAGCGAGAATCGACCATGAGCGGGTATGTCCCCTATCTGTCGAAGTATGAGATCAAGGCTAATGAGCAGTGATCCAACGGCTTCGACTTTACATACTACTCTCCTGGAACATGCTTCTCAGCCTTATAGCAGGATGCTAATACGCTGGATCTCGACTGGGTACTTGTCTGACCCATTTGATGAGTTTATGGTGAAGGAGAGTACGCATATCTCAAAGAGCGTCCTAGAGAGCGATTATACGGATGAATACTGGGAAAGGCGCTATACCGTATGTCCCCATGTCGACCATGAAAAGGGCTCGTGCTAATGCCAGTTACGCGACGGATCATCATTAGCAGCTTCATCAGGAAAAGGTGCACCTTCACTCTCTGCTGGTGTCCCCTCCCATCGAGAGGGTACAAACAGACTACCAGGAGGAGCCTGTATACCCTCTTTCCTCCAACCTTGGAAACACAAGATCTTACTTGCTGGAAAGTATTTGAATGTCATTCGTGAATGTGGGATTGAAGTCAAGAAACCTGGTGAGGTTGAAGATGAGAAAGGGGTTATGGTGGTTATGAATGAACCCAAGTGAGCCACCTTATTTCATACAGCCAGGAGCTAATGTGCAGATTCTATAAGAGAATCGAGGATGCTTATATCTATGCCAACAAGACTTTATTGAAGCTCATGCTGGAGGAACAGGAACTGATACCTCATCTCAGGTCAGCTCCAAATCCCTCAATCTCTTGTAAGCTAATATCTAGATCAATGAAACATTTCTTTTTCCTAGATCAATCGGACTTCCTCACCAATTTCCTCGACCTAGCCAACTCCGAACTCCGCAAATCATCGAAACAAGCTTCCATAGTCAAGCTCCAATCTCTACTTGATCTCGCTATTCGTAATCCGGGATCATCGAGTTCAAATGCTCTCTATAAAGATAATTTGAAAGTCACACTGGCTAGTCAGGGGTTGTATGATTGGTTAATCAAGATTGTTAGTCGGACCGGTGGGGGTCTAGGGGATGAGGGTGGGGAACTGGACTTTGGGTCTGGGGAGAGGTTTGAAGAGGATGCCACTGCCAAGACTTTATTTGGTATGACCCCAATTCATGCCTTCTACGCAGAATGACGAGAGATGAGCTAACATACAGCACACGACGCAGTAGCATTCGATTTCTCTGTAAAATTCCCCTTATCCCTCGTCATTTCCCGAAAAACAATCACCCGCTACCAACTCATATTCCGATTCCTACTCCACCTCCATCACCTCGAATCAGGTCTCTCGACAATGTGGCTAGACCATAAAGCCCCACATTGGCGAGACGACTGTGGAGATGAAGATATGCAAAAATGGAAATCACGTATATTCTCCATGCGAAGTAGAATGTTGGTTTTCGTCAGACAGATCCTGGCTTTTGCGACTGGGGAAGTTCTCGAGTCTAATTGGAGGATACTAGAAGGGAAAATTGCACATGTGCAAACTGTTGATCAGTTGTTGAGGGATCATGTTGATTTCTTGGATACTTGCTTGAAGCAGTGTATGTTGACTACTTCAAAGTTGCTCTCGGTGAGTTTATCTTCCCTTGTGAAATGATTGCAGAGAAATGAAAGAGAAAGGGAGGAGCTGATAGTAGGTATACGCAAAATTGATGAAGACGATATCAACTTTCGTATCGTATCAACCTAAACTTACTGTTTACCTGGATCAATTCTTAGCGGATCCAGATGGTGAGACGGAAGCTCAAAGATCTAAACGATGGGAGATCTTAAAGACTTTCGAGGTGAATTACAATCACCACAGTCAGGTACGTTCACCTCCATTTCTTTGTTACCATCCCTGGCTTCCGTCTCTATTGACTCCAATGCTTCTTTTTGCCTCTCATCTCTCGTGTTGACTGGAGCTGATGATAGCTACACCTCGATGCGGTCACTTATAATGCTGGATCGGAGAATGTTGCGTTGTTGGCGCTTGTGACTAGATTACATCAGACCACTTTACGTCTGTGATCTCACGCAGTCATGGGCTAGAATGTAGATGGATATAGTAGATTAATGCATGCTCTGCAGAATACCAAGGACGACCAGCGTCCAGCCCAGAAAGAAATATAAATGATTGTAGTCGATTACAAACAATGTTCAGGTCCACCCAATACAGTCCTCATAATCGTCTCTGCTACTGATCCCTCCGAATCACGTACCTCGACAGTTACAGTACTTCCCTCTTCTACATCTACTACCCAACTAGCTGATGTCCCGTGTGGGACAATTACAGTCTCGCCTTGTGTGGTTTGTTTGATACCGGCGGTATTGATGGAGGTGGAAGTTATTGAGAGGTAGTATGGACCTGTTGTTTGTGTCCAGGAGAATTGGGAGGGTTTACATTGATGTAGCTCGTTCTGATCATCAGCCCTCTTCCCATCCCCTTCTTTTCTCTTATTCCCGATCCATCAACCGTTCAGGGTATACTGATACTCGAGGTAGGTAGGGAGGGACTTACAGGAGTTGAAATGTGGAAAGTGGGGGAATCGAATGATGATTGGTACTGGATTGGTAAAGCACTACCGAATCCAGAGACGGAAGAAAGAACAAGGAAAGTAGAAAAGAACATCGTCTAAGTCGTGACTGAATATAGGTTGTTGAAAGTTGGGTGAGGACGATATCAAATCGAGGTCGAATCGAGGTCGCGTCTAGCGTCTATCGTGTATTTGGAGGATTGGTTGGACGTCACAGACGTATATGGTATGCAATCAATGCTAAATCTGAATAAGAGGTGGTGAGTACAGTGGGGATGAGTACGAGTAAATACACTTCTCATATATACCTACGCCCATCAGCACATATTACCTATAATCATCACTTTACCCGAATGAAATATACCTTCCCGCTCCCGTTCCAATTTGTAATAACACTATGAAATCACGAGATCACGCGTTTTACGCGTCTTTGGGTCAGTGTAGGGGCAGTGTCACGATAGGGCTGTCACGCTTTACGGGATCATGCACTACTTTGCCCGAGGGCAGTAAAGGAGGTATCGGCCAGTCGGCAGTCTGCATGTCCATTCTATATTTTTAGGAGATTGAGGAGGGGTTCAGCCAGTCGGCAGTGGGCCATACTTGGGATCGTCTCAGTTGAGCTAGCGTAGTAGGGACGCTTCGCGCAGCGTCAGACTCAAAGTCATATGCATTATGAAATCATCAAGTCGTGTACCCAAATACCTCAGCCGTTGACAGCCGGATTACTGCCTCACACCCAGATCCAAATTCTCATAACCCCCATCATCCACCTCTACAGCTTTACCCTTTCCCCTATCGGGGGCAGTAGGTGTTGCATTAGAAGATGAAGGTCCGCCTCCCATCGGTATTGATGTGGGCGTGGGAGTGATAGGTCTTGATACATCTGTATATTGTTCTGGATCGAGAGCATTTGCCGGGCCCTACTCGTCAGTATGTCCTTCCCTTGTATGGAAGATGGAGACGTACAGAAACTGAACCTGCATCTGGGACTTTGTCCAGTGGGGTCTTGTGCCGATCTTCATACCCCGACTTGACCCTATTATTGGATGTGGACTCCCTAGCACATCAGCATGACAAGTACGCCAGAAGGGGGACTTACCTGATCTCAGCACGTAGATCCTCTATACTCCACCAGTTCAGTGGTCCGTAAACTACATTCCGCCTCCACATCCCAGCACCGGGTAGACTCTTGTCGATAGGACCTAACATTGCGTGTGCGTGTAGATGGGCATGAGGGCATTGTGGGTCGCCTATTTGTCAGCTAGGCCGCTGGGAGATCATGGACATTATAGCTTACGCATGATTGGGCCGACGAAGCCTACGCGTACTTCTGGGCGTTTCGCACGCTCAGTGTCGCCCGACGTGGAAGGTAGATTCGAGAGGAATTGGCGTGCTGTATCCAGCATGTGTGATAGTAGAGGTATGTCAGATGGCCCCTGACCATTAGCGATTCTGTTGTTGATTTCCTCTAACGACAGTAAGACTCACAAGCTCGTAAACGCTTTCGACGTGTTGATTCATGACGACAATCAAGTGCCTTCCATCCGAACATAATCGCTCCTTTCCAATAGCTGGAAACACTGTAATATCCTGATCACGATAAACAATCTCTCTTTCCCCAATTCTCACTGTCCTCCCTATACCAGGTACCGACCCCCCTCGTGGAGGTGATGAAGGACTACCAGGCCGAGGTGCACCTGATCCAGAGCCAGAGGTAGAGTCGAAGGACGAGCGCGACTGACTAGCTGCGGAAGCTACTAATCCGCAAAGAACACATCCGGGGTGAGTTGGGGGCATGAACGATGGTGAAGTTGGTGTGAGGGGTAACTCTGGGAGTAGCGGTCGTCGAGGTGATGGAGGTGGTTGGAGTCGGGACGATGAGGCGATAGGGGCGGGAGTGAGGGTGGGCGGCATGATGGTGTTTCTCAGGTTGGGATGCCAAGGGATGATCTGCAGTTCCTTTATGGATATGTTTGACTTGACTTGACGAATCCTTGGCTGTGATGTATGTAGGATATTGTATAGTGGTGTGAGGTATATGTGACTCAGAATAGACGTATGTATCCTCTTGATCACTACTACGTCGGCAACACCGGCATATCGTCATGATTAGCGGAACCAAATTTATCAAGTATCAACTAGCATCAACTGGCATGATTTATAGAGGATATAGACCATATAGACAAGTGACAATGTCTGAAGAAGCAGATCCAGCAGCGACCTTAGCTGCTCTCAGGACCGCACTTAGCTCAGTGGAAGAGACTCTAGGGCCATTGCTCGAGAAGAAATGGAACGACACCACCGCGTCGCTCGGTACCATGGACAGGGCAAAGATGGATATCCTAGTGTCGTACGCTATCAATGATCTGATATGGGGTAAGCTATCGCGCTCTGACCATATAGGAAGCTAAGCTGATGTATCAGTGTACCTGAAGATGAAAGGTGTTGATCCGGCTACACATGAGGTATCAGCTGAATTGGTATGTGCCCCTTCTTCAATTTGACTAGCAGCTGACCAGAAGGAGAGGATAAGGACATACTACGGAAAGGTCAAGAGGGTCGAGGAACCAGAACCGCGTATGTCATATCTTCGCCTGTCGTCGGGACTCAAGCTGACCTTGTGCCAGGCCGTAAAACGCAAATTGATAAGTCCGCCGCGGGACGAATAATCAAACATTCCATCCCCGCCTCTCAGCGCACACCGACAACATCAGCAGCAGCATTAGCCCGTTCACAAGCAGAAACAGCAGTAGCGGAACAATTGGGGACAAGTCACCGATTTAGGCATATCGCCAAAGACACTGAAGAAATGAGCGAGAGTGAGGAGGAGGAAGAGGTAGAAGGGGATGAGGCTGAGGGGTTCTTGAATGATCTGGATGAGGAGATAAAGGCCAAAGATGGGGGGATTGATGCGGGTGAAGGGAGCAGTGAGGGGGAGGGGAGGAAGAGGAAGAGGGCTGAAGATTTCGGTGAGTGCCTTGACGTCTCGAGATGTCGCAGTGGCTGACGAGATAGCTAAATAGGCTGGATAAGGTTTAGGCATGTACAATAGGGGACATTCTAAACAATCACTTCGTGTTGTATGCATATAAGTCCATCAAGGCCAAGTCCACTTGAAATCATCAATGTACAGAACACGGAGATACGCCGTTACCGCGACGAATATGGAATCGTGCTTTGAGTGTCATGCACTGATACATAACTCTGCGAATGATATCTACAACTCTGATGATTTCTCTATTTCCTGATTTCCAGCGCGCATGTACAACTCAATCCCGATACAATCAACTAATGGCATAATGTCCGCCTTTTTTTAAATTTCCCCAAAACCGCTCAACGGCCTATCCCCTCTACCATCTACTTGACCCCATCCTGCTATTACACAGCCTAATGAGCCCTCTCTACACTCTGACAATCAGGACACCAGGTCCACATACTCTGTTTCCCCGTAACAGGGTCCGGGTAAGGACTCAATTGTAACCTAGGGATAGATTTACAATTGGGCCCATGAAGTGATCTTGCTTTTTCAATTTCGGTCGCATTGGCCGCCAGCGGTTGAGCGAGAGTTGGTTGATAGAGCCCATTGGAGGGTGGTGGGGATTTGAGTCGGGCTGAGAATGCTTGTGCGTTGAGAGGGGAGGCGGAGCGTTGGTTGGTGAAATGGTGTGGGTTGGGGTGGGGGGTGAGGGAGGGATATGTGTCGGGTTGAGCTGAACATTAGCTCGACCCAGTGATTGGCCTTATGAGGGGAAGCTTACCATTCCTATACTCTGCTGCAGCTACCATCTCTTCCTCATCCTCCTCTGCCCCCGGCCCAAATCCGAAACCTCCACTTCCAGAGTTACCAAAACTGTACCCCACTGAAATCCCATTTCCTTCCCTACCGTGCTGTACATTTCCCTGCATTATTTCCTCTCCTCCCATGTCCTGATCCATATCCATATCCATCCCTGGTGACTCGGTATCGGATACAGTATTGGAATTATCATGGATCAACTCCGGTTGTGGGGGATAAGGGCA
>Ga0308160_10002825_pt1 | contig 20291 bp, 14 predicted proteins | sample PhyFR1_FD_201036 | JGI IMG/M metagenome (GOLD analysis project Ga0308160, IMG submission 201036) | Phyllosphere microbial communities from UC Gill Tract Community Farm, Albany, California, United States - DLSLF.R1 | ecosystem: Host-associated > Plants > Phyllosphere > Unclassified | place: USA...
AGGCATGGGGTCCCTCCTACAACAGAGCAGGCTGTCAGTATAGGCGGCGATCCGCGCATTGCAAGGTCGGAAAACATCTGCATTCGTCGGCCCTGGCTGCGCTCCGGCCCGCCGAAAATGCCGCTCGTCGCAGACGGCTCGCCCGCGACCTCGTTCATGCCTACAGTAAAGCCATACCATCCACCAACGAGGAAAACGCCATGAAAAAGATCGTCCCCTATCTCGTCCTGTTCCTGTGCGCGCTGCTGCTGTGGGACCTGCTGTTCACCTTCGGCGACGCCAGTTTCTCTATCGACGGCGAGGAAGTCGGCGGTCCGCTCGGCGCCGCGCTCGGCATCCTGTTCGCGGGCGGCGGCACGCTGATCGGCCTGTTCGTGGCGCTGGTCGTGGGAGCGGTGCTGGCGGTGGTGTTCGCCGGTGTCGGCATCGTCGTGATCGGCGCACTGGCGATTGCCGGCCTGACCGTGGCGGCCGCGATCGTGCCCTTCCTGCTGCCGCTGCTGCTGCCGCTGGCCCTGATCTGGTACCTGGTCAGCCGGGCACGCCGCAACCGCGCCGTGGCGAAGGTCGCAGTTTAAGCAGTCTTTTCCGCCGCGAACTGCGCATAACCCCGCGCGCGCAGTTCGCATGCCGGGCAGGTACCGCAGCCGTAACCCCAGTCATGGCGGGCGCCGCGCTCGCCGAGATAGCAGGTGTGGGTCTCGAAGCGCACCAGGTCCACCAGCGGCTGCCCGCCGGCCTGCTCGGCCAGTTCCCAGGTCTGCTTCTTGTCGATCCACATCAGCGGCGTCTCGACTTTCAATCTCGTCGCCATGCCCAGGTTCAGGGCCACCTGCAGCGCCTTCATCGTGTCGTCACGGCAATCCGGATAGCCGGAGAAATCGGTCTCGCACATCCCGCCCACCAGCACCGTCAGGCCGCGCCGGTAAGCCACCGTCGCCGCCACCGTCATGAACAGCAGATTGCGGCCGGGCACGAAGGTATTCGGCAAGCCGTTGGCCTGCATTTCGATGGCAACATTGCTAGTCAGCGCAGTATCGGAAATCCGCGAGATCAGCGACAGGTCGATCATGTGGTCTTCGCCCAGGCGCGCATTCCACTCGGGCGACAGTTCGCGCATTTTGGCGAGCACGGTCGGGCGCACCTCCAGCTCGATCGCATGGCGCTGGCCATAATCGAAACCGATGGTTTCAACCCGTGGATAACGCTGCAGGGCCCAGGCCAGGCAGGTGGTCGAATCCTGTCCTCCACTGAAGAGGACGAGCGCGGTATCGGGAGCGTGCATGTGTCGTATTTTTGGTAGTTAATCGTTCGCCGTCAATTTTGCAATTCCGCTAAGATGCGCTCAGCATTGATACTGAATACTGAGACGGAGACACATGGTTCCCGCAACATCCCACCGGACCGCACAGGCGGGGCCAAGGCAATCACGGATTTTGGCACAAATCATGCTGTCCGTGTATGCCGTGCTGGGCGCGCAAGCCGCGTATGCCCAGGGCATCAATTACACGGTGCGCATCGACGCGCCGGGCAAACTCGACGACCTGCTCGAAGATAACCTCGACCTGCTGCGTTGGCGCGGCAACCCGCGCGTCGACCTCGAACAATTGCAGCGCCTGGTCAAAGCCGTGCCCGAGGAAGCGAAAACCCTGATCGCCACCGAAGGCTATTATTCGCCCAAGATCAGCGCCGGCCTCGACACCAGCGGCGGCACGCCGGTGGCACGCATCGTCGTCGATCCCGGCCAGCCGGTGCTGGTCAGCGACATCGACCTGGTGCTGCAGGGCTTCGTGTCCTTCGACCAGGGCGGCGCGCCCTATGACGCCGGAGCCCTGCGCAACCGCTGGTCGCTGCCGGTCGGCGCCCGTTTCGTCCAGGCCGACTGGGAAGCGGCCAAGCGCGACCTGCTGCGCGAAGTGATGCAGTCGCGCTTTCCGCGTGCCCAGCTGGTCGAGACCAGCGCCACCGTCGACCCGGACGCCTACAAGGCTTCGCTGCGCGTGGTGATCGACAGCGGTCCGGAAATGCGCTTCGGCGAGCTGCGCATCCGCGGCCTGAAGCGCTATCCGCGCGAGGTCATCACCAACCTGAACAAGATCAAGCCGGGCGACATCTACAGCGAAGCCGCGCTGCAGGCTTTACAGGCGCGCCTGCAGGAGACGGGCTACTTCGCTACCGTCGAGGTGAGTGCCGACATGCGCGCCGTGCTCAACGCCGAGATCCAGGAGTTGAAGGAAGACGACGAGGGCAATGCGCCCACCCCGGCCGCGCAGGCTGCCGCTACCGGCCAGGAAGCCGTGCCCGGCCAGGCCACGACCGGCGTCAAGCCGCCCACCGCGGCCGGCCCGACCATGCTCCCGGTGCTGGTGCGCGTCACCGAGAACAAGCAGAAGAACATCGAGGTCGGCCTCGGCTTCTCGACCAACACGGGCGGACGCGCTTCGCTCGGCTACGACGACCTGAACGTGTTCGGCAAGCGCATGAAGAGCGACCTGGTCTACGAACAGAAGCACCAGCTGGCGCGCGCCGACTTTTATTGGCCCACCACGCCCGACGGCTACAACGACAGCGTCGGCGGCGGTTTCGAGCGCACCGACGTCCGTGGCGAGATCACGACCACCGCCAGCGTCAGCGGACGGCGCGCCTGGGGCACGCCGGAACTCGAACGCAGCCTCAGCATCGAGCTGCTCGCCGAAAAGCGCGAGGTCGAAAGCGCGGGCATCGACACCGAATACAGCAAGAGCATCCCCGTCACCTACAGCGTCACCCGGCGCAAACTCGACAACCTGCTGCAGCCGACGCGCGGCTATGCACTCAACTGGCAGCTGGGCATCGCGCCGCTGCCGATCTTCACCGACGAAAAATTCATCCGCGCTTATACGCGCGGCGTGTACTACAAGCCGGTCGGCACCAGCGGCACCCTGATCCTGAAGGGCGAAGCCGGCGCCGTGTTCTCGAAGGACAAGATCGGCGTGCCGAGCACCTTCCTGTTCCGTGCCGGCGGCGACCAGTCGGTGCGCGGCTACGGCTACCAGCAGCTGGGCGTGCGCGAAGGCGACGCCATCGTCGGCGGACGCTACCTGCTCACCGGCGGCGCCGAATACCAGTACTGGTTCCGTCCACCATGGGGCGTGGCCTTCTTCGTCGACGCCGGTAATGCCGCCGACAAGTTCAAGGACTTGAAACCCGAATACGGCTACGGCGTCGGCGCGCGCTGGCGCAGCCCGGTCGGCCCGATCAACGTCGATATCGCCTACGGCCAGGCGGTGCGCAAGGCGCGCCTGCACTTCTCACTTGGATTCACGTTCTGATGGACGACCACAACACCACCCCTCCCCCGCCGGCCAAGGCGCCGGCGCCGAAAACCAGGCGCTGGCCGCGCCGCGTCGCGATCGGCCTCGTGGCAACAAGCGTGGTCGTCGGCGGCGCCCTCTGGTACCTGGGCCGCGAAACGACGCTGCAGATGATCGCCGAACGCGCCGCACGCGCGACCGACGGCAAGCTGACGATGACCGGTGTGCGCGGCTCGATCTACGGCGACATGCACATCGACCGCATCGTCTGGCGCACCGAGACCCAGCTGGCCACCGTCACCAACATCGACCTGTCCTGGTCGCCGCGCCAGCTGCTCTCGAAAGGTATCGAGATCAACAAGCTGCATGCGGCCGACCTGCGCATGGAGACCCTGAAGGAAACCGACGAACCGGCCACGATGCCGAACTCGCTCGCCGCCCCTTTCCGGATCGCGCTCGACGATGCGCGCCTGGCGAAAGCGACCTTCGTGAACAAGGGCGCCAGCACCGTGATTACCGACGTGCGCATGCGCCTGCATGGCGACAAGGTGCAGTGGGAGCTGAACGACGCGGTTGCCACCACGCCCTGGGGCAAGGTCGCGGCTGATGGCAAGATCGCGGCCACCAAGCCCTTTAAACTCGATGCCAACGCCAGCCTGTCGCAAGCGACCGTGGGCCCTGGCGCTACGCCGGCCCAGCTGAAACTGCGCGCCGGCGGCGACCTGAATCTGACCACGCTGGACGCCACCGGGAATGCCGGCCGCGCCGGCGGCGATGCGCGCCTGACCTTATCCCCGTTTGCCGAGATCCCGCTGCGCACGATGGACCTCAAGGCGCACAACATCGATCCGGGCTTCTTCAATCCTTCGCTGCCGACGGCCGACCTGAGCCTGACGATCGCGGCCAAGCTCGACGACAAGCGCGCCATCTCCGGCAGTGTCAACCTGGTCAACGAGGGGCCGGAAGGCACGATCGACCAGCAACGCCTGCCGCTGCGCGCCTTCCGCGGCCAGCTGGGCGGCAATCTGGAATCGATGCGCCTGGCCGACGTGCTGCTCGACTTCGGCGCCGCCGGCCGTTTCACCGGCAGCGGCAGCGTGCAGCGCGGCGAAAACGAAGAAGGCCTGGGCACCGCCAATTTCGCCCTGCACACCGACCGCTTCGATTTGAAGGGCATCCACGGCAGCATGAAGCCAACGAAGATCGCCGGTGACATCGCGGTGGCGAATGTCGGCCAGGTGCAGTCGCTCGACGTGCGCCTGGTCGAGAGCGGCCTGCGCCTGACGGCCAAGGCGAAGCTCGAGAACAACGTGGTGGATGTCTCCGAGGCGCGCCTGCTGGCCGGCAGCGGCAGCGTCGCCCTGAGCGGCAACATGAAGCTGGGCGAGGACAAAGCCTTCAAGGTCAACGCCAACGCCAGCCGCTTCAATCCGGCCGCGCTGGGCGACTATCCGCAAGCCGACATCAATGCCGTGGTCAATGCCAGCGGCGTGCTGGCACCAACGTGGAAGGTCAATACCGATTTCGCGCTGCGTCCGAGCCGGCTGTTCGACCAGCCGCTGTCGGGTAAAGGCAAGCTCACCGCCGACGCAAAACACGTCAGCGGCGTCGACGCCAACCTGGCCCTGGGCCAGAACACGGTCAACCTGAACGGCGCCTTCGGCGCGCCGGGCGAACGCCTGGCCTGGCGCGTCGAAGGCCGCAACCTGGCCACCCTGCGCGCCGACCTGTACGGCGCGGTGAGTGCCAACGGCGTCATCACCGGCACCATGGCCAATCCGCGCACCACCTTTGTCGCCGACGCCAACGGCCTCGGCTGGGTTGCCGCCCAGCGCAAGGCCAACACCAGCAACCTGCATGTCAGCGGCGAAGCCTGGCTGGCCGGCGCCGAAGGTGCGCGCTTCGTCGAGGCCAAGGGCAGCGGCAACATGGCGCGCTTCAATCCGGCCGCATTCGGCAGCCCGCTCCCCGGTTCGATCAACGGCGCTTTTGACGCCAGCGGCCGCTCCGGCGCCGACTGGCGCGGGGCCCTGAACCTGAAGCTGGAAGAATCGACGCTGGCAAAGTCGCCGCTGTGGGGCTATGCGCGCCTGGCGGCGGATAAACGCCACGTGTCGGGCGCGGACGTCGACCTGCACGTGGGCGCCAACGTGATCGCGGCGAAAGGCAGCTTCGGCGCCGGCGGCGACCGTCTCGACTGGCGCATCGACGCGCCGCAGCTGGGCGCGCTCGGTCCCGACTACGCTGGCCTGCTGCGCGGCGCTGGTACGGTCAGCGGCACGATGGACACGCCTTCGCTCACCGCGAATCTCGAAGGCCAGAACCTGCGCCTGCTCGGCAAGCACAGCCTGAAGTCGCTGCGCGCCAGCGCGAACCTGGGTGCGGGCCGCGGCGGCGCCGATCCCCTGGTCAGCGACATCCAGATCGTGGAATTTACCAGCGGCGAGACGCGCATCGCCGCCGCCAGCCTGCAGACCAACGGCACGCGCGCCGCGCACACGCTGCGCGCCGCCGCCCGCGGCGACGATTTCGACGCCTCCACCGAAGTACGCGGCGGCTGGAGCGGCAACGCCTGGGCCGGCACGCTGGCCTCCCTGCAGAACAAGGGCCGCTATGCGATGACCCTGGCGCAACCGGTCCCGCTGCGTATCGGCGTGGCGCCCGGCGTCGGCGTGGCGGGCCTGGCCAAGCCGGAATCGCTGGCGTTTAATGGCGCCGTGATCCGTCTGCCGGCGGGGACGGTCCGGATCGACCAGCTGACCAAGACAGGCGCGCGCTGGAACAGCCGCGGCGCGGCGGCCGGCGTGCCCTTGAACTACCTCGGCCAGTTCTCCGAAGCGCTGCGCGAAAACGTGCAGGGCAACCTGACGCTCGGCGCCGACTGGGCGCTCGACCTGCGCACCGCCACAAGCACCGGCGGCGCCCCAAGCCTGGCCGGCAGCGTGCACGTGTTCCGCGAAGGCGGCGACGCCCTGGTCGGCTCCGGCACCCCGGTCGCCCTGGGCCTGCGCACTTTCGATGCGCGCGCCGACGTGCAGGGCAGCTCGCTGCGCACCCAACTGACCATCGACGGCAGCCGCACCGGCACCGCGCGCGTGGATGGCACGGTGCAGATGCTCAAAGGCCGCATCGACCGCGACAGCCCGCTGCGCATGACGGCGAATGCCGACATGGCCTCGATCGCCTGGCTGGCGCCCTTCGCCGGCCAGCGCGACCTCGACCTGGACGGCAGCCTGAAACTTGCCGTGACCGGCGCCGGCACCATCGGCACCCCGGTTCTGAACGGCACCGTCAACGGCGACGGCCTGTCGGTGCGCTGGCCGGAACAGGGCGTGCGCCTGCAGAACGGCCAGCTGCGCGCCCAGCTCGCGGGCGACCGCCTGGTGCTGCAACGGCTTTATCTGCAGGGCCTGCAGGGCAGCGCCACCGCCGACGGCTCGATCCGCTTCGGCGCGGGCGATCCGGCGATGCAGCTGAACCTGGTGGCGGACAAGCTCGAAGCGCTGTCGCGTCCAGACCGCACCGTGATCCTCTCGGGTAACGCGGCGCTGGTGCGCGATGCGACCCGCTTCTCGCTGGAAGGCCGCGTCAACGTCGACCGTGCGCTGATCGAGTTCGCGCCGCAGGGACGGCCGACCATCTCCGACGACGTCATCGTGCTGGGACGCGGCAAGCCGATGCCGCCGCAAAAGAAGGAAGCCGAAGTGCCGCTGGTCGTGGACCTGCGCGCCGACCTGGGCGACAACTTCCACCTGCGCGGCCTCGGCATCGACGCCATGCTGGAAGGCAGCGCCCGCGTGCGCATGACGGGCAGCGGCGCGCCGCGCGTGAACGGCACCATCCGCGTCGCCAGCGGCAACTACGCGGCCTATGGCCAGAAGCTGGCGATCGAGCGCGGCGTGATCACCTTCAGCGGCCCCTACGACAACCCGGCCCTCGACGTGCTCGCGCTGCGCAAGCAGCCCGAGGGCACGCAGCTGAGCGAGACGAATGTGGAAGCCGGCGTGCAGGTGCGCGGCACGGCGCGTTCCCCGCAAGCGAAGCTGGTGTCGACGCCGAACGTGCCCGACAGCGAGAAGCTGTCCTGGCTGGTGCTCGGCCACGGCATGGAGGGCACCAGCGGCAATGAGAAGGACGTGCTGAGCGCCGCGGCCGGCGCCCTGCTGGGCGGCAAAGGCGGTACCGGGGGCATCCAGTCGAAACTGGCCAATTCGCTCGGCGTGGACGAACTCGGCATCGGCCAGGGCCGCAACGGCGAGGCCGAAGGGCTGGCCAACACGGTGGTCACGGTCGGCAAGCGGATTTCCTCGCGCGCCTACATCAGCTTCGAGCAAGGCGCGACGACGGCGTCGAGCCTGGTGCGCCTGCGCTATAAACTGACGCCGAGGTTCACGCTGCAGTTCCAGGCGGGGACGAATACGGCGCTCGATGTGCTGTATGCCTGGGCCTTCGATTAGGTTCCGGTAACAAAGAAGAGGTCCCCGCGGGGACCTCTTTTACTTTCAATGCAGGCTCGGTTTCGGGTCCGGCACCGGCTCCTCGTTGGCCGGCGTGTGCGCCGGCGCGTGGTGCGGATGGTGCGGGGCGTCGAAAGGCTCCGGCAACGGCTCGTCGGCCGGCACGGGATCGGGTGCGCGGTGCAGGCGCACCGGGATGGGGATGGCTGCAAGCATGGTTCGGCTCTCCTGAAAACGGTGTTGTCACCTTACCATGACGCGCTTGTCTTCGACGCCCGGTTACAATGCCCGCTTCGACTCAACCAGTATTTCCGAACGCTAGATGACCATCACCACGCTCGCCCTGCTCCTGCTGACGCCGATCCTCGTCTGGCGCATCTATTCGCGCCTGAAGACGCAGATGGCGCGCCAGCGCTCGATCGTCTCGCGCCACTACACGGGCGTGCTGGTGTTCGCCGGGATGATCCTGGTGTCGCTGTCGGAAGTCTTCAACCGGCCATACGCGCTGGGGGCACTGGCGGCCGGCACGGCGCTCGGTGTGTTCTGGGGCGTGTTCGCCCTCAAGCGCACGGTGTATGAAGATACCGAAGGCGGCTACTTCTTCACGCCGCCGATGCGCCTCGGGATCGTGATGGCCATGGTCCTGGTCGCGCGCGTGCTCTACCTCGGAGTCGAGATCTATGCGAGCCAGCAGGGCAACGTGCCGGCGCCGCGCTTTACGGACAGCCCGCTGACCATGCTGTGCGTGGGGCTGACCGCGGCCTACTTTGCGGCCTACTCGGTCGGCTTGCTGCTGTGGCGCCGCAAGCTGCGCCAGGCGATCGAACGGGCCTGATACCTGGGCCTTGCCTATTCATGTACGTAGGGCGGGCATGCCCGCGCGTGACGCCTGCATCGTGTTGGCGGGGTCTTTCCTTAAACGAATCCAGCACAGCACGACATTCACGCGTGGGCATGCCCGGTGAACCCGTCATTGACGCCATTGGCGTCAATGACCCCTACGGCAGCATGAAGCCCGCGAAGAAATCGGCCAGGGCCTGGTGCGCATCGAGCGGCAACACCTGCGCCACGTACTGGTCGGGACGCACCACTATCAAAGCGCCCTGCTCGCGGTCGACGCCGCGCAGGTCGTAGATGTCGGGGCCGTGCTTGAGCCGCGCGCTGAATACCTTTTCATAGTCGTGCAGGCCGTAACGACCCTTGCGCGGCCATAGCAGGGCCGGCATGGAGCCGATCTCCAGCTCGGCATGGCTCTGCTGGAACACGGCGCGCAGGTCGAACACGGCGTCCGGATCCTGGCCCGCGGCCGTGTACCTGCGCACCGGCGAATCGGGCGAGTCCTCGAGAAAGCGGCACAGTGCGCGCACGCACTGCTGATCCCTTCCGGCGAAGGCATACAGGCGCCAGCGTCCGTCGGCCTTGCCCGCATGTCCCAGCTGGACCACCTTCGCATCGCTGATGCGCAGCACCTCGGCCGAATGGAAACGCGTGCCGACGGCGAATCCAGTGGCCAGTTTCTGGTGCCGGTTGTCGCCGCAGAGCAGCGAAGGACGGTACTGGGTGCCCACGCCTGCCGTGTAGCGCAGGTGCTGCTCGAAATAACGCTGGAACTCCTTCGGGTCCAGGCCGGCGCCCTGACCATCGGCCGGCTTCTCGCTGATCATCCGGGACCATTCGCTGTCGAAGTCGATCAGCTGCTTGCCCACCGCCTGGCGCTCGGCGTTATAGCTGTGCAGCAGCGCGGGCGGGCATTGCCCACGCAGGACGGCGGCCAGCTTCCAGCCCAGGTTGAAGGCATCCTGCATCGAGCAGTTCATGCCCTGCCCGGCCTTCGGACTGTGCGTGTGGCAGGCGTCACCGGCGATGAAGACGCGCGGCGGCCGGCTGGCCTCCTCTCCTGCCGGCACGTCGTCGTACTTGTCGCAGATGCGCTGGCCGATCTCGTACACCGACCACCAGGCCACTTCCTTCACATCCAGCTGGTAGGGGTAAAAGATGCGCTGCGCCGCCGCGATCAGCTGCTCGGCCGTGATCTGGCGCTGCGCCACCCGCTCGTCCTCGCCCAGCTTGTCCATCTCGACGTAAAGCCGCGTGAGGTAGCCGCCCTCGCGCGGAATGATGAGGATACTGCCCGCTTCGGACTGGATGGCGACCTTGTAGCGGATGTCGGGGAAATCCGTCACCGCCAGCACGTCCATCACGCCCCACGCCTGGTGCGCGGCTTCCCCTTTCAACTCGCGCCCGATGGCGGCGCGCGTGGCGCTGCGGGCGCCGTCGCAGCCGACCACATAGCGCGCACGCACGCTCTCGCGCTGGCCGGCATGGTCCAGGGTCACCGTCACCGGATAGTCGGCAGCCGCCTCGTCCACCTCCACATTAAGGAGCTTGCGCGAATAATGCGGCGCCAATCGGCTGGGCGAATTACGCATCGTCTCGAGATAGAAATCGTGGACCCGCGCCTGGTTCAGGACCACGTGAGGAAACTCGGACAGGCCGTCCTCGGTATCCTGCACGCGGCCATGGCGCGTGATGTTCTGCGGGTTCTGCTCGTCCGGCTTCCAGAAGGTCACCTCGTTGATCCAGCACGATTCCTGCAACACGCGTCCGGCGAAATCGAAGGCTTCGAACATTTCCATCGTGCGGCAGGCGATGCCGTCGGCCTGCCCTTTCTCCAGCGGTCCCGCCTTCTGCTCGACGATCGCCGTGCGAATCTCCGGGAAGGCGGCCAGCTGCGCCGCCAGCGTCAGGCCGGCCGGGCCGCAGCCGACGATGAGCACGTCGACCTGTGCCGGTAGGGCATCACGGTGCGGCAGTGCCAGCGGCGAGACGGGATGAAGCTGCGGGTCGCCGGGGCGAAATCCGTCGAGATGGAATTGCATGATGGTCTGCTTTCAAAAATGTGCTCAAAAATGAGCATCGTTTTGTTCCTGCCCCGAGCCGTCCTGCTGACCGTGCTCGTGCCTGACAGGCGTGACTTTCCCGCCTCCCGCCGACCCTATGTCGGCGGCAGTGCCCGGCGTTGCCGCCAGGCTCGCCACGGGTAGCGCAGACTGCGCCGCGAAGGCGCCGGTTGCGAACCGTTGTAAATTGATCGCCGCGTTCACGTCGCGGTCGTGCTGCGCGCCGCAGTGGTCGCAGGTCCAGGTGCGCTCACCCAGCATCAAGCCGCCATGGCGAATACCGCAGCGCGAACATAGCTTGCTCGACGGGTACCAGCGGTCGGCCAGCACCAGCGTCGTACCGTAACGTGTGGCCTTGTACTGGAGCTGACGCCGAAATTCATAAAAGCCGACATCGGCAATCGCACGCGCCAGCCGGGCGTTCGCCAGCATGCCGCTCACGTTCAAGTCCTCGATCACTACCGATTGGTTTTCGCGGCAGAGACGGGTCGTAAGCTTGTGTATGAAATCCTTGCGCACGCAGGCGATGCGCGCGTGCAATCGAGCCAACGTACGCGCGCCCTTGGTCCGGTTTGCCGATACCGGCAGCCGGGTACCTTTTGGAATCCGACCTGATATGCCGGAGGCTACTTTGGCGGCTTTTACCTTGCGTGACTGGCGGCGGTTTCGGATGCGCAGGCGCCGCAGCGCTGCTTTCAACGGACGGGGGGCATCAATCTTCTCGCCGCTGGATAAGGTAGCGGCAGTGCTAAGGCCAAGATCGACGCCTGTTACGCCATCGCCGCTTCGGTGCAAGAGCGCTACTTGCTCCGGTACCTCCACCTGCAGCGCCAGGAACCAATGATCCGCTTCCCGGCTGACGCTGGCTCCCATGATCTTGCCGGGCCAGCGCAGCGATTCGCGTAGCGGCACCGGCCCGACCTTGGGCAGCACGACGCACTTCCCGACCAGCCGCAATTTGTCGTTGGCGACGTAGAAGCTGTCGCGGCAGCGCCCTTTCTTTTTAAATACGGGACGGTGGGCAGGTCGGTGCTCGCGTAACGCAGCGAAGTAACGGCCCCATGCCTTGGCAAGGTTGGCGAATGGTTGGGAATGGGCGTCGCGGTGGATGCTGCGCAGCCATGGCTGACCGTCGGCATTGAGCCAGTCGGGGTGGGCGTACTTGATGGCATTGAACTGCTTTTTCAGCGCCATCGCGTCGGGACGCTGGCCAGCAACCATCTGGCGCTGCCACTCGGCCAGAGCCCAGTTCCAGACGCGCCGTGCGGTACCTGCCGCGCGTGCAAAATAATCACGCTGCACAGGTGCCGGATCAAGCCGAATGCGGTGGGCCAGCAGCATGTCAACAAAACGTTGCGGACAATGAACTGTTGGACCCGTTCTGTATCGGGCCGGTTCAGTCATTCCCGCTGGTGCGCACCTTGCGGATGCTTGCTCACATTTCTCCATGATTCTCAAGACTAGAGTGTAGCTCCTGATAGCTGCTGTCATGCCGCTACTGTGACGCAAAGACAGTATGTTGAAAACGGATGGGTCTTGATTGCTATAATCAGGAATCCACATATTGAGCTGGCCATGAAGCGATTCGACCTGGAACTGCTGCTGGTGTTCGACGAGATTTTCAAGACGGGGAACGTGACCCGGGCCGCGCACAATCTCGGCCTGCCGCAGTCGAGCGTCAGCCTCGCCCTGGCCAAGCTGCGCGAGCATTTCAAGGACCAGCTGTTCAGCCGCACCGCCAAGGGCATGGTGCCCACGCCGCGCGCGCAGAACGCGATCGAGGACGTGCGCCGCGCGATCGCGGCCCTGCAGCACGCGCTGGCCGACCAGCCCGTGTTCGATCCCGCCGCCAGCACGCGGCGCTTTCGCATCTGCATGACCGACATCAGCGAGATCGTGCTGCTGCCGCGCATCCTCAATCACTTGCGGGCAATCGCCCCCGGCATCCATCTCGAGATCTCGCGCATTTCGCCGGACTCGCCAGGCGAACTGGCCGACGGCATCGTCGATCTCGCCGTCGGCTTCATGCCGCACCTGGAAGCCGGCTTCTACCAGCAAAAGCTGTTCGACCAGCACTTCGTCTGCCTGGTCGCGAAAACCCATCCGCGCGTGGGCGACACGCTCACGGTCGACGCTTTGCGCCAGGAAGGACATGTGCGCGTGCGGACTTCCGGCACGGGTCACGCGATCGTCGACAAGATCCTGGCGCGCGAGGAGATCGAGCGCAACGTGGTGCTGAACCTGCCCAGCTTCCTGGGCGTGGCCTCGATCGTGGCCCAGACCGAGCTGCTGGCCATCGTCCCCGAGCGCTATGCACGGCTGGTGGCAGGCAGCGAAGCGGTGCGCTTCCTGCCGATCCCGGTGGAGCTGCCCAGCTACCAGGTCAAGCAGCACTGGCACGAGCGCTACCATGCCGACGTCTCGAACCGCTGGTTGCGCCAGATGGTGGCCGCGCTGTTCGCCGGCTAAGAGCGCCGGGGATTACTTCTTGCCCGGGTCCTTCTGGTTCGGGAACTGGTCGAATTCGACGTTATACAGCTCGCCGTTCACTTTCTCGACCCGGCGCACGTATTCCGTCTGCACCACGTCGCGCGTGGCCGGGTCGAGCATGATCGGCCCGCGCGGGCTGGTCAGCTTCAGGCCCTTCAGGACCGCCATCGCCTTGTCGCCGTCGATGTCGCCCTTGAGCTTGCGCGCCACCTCATAGATCGCCGCCATGCCGTCTTAGCCGCCGACGGCCATGAAGTTGGGCCGGCCCGCGCCCGGATTCACGCTGGCGAAACTCTTGAGGAAGGCCGCGTTTTCGGGCGACTTGTGCGCCACCGAGTAATGAAAAGTGGTGATCACGCCCAGCGTCGCGTCGCCCATCGCCGGCAACAGGTGGTCGTCGGTCAGGTCGCCGGTGCCGATCACCTTGATGCCGGCTTCGGCCAGTCCGCGCTCGCGGTAGCCCTTCATGAAGGCGATCGTGTGTTCGCCGGGTGGGACGAAGACGAAGACCGCGTCCGGCTTGGCATCCTTGATGCGCTGGATGTAGGGCGCGAAGTCGGGATTTTTCAAGGGCACGCGGATCGTTTCGGGCACGGTGCCGCCGCCGGCGGTGAGCGTCTCCTTGAAAGCCGCTTCGGCATCGATGCCCGGCGCGTAGTCGGCGACCAGGGTGACGACCTTGCGGATCTTGTTCTTCAGCGCCCAGGTCGCCATCGGTGCGGAGCTTTGCGGCAGGGTCATCGACACCCGGGCGATGTAGTTCGACTTGGTCGTGATGACGGAACTGGCCGCGTTCATGATGATCATCGGCTTCTTCGACTGCTCGGCCAGTGGCGCGACGGCCAGCGCCTCGGGCGTCAGGCCGAAGCCGGCCAGGAAATCGACCTTCTCGCGCACCACCAGTTCCTGGGCCAGGCGCTTGGCGATCTCGGGCGCGGGGCCGGTGGTGTCGCGGATGACAATCTGCACCTTCTTGCCGGCGACCGTGGCGCCATGCTGGGCCATGTAGGCCTTGATACCGCCTTCCATCTGCTTGCCGTAGTCGGCAAACGGTCCGGAGAAGGGAGCGATCAGGCCGACCTTGATCGTGTCCGCGGCTTGGGCGAGCATGGTGACGCCGAATGCGGCCGCTGCCAGGATGATCCTGGACGCTGCGTGTTTCATGTTTGTCTCCTTTTATATTGTGCACCTAGTGTGCACAAGTTCGCGGAGACTGCATACTTGCCCAAATTTGATTGGCGCAATCAGCTTTTCGAATAATGGTGATGGTGGGGCCATGAAAAAGCCGCGACGCGTGGAGTCAGGACTCCACCCTACGTATACTGCGTCTGGTGGGCTCGGGGCGCCCACCCTACACCGCGAGCAGACGTAGGGGTGGGCGAGGCCAATGGCCTCGCCCACGGTTTCACCGGGCGCCCCGGGCCCACCAAGCGTATGAATCCAGTTAGAGCCAGGGCAAAAAACAACGGGACCCGCGGGTCCCGTTGCTTTACGCGGCTTGCGCCTCTTCCTTCCGGCGCTGCAGCACGAAGATCGGCTGCGCCCACTGCGTGTCCTTCTTCTTCTTGCTCGTGATGAGCGTCAGTTCCGAAGGATCGTACACGTCGGTATTGTGCGTCAGCGGCGTCGTCATCAGGTACTGGGCGTCGGTGTTCTTGAGGAACTCGCCGACCAGCTGGATGTTGCGAATGTCCAGGTGGGCGAAGGGTTCGTCGATGAAGACGAAGCCGCCCGAACCCTCTTCCGACTTCAACAGGCCGATGAGCAAGACCAGCGACTTCATCACCTGCTGGCCGCCCGAGGCTTCGCCGTCGTTCATGCCGATCTGGTCCTTGCCGTCGAACTTGAAGCGCACGTGCAGGCCGGCCTGCGCCAGTTGCACGTCGTCGTTCTCGAGGCGTACCGGGTCGGCCTGCACGTCGATGCCGGCCAGCTCGCCCAGCTCTTTGATGTTCTTCGAATAGGTTTTAATGGTGTAGCGCAGGCGCTCGATGTAGGCGCCGCGCGCATTGCTGGTCGCTTCGATCGCGCGGTTGTTCTGGTAGCGGCGCTCTTCGGTCTCGACCTGGCGGCCCGCCAGCTGGTCGTTCAGGCGCGCGTACTGGTCGATCACGGTGGCGTCCAGTTCCCAGTCGTCGCGCGCCAGGGCGTGCTCGAGCGAGGAGATGCGCAGGTTGACCTGGTGCGCGTTCTGGTGCTGCGCAACCAGGGCCGCGCGGCGCGCCGCGCGCTTCCAGGCAGCCGGGATATTCTTCCAGCCGCGGCGCAGTTCCAGCAGCGCTTTCGCATGCTCGCTGCGTTGCTCGATCTGGCGGCGGCTGTTCAGGCGCAGGCCCGCTTCCGCTTCCGACAGCGCCATGCGCGCGTTCTGCCAGACGGTGTCGGCGCGGGTGCGCGCGACCGTCGCGTTCTTGGTCAGCGTCTGCAGTTCTCCCAGGCGGGCGCCGACTTCCAACCGTTCCGCGCGCAGTGGCGTCATGCTACGCGCCGCTTCCTCGAACTCGGCCTGACGTGCCGCCAGCTCTTTCGCCGCGTCGACGCCGGCAATGCGCGCCTTCAGGCCGCCCACTTCGGCGGCCAGCTTGCTGATGGTGAGGGTCAGCGCGTCTTCCTTCGCTTCCAGGCTTGGGAGCGACTTCTGGATCGCTTCCAGACGCTGGGTTTTACCGGCGGCGCCGAAGCGGTAACGCGACGGCTCGACGAACAGCGAGCGTCCGCCGCGGCGTTCGCGGTGGTAGGCGTCCGGCGTGATCCACTCTTCGCTGCCCGATTTGAAACCGGCATCGACGGAATCGACGCGGTCGATGCGCGCCAGCTGATCGATCAGCCAGCCCGGCGCCGGGGCCGAGAAGTTCACCACCGACAGCAGGCTGTCGTCCTTCATCTTCGGCGCTTCGATGCAGTCCGGGACGATGAAGTGGCGATAGCGCTCCTTCTCCGCCAAACGGTAGGCCGCGGGCGCATCCTTGGCGCGTTCGAGCAGCACCACCGAGGCGTAGCCGCCCAGCACGCCCTCGACGGCGCCCTGCCACTTCGGATCCGTCACTTCGACGATGTCCGACAGCATGGCGTGCGCAATACCCTCGTCACGCAGGGCGCGGCGCATCAATCTCTGGGCTTCCGGTTCCGGCATCGCGCTCTTGCCCTGCAGCGCCGAGATGGTCGCCAGCTCGGCGGCGATCTTCGCGCCGAGCGCTTCGCGCGCCGCCTTCTGGCGGGCGAGTTCCGCTTCCTTCTCTTCCAGCTGGGTCGCCACTTCCGCCATGTCGGCGCCGGCTTCCGCCGCCAGCTTTTGAAGGCGTTCCTTCTGCTCGATCAGGTTTTCCAGCGGCTTGATGCGGCTGTTGATCGTAGTTAAGCGGCTGGCCAGCGCGGTGCCTTCCTGCTCGAGCAGGGTTTCCTGCTGCTGGGCTTCGGTCAGCGCGCGCTGCTGCGCGGCCAGCGCCTGGCGCTTCTCGGCGAGCACGCTGTCGACCTGCGCCAGCGGTTTCCTCTGCTCGTGCAGGGCGCGGCTGATGTTCGCCGCTTTTTCGCGTGCTTCGTGGTATTCCAGGCTCGGCAGCACTTCTTCCTTGAGGTCGCGCCGCTCCTTGTGCAGGTCTTCCCACTGGTGGTAGTTGGCGACGCGCAGGCGCAGGCCCTCAAGGTTGATGCGCGAGGTTTCCAGTTCGGCCTCGAAGCGCTTCAGTTCCGTCTCGGTGTCGCGCTGGTGGCGCTTGGCTTCGTCGTAGGCGTCCAGCACCTCTTTATCACCGAAGACCTGGAACACCAGGTCGAGCAGCTGGCGCGGCGCGTACTCGCACAATTTGTCGGTCTCGCCCTGTTCCAGGGCCAGCACCTTCGACATCGCCGGCGACAGGCCGGCCGATGCCAGGCGCTTGCGGTAGTTTTCGACGCCGAGCCAGTCGGTCGCTTCCGTCACTTCCTCGATGTCGACATTCCCCGGACGCATCAGGTACTGGCGCTTCCAGTCGCCGCCGTTTTTCTGCACCTGGCAGAACAGCGTGACTTCGTCGTCGGCGAAGAAGCCGGAGTGGCGGAACGGGCGGTTCGACAGCTGGCGGCCGACGGCCTTGTTGTCGACCACGGCGCGGATCCAGGCGCTCTGCTGGCCCGAGTGGCGCGCATAGTGTTTATAGGTGCGGCCCATCGAGCAGTCGAGGCCGAACAGGGTGCGCAGCGCGTCCAGCAGGGTCGTCTTGCCGGAGCCGTTCTGGCCGGCGATGGTGATGATCTTGGCGTCGAGCGGGATGTTCTTGATGCGCTGCCAGTAATCCCAGTGGACCAGCTCGAGTGATTTGATGTGGAACATAGTGTCTCAGTTCGATGGTTCGAGGGGTTCTACGGCGTCGGCATCGTTGGCCGCGTCGATCTTGCGCGGCACCGCCGCCAGCGGCGCGCGCTTGAACACGTCGGACAGGGCGCCGTTGATGATGCGCTCTTTCAAAACGTCGGTATCCATCATCAGGTCCAGCAGCGGGCCTTCCAGGATCACGTCGCCGCGGCGTTCGATGAAGCCGAGCTTGGAGAGCTGGCCCAGGTTCATGTCCATGCGCGTCTTCTTGCCCAGCTTGTCGCCGAAGTCCGACAGCAGCGCCGTATAGGAGATGCCGATCGAGGTGTCCTCGGCGCGCGGAATCGGGTTGTCCTTGTCGAACAGGTCGTTCTGGTCGTCGTCCACGGTGACGTGGGTTTCCTGGCGCTCGCGCTTGGGCAGGATGATCTGCGCCCACAGCACGACGAGCAAAGCCACGCCGTCGCGCGTGAGGCCGAAGTTATTGTTCTGCCAGATGTCCTTGGCGCCGAAGATCTTCGGTTCGACGTTGCGGTGCAAGGCGATCGTCACGTGGTCGGCGTACACGTTGTCGAGCAACTTGAGGCCGCATTCGAGCAGGCGCTTGTCCACTTCGGCGCGGAACTGGTCATCCGACAGCGCGCGCTTGACCATCTTGTCGTCGCGGCGCAGGGTCTGGTGCGTCAGCAGGCGCGCGATCAGGATTTGGGAATCGTCATTCATGGTCCGGGCCTAATTCCAGATTCAGTGAGAGGGTTGCAAACGACATGGCCGCGACTTCCGGATCGTCCAGCTGGACCATTTCGTCGGTCGGCTCGAAACGGATCGGCAGGCGCGCCAGTTCAGCGGTCGCGCCCTGCAGGCTGGCCTCGGCGGCGTCGCCCAGCAGCGGCAACAGCGAGGCGCGGTAGGACGCGACGGCGAAGCCGGCCGGCAGCAAGGACTCGTGCAGCTGCACCTTCTTCGGCCCGGTCTCCGAGAACTCCGGGAAGTTGCCGAGATTCGCGAAGTCGGCCAGCTTGTTGATCCAGTCGTCGAGTTCGGCCTGCATGGCCGGGTTGTCGTTGATGGTGAGGGGGGCGTCCTCGCCGCTCGGCAGGCCTTTCGGGCCGGCGGTGACGGCGCGCTCGGCGAGGAGTTCGGTTTCGGCCACGTCGATCATCTCGGCCGGCGTGCCGAACAGCGGCACCACCGGGCGGTCGATCGCATCGGCCGCCAGACTCGCCAGGTCTTCGTGGGCCAGCAGCCAGCGTTTCACGTCCGTGGTCGACAGGCCGGACTGGCCCAGGTGCACGCGCTGGCGTTCGATCTGATTGAGCGCGCGCGAGAACATGCCCTGCATGTTGAGCAGCGCGCTCTGCGCGCGGCCGATCGCCTGCGCCGCCTTGTGCGTGGCGGAATCGGCCCGTTCGTCGGACGTGATCGCGCGCAGGATGACGGAGCCCTTCTCGACCCAATCGCAGGCCATGTGCCACTTCGCCTGCGAATTGCGCAGCTTGAATTCGGAACCGGAGGCGATCGCGTCGCGGAATTCCTCGGTCAGCTCGACCAGGCGGCCCAGCAGGTGCTTCAATTGTTCGACCGTGACGCCGCCGACGGCCTGGGCGCCGGCCACCTGCGACAGCAGGAAGCCCATCTCGGCGTCGTCTTCCTCGGGCTTGGCCAGCGCGATCAGGGTGTCCAGCGCGGACAGCACGTTGCGCGCCAAGGGCGTGATGCGGTAGACGGCGCTCGGCGCGTCCCAGGCCAGCAGGCCGTGCGAGCGCAGGCGGTTCAGGACCGTTTCCAGGCTTTCCGGGATCAGGTAGGCCAGCTTCTGGTTGATGTCGGCGCGCGAAAACGCCGAGCTGCCGGTATCGGCCGCCAGTTCGCGCAGCACCAGCAAGCGCACCAGCACGCCGTCCTGGGTGCCGTGGAACAGGGCCGTGAACGCGGACAGCATGGGCTGCGCGCGTTTTAAATGGAACACCTGCTCGATTTCGTCCGGCGCGATGCCATTCTGGAAATGCGCGGCGAGCGGGTCGAGCTCGTCGGGGACTACGCCATGGGATTCGGCGGCGAGGGCCGCGCCTGCCTGTATGTCGATCATGTGGGATACCAGTTTTGCGAGCGCGAAGGCGCGGGCGGCATGTTGCCGGCCGGGATGTCCGCGGGGGCGCCAGTATAACAGTTCAGGACTGGCAGTCAGGAGGGATGATGTTGCCTGTTGGCAGGAATGACACAGTTGGGGCGTGGGGGTTGCAAATCGGTGGCGGTGCGGTTTCGATGTGGCGGGCGCCGCCTATCGACGCGTGGACGGCATAGCCGTCCACCCTACAGCCAGCCTCACCGTAGGGTGGACGGCCCCCCCGTCCACGCGTCGATCGCCACCGGGTGCATGCCGCAAACCGGCCGGTAACGATTATTTGCGTGTGATTTTGGTAACGGTCTGCTCGATCGTCTCGCGATCGTCGTCGCGGAAGCGCAATTTCACCGGATACCACTCCTGCCCCGGCGCCAGCCAGATGTCGACGGATTCGCTCTTGCCGTCCGCGCGCGGTTCGCGCGTCACCAATACCGTGTCGAGTTCGCCCATGCCGGTCTGGATCTTTTCACGCTTGACCACCTTGAAGGTCCAGGGTTCGGCGTCGCGGCGGCCGGCGACGACGAAGGTCCACTCGCTGCCCGGCCTGAACTTGCTTTCCCCGGCGGCACGCGCCACCGCCGCCAGCTGCCAGGTGACCGAGGCGCGGTCCTGCTCGCCGCCTTTCAGGACGTAGGGTTCCTTGGCGTCCGTGAAGGTGATCGTTTTGCTATCGCGATCGAAGGTGGTCGTGGTGGGGTCCTTGCGGTAGCGCTTTTCGTAGAATTCGTCCGG
>Ga0308160_10002826_pt1 | contig 20289 bp, 13 predicted proteins | sample PhyFR1_FD_201036 | JGI IMG/M metagenome (GOLD analysis project Ga0308160, IMG submission 201036) | Phyllosphere microbial communities from UC Gill Tract Community Farm, Albany, California, United States - DLSLF.R1 | ecosystem: Host-associated > Plants > Phyllosphere > Unclassified | place: USA...
GAAGTAGGTGGTGCGGTAGCGCGGCGGCACCAGCGGGAAGTCGACGCCCGCCTTTTTGAGGGCGTCGGCTTCGAAGGCCAGCACGTCGGTCGGGATCTGGTTCGGCGCCAGCTGGTGCCATGCCTGGTCCAGCAACGACGCGGCCAGGTACTCGGTGGTGCGGAAGCCTTCATTGAACTGCTGCGAAGCCTGCACTTTATCGAGCAGTTCTTTCGGCATCGGCGCGCCGGTCTGGTAGTGCTTGGCATAATTGGCCAGCACCTCCGGGTACGCCATCCACATCTCGTTCACCTGCGACGGGAACTCGACGTAGTCGCGCGGCACGCGCGTCAGGCGCGGGTATTTCACGTCCGAGAACATGCTGTGCAGCGCGTGGCCGAACTCGTGGAAGGTGGTGCGCACTTCGTCGTAGGTGAGCAGGGTCGGCTCGCCCGCGGCCGGCTTGGCGATGTTCAGGTTGTTCGCAATGACCGGGCGGGTAGCAAGCAGCTTGCTCTGCGCGACCCAGGCATTGGCCCAGGCGCCGCCGCGCTTGGTCGAGCGCGCGTACGGGTCGAGGGTGAAGATCGCGAGCTGCTTGCCGTCGGCGTCGAACACGTCGAAGGTACGCACGTCGGCATCATAGGTCGGCAGGTCGGTGCGTTCCTTGAAGGTGATGCCGAATTCCTTGTTGGCCGCGAAGAACACGCCGTCGGTCAGCACGCGGTTCAGCTCGAAGTAGGGGCGCAGTTGCGAGGCGTCGAAGGCGTAGCGCTGCTGGCGCACCTTGTCGCTGTAGAAGGCCCAGTCGTGGGCCGCGGCCTGGAAGCCTCCCTTCTCGGCATCGATCACCGCCTGGATCTCGGCCGCTTCCTTCTTCGCGTTGTTCACGGCCGGCTTGGCGAATTCGGCCAGCAGCTTGTTGACGGCGCCGGTGGTCTTCGCGGTCTGCTCTTCCAGGTTGTACGCAGCATAGTTCGGGTAGCCCAGCAGCACGGCGCGTTCGGCGCGCAGCCTGGCGATCTTGAGGACGACGTCGCGGTTGTCGAAGTCGCCGCCGCGCGAGCCGCGCGCCAGCGAGGCAGCCAGCAGCTTTTCGCGGGTGGCGCGGTTGGTCAGCACCGCCAGGGGCGCCTGCTGGGTGGTGTTCACGACCGGGATCACGAACTTGCCGTCCAGGCCGCGCTTTTTCGCCTCAAGCGCCGCGACGGCGATCTGTTTATCGGACATGCCGGCCAGTTCTTCGCGGGTGTCGACCACCAGCGCCGAGGCATTCGCTTCCTTCAGCACGTTCTGCGCGAACTGGGTCTGCAGGGCCGCGAGCTGGCTGTTATACGCTTTCAGTTTTTCCTTGTCGGCGCTCGACAGCTTGGCGCCGGCGCGCACGAAGTCGGTGTGGTAGCGCTCGAGCAGGTACTGCGATTCGGCATCCAGGCCCAGCTTGGTGCGCTTGTCGTACAGCGCCTTGATGCGCGCGTACAGTTTCGGGTTCAGGCGGATCGCGTCGCTGTGGGCCGACAGCTTCGGCGCCAGTTCCTTGTCGAGGGCGATCAGGGTGTCGTTGGTGTACGAGCCGGTCAGGGTATTGAAGGCGCTGCCGACGCGGTTCAGCAGCCGGCCCGAACGCTCCATCGCGACGATGGTGTTGTCGAACGTGGGCGCGGCCTTGCTATTGGCGATCGCTTCCATTTCGGCGGCCTGCTGGCGCATGCCTTCCGCGTAGGCCGGAGCGAAATGTTCATTTTTGATCTTGTCCCAGGCCGGGTAGTTGAACGGCAGGGTGCTCGGTTTGGCGAACGGGTTCGACGCGTCCAGCAGGGATGCCGGCTCGGCGTAGGCGAGGTTGGCGACGGCGGCGGTGGCCGCGACGAGCAGGATGTGGTGACGATTCATTGTGTCTCGATGTTGTTGATATAAAGGCGTAATCACGGTGCGTGATTCGGCGGGCATGCCCGCCCTACACGCTGATCATCGTTGGCGCGGGCCGCAACCCGCGCCAACGATCACTTTGCGGTCAATCCGCGCCGATCGAGCAGCGGCTCGATGATCGGATCGCGGCCGCGGAAATCGCGGAACAGGTTCATCGCCTCGGTGGTCCCGCCGCGCGAGAGCAGGGTCTTGCGGAAATGATCGCCGTTCTTGCGCGACAATCCGCCGTTTTCCTTGAACCACTCGACCGTGTCGGCGTCGAGCTTCTCGCTCCACAGGTAGGCGTAATAGCCGGCCGAGTAGCCGCCGTTCATCGAGTGCGAGAAATAGGTCGAACGGTAGCGCGGCGGCACCGGGGCGAAGTCGACGCCGGCATCCTTCAGCGAGGCGGCCTCGAAGGCCAGCACGTCGGTCGGGATCTGCGCCGGGGTCAGCTGGTGCCAGCGCTGGTCCAGCAGCGAGGCGGCCAAGTACTCGGTGGTCACGAAGCCCATGTTGAATTTTTTCGAGGCGACCACTTTGTCGAGCAAGGCCTTCGGCATCGCTTCGCCGGTCTTGTAGTGCTTCGCGTAATTCGCCAGCACTTCGGGCCAGATCGCCCACATCTCGTTGACCTGCGACGGATATTCGACGAAGTCGCGCGGCACGTTGGTGCCCGAGAAGTGCGGGTACTTCACGTTCGAGAACATGCCGTGCAGCGCGTGGCCGAACTCGTGGAAGGCGGTGCGCACTTCGTCGTAGGTCATCAGGGTCGGCTCGCCGCTTGGGGGCTTCGGGATGTTCAGGTGGTTGCCGACCACCGGATGACGGCCCAGCAAATGCGACTGCGACACGTATTCGTTCATCCAGGCGCCGCCCTGCTTGTTGGCGCGCGCATACGGGTCGAAGATGAAGATCGCCAGCTGCTTGCCGTCGGCGTCGATCACGTCGAAGGTGCGCACGTCCGGGTCGTACACCGGCAAATCCTTACGTTCCTTGAAGGTGATGCCGAACTCCTTGGTGGCGGCGAAGAACACGCCGTTGACCAGCACGTTGTTCAGCTCAAAGTACGGGCGCAGCTGGTTCTCGTCGAAGTTGTACTGGGCGGCGCGCACCTTATCGGTGTAGAAGGCCCAGTCGTGCGCTGCGACCTGGAAGCCGCCTTTCTCCCTGTCGATGATCTTCTGGATTTCAAGCGCTTCCTTCTTCGCATTGTTCACCGCCGGCTTGGCCAGTTCCGCCAGCAGTTTGTTCACCGCGGCCGGGTTCTGCGCCGTTTCCAGTTCCTGCGAATAGGCCGCGTAGTTCGGGTAGCCGAGCAGGGTCGCGCGTTCGGCGCGCAGCTTCGCCAGTTTCAGTACCAGCTCGCGCGTATCGAACTCGCCGCCGCGCGAACCGCGGTTCATCGAGGCCGCCTGCAGGCGCTCGCGCACCGAGCGGTTGGTCAGGCTCGCCAGCGGCGCCTGGATCGTCGTGTTGGCGATCGTGATCACGTACTTGCCGTCCAGGCCGCGCTTCTTCGCCTCAAGCGCGGCGGCGTTGATCTCGGCGTCCGACAGGCCTGCCAGCTCGTCGCGGGTGTTCAGCACCAGCGCCGAGGCGTTCGCTTCCTTCAGTACGCGCTGCGAGAATTCCGATTGCAGCGAGGCGATCTGGCCGTTATAGGCTTTCAGCTTTTCCTTGTCGGCGTTCGACAGCTTGGCGCCGGCGCGCACGAATTCCTTGTAGTAGCGCTCGAGCAGGAACTGGGATTCCGCATCCAGGCCCAGCTTGTCGCGCTTGGCGTGCAGGGTCTCGACCCGCTTGAACAGCTTCGGGTTCAGGTAGATCGCATCGCTGTGGGCGGCCAGTTTCGGCGACATCTCGCGGTCGACGGCGTCCAGGCGATCATTGGTGTTCGCGGTCTGCAGGTTCGAGAACACGGCGGACACGCGAGATAACATCTGGCCCGAGCGCTCCATCGCGACGATGGTGTTCTCAAAAGTAGGCGCCTTCGGATTGTTGGCGATGGCGGCCACTTCGCGCAGCTGCTCGCGCATGCCGGCGGCGTAGGCCGGCAGGAAGTGCTCGTCCTTGATCTTGTCGAAGGCGGGATAATTGAACGGCAGCGCGCTCGGCTTGGCAAAGGGATTCGATGCGTCCAGCACGGCGCCTGGTGTGGGCTGGGCTGCAAAGGCGGTACCGGCGAAGGCCAGGCTGGCTGCGATGATGAGCATTTGTGGGCGTGTCATGGTCTCTCTCACGAACTCGAAAAGGCTGCCCGCGGGATCGCCGCCGACAGGTGCGCCGGAGATCATAGCAGGCTTATTGTCGCGTCGGCGGCTGAAACAAAGCAGATACAAAGATGCCTGGACAGCTTTGGCGTGTGGCGCCGGATTCGTGCATGCGACCGGTGCAGATTGCCGTAAAATCAACAGATTGCATCTGATTGCCTATCGCCGGAGCGACCATTTGAAAACGACCGTCCTTGCCCTGCTCTTCATGACGGGTGCCGCCATGGCGCAAACCCCACCGCCGTACACGCTCGAGAACACCGAAGTGCGCGACTTGCGCGCCACTGCCTTGAAGCGCGACTACCAGGTGTTCGTGGCGCTGCCCGACTCCTACCGCGAGGGCACGCGCAGCTACCCGGTGCTGTTCGTCACCGATGCGAACTATGCCTTCCCGCTGGTGCGCAGCATCACCCAAAGGCTGACCAAGCACGCCGGCATGGAAGAGACGATCGTTGTCGGCCTGTCGTATGCGAAGGGAGATACGGGCGTCTACAGCCGTCGGCGCGACTACACCCCGACGGTGCCGCGCAAGCACAGCTACCGCTCGGACATGCCGGGCCGTCCGCTCGCCCTCGGCGAGGCGCCCGCCTATGCCCGCTTCCTGACCGACCAGGTGCTGCCGTTGGTCGCGAAGCACTACCGCGCCGACATGAAGCGCAAGTTCTTTGTGGGGCATTCCTACGGCAGCCTGCTCGGCCTGCAGATCCTGTTCGACAAGCCGCGTACCTTCGAGTACTACATCCTCGGCAGTCCTTCGCTGTGGTACGACAGCGGCGTGATGTTCAAGCGGCTCGAGGTCTACGGCGACCGGCACCGCGACCTGCAGGCGAATGTCTTCTTCGGCATCGGCTCCCGCGAAGGGCTTGCTCCCGGCAAGAAGCGCGCACGCGACGAAGAGAACGCCGACATGGTGGCCGACCTACGCGACTTCGATAGCGCCCTGAAGGCGCAGCGCTATCCGAACCTGCGCACGCAGGTCAAAGTGTTTGCGGACGAGGACCATGCCAGCGTATTCCCGCTGGTGCTGACCCACGGCTTGCGCGCGGTGCTGCCGACGAAAAAGTAAGCTTCTCCGCCATGCCTCCTGCACTGCGCTCCTCGTATGATGCCATCGTCGTCGGCAGCGGCCCGGGCGGCGCCAGCACGGCGCGCGAACTGGCGCGGCGCGGCCTGCGCGTGCTGGTGCTGGAGCAGGGAAGTGCCGCGCCCCTGACCGGCACCGTCACCCAAATGGCCGCGATGGCAGCCGTGCCCGGCAAGGGCGCGTTCCTGCACCGCGACGCCTCGCTGCTGGTGTCCGGCACCACCCTGGGAGGCAGTTCGGCCGTTAATTTTGCGACGGCCGCCGCACCGCCGCAAGCCCTGTTCGCCCGCTACGGCATCGATTTGTCTCCGGCCCTGGCCGAACTGCGCGCCGAGCTGCCGCTGACACCTTTACCCGATGCGCTCGTCGGTCCGATGGCCGCGCGCATGATGGCGGCGGCGCGCAGCCTGTCCCTCGATTGGCACAAGCTCGACAAGATGATCCGGCCCGAGAGCTGCCGCAGCGGCTGCTGGCGCTGCGTGTACGGCTGCCCTTTCGGCGCCAAGTGGACGGCGCGCGATTTTGTCGACGAGGCCTGCCGCCACGGCGCGCAACTGGTCGATCGCGCCCGCGTGCTGCGCGTGCTGGTGAAGGATGGGCGCGCGGCGGGCGTCGAGTTCGAACATGGGAAGCAGTTGCACACCGTCGCCGCCCCGCTTGTCGTACTCGCCGGCGGCGGCCTGGGCAGCCCGCGCCTGCTGCACCTGTCAGGCCTGGGGCCGCGTCATGCTGCCTTCTTCAGCGATCCGGTGGTGGCGGTGATGGGCACCGTCGACGACATCATTGGTGGCGCCGAGGTGCCGATGGCGGCCGGGCTGCACCTGCAGGACGAGGGCGTGGCGCTCGCCGACCTGACCCTGCCGCAGCCGATGTATGCGGCTTTTACGATGCAGGTCGGCCGCGTCGACCGCCTGTTCGCGCAGCGGCGCACCCTGTCGATGATGGTCAAGATTCGCGACGACATCGGCGGCAGCGTCGGGCCGCGCTGGGTCGACAAGACGCTCTCGGCGGACGACCGCAGGAAACTGGCGCACGGGGTCGGGCTGGCGAAATCGATTTTGCGTGCGGCCGGGGCGCATCACATCTTTAAATCGTGGCATTTCGCGGCGCATCCGGGTGGAAGCGTGCGCATTGGGGAAGGAGTGGATGCGGATTTGCAGACTTCGACGCCAGGCTTGTTCGTGTGCGATGCGTCGGTGATTCCGGAGCCGTGGGGCTTGCCGCCGACTTTGACCTTGCTGTGTCTGGGCAAGCGGCTGGGGGCCCGTCTCACCGCTTGAAACCATGCGGCACACTGTTCGAATCATCAACCGTGCGATACCGCGTGGGCATAAATGCCCACCCTACGACCCGGTTTTGTAGGGTGGGCATTCATGCCCACGCGGTACGGCGCGTCCCCCATCGATACGCGTGACGAATCAATAATGCGGTGGCCTTTCATTGGCCGGCATCTGCTGCCCCGTCTCGCGCAGCGTGCGCACGTGCTCGGCCAGCTGCTGCACGATGCCCTCGAGCTGGTCGATGCGGCGCGCCTGCTGGTAGACGGTCGTGTTCAAGGTATCGACCAGGTCTTCCATGTGCGCCAGCTTGATTTCGATATCGACAAAACGGTCTTCGTGTTCCACAGCGCTTCCTTGCTTTAAACAGGCATTATGACAGCAGCTTGCCGGCATCCGGCTTCGGCGTATTCAGCAGCGCCTTCAGGCTGGCCAGGCGGTCCTTCGGGCTGATGATTTCCGATTCCTTCGGCGGCGCATCGCCCTCGTCCAGCGCCATCTCCTTGATGAAGCGAGAAGGGTCGCAGTGCACCAGTTCTCCGGCGCGCTTCCTCTTCTTGCACCAGGTGATCTGCAGCGAACGCTGCGCGCGCGTGATCCCCACGTACATCAATCTCCGCTCTTCCTGGATGCGCGCCGCGATCTTCTCGATCGGGTCGTCCGGATCGCCTTTATGGGGCAGGATGCCCTCCTCGACGCCGACCAGGAACACGTGCGGGTACTCCAGGCCCTTCGAGGCGTGCAGGGTCGACATGCGCACCGCATCCTGCTCTTCGTCCTGCCCTTCCAGCATCGACATCAGCGCCACCATCTGCGTCAGCTCCAGCAGGTTCTTTTCTTCGCCGGTGCCGTCACGGCCGCCGTTGCCGCGTTCCTTCAGCCAGTTCAGGAACTCCATGACGTTCTGCCACTTGGCTTGCGCTGCGCGGTCGTCGAAGTTCTCGTACAGGTAGTGCTCGTAATTCATCTCCTTCATCATGTCGTCGAGCACCTCGGCGGCATTTTCTCCGCTGCCCGAGGGTCCGGGACGCGTGGCGCGGCTTTCCAGCTCGTCGATGAAGCGGCAGAAGTCGCGCAGCGGATGGAGCTGGCGGTCCTGCAGCTTCGCTTCCAGTCCGCCCTTGCTGGCCGCCTCGAACAGCGAGCAGTTCCACTGCTTCGACACCTCTCCCAGCACTTCCAGGGTCGCCATGCCGACGCCGCGCTTGGGCGTGGTGACGGCGCGGATGAACGCGGGGTCGTCGTCCTGGTTCGCGATCAGGCGCAGGTAGGCGATGATGTCCTTGATCTCGGCCTTGTCAAAGAAGCTCTGCCCGCCCGACATCGTGTAGGGAATGCGCTCCTTGCGCAGCGCCTGCTCGATGATGCGCGCCTGGTGGTTGCCGCGGTACAGGATCGCGTAGTCGGTCCATTTATTTTTGCGTTGAAAATGGTCGGCCGAGATCATGATCGCGACCTGGTCGGCTTCCTGCTCGTCGCTCTGCATCCCCAGCACCTTGATCGGCTCGCCCAGGCCGTGTTCCGACCACAGCGACTTTTCGAACAGCTTCGGGTTGTTGCCGATGACGGCATTCGCCGCCTGCAGGATGCGCGTGGTCGACCGATAATTCTGCTCGAGTTTAATCACGCGCAGGTCCGGGAAGTCGGTCTGCAAGGTCTTGAGATTTTCGACCGAGGCGCCGCGCCAGGCGTAGATCGCCTGGTCGTCGTCGCCCACCGCAGTGAACATCGGCTTCTTGCCGATGCCGGTCACCAGCAGTTTCACCAGCTCGTACTGGCAGGTGTTCGTGTCCTGGTACTCGTCCATCAGCAGGTAGCGCAGTCGCCGCTGCCAGCGGTCGCGGATCGGATCGTTGTTGCGGAACAGTTCCACCGGCAGGCGGATCAGGTCGTCGAAGTCGACCGCCTGGTAGGCCTGCAAGGTCGCGACATAGCTGCGGTAGATGCGGCCGGCCTGGGCTTCGTCCTCGTCCTTGGCGCTGTTGATGGCGTCGTCCGGATCGACCAGGCCGTTCTTCCACAGCGAGATCATGTTCTGGATGCGCCGCACTTCCTGCTTGTCGGTAGTGACGGCCAGGCTGGAGACGATCGTGTAGCAATCGTCGCTGTCCATGATCGAGAATTTATCTTTCAGGCCGACGCCGGCCGCCTCCTGGCGCAGGATTTTGACGCCCAGCGAGTGGAAGGTGGAGACCGTCAGCTGCTTGGCCTGCTTCGGCTGTTTTAAAAGCTTGCCGATACGCTCCTGCATTTCGAGCGCGGCTTTATTCGTAAACGTAAGCGCGGCGATGGTGCGCGGATCGTAGCCGCAGTGCTCGATCATGTACGCGATCTTTTGCGTGATCACCCGCGTCTTGCCCGAGCCGGCGCCGGCCAGCACCAGGCAGGGGCCGTCGAGATAGAGCACGGCTTCGCTTTGCGGCCCGTTCAGGCCGAACTTTGGTGCATTAGACATGGGAAATATTCTTGAAGACAGCCGGGCATTGTAGCGAACCGGCTGGGCGCGCGCGCTACAATGTTCAGCATGAAAAAATTGCTAATTCTGTTACTGGCAGGTACTTTTGCCATGCCGGCGCTGGCGCGCCCGCTGCTGGTCGCCGCTGCCAGCGATCTCGGCTATTGTATCGATGAACTCGTCGGCGCGTACCGGAAAACGGCGCTTGATGCCGAGCCGAAGGTCTCGCTTGGCGCATCCGGCAACTTTTTTGCACAAATTCGCAACGGTGCGCCCTTCGAGGTCTTCCTGTCGGCCGACATGGATTACCCGCGCCAGCTGGCGCAACTCGGCGCCGCCGACGGCAGCACCCTGGTCCCCTACGCCGTCGGCCGCATCGCCCTGTGGTCGCTCGACCCGCAGCTCGATCCGAACCGCGGCCTGGCCGCGTTTGTCGGCGACGAGCGCATCAAACGCTTCGCCATCGCCAATCCGGTGACGGCGCCCTATGGCCGCGCGGCCAAGGCCGCCTTGGTGCGCGACGGCCTGTGGGACAAGGTGCAACATAAACTTGTAGTCGGCGAAAACATCGCCCAGACTGCCCAGTTCGTCCAGACCGGTAACGCCCAGGCCGGCATCATTTCGTTTGCCACCCTGCACTCGACCAGGCTGAAGGGTGTCGGCCGCTACGCGCTCGTCCCGACCAACGGTTTGCCGCCGATCGAACAGGGCGCGATCGTCACCAAAGCCGGCGCCGCCAACCCGCACGCGGCCGGGTTCATTCGCTTCCTGGGCTCGCCCGAGGCGCGCGCGATTTTGGCGCGCAACGGTTTCAGTTTGCCCGCGGGCGCCGCCGAATGACCGATTGGCAGTTCCCGCCCGAACTCTGGGACGCCATCGGCCTGACCCTGCGCCTGGCCGCCGTCACCTCGGTCGTGCTGCTGTTCGTCGGCATTCCGCTGGCGAACTGGCTCAACAACAGCAGGATGCGCGGCATCATCTTCATCGAGACCCTGGTCAGCCTGCCGATCGTCCTGCCGCCCACGGTGATCGGCTTTTATTTGCTGATGCTGATGGCGCCGCAGCAGCCGGTCGGGGCGGCCTGGATGAGCGTGTTCGGCCATCCGCTGCCGTTTTCGTTTGCAGGCCTCGTGGCCGGCTCCGTCGTGTACAGCCTGCCGTTCGCGGTGCAGCCCTTCCAGGCGGCGTTTCGCGGCGTCGGGCGCGAGCTGGTGCAGTCGGCGCTGGCGCTGGGCCTGACGCGCCGCCAAACTTTCTGGGCTATCGTGCTGCCGCTGTCGAAACACGGGATTCTCACCGGCGTATCGCTCAGCTTTGCGCACACGATGGGCGAGTTCGGCGTCGTGCTGATGCTGGGTGGGAACATCCCGGGCCAGACCCGGGTAGCCTCGATCGCGCTCTACGATGAAGCGCAGAAGTTGAATTATGCGACGGCGCACGCATATGCCCTGGTATTGCTGGCGATCTCGTTTGCCATCCTGATCGGCATCGCCTTCCTGCAGCGCCGCCAGAATGCGATCCTGCTATCGAACTAACCGCCGCCTTGGCGTGGCGATAGGCTACCATCGCCCCTTTGGCGTCCCGCGCCCCTTTATTTGATGAGCACGACACGATGAAATTCGAACATCTTATTGAAATTAACGACCTGCTCAACCCGCTGATGGACACCATCACGCGCGAGCAACTCTGGCGCGGTCTCGTGATCCGCGCGGAATCGCCGAAGCTGTTCGTGCCCCACCTCGACGACGCCGAGATCGGCCCCTGCGAAGCCGGCAGTTTCAAACGCCGCCTGCGCTACGGCGACCTGGTGGTCGAGGACACGGTCATCCTCACGCCGCTGCAGGAAGTGCGTTACGAAGTACCGGCACAAGGCGAGATCAGCGCCTCGAGCCTGAGCATGACGATCGAAACGCCCGCCGAAGGCCGGCTGTACGTGCGTTTCCGCTACGACGACGGCATGGGCGAGGCGCTGGATGCGGCCTCGCAGATGTATGCGGATTTCAAGAAGTCGGCGTACCAGGAGGCCGATATCGATACCGTGCGCATCGTGCGCGAGATGGCGGCGGCGGGCAAATTGGATGCGAGTTATTTGAATTAAGCAGGGCCGTTGGCATTTGCATATCGTAGGGTGGGCACTCGTGCCCACGCGGACTCACGATGTGCATCTCTGCGACGTTCGCCTTTGATCGAACGGTGATACCGCGTGGGCACAAGTGCCCACCCTACAACGACGACGACGTCAGGTCCCCGGCTCCGAATCCGCCGCATCCGTGTGATTCGTCGCCTTGGCCAGATTCGCCGCCAGATCCCGTAATGCCGTGCGCACGCCCTCCTCGATCACGGGGTGATAGAAAGGCATGTCCAGCATCTGCGGCACCGTCAAATGCGCCTGCACCGCCCAGGCCAGCAGGTGCGCAATGTGTTCGCCGCGCGGGCCGATCATCTCGGCGCCCAGGAAGCGGCAGGAACCATACTCCGCATACACGCGCAGCATCCCCTTGTTCTGCAACATGACCCGGCTGCGGCCCTGGTTCTCGAACGACACTTGTCCGATCGCGAACTTCGGCCGCCCGCCCTCGCACAGCGTCTTATAGCTTTTACCCAGCGTGGCGATGTTCGGTTCCGTAAAAGCGATGCCCAGCATGGCGCGGCGCAGCCCCGGACGCACGTCCGGATAGCGGCCCGCGTTCTCGCCGGCGATCTTGCCATGGTCGGCCGCTTCGGCCAGCAGCGGCAACTCGTTGTTGGCGTCTCCCGCAATGAAGATGTGGCTCGCCCCACACTGCATGGTGCGGCTGTCGAATTCCGGCACGCCGTTCGGCAGCAAGGCAAGACCCGTCGTCTCCAGCCCCATGCCGCGCACGTTCGGGCTGCGCCCGGTCGCCACCAGGACGTATTGAAAACGTTCGCTGGTTTCCTTGCCGAGCGCGTCGCGCGTGGTCAGCAGCACCTCGCCGCCCTGCTGCTCGGCGCGCACGACTTCGGTCTGGAAGCGCAGGTCGAGCTCCTGGCTCAAGGTGCGCGTGGCCGCGTGCAGCACTTCCGGGTCGCTCAGCTGGGCAATGCTGCCGCCACGCGCGAACAGGCTGACCTTCACGCCAAGGCGCGTCAGCGCCTGCCCCAGTTCGAGCCCGATGACGCCGGTGCCGATCACGGCCACGGAGCTGGGTAGATCGTCCCAATAAAACACGTCGTCGCTGGTGACGACGCCGGGCCCGACGCCCTGCAGCTGCGGCAGGATCACCGGCGACGAACCGGTGGCGATCACGACGCGCGCCGCCTCGATCTCGGTGTGCTCGTCGACCTGCAAGGTGTGCGGGCCGGTGAAACGGGCGTGGCCGCGGATGCGGTCGCTCTCCGGAAAACTCTCGACGCTCTCCAGCACGAAGCCGACGAAACGGTCGCGCTCCTTGCGCACGCGCTCCATCACGGCGCGGCCGTCGATGCGCTTCTCTCCCGGATGCACGCCGAAGCCGGGTGCGAGGTCGAGCATATGGGCGGCGTCGGCAGCGGCGATGAGCAGTTTGCTCGGCATGCAGCCGACCCGCGCACAGGTGGTCCCGTAATGGCCACTTTCGATGACGACGGTACGCGCGCCCTGGGCATGCGCCGCGCGGTAGGCCGACATGCCGGCGGTGCCGGTGCCGATGACGGCGACGTCCACTTGTAATTTCTTCATGTTGTTCCTTGTAAGTCCGCAGCCGTGACAATACGCTTTTTCGTGATGTCGCGTTATTGATGATAACGCAATAATTCGAGAGATTTGCGCTGGTATTACGCCGCTAAAATGCCCTGTCGTCCCATACATGGCAGGAACCGCACCGATGAAGAAGAACATGCTTCGCCTCGCAGGCGCCCTTCTCCTCTCTCACCAGCTGGCCCAGGCCGCGCCGGAGCTGCCGCCGCCGCTGTCCTCGTATTTTCCCGACATCGGCCCGAACGCGACCATCATCTCGGAAATACACGATGGCGCAAGCATCGCCCTGGTCGGACTGCTCACGTCCGATGCCACCGCCTCGGTACAAAACATCCTCCGCAAGAAAAACAGTATCCGGGCCCTGTATATCGATTCCCCGGGCGGCGACGTTCCCGCGGGGATGGCGCTCGCTGAACTGGTACGCCAACACAAGCTGCGCCTGGTCGTGTCCGGCCGCTGCCTCTCGGCCTGCGCCAACTACGTGTTCACCGCCGCACTGCGCAAGGACGTCCTGCCCGGCTCGCTGGTCGGCATCCATGGCACCAGTTACTCCAGCACGGTCGGCGCCAGGACGCTTACCGTGAACGCCCGCGACACGGACAAGCTGGTGGCCGCTTCCGGTGATGCCTCGCTGGGCGCAATCATCGCGGCCCTCAACAAGAGCGAGCACGATTTCTATGCGAAGTTCGGCATCTCGACGCGCTATCACGACGCCTTCAACCGCTATACCGAACAGCGTGCGGCCCGCGGGGCGACGACGGGCGGATGTCCCGCGTTCGACTTCTGGGTCCTGCGCCGCAAAGACCTGGAAAACATGGGCGTCACCGGCATGGGCGCCGTCTGGGAGCCGGGAGACAAGGCGATGGCGGGCAAGGCTGCCGCACGGCTCGGGCTCGGTACGAAAGCCGTATTCCTCGGCGACGCCGCAGCGCTTGCCGCGCAATGCCAACCCGCCCCTGGTTTCATGGCGAAGCTGCGCGCCCTGTTCGGCTAGGGCGGCCGCGTCAGACGACGTGCTAGATGTCGAGCGGGTCCACTTCCAGCGACCAGCGCACCCGTGTCTTCAGCGCGCGCAGCAGGGACAGCCACTCCTTCAGGAAGGCCTGCAAAGCGGGACGCGACGGCGACTCGACCAGCAGCTGGGCGCGATCGACGTTATGCACGCGCGTCATCGTCATCGGGATCGGGTCGTTCAGCGTCACCGCGTCCGTCGGCAAAATGTCGCGTGCCTCTTCGAGAAAGGCGATGGCAGTGGCCAGCTCCGGCGCTTCGGCGCGCAGCAGGGCCTGGTACATGTAGGGCGGCAGCGCGGCTTGCCTGCGTTCTTCCAGCAGGTTGCCGGCAAAGCGGTCGTAGTCGTGGCGCACCACAGCCGAGTACAGCGGATGCTGGGCGTAGCGGGTCTGGATCAGCACCTCGGAAGCCAGCCCGGCGCGGCCGGCGCGGCCCGCCACCTGCATCAGCTGGGCAAACAGGCGCTCGCTGGCCCGATAATCCTGCGAGAACAGAGCCGTGTCCGGATTCAGGATCCCGACCAGGCTCAGCTTTTTGAAATCGTGGCCCTTGGCGACCATCTGCGTGCCGATCAGGATGTCGACCTCGCCCCGGTGCACGGTATCGAAGGCTTCCTGGGCGCTGCCCTTTTTCCGGGTCGAGTCGGCGTCGATGCGCAGGATGCGCGCCTGCGGGAACATCGCGCGCAGGTTTTCCTCGAAGCGCTGGGTGCCGCGGCCCAAAGGCTGCAGGTCGACGTTGCCGCAGGTCGGGCAATGGTGCGGGATGCGCAGCTCGAGGCTGCAGTGGTGGCAGCGCAGCCGGTGTTCGGGTTTGTGCAGCACCATGAAGGAGGTGCAGCGGGTGCAGTTGCTGATCCAGCCGCAGGCTTCGCAGGTGATGACGGGCGCATAGCCGCGCCGGTTCAGGAACAGCAGCGACTGCTCTCCCCGCTCCAGGCGCCCGCGCAAGGCGGCCAGCAGGCCGCCGGTCAGACCCTCCTTCGGCTTGTCGCGTTCCATGTCGAGCAGGCGCACGGTCGGCAGCACGGCGTCGCGCACGGCGCGCTCGCGCAGCTCCAGCTTGCGATAGCGGCCGGTGCCGGCGTGGTGCCAGCTTTCCAGGGACGGCGTGGCGGAACCGAGCACGATCGGAATGCCCAGCTGGTGCGCGCGCCAGACGGCCAGGTCGCGCGCCGAATAGCGTAGTCCCTCCTGTTGTTTGTAGGAAGGGTCATGCTCCTCGTCGATCACGATCAGCTGCAAATGCGGCAGCGAAGCGAGAATGGCCAGGCGCGTACCGAGCACGATGCGCGCCTGGCCCTGGTGGGCGGCGAGCCAGTGCAGCATGCGCTCGCCCTCGGACAGGCTCGAATGCAGGGTCGCCAGCATCAGGCCCGGGAAGCGCGCACGGATGTTCCCTTCCAGTTGCGGCGTCAGGTTGATCTCGGGGACCAGGATCAGGATCTGTGCCTGCGGATCGCGTTCCAACACCTGGGCGCAAGCCTGCAGATACACTTCGGTCTTGCCGCTGCCGGTGACGCCGTACAGCAGCAGCGGCGTGAAGCCACGCGCGCCGCCGATGGCATTCGCCGCTTCCTGCTGCGCCGGATTCAGGGGCGGCATGCCGAGCGGGCTCGGATCGCCCGGCGGCGGCAATTTGCCCAGCTTTTTCAGGGCGCGGTCGAGCGCGACCGTCTTCGGCACCCGCAGATTCTTGGGCAGGCCGGGCAGCGCCACTTCCCCCAGCGGACGCTGGTAGTAATCGGCGGCGAAGCCGGCCAGGGCCAGCCATTGCGGCGACAGGGGACTGAGCTGCTCGCGTACGGCGATGGCGTTCTTCAGCTTCTCCGGCGGGACATCGGTTTCCTGGACGATGGCGACGATCAGGCCAACGACTTCGCGGCGCCCGAAACTGACCAGGGCCAGTTGGCCGACTTGCGGCGTAGCACCTTCCTCACGCGGCCAGCCGTAGTCGAACACGCTGTTGAGCGGCGTATCGAGTGCGATTTGAAGGATGCAATTCGGTAGGATGCAGTGCGCCAATGCCAAACCTTGTATAAAAGCTGTGGAAAACTTTGTGGAGAATGAACTGCTTGACCGGTGGAGAAGTTTACGTTAAGTCAAATGATGTACGGATCAGCTAAAAACAAGACCAAATAAACCATTTAATTTCAATGACTTGCAGATGTCGAAGTAGTCCACAGCAACTCGTTTACCGCAGTGCAACGATTGTGTATAAGTGCGCTTTTGCCTATGGTAAATGCATAGGGCGTGTGACGATTTAAACAAGAGTCTGCGATGCCGTGCGTAAGTGCTTGTCAATGCAGAGAATTTCACAGATGAGCTGAACAGCCTGTGAATAACTTTGTGAACAAGGGCTGATAAGCTACGATTTCTGCGTCGAAATACTCGCTTCCACGCGGTCATGTGTGCCAGGGAATCAAGATAAAACCCAGCAATTTCAACTACTTATGATTTCCCAGCTGTTTACCCACATGTCCACAGCTTCGATTGGCGCTGTTCCGCAACATGTGAACAAGTGTGAGATTGGGCTCTGCCGTGGCGTACTGCACGGGGCGCCACGCATGTGGCGCCGCAGCATGAACGATCAGGCAGACCGTTGTTGTCGGCTGAATTCGTGGACCGCATCGACCATCGCCGTCACCGATTCCGGCGGCGTGAATTGCGAGATCCCGTGGCCCAGATTGAACACGTGGCCGTGGCCGTTCGAGGGTGTGCCGTAGGCGCTCAGCGAGCGCTCGACTTCCGCGCGGATCTGCTCGGGCGAGGCGAACAGGATGGCCGGGTCCAGGTTGCCCTGCAGGGCCACGCGCTCGCCGACCAGCGCGCGTGCACGGCCCAGGTTCACGGTCCAGTCCAGGCCGAGCGCATCGGCGCCGATATTCGCCATCTCATCCAACCAGATGCCGCCGCCCTTGGTGAAGACGATGGCCGGAATGCGCACGCCATCTTTTTCGCGCTGGAGCTGGCCGACGACTTTCTCCATGTAGCGCAGCGAGAATTCCTGGTAGGCGCCGTCGGCCAGCGCGCCGCCCCAGGAGTCGAAGATCATGACGGCCTGGGCGCCGGCGTCGATCTGGGCGTTCAGGTACTGGGCTACCGCGGTCGCGTTGATGTCGAGGATGCGGTGCATCAGGTCCGGGCGCGCGTACAGCATCTTTTTGATGGTGTGGAATTCGCGCGAGCCCTGGCCCTCGACCATGTAGCAGGCCAGCGTCCACGGGCTGCCGGAAAAGCCGATCAGCGGCACGCGGCCGTTGATCTCGGTGCGGATCTGGGTGACGGCCTTGAAGACGTAGTCGAGCGATGCCATATCCGGTACCTGCAGCGCCATCACTTCGGCCTCGCTGCGTAGCGGACGCTCGAACTTCGGCCCTTCTCCCTCGGAGAAGTACAGTCCCAGGCCCATCGCATCGGGCACGGTCAGAATGTCCGAGAACAGGATCGACGCATCCAGCGCATAGCGGTCGAGCGGCTGCAGCGTGACCTCGGTGGCGTAGTCCGGGTTCTTTGCCAGGCCCAGGAACGAACCGGCGCGCGCGCGGGTGGCGCGGTATTCCGGCAGGTAGCGCCCCGCCTGCCGCATCAGCCAGACGGGCGTGTACTCGGTCGGCTGGCGCAGCAGCGCGCGCAGGAAGGTGTCGTTCTTGAGCGGGGCAAATTGTGGCATGGCTGACAATAGTGGACGTCGGAAGAGCGGTATTATCTCACCCTTTATCGCATCCATTGCGGCCGCTGCGAACGCTGCCCGCGGCGCCAGACTCTTATAATGCAGGTCCACCTTCGATAGCACATTGACCGCCATGACCGAACCCACCCGCAAGCAGGCCGCCCCCTGCGGCACCTGGACTTCCCCAATCAGCGCTTCCGTCGTCGCGGCCGGCGCCGTGCCGCTGTCGCAGATCGCCCTCGACGGTCTTGATGTGCTGTGGCTGGCCGGGCGCGCCAGCGAAGCGGGCCGCACCACGCTGCAGAGACTGCGCGCGGGCGCGAGCGCCGAACTGACGCCCAGCCCGTTCAACGTGCGCACCCGCGTGCACGAGTACGGCGGCGGCGCCTACGCGGTCGATGGCGGCACGGTCTGGTTCTCGCACTTCGGCGACAATCACCTGTACCAGGTCGAGCCAGGCGGCGAACCCGTCTGCTTCACGCGCGAGGAAGCGGTGCGCTATGCCGACTTCGTGCCGGACCGCGCGCGCAATCGTTTGATCGCGGTGCGCGAAGACCACCTGGCCGGCGAAGCCTATCCGGTGAATACGATCTGCGCGGTCGGCTTCGATGGCGTGGAGACCATCCTCGTCGACGGCAACGATTTCTATGCGGCGCCGCGCCTGTCGCCAGATGGACGCCAGCTCGCCTGGCTGTGCTGGGACCACCCGCGCATGCCCTGGCAGGGCACGGAACTATGGGTCGCCGACGTCGCACCTGATGGCAGCCTGGTCGACGGCCGCCTGATCGCGGGCGGCATCGACGAATCGATCTGCCAGCCCGAGTGGTCGCCCGACGGCCTGCTGCATTTCGTCTCGGACCGCAGCGGCTGGTGGAATTTATATCGCTTCGAGGACGGCGTCGTCCATCCGCTGTGCCCGCGCGAAGCGGAGTTCGGCGGGCCGCAATGGAACTTCGGCGGCTCGATGTACGGTTTTACCTCCAGCGACGAGATCATCTGCACCTATATCGAGGACGGCATCAGCCGCCTGGGCCGCCTGTCCACGCGCGGCTGCCTGCTTACGCCGATCGAGACGCCGTACCAGGAAATCCGCGAACTGCGCGTGTCGCCCGATGCGGTGCTGGTGCTGGCCGGCTCGCCGACGATCGCGCTGGAGCTGGCCCTGATCGATCCAGGCAGCGGAAAACGCACCGTATTGGTGCAATCGATCGCGCAACTTCCGCCGGTCGACAACCTGTCGGTCCCGCAGAGCATCCGCTATCCGAGCGCGAACGGCCGCAATGCTTACGCCTTCTACTATCCGCCGGCGAACGCGCAATATGAGGCGCCCGCCGGCGAGCTGCCGCCCCTGATCGTGATCGGCCACGGCGGCCCGACCAGCATGGCGACCAGCACATTAAAGCTGGCGACCCAGTTCTGGACCAGCCGCGGCTTCGCCGTGCTCGACGTGAACTACGGCGGCAGCTCCGGCTTCGGCCGCGTCTACCGCGACCTGTTGAAGGGCCAGTGGGGCGTGCTCGACGTCGAGGATTGCGTGGCCGGCGCACGCTACCTGGCCGAACAAGGCATGGTCGATCCGGAGCGCCTGCTGATCCGCGGCAGCAGCGCGGGCGGCCTGACGACCCTGAACGCATTGACCTTCCACGACGTGTTCAAGGCCGGCGCCAGCTACTACGGCGTGTCGGACCTGGCCGGCCTGGATGCGGATTCGCACAAGTTCGAATCGCACTACAACGAATACCTGATCGCGCCGAAGGCGCAGGCGCAAGCCGTGTATCAGGCGCGTTCGCCGATCCACCATACCGATGCCTTGAAACGGCCGATGATCTTCTTCCAGGGCCTGGACGACAAGGTGGTGCCGCCGCAGCAGTCGGAAACCATGGTCGACGCCCTGCGCGCGCGCGGCGTGCCGGTGGCCTACCTGACTTTGGAGGGTGAAGGCCACGGTTTCAGGAAAGCCGAGAGCGTGGTGCGCACCCTGGAAGCGGAACTGGCGTTTTACTTGCGCGTGTTCGGCATCGCGCTGCCCGAGGGCTTGCCGCAGCTGGAGATAGAGAACCTGGCTGCATGATTGGAACAAGCCTGTTCGACGCCTTTATTTCCTGCTCGGCGCGTGAAAAACTGATCCTCGGCCTGCTGGCACTGGCCGGGGAACCGCTCGGGCGCACGCGCCTGCGCGAGCACCTCGAGCTGCTGCAGGCATTTACAGGCGAAGACGAGTTAACGGCCACGCTCGCCCAGCTGCGCGAACGCGGCCTGGCCGGAGAGATTGCCCAGCGCGGCAGCATCGTCGTACCGAATGCCGCCTGGCCGGCCATCGAATTCGTGCTGCGCGAAGGCCGCCTGGACGAAGTGCGCGCGGTCTACGACAGCGTCAATCCGCTGCGGCGCGACTGGCAGGGCAATCCGGTCCTGCGCAGCTACCGGCAAGGCCTGGCCCTGCTGCGCATGGCCCTGGTCGGCGGCGACGGCCCGAAAGCGATCGCGCCGCTGCTGTCGGCCTGCCTGCGCTGCCACGAGGCGGCCTACCTGCACCCGCTGGTCGAGATCTGCGCACGGCCCTTCGAGCCGGAACTCATCGAGCGCATCAACCCGGCCCTGCGCGACGAGGTGCTGGCCGTGCTGGTCGACCATGTGCAGCGCGAGCCTTTGAGCGCGCCGGCGGTACGCGCCTACGCCGAGGAACACGTGGCGCAGGGCGGCGCCTCGATGGCGCTGCGCACCGCGTTGGCCGAACACCTGATCCTGTGCGGCCGCCTGGACGACGCCGGCGCCCTGCTGCAGGAGATGGACGATTCCATCGCCCTGTTCTACCGCAGCACGCTGCTGCTCCTGCGCGACCACCTCGACGAGGCGCTGGCCGGCTTCGATGCGGCGCTAAAGCAGCTGCGGCGTGAAACCGGTAAACGCAAGCAGGTGTTTGCCGGTAT